>Ga0247840_10005481_pt1 | contig 19075 bp, 14 predicted proteins | sample LaCruzMarch2015__FD_192404 | JGI IMG/M metagenome (GOLD analysis project Ga0247840, IMG submission 192404) | Freshwater microbial communities from meromictic Lake La Cruz, Castile-La Mancha, Spain - LaCruzMarch2015_17m | ecosystem: Environmental > Aquatic > Freshwater > Lake | place: Spain... | reverse complement strand
CAGCCTGACACGGATCGATGGCATGGAGATCGACTTTGTACGGTCCAGCCTGCTCAATCAAGGCTTCGAGTTCCGCAACCCACAGGTCAAGAACACCTGCGGCTGCGGCGAATCGTTCAGCGTCTGAGCGCATACTTCCCCTCCCGCATCAACCGACAGGATTTCCGCATGATCAGTGACGAGATCAAGGCCGTCATCGAAGACTTCGACCTGCTCGGTGACTGGGACCAGCGCTACCAGTACCTGGTGGAGATCGGAGAGCGTCTGCCGGCCATGCCGGCCGCCGACAAGACCGAAGAGAACTGGGTCAGGGAGTGCATGAGCACGGTCCACCTGGCGGCCCATCCCGACACGAGCGCGCCGCCCAAGCTCCACTACACGGGCGACTGCGACACGGCGATCATCAAGGGCGTGGTGGCGATCCTGGTGACCTTGTTTTCAGGCAAGACCGCCGCGGAAATCGAGGAAACCGACGTGGATGCGCTCTTCGAAGGGCTGCACCTGGAAGAACATCTGAGCCCCAATCGACACGTTGGCGTGTATGCCATCGTCGAGAAGATGCGGCGTCAGGCGCGGCCCTTTGCCTGAACCACCGACGGCGCGCGCAACCGCGAACCGGTTCAGGGTCCTGTCGTTATTTCTGCTCCTCGTCTCGCTACGCGCCGGACAATCGGCCGGGCTGGTCACTCAGGCACTGGAGGCAGACGCCGTGTCACCCGGCGCCGCCACCGCCCTGCCGTCCATCTGTGATAAGCCCATCCCGATCGCCGATGAACCCTCTGCACCGCTCGCTCGCCTGCGCTGTGTCCAGGACGCGGGAGGCATGACGCGACTGGAGCTGTCCATCCCAGGGCGCGCAGCGCTGCCGCTGACCGGTGCCGCCGCCGACACCCGACCGAACGGCCACGTCGAACCGGAGCCCTGGTCGCTGTCGCTGCGCCGGCTGGCCGGCCCGCCGCCGCTGTACCGGCTGCGCTACCTGGATCGGGATGAGGGAGAGGACGGTACCGGTGGGGCCGGACACTGGCATGACCTGGTGTGGCGCGCGGACGCGGCGGCGCCGGTGCTGGTCGACGCTTGGACCCTGGCGAGCGACCGTTTCAGCCGTGTCGACCTACACGCGGACCAGGCCGAATCGCTGAGACTCGACTATCGCCCGCCGATCCTGTGGGTGACCCGCCGCCGCGCCGATCGAACCGCCTGGGAGGTGCCGGGGCTCGCACCCTATCGGTGCGCCGAGGACTGCGCCGCACATGCCGATCCACGGGACCGCGCGGCCGGCGCGCCGGCCTGCCGCCGGGACTGTGAGCAGGAGCACCGACTCACCGTCAATCGGGTGACCGCCCTGCAAAGCCAGGTCCACCGCATCGAGGTCCCCACGGGCCTGGAAATCCCGGAGAGCACGGCCTGGGCCAGACTCTATGAGCCGCTCGCGCGGCCCGGCAACGACCGTCCGGGCGGAAGGGCGCTCCTGATCCTGGACGACGGCGCGGCCGGCTGGCTCCTGGTGCCGGTGCAAGTCCCCGACTTGAGCCCGGCCGGCGGTCTCGACCCCGCCGCACCGGGTCCCATTCCGACACTGGCCTCCTGCTGGCTTTACAATCACCGCGCGCGCCTGGCCGCCGACGCCGGACACCCCTACCCGCCGGCCCCGGCGGAACAGGTGCGCGCCGACCACGCGGCCCCGACGGACTGCTGCACGGTCGAGTCCAGCCCGGACGGACGGCGCATCCTGGTCTTCGGGACGCCCGCGGGGCCCGAGCCCGCAACCGAGCCTGCGACCCTTGCCAAGCCGCCGCGCCAACTGCTCGCCCTCTACGACGTCACCACACGGCAGTGCTGGAGCGCCAACCTGGCAGTCGACGGCCAACTGGGCCGCGCGCCCTACGACGGACTCGGCGACCCCGTCTTCAGCCCCGACGGGCGTCACCTGGGCTATCGGGCCCGGCGCGGGGACGCGCGCTTCGTGGTTGTCGACGACCGCGAGGGGACGGTGTTCCAGCGTGTCGGCGCGCCGGTCTTCAGCACAGACGGGCGCCACAGCGCCTATTGGGCACGCGACCGGGGCCGCGAGTTCATCGTGTTCGACGGCACCCCGGGCCGAACCTGGACCGGCGCCGGGGCACCGGTATTCAGTCCGGCCGGCGGGCCGCCCGCCTACCGGGCGCAGGACGCCAAGGGCTGGCGGGCAGTCGTCGCCGACACCCCCGGTTCGCTGTACGACGACATCGGCTGGTTCAACGCCGATGCCACCGGACGCACCACCACCATCGCCGACCTGGTCTTCAGCGCCAAGGGCGAACTCGCCTACGCGGCGCGGACTGGCGACGACTGGTTCATGGTCCGTGACCACCGCCGCGGTCCCGCCTACGAACAGGTTGGACTGCCGGTCTTCAGCCCCGATGGCACCCGGCTCGCCTACCGCGCCGCGCGCAACGCCCGGGACTTCATCGTGCTCGATGGACAACCGGGACCCGCGTACGACCAGGTCGGCACCCCGGTATTCAGCGCGAACGGGCGCCAACTCGCCTACTGGGCCGCCGATGCCGGGGCCGAATTCGTCGTCTGGGGCGGACACCAGGGACCCAGGGTCACCGCACCGGGAAGCGTCGGGGCGCCGGTGTTCACGGCGACCGGCGAGGCCCCGGTCTATCTGGTGAGCGTCCCACCGGAGACACCGAACGGAACCGAACTCGCACCGACGCGGCTCTGGTCCGGCGATCGGCCTCTGGCCGACCTGGAGGTCGGCTCAGGGGCGGTCTTCAACCGCGTTACCGGCGCCCCCGCCTGGTGGGACAGTCAGGGTGCCGATACCGAAGGAGTGCCCCCGGGTTGGCGCATCCTTAGCGAGACGGATGGCGACCCACCAGGCGACGCGCCAGGCGACGCGCCGGTCTGGAGCCCGGACGGCAACACGCTCGCCTTCGCGGCGAACCGGCACGGTCGGGCGCGGATGCAGATCGGCGCGACCGACGATGGTCCCTTCGACGCGGTGGCCGATCCGGTAGTCAGCCCGACCGGCGACCGACTCGCCTACCGCGCCCGCCTGGGGGCGGTCTGGTTTCCGATCGTGGCGCCGCTGGCGGGCTCAGCGACCACCGCCGGGCCGCCCGCGACCGCTCCCCTGGTCGCGACGGCGCCTCGACTCCTTCAGCATCCCGTGGCGATCGGCACGACCATGATGGACGAGGGCGTGAGCGTAGGCATCCTTGGCGGCTCGGCCCAGGGCCGCTGGTATGGACCCCAGGCATGGGTCGCTGAGACCGTTTCTCCCGCGGCCCAGCGGGGCTGTGCACCGGTCGGCCCGGACTGGATCGCACCGACCCTGCGCTGGCGTCTCTACGGCACCAAGGGTCCGCTCCGCACCTGCACCGGAGGTCAAATCTCCAACTGTCCGGCCCAGGCCGCCGGCCCGAACTGGCTGAGCCTGGCTCTCCCGGACTGCGACCTGAAGGAGTCCACCGTGGCCGTCGCGGGCGAGTGGAACGCGATGCCGCGACGCCCGCGAAGAGTCACGGACAGCGCCCGCTTCATGCCGCTGGTGCGGCGAGTGCTGGAGCGGCTTGAGCCCCCGAACTTGCCGATCCGCGACCTCAGTGTGGACGCCATCGACCTGGATGGCGATGGCCGCGACGAGTACCTGATCACGTCCAAGGGTGGGACCCAATCCACGCAGGCACCCTGGGACGGCTCCCTATACTCGCTGCTCCTCCTCGCCCACTCCGAACGCGATCCGGAACCCGCGGCGCTCTGCGACTGGTCGGGGGCACCCGACGGCGAAGAAGACTGCGTGCCGTCCCACTACCTGGACCTCGATGGCGACGGGACCATCGAGATCCTCATCGACGCAAACCCCTATGAGGGCTGGGCGGTGGAGGTCTTCACACTCGATAACGGCAAACCCGTGAAGACCCCGTTTGAATGGGGGGACGGTTCGTGAAACGTCCACCGCCTGCCGCCGAGGACCCGCTGGCCGCGTTAACCGACCGGCACCGCCGGCGGCGGCGGCTGGGCCGGCGCTCAATGATGGTCGGCGCGCTGGCCGCGACCCTTATCGCCGCGGCCGCGGACACTGCCCCCGACCCCCGCATGGGGGTCTGGGCAGGCGCACTCGGCGACGCTCCGATCACCGTCTGCATCGAGGCCCAAGGCTACGGCCGCTACTACGCGCAGCGCGACCGCCTTCCCACCGCGCTGTTGCCAGCCGGCACGAGCGGCGGTGACTACAACCTCGTCGACGACACCGGCACTGGCGAGCCCTGGCCCTCCCCAGGGACTTGGGAGCTGGGCGACCCCGCCGACGACACCCTGACCGGCGTGATGCGCGGACCGGACCACGAGCCAACGGGCGCCATCCACCTGCGGCGCCGGTCCCCGCCGCTGACACCCCAGAGCGATCCGCGCCCGGCCGGTCTCGGCTTCTGCGACACCGAGGCCTTCACCGCCGGACTCTACCAGCCGCCGTGGGCGTCGGTCAGCGAAGCCTTCCGGTTCAACGACCACCGCTATCGCGTACACCGCGTGACCAGCGCCTACGCGACCCATCCGCTGCGCATCAGCCGCCCGGAACTGCTGGACGACGCCACGACCGGAACGCACCGCAACAGGACCACGCCGCGCCCGTCGCCGTGCTGCGGGCAGACGCCAGACGACGCGGCGGCCACCGCGCGCCTGAACGCGGTCCTGCTGGCGGGCCTGCCGACCACCGTCGCGGCCCTGCGCGATGACCTCTGGGTTGCACGCCTGCGCCTGCTCGACGACTGGGGTCAGGGCAGCGCGCTGGAGGAATGGGCCGAGATCCGACTGTGGAATCGCCACTGGCTCAGCATCGTCGAGCACTGTGAGGTCCGCCGCGGGGGAGAGACCCTGGCGCGGCGCGTGGCGTACCGGACCTGGGCGCTCGCGAGCGGTGCGCAACTGGACCTGCGCGACTGGGTCGCGGACCCCGAACAGATGGCAGCGCTGCTGCACAGCGTGCGCGTGCGCACCCTCCAGCGCGCCGCCGCCGCGGGCGCGCGCGACGACTGCCTGCGGCGCCTGGAGGCGAACGACTACTGGCAGACCGGGCTCGCGCCCGACGGGCTGGTGTTCGCGACCGCTTTCACCGAACCGACGGACGACTGCGGCGCCGAGATCGTCATCCCCTATCTGGACCTGGCCCACCTGGTGTCCGAAGACGTACAGCAGGCGCTGTGTACCGAGCTTGGGCGGATCCTCGACACGACCGCGGGAGGCTGCCGATGACTCGTCCGCGCACCGGGCGGCTGCACGCCGCACTGCTGGCCCTGGTCATGTTGGCCCCAGGGCCGGCGGTGGGTAGCGAACCGCAGGCGGCCGCCGACAGCGCCCGCGGCGGCGTCTGGCGCGGCACCCTCGGGGAGCGGGAGGTCGTCGTCTGTTTCGACGGTCCGGCGCTGACCGGCGCCTATTACGACCTGGGTCACCCCCGGCGGATTGCGCTGGACCCACGGCCGGACGCGACCTGGCAGGAGGTCGGCGACGCCGGGGACACCGGTACCTGGCACCTGGAGGCCCCTGCGCTGACCCCCGAGGCTGAGCAGATCACCGGCCACTGGACGGCCGCGGAGACCGGGCAGGCACTGCCGATCCGCCTGACCCGCGGGTACCTGGTTGGCGATCGGGGCGCGGAGATCGACCCCACCGAGCCGCCCTGCGACAACCTCGCATTCACCGCGCCCTTTTCCAAGTCGATTCGGGTGGTGACCGGCGAGCCACGGACCTTTGCCGGCCACCGCTACCGCACCCGCACCCTGACGATCGGCGACGGCTTGGAGATCTCCGGCATCGAGTTACTGGAGCCGGGGCCACACGCCGCGGCGATCAGTCGGGCACTACGTGGTTTACCCGAGACCGACGCCGAAGCCGCCCTTGAACTCTATGATTGCCAGCAAGGACGGGGGTGGGGCTTGCAAGCGACCCACGAGATCGAATTCTGGAGCGAGCGCTGGCTCGTCGCGTCCGGGTTCACGATGGACGAATGCGGTGACCGACCGTCCGGTTCCAGCACGTATCGCACCTGGGATCTCGCCACCGGCGACGCGGTGGACCTCTCGGCCTGGATCGACGACTGGCCGCGGCTGCAGCAGGTGCTCCTGAGACGGGCACTGAACGCCCCTGACCTCGTGACGGAAGCGGCCCGGAATGGCCCGCGCGGCAATGACGAGGGCTGCGCCGCGACCCTGCAAGAGGGCTGGGTCCCCTGGCAAGCCCCCTACCTCGGCCTGCACGGCATGGTCTTCGCGACCGAATTGCCGCACATGGTGCAGGCCTGCGATCAGAAGGTGGAAATCACCTATGCCGAGTTGCTCCCGTTTGCGAGTGATCATGGGCGCAGGGAGATCCTGGATATCCTCGCGACCCTGCCCACCCTGCCCCCGCCGGCACCGATTCGCTCACCCGCAGGGACCGTGCCGTAGCCGGCGGCTGACGGAAGCGTCCGCTACCCGAGAGCGATTCGCGTTCAATCGCAGGGTGCCCCGCACGCTCGGCATGCACCACGGACGCGGGTGCCGGAATCACTCAAGGAATCTAACCCAGATTCGCGTTCGCACCCATCCGCGCCTGCCGCCCCTATCGCAAAACGCGAATCACTCACTCCTCTCCACCTTTCCCCACCACCGCGCTTGGCAATCTGCAACGCAGTCGCGCTTCCCCACCCATCCAAGAAAGCGATTCGCTTTGACGAGCTGGCTTTATCCTTCTGTTATATAAATAAAATAATTCTGGCACTGGATTTGCTTTAAGTCATACAACAGACTTCAAACCAAACCGACTTGGAAAGCAGGCCCGACATGACGACCAACACGCTGATCCGCTTCGCCACCGCCCTTCTGCTGGTCGCCGCCTGCTCCAACACCTTCGCCGCCGCGCAGTTGCAGGATGTCGTCTCACCCGCTGCGGATTTCCAGTACACCGCCGAGCAGGATCTCTGGGTGCAGATCGCGGCCTATGATGTGGAAGGCGCCCCGGCCGACCAGCGCTCGGTCGAAATCCTGGAGGCACTGGACGCCGAGGGTCAGGCGACCCGCGTGCTCGACAAGGGATTGACCGACGCGACCGGCAACTTCGAGCGCAAGGTCCGGGTGCCTGCCGGCGCCAGGCAACTGATGGTGCGCGTCGGCGTCTTTGGGATACCCAACACCGTCACACTGGATCTGGACGGCAGCGGCGTCCTCGTGCATACCTTCGAGTAAATCCGAGGCACTCGATGACTGAGGGACCAGCGAACCCTCTCACCCGGCGTTCGCATTCAGGAGACCGGCATCCCGGCCCGCACCCCATCTGGAGCCTTCCATGATCAAGCGATTCACCAAGCGCCCACGCCGCACCCTGCTCGGCTCATCCATCGCCCTGTGCGGCGCTGCCCTGTCGATGACCGCCCAGGGTGCTGTTCAAGACCAGTACGAGTTCCTGTTCAGCGCGAAACCGGGCAAGAGTCTCGCCGAGACCTACCGGCTCAACCACGACGCGGCCGGCATCCCGCTCGCACTCGACCAGCACCTGCAGAGCGTCGATGCCACCCTCATGGCCCGCATCGCCGAGGCGCTGCCCGAACGCCGGGATCTCCGCAACCAGCCCAGGAACCTGGTCAGCCAGGAGAACTCCGCGGTGGTGCACCTGACCAAGCGGGCAACCGTGGCGGTGACCTTCCTCCACGAGGGGACAGGCCGCCGCAACACCTTTGGTTATTTCGCTTACCCGGAGGGCAACCCGCCCAAGCACCAGTCCGAGGTCCAGCACGTCGTCATCCTGCCCAACGCCTCCTTTACCGACAGCGGCGGGAGCGCCGCGGGGATGCGCACGGGCCACCGCGTTGCGTTGGGCGAATTCCCGGCCGGGACCCGCATCGGGTTCTTCATCATCTCCGACGGCTATGACGACAGCGCCGGCGTGAAGACCGGCAATGCCCATTTCTACAGTCTCAGCACCCTGAATCCGGAGTCGACCGGAAACCTGCGCCCCCACATGGTGCTGCTCAAAGACGGTTGGGATCAGCGTCTGGTGTTGGGGATGGAAGACACCCACCGCGACAAAGACGGGAACAGCGATCACGACTTCAACGATCTGCTGTTCGCCGTGGAGTCCGATCAGGTCGCGGCGATCGACACCAACACGGTTGCCGAACTCGACCCGACCCAGGGCAACGACCTGGACCAGGACGGTATCGTGGACAACCTGGACGATTACCCGGAAGACCCCCAACTGTCCACCCGCGTGACCTATCCCAACGACCAGGGCCGCGCCCAGTTGTCCTTCGAGGACCTATGGCCGGTGGAAGGTGACTACGACCTGAACGACCTGGTCCTGGCCTATACCCTGGATGAAGGACGCAATGCGGCCGGCGCGATCGGCGAGATCGAGGGCCACTTTCGGATCAAGGCGCGCGGCTCGGCCTACGCACACGGGTTCGGAATCAATTTCCCCGGATTGCCGGCGGACGCGCTCGCATCGGCCAGCGTCTGGGTGGATGACCAACCCGGTGTGCCGCTCGGCAGCGAGCCCGGTCAAACCAGCCTGACCCTGATCCTGGCCGCCGATACCAAGCAGATCGCCGGCAAGAACGCCGGCACCCGCACCTGCTACACGGCCAAGTTCAATGCCGACCGCAACTGCACCGAGGACCAAGGGCCGACCATCCACTTCAAGGCGCGCTTCAGTGCGCCCGTGACCCGCGCCGCGCTCGGATCGGCGCCTTACAACCCGTTCATCTATATCGTCGGCGACCGCTTGCGCGAGACTCATCTGCCGAATCATCCGCCGACCGCGAAGCACAAACACTGGCTGTTCGGCTGGAGCAACGAGGGCAGCAGCCCCGCCATCGGCCGTTACTACAAGACCAAGGACCGTGGCTTGCCCTGGGCGGTCAATCTGCCCGATGAATGGCGGCAACCTTATGAGAAGCAGCAGGTGCACACCTGTTATCCTAGCTTTGTGGACTGGGTCAACAGCGGCGGTACCCAGGCACACGACTGGTACAAAACCCCGGTGGCGGGCTGTGTCTTCCCGGCTAAGTGACCAAACTTCATGATCAAACGACTCTCCAACACCCCCTGGCACCGCCCATTCTGTGCAGCCACCGCGCTCTGTTGCGCGGCACTGTCGCTGCCGGCGCATGGCATGGTCGGGAACCAGTACGAATTCCTGTTCAGCGCCAAACCAGGCCAGACCGTCGGCCAGACCTATCTGCTGAACCATGACAGCGCCGGGATCCCGCTCGACCTCGACCAAAACCTGGTCAGTGTCGATGCCGCGCTCATGAAGCGCATTGCCGACACCCTGCCGGAGCAGAAGGATATCCGCACCCAATCGCAGAACCTGATCGCCGATGACGACTCGGCAGTCGTGCAGTTGATCAAGCCGGCGGACGTCTGGCTGACCTTCCTGCACGAGGGTGCCGCCGCAAAGAACGTGTTCGGCTATTTCACCTACCCGGAGGGACAGCCACCCCAGAGCGCGGCCGCGATCGATCACATCATCATCCTGCCCAACGCCTCGTACTCAACCGCCGGCGGCAGTAAGCTGGGCATGAAGACCGGTCACCGCGTTTACCTTGGGCAGTTCCCGGCCGCCACCCGCATCGGATTCTTCGTCGTCGCCAATGGTTGGCACAGCACCTTGGGAGTCAATTCGGATACCCAACGCTATCCCGTGTTCTACAGCCTGAGCACGCTGAACCCGGAGGACACCGCGGAGCTTCGCAAGCATATGGTGCTGCTCAAGGACTCCTGGGGACAACGGCTGGTGTTGGGCATGGAAGACCTGCGGCGCAGCGGCGGAGACCATGACTTCAACGATGTCATGTTCGCGGTCGAGTCCAACCCGATCGACGCGATCAAGACTGAAGAAATCATCGAGTTGAATTATGTCCAGGGCAGCGATCTGGACAAAGACGGCATTCCGGACACCCTGGACGACTATCCGGAAGACCCGCTGCTGACCACCCGCGTGACCTACCCCAACGACAAAGGCCGCGCCCAGTTGGCGTTCGAGGACCTGTGGCCGCTGGAGGGTGACTACGACCTGAATGATCTGGTGCTGGCCTACACCCTGGATGAGGGGCGAAACGCGGCGGGCGAGATCCGGGAGATCGAGGGGCATTTCCAGATCAAGGCGCGCGGCTCCGCCTATTCACAGGGGTTCGGGATCAACTTCCCCCAACTGAAGCCGGACACGCTCGAATCGGCCAGCGTTTGGCTCGATAACCAACCCAGTATGCCGCTGGTCAGCGAGCCTGGTCAGACGAGTCTGACCCTGATCCTGACCGAAGACACGAAAAAGATCGCCGGCAAGAATGCGACCACCCGCACCTGTTACACGACCAAGTTCAACGCCGATCGCAACTGTGCGGCCGACCAGGGGCCGACGATCCACTTCAAGGCGCGCTTCAAGCAGGCGCTGACCCGTCAGGAACTCGGTTCAGCGCCCTACAACCCCTTCATCTACATCGTCGGTGACCGTCTGCGTGAAACGCATCTACCCAACCATCCGCCGACGGCGAAACACAAGAGCTGGCTCTTTGGCTGGAGCAACGAGGGCAGCGACCCCAAGGCAGGGCGTTACTACAAGACCAAGGACCGCGGTCTGCCCTGGGCGGTGAATCTGCCGGATGAATGGCAACAACCTTTGGAAAAGCAGCAGGTCCATTTCTGCTATCCTGGCTTTGTGGATTGGGTCAACACCAGTGGCGCCAAGGCGCTCGACTGGTACAAGACTCCGGTGGCGGGTTGCGTCTTCCCGACCAAATGACCGCCCCGCGATCCATCTGAACTCTGAACGCTCGAAAAGAGCTTTAGGGCTGGCGCAAGCTGGCCCTGTTTTTTTTCACTGATCGATCTTGGTAGTATTCCCCGCCCGTCATCGAATCCAACCTCACTGGAGCACTTTAGAGATGAGAATCCGCCCCCTGATCGGCGTTGCACTCCTGGCCGTCCCTTTTGGCATCCTGTCGGCCGCCGACGCCCTGAACCTCTCGGATGAGACCGCACGCATCAATTACAGCCTGGGCTATCAGATCGGCAACGACTTCAAGCGCCAAGGCGTCGAGATGAGCACGCAGGCGATCGTCAAGGGCATCGAGGACGCCATCTCCGGCGCCGAACCCTTGCTGCCGGCCCAGGACATGCGCACGACACTGATGGAGCTCAAACGCAAGATCGTCGCCGAACAGCAGGCAAAGGCCGCTGAACAGGAACAGAAGATGATCGAAGCCGGCAAGAAATTCATGGAGGAGAACGCCAAGCAGTCCGGCGTGGTCACAACCGCCAGCGGACTCCAATATCAGATCGTTGAAGCAGGCAAGGGCAAGACCCCGAGCCCAACCGATCAGGTGAGCGTGAACTATCGCGGAACCCTGGTCGACGGCAAGGAGTTCGACAGCTCCTATTCGCGCGGCGAGCCAACCTCCTTCCAGTTGAACGAAGTCGTCGAGGGCTGGACCGAGGGGCTGCAACTCATCAAGGAGGGCGGCAAGATCAAGCTCTTCGTCCCGCCGACGCTGGCCTACGGCGAACGCGGCCCCATGGCGAATCAGACCCTGATCTTCGACGTGGAATTGCTGTCGGTCGGGGCGGCGCCGGCGCCCGAGGAAACACCCGAAGCGGCAGCGCCCAAAGAGGGCAAGTAACTCAGGCGTCCGACACGATCATCGGATGCAGGGGCGGGTTTCAAACCCGCCCCTGCTCAGGCGTCCGACACGATCACCGGATGTAGGGGCGGGTTTCAAACCCGCCCCTACGCCAAGGTCATGTCCGGATATCAGGTGCGAAGGCCGTACCCCGCTCCAGTAAACCGCGCCAACTCCTGCAATCGTCGCGTCTGCCGGAGCCGATTCCATCCAACAACATCGCATACCGCGCTAGGCGCGGTTTAGCCCTCGGTGATGGGCACGATGGTGATATCGACCCGACGATTCAGGCGGCGGCCGGCTTCCGTCTCATTGCCGGCGATCGGCCGGAGCTTGCCGTAGCCCGATGAGGAGATGCGCGCCGGGACCACGCCCTGGCCTTCCAGATAGCGATCCACCGACCCGGCACGGCGCTCGGATAACAACTGGTTGTGCTCGATAGACCCCGTATTGTCCGTGTGGCCCGCGACCACCAGTTCTGTCTTGCCGTACTTGTTCACGATGGCCGCGATCCGGTCCATGGTGCTGTAGAAGGCGGGCTGAATCTGATCGGAATCCACCTCGAAGGCGGTCTCGCCGGTCATCCCCACCAACAATTCGTCGTTGGGGAGTTTTTCGACGCGGATGGCGCCGGAGGCGATCTCGGCCGCCAGCGCTTTCTGGAAGTCCTTGCGCTGCTGCTCCATGTAAGCCCCAGCCATTCCGCCGATCAAGGCCCCGCCGACCGCCCCGATCAGGGCACCGCGACCGGCATTGGCACCCTGCGAACCGATGATGGCACCCAGCGCGGCACCGGTGGCGGTGCCGATGGCCGCCCCGGTTCCGGTTTCAGTCATCCCGGAGCCGTCCGCGGCACAACCGGTGATGAGCACACTGACGGTCGCCGCGGTGGCGACTCCCTTGGCAAAACGCTGATTCATCGCGTACGACTCCGAGACCCGAAAGACGATTGACCGGACTGGCGCGCCGACCAAGGGCCGCTTCGGCGGACCGACCAGCGCGCGCTGAGGACGCGATGATAGCAGAGCGCGCCCGCGGCGTCGGGCCGGTCAGCGTCCGCGGGTGCGATCGAAAATTACCCGAGAATAACACTGGGTCTTGTTTCTCAAAGATTGGACATTAGTTGGACATTCAGCAAGACGAATCATCGATTCCGGAGTCACCATGTTCAACCACCGATCGAGTCGGGCCCCCCAACCCCCGAGCGGCAGCACCCGGCGCGACCCGGCACGCGGCAAAGAACCGGCCCCGTGGCTGCTGATCCCGCGCCGACCCACGGCGACCCGCGGTCGCGGCGTCGCGTCGCGCAGCTTGCCCCTGCGGCAGGAGCCCGGCGATGTTTGATCTGGCCATCTATGGGACCGGGCTGGCCGTTGCGCTTGCCCTGGCCCTGGCCGGCTGGCTGGCGAGTATTCCGCTGAAGAACGCGAGCATCGCCGACAGCCTGTGGCCGGTGTTTTTCATCCTGCTGGGGTTGACCTACGTGCTGGGCGCGCCCGCCGCCGGCGACCGCGCCTGGCTGGTGTTCGTGCTGGTCGCCCTGTGGGGAGTGCGGCTCGGCGCCTTCATCACCCGGCGCAACTGGGGCGAACCGGAAGACCGCCGTTATCGCGCGATGCGTGCAGGTAATGATCCCGGCTTCTGGTGGAAGAGCCTCTATATCGTGTTTGGACTCCAAGGCCTGCTGGCCTGGGTGATCTCGCTGCCGCTGTTGGCCGCCGCCCTGGGTCAGACACCGCTCGGCGTCCTGGATGCTCTGGCGCTGCTCCTGTGGCTCTGCGGCTTCTTCTTCGAGAGTATCGGTGACCACCAGTTGGCCCGCTTCAAAGCCCGACCGGAGAACGCCGGCAAGGTCATGGATCAGGGGCTGTGGCGCTACACCCGGCACCCGAATTATTTCGGCGAGGCGTGTATCTGGTGGGCCTTCTACCTGTTTGCCCTGGCCGCGGGTGGCTGGTGGTCGGTCATTGCACCCGTACTCATGACCTGGCTGCTGTTACGCGTCTCGGGCGTCACCCTACTCGAACAGGATATCGGCGAACGTCGACCCGCATACCGGGACTACATCGCCAAGACCAACGCATTCATTCCCGGCCCGCCGCGGCGGCCGGCACTGCACCACCAGACTGGAGACGTCAAATGACCCAACACCCTGTTCTACAAACAGCGCGCCCACGTCGTGCGGGCCGCGTCGCGGCCCTGCTGGGCCTGACCCTGACCGCCGCCCTGACCGGTCCGGCGGCCGCCGTCACCGATTCCATGCGCTTTCGCGTCTACCTGGACAAGGAGCCGATCGGCGAGCACAGCTTCCAGGTCTCCCCCGACACGGACGGCAAGCAGGTGGTGAGCCGCGCCAATTTCGACGTGAAAGTGCTGGTGTTCAACGCCTACCGCTATCGTCACGAAAGCCGCGAGGCCTGGCGGGACGGCTGCCTGGAGCAGATTCGCTCCACCACGGACGACAACGGCAAGGCGTTCAAGGTCGAGGGCGAACAGGAGACGAACGGCTTGGCGCTACGCGTCAACGGCGACAGCAAGCGCCTGCCGCAATGCGTCTCCACCTTCGCCTACTGGAACCGCGATTTCCTCAAGCAACCGCGGCTGCTGAACCCGCAGACCGGCGAACTGGTCAGCGTCCGGGTCGAGTCGCTTGGCACTGAAGAGCGGATGATGCAGGGTCGTAAGGTCGCGGCAGAGCGCTACCGGCTGCGCGCCGAAAAGCTCGATATCAGCCTGTGGTACACCCCGGATGGTCGGTGGATCGCGCTCGAGAGTGATACCGGCAAGGGCCGCACCATCCGGTATGAACGCATCTAAACCGCGCCCAGCGCGGTATGCGATGTTTTTGGATGGGATCGGCCCGGGCAGACTCGACGATTGCTGGATCTGGCGCGGTTTAAAGTTTTGAATGAAAATCACCACTGTTATTCCGGCAGGATGCCGGAAGGAAGGCGCCAGGGAGGGTCACTCGCGGCGAGCACGGATCTGTCAAGCACAGACGGCTCGCTGCACAAGCACGAAAGGAGCCACTGACACCTATGAAACTGACCACCCGACTGATCGCCCTGACCCTGCTGTTACTGACCGCGGGCGTCGGCGCCGAGGAAAAACCGATGGAGACTGTTCCCCAAGTCGATCTGCCCCGCTTCATGGGCGACTGGTATGTGATCGCCAACATTCCGACCTTTATCGAGAAAGGTGCCCACAACGCGGTCGAGTCCTACGCACTGAACCCGGACGGCACCATCGCCACCACCTTCCGCTTCCGCAAGGGCGCCTTCGACGGGCCGGAGAAGGTCTACCACCCGACCGGTTTCGTGGTGCCGAACACCGGCAACGCCCTGTGGGGGATGCAGTTCATCTGGCCCTTCAAGGCCGAGTACATGGTGATCTGGCTGGACCCCGAGTACAGCATCACCGTCATCGGCCGCACCGCGCGTGACTATGTCTGGGTCATGGCCCGCAAGCCCGAGATCCCGGAAGCCAAGCTCACCGAAATCATGGCGTTCCTCAAAGCGGTCGGCTACGACACGGCGCTGGTCCAGCGGGTGCCGCAACGCTGGTAGTCGTCGGTCGGGCTTCAAGCCCGACCGCGCACCTGGTCCTTGATCATCCTTGGCCTCTGGCACTGAAGGTTAAGGCTTCAGGGTGATTTCCGGGAAATGATCTACCGACATGTAGGAGCGACATGTAGGGGCGACTTTAGTCGCCCCTTCCTGCGGATCTTGCTGCATCCGCACAACAGACAGGAGGTCGAGCGTTCAGCCGAACGCGCCGCCGCCCGCTAAAGCATCGACCTCCAGTCGCGTGGCCCCGATTACCGGAGATTGAGCCCGCGTGGTACGAAGTTCTTCGGAAATCGCCTAAGCGAATTCCGGCCTTGATCGTTATCCCGGCCGGCGGTATGCGTCGTCAGGGCTTCCAGCCCTGACAGTGTCAGGCCAGGATGGCCTGACTACGCACCCGGCGCGCCCAAGTGGCCGGAACGACGATCAAGGCCAGCCTCCTGAACAAAGCGCCCTTGCACATGACCCATCGCATTGCGGTATGCGCACCGGGCTCGGTATCCTGCCGCTACTCCGAGTTTTTCGTACACCGACCCCATGACCCCCACTGCCTGGCTCAAGGCCCAGACTCCGCTGGCCGGACGCGCACTCCCCGCCGCCATCGTGCTCCAGGGCCTGAACGGCGCACTCCTCATCGCCCAGGCCTGGCTGTTGGCCCTGATCCTGAACGCCGTGACCTTCGCGCACGCCGGGCTCGCCGAGGTGCGCCCCTGGCTGTGGCAACTGCTGGCCCTGTTCGCCGCCCGCGCCCTCACCGCCTGGGGAGCGGAACGCTTCGCCGTCCGCGGCAGCGCCCGCATCAAGGTCGCACTGCGCGACCGGGTCTATCGCCGCCTGCAAGCCCGCGGGCCCGCCTATCTGGCCGGCGAACGCAGCGGCGCCCTGGTCGAGACCCTGACCAAAGGGGTCGACGATCTCGACGCCTATTACGCGCGTTTCCTGCCGGCCCGCGCCCTGGCCATGACCCTGCCCTTCGCCATCCTGCTGCTGGTATGGCCGTTGGACTGGGTATCCGGCCTGGTGCTACTGGTCACGGCGCCCCTGATCCCGCTCTTCATGATTCTGATCGGGCGCAATGCCGAACGGCTGAACCAACGGCAATGGAAGGAGTTGGCGCGCATGGGCGCGCGCTTCCTCGACAGCATCCAGGGGCTTACGACACTCAAGCTGTTCGGCGCGAGCCGGCGTCAGGGCACCGAACTCGCCGCCGTCTCCGAGGCCTATCGGGTGGGCACCATGCGGGTGCTGCGCGTGGCCTTCCTGTCCTCGGCGGTACTGGAGTTCTTCGCCACCATCAGCATCGCGGTGGTCGCCGTGCTGATCGGCTTCCGGCTCTACGGCTTCGAGGTGCCGCTACCAGCCTGGATCAGCCTGCCGCGGATCGACTTCCAGACCGGCTTCTTCGTCCTGCTCCTGGCCCCCGAATTCTTCCTGCCGCTGCGCAGCCTGGGAACCCACTACCACGGGCGGATGGAGGCGACGGCCGCCGCCGAGCGGCTGATCGAGGTCCTGGGGCCGGAGCCTGAAACAGCGCCGACCGACGCGACGGCAGCGCCCGCCGGCCCCCGGACCGCACCCGGCCCGGTCACCCTCCGCTTCACCGACGTCCATTTCAGCTACAGCGAAGGGCGTGAGGCGCTGTGCGGTCTGAGCCTTGAGATCCAACCGGGCGAGCGCCTGGCCCTGGTCGGCACCAGCGGTGCCGGCAAGACCACCCTGGTGCAGTTGCTGCTGGGCTTCCTGACCCCGACCGCCGGCACCCTGACCGTCAACGGCCGCGACCTGCGCACCCTGGACCTGGACGACTGGCATCGGCACCTCGCCTGGGTGCCGCAGCAACCCCGGCTCTTCCAGGGAACCATCGGCGCCAATATCCGGCTCGGCATCCCGCCGGAGGATCCCCGCGCCCACCCGGACGCGGTGCGCACCGCCGCCCTGCTCGCCCGCGCCGCGGGCTTCATCGAGTCCCTGCCGGCCGGCTATGAGACGCCGGTCGGCGAACGCGGCGCCGGACTCTCCGGCGGCCAAATCCAGCGCATCGCGCTGGCGCGCGCCTTCCTGCGCGAAGCCCCGCTGGTGATCCTGGACGAGGCCACCGCGAATCTGGACCCCGAGAGCGAACGGCTGGTCCAGGAAGGCATCGATGAACTGGCGCGCGGACGCACCCTGATCGCCATCGCCCATCGACTGGATACGGTGCGCAAGGCCGACCGCATCCTGGTCCTCGACCAGGGGCGGGTGGTGGAGTCCGGGGATCACACAACCCTGCTGGCACAGGACGGCGCCTATCGGCGCCTGCTGCACGCCTATGCCGGCCAGGGTCGGCTCGGGGGTACCGCATGAAGGACGTGATCCGCCTGCTGCGGCTGTTCAAACCCTATCGCCACTGGATGCTGCTCGGCGCACTGGCGGCCCTGGTGACCCTGATCGCCAATGTCGTGCTGCTGGCGGTGTCCGGGTGGTTCATCACCGCCATGGCCGTGGCGGGATCGGCCGGGGTCGCGATGAACTATTTCGCGCCCGCCGCCCTGATCCGCGGCGGGTCCATCCTGCGCACCGTCGGACGCTACGCGGAGCGTCTGATCACCCATGAGGCGACCCTGCGCCTGCTCGCCCAACTCCGGGTCTGGTTCTACAGCCACCTCGAACCCCTGGCGCCGGCCGTGCTCCAGCGCTACCACAGCGGCGACCTGCAAAGCCGCATCCGTGCCGACGTGGATGCGCTCGACACACTCTATGTGCGGGTCCTGGTGCCGGTGCTGGTCGCGACCGTCGGCGCCTGTCTGCTGCTCGGGTTCCTGCTGCTCTACGACTGGCGCATCGCCGTCGTCAGCCTGGGCTTCCTGCTGCTCGCCGGGGTCGCCGTGCCGCTGTGGAGCCGCGCGCTGGGTCAGGCTCCCGGCGAGCGCATCGCCCGAACCGAGGCCGAACTGCGCACCTCCTGCGTCGACGGGCTCCAGGGCCTGGGCGAACTCCAGGTCTACGGGGCCGCGGCGGCCCAGGCGCGGCACATCGACGCCCTGAGCCGGACCCTGGCGACCGAACAAGTCCGGCTGGCGGGCTATTCCGGCATCAACCAGGGCGCGGTCGGACTCTGCGCCAACTTGAGCCTCTGGACCCTGCTCTGGCTCGCCATCCCGCTGGTGACGGACGGCCGCCTGGCCCCGCCCCAACTCGCCATGCTGGCGCTCTTCACGCTGGCCAGTTTCGAGGCGGTCGCCCCGCTGCCCCTGGCCTTCCAGCAACTTGGCCGCACCCTGGCCGCCGCGCGGCGCCTGTTCGCCATCGTCGACGCCCGCCCGGCGGTCGAAGAACCCGCGGGACCCTCGCCCCGCCCGGACCGCTTCGACCTCCGCATCACGGACCTGGGCTTCAGTTACCCCGGCGCCGCCGCGCCCGCTCTGGACGGCCTGAGCCTGGACGTCCCCCAAGGCGGACGGGTGGCGATCGTCGGCGCCAGCGGCTCCGGCAAGACCACCCTGTTCAACCTGCTGCTGCGCTTCTGGACCCCGGACCGCGGCACCATCCGCCTGGGCGGCCAGGATCTGGCCCTGTGCCGCGGCGACGACCTGCGCCGTTATGTCACCCTGGTCAGCCAGCACACGCACCTGTTCGATCTCAGCATCCGCGACAACCTGCTGATCGCCGCCCCGGACGCCTCCCCCGCCCGCCTGGAACAAGCCTGCCGGGTTGCCCAAATCCACGACTTCATCGCCGCCCTGCCCGAGGGCTACGACACCTGGGCGGGCGAAACCGGCGTGCGGCTCTCCGGCGGCCAGGCCAGGCGCATCGCCATCGCCCGCGCCCTGCTGCGCGACGCCCCCGTCCTGCTGCTCGACGAACCCACCGAGGGCCTGGACGGCGA
>Ga0247840_10005480_pt1 | contig 19076 bp, 23 predicted proteins | sample LaCruzMarch2015__FD_192404 | JGI IMG/M metagenome (GOLD analysis project Ga0247840, IMG submission 192404) | Freshwater microbial communities from meromictic Lake La Cruz, Castile-La Mancha, Spain - LaCruzMarch2015_17m | ecosystem: Environmental > Aquatic > Freshwater > Lake | place: Spain... | reverse complement strand
GATGAATGCGATCTCATCTTCCGTCAACGAAGGTATGATCTCAATGGATTCTATGTTGGGTAATCTCGTTAAAAGCGGTAAGATCACTTCTCAAGAAGCCCTCGATCATAGTTTCGATCCTCATCTTCTAAAGAAAAGAATGGCTGAATAATTCCTAACACACATAAAAACACGAGCGTTGATCGCTCGTGTTTTAGTTTAGCCATAAGTTATGATTTATTTGATTTCTTTCTTAGGACGCTTAATGAAGAGATACAAGGCAACGCCTAAGACCACGCTCGCAGAACCTAAGATGATCGCAGGACTATTCAAGGTAATCCCATACAAGATATACACACTAAAATGGATGATGATAAGTAGAAACATCGCATTTTGAAGTTGAGCTTTACGCGTTGGATATATGAAGACGATATACAATACCGCCAGTATAAATTCCAGATCCATAAACGCAGACATCCACTGACCCGCTAAAAGATCATTATAAATAAGAAATGCATAGACAACGACCGAAACACCTGCGACGATCATCAAAGGCTTAATGGATTGTTTCATAGATACTCCTTAGCGATCTCTCGCATTCATTTTCACTTTATACAATCAGTCGATTTAAAGTAGTTTTATTTTTGCGTTCTGACAGGCTTCTTCTAGATCTTCTGCCCAAACAGAGGCTTGAACTTCTCCAATATGAGCTTTCTTTAAGAAAAACATACATAGTCTAGATTGACCTATACCACCACCCATTGAGTAAGGTAAACGTCCTTCTAAAAGATCTTTATGAAAAGGAAAGCTTCTTCGATTATCAGCGTTTGCTTTGGTGAGTTGTTCATCAAGGGCTTTCTCATCGACTCTTATCCCCATCGAAGAAAGCTCAAATGAACGATCAAGCAATGGATTATAGACAACGATATCTCCGTTTAAGGTCCAATCATCATAGTCAGGAGCTCTACCATCGTGCTTAACACCTGAATTTAAAAGATCTCCAATACCTATGATAAAGACAGCTTTCTTTTCGAAACAGATCGCATCTTCACGTTCTTTAGGGCTCTTATCTGGCCAACGATTTTCTAACTCTTGAGTTGAGATAAAAGTAATCTGATGAGGCAAGATAGGTTTAAGTTGAGGATAGCGTTGATAGACCGCAAGTTCTGTGTCTTTCATGACGTCATAGATATGTTTGACTGTGATCATTAAAGTATCTAGGTTACGATCTTCTTTTAAAATGCTTTTCTCCCAATCCCATTGATCGACATAGATCGAATGTAGATTGTCTGCATCTTCATCACGTCTGATCGCATTCATATCGGTATAAAGACCTTCACCGACTTTGAAACCATAACGTTTAAGCGCCATTCTTTTCCATTTCGCAAGAGAATGGACCACTTCGACGACACTGTTGTCTAAAGATTTGACCTCAAAAGCTACAGGTCTTTCTATCCCATTAAGATCATCATTTAGACCCGTTGATCTTCTTACAAACAAAGGCGCCGATACACGCGTTAGATTCAATTGTTTGGATAGATCGTGTTCAAAAAAATCTTTGATGAATTTGATGGCGATCTCTGTTTCTCGTATATCTAATGAATGATCATAATCTTTAGGAATCTGTAGTTGTGTCATTGGATCCTCCCACACGGTTTATTAACTATAATTGTAGAAAAGTCAGTATCAATCCTAAGGCACCGCCTAATCCAACCATGATCACCACATCCCATTTTGTTTTTAGACTCAGTCCTAAAACAATCACAAAGGAAATGATGGCGACCCAATCGAGTTTAAGTGATTCCCAAGGAAATACATTCCCAAAAAGTGAAGCTTTGATGAGACCTACTGCGGCCACAAAGATCATCCCAATGATGGTTGGACGTAAGCCTTTTAAAATGTTTTGGATGAATTTAAGATTCCCGTGTTTTTCAAAAACGATCGATAAGATCCAAACTAAGAAAAACGAGGGCAAGACGACTGCGAAAGTCGCTAAGATGCCTCCCCAAAAACCAGCTACTTTTAAACCAACGAAAGTCGCCAAACAGGTCATAATAGGACCAGGTGTCATTTGAGAAATGGATGTAATATCGACCAATTCGATCATCGTGATCCACTGATGGCCAGTCACCACATATTTTTGAATAAGAGGCATAACAGCATAGCCTCCCCCAAAAGCAGAGACACCAATCAACATAAAAGTAATGATCAGATCAAGGATTTCACTCATGAGAGTTTCTCCTTTTCAATATAGGTAAAGTAAAGATAACCGATGATTCCGGCACTCAACATTACATACGCAATCGAGATGTCAGTAAAATATCCAACGATAAAGGACAAGATGACCAAAATGATCGAGAATATATAATCTGTTTTTAACACGCTTTTTAACATTGAATAGGCCGCTACGACCATGACTGCACTGACAGCTCCTCGCATACCTCTTAGCGCCGCTAAGATGATCGGATTGGTTTGAAAAGCTGTATAAAAAACAGAGATGATGAGTACAATCACCAATGGAGGTAGTATACCTCCAAGTAAGCTGATGATGGATCCCTTAACTCCTCTTAAACGATGTCCTACCAACATAGAGGCATTGACAGCCATGACCCCAGGTAAAGATTGGGCTAAGGCTATCATGTCTAGCATATCTTTTTCTTCTAGTAAATGTTTCTTATCGACGAAGGCTTTCTTTATGATCGGCATGATCACGAAACCTCCCCCAAAAGTCACTGAGTTGATTTTAAAGAATTCCCAAAATAGTTCTCTTAAGCTGATTTGTTGTTTCATACCTTTTTATTATACGCTTTTCAGTTTTTCCTTTATAGACATAAAATAAAAGTTTCGGGATTTCCCGAAACTTTATTGTTTATTCAGATGCGTTGACGTCGTTGATGGATCCACTAAACAGAATCATATTGTTTTCTAAATCAACGATGAAGACTTGGAAAGGATGATCTACAGTCATCTGATGATCAGATGTAGGCATGGATGTTACATCGATGATGACTGTGGTCGCCGCAGCGGCTTCAGTTCCTTCTTCATCGATAATGAGTCTTGCCTTATGTAGCACTTTTCCGATATAGAGATCTGCTTGAGCTAAACGAGAGAAATCAGCGAGATTAGAATCAAAAGGATCACTAAGACCTAACGCTATTAGAGAATCATTGAGCTTCATCGAAGTCGCAATATCGACTTTAGGCATCTTTAAATCCACAGAAGATAATTGTAGAGCGTTGAGTTCATTAAGGAATTGATCATTTGAGCTAATCTGAGTTGAGTTATCTTTTCCCATCACAATCAACATCCCTATCTTATTACCTTCATAAGGCAATAGGATCGATTGTCTCTGATCATTCTCATGATAGAGATATGACTTTGTCTGATTCATAAACTTAACGGTCTCATCACTGAGCCCATGGAATATTCCATCTTTGGTGTCTGCTTTATCGAATTTAGAAGACCAGTCTCCTTTAAAATAGATCGTATTGATCAAGATCATCACGGTCGCTGGGTCGATTTCTTGAAGGACCTTATCGATGAGCTTATTGGTGTTCTTTTTAACCCAACCATTGATCTCATCAAGAGAAGAAGCTTTTGAGAAATCCAAGGCCGCTATAAAAGCTCCAAAGTATTCTTTGTTTCGTGCTAAGAAATCTTCTTTGACTTGATCCTTAAAAGCATCTTTTATCCAGATCGAATTCGATAAAGAGATCTTAACAGGAGAAGACGCATTGAGATTGCCTTGAAGGGCTCTGAGTTGAGATAACCATTCTGTCTCATCTAATCCCTTAGGATTTAATAGACTCATGAATTGATCATAGGAAACAGCATCAGTCCCATGAGAGGTCATAGCTAAAGCAAGATAGATACTTAAAGAAGAAAGAAATACATTCTTCTCAGAAGAGTTTTGTAGTTTAAACGCAAGATCATTGATGTTTTTTACCAAGTCAGGATCGATATCACTCACTTGGGATAAGGTCAAAGATCCAGTGGTATGAGAAAGATTGGTGATTGAAGAAGTCGTACAGCCACTTAGTACAAATAAACTGAGTATCACACATAAAAATTTCTTTTTCATGATTCATCCTCCAAACTAAGCATAGCACTTTCAGAGTTAAGTTCACATTAAGAAAAGCCTTCATTAAATGAAGGCTAAAGTCGATTCTGTTCTTTAAGTTTTCCTAGATAATAAGGCATCATCTGTCTCCACCAGACCCAATCATGATGGACATCCGTTCCCCATAGATCGATCCACGCAGGTACAGCTTTATCGCTGAGGACCTGTTGAAGATGCCGCGTATTTCTTAAACATTCTTCCTCATAAGCTCCTTGGCCACAGGCTATGATGATGTTGTTTTGTCGATACTGTTCAAGGGTCCAATGATCACTCATGTTTCTTAAGTAATCGACTGGAGAATTCGTATAGACATCGAAGTCTTCTAAGGCATCTCCGACATGGAATCTTGCATCATAGATCCCACTTAAGGCAACCAATGAATCAAAGACATCAGGATGTCTAAAAAAGATGTTTGCGGCATGATAAGCTCCCATTGAACAACCTGTCGCTAAGAACTTTCCTTCATAATCACAGTTCTGTTTTATAAAAGGCACCAGTTCTTCTACGATATAACGATCATAGGCATTATGATGACGTGCTTTGTCAGTTGCGGATCGATCTTGATTTAACCAAGTCTCTGAATCGATTGAATCTAAAGTAACTACTCTTATGAAGCCACACTCGATGAACCAACTTAAAGCTTCGATCATCTTGAAATCTTCGTATTCATAAAATCTTCCACCTGATGAAGGAAATACGATCAAACATTTTCCTGCGTGACCATAGATCTTAAACTCCATCATTCGACTTAGTCGATAGGAATACCAATTTTGATACTCTATCTTCATACAGGATCTTTCTTAGCCATGATTTCTGAAGCTGCTTTCTTTAAAAGCTCGATATTAGAATGTCTTAAGATGATCGCATAATTTCCTATCGCAGGGGCAAAGATAGATGCAATAGGTCCATTAAAGACAAGGATCAGTTTATACTTCTCAATCGAAGTTTGGATGTCCTGTTTAAGAAGAGGCATGTTTTCATCTTTTAATCCAATGTAGAAGGCATGATAAGGTCTAGCGTTTTTTACTTTAAATGATTGTCCTAAAACGACTTTCGCATAGGCATCGAAGAGATCTTCATCGTTGGTGAAATTAAAGAGATCCATAGATAGACCTCCTGGAGGTCTTACGTTGATTTCTAAAGCCATAAGCGAACCATCTTTTAATCTAAAGAATTCAAAATGAAAGAAGCGTTCTTTTAAGTTATAGGCTTTGACACACGCTGTGCCTGCCTTTTGAAGATCAGAAGGAATCTGTCTACGGGTATAGTAATACATATCCTCATTTTTGTTTACTGCATCCATGACTCCAGCATTATAGACAAAAGAGTTCACGAAGATGATGTTTCCTGAAGCATCAGTCAATCCATCAAAGGTTTCAATATCCCCATCGATGAATTCCTCCATGATAAAAGTCATCGGAGGTTTATTCTCAAAGAACTTCTTAAGTTCTTTTTCATTCTCTAAACGATAAGTATAAGCAGCCCCTACCCCAATATCTGGTTTAACTAAAACAGGGTAACCTAAAGCTTTAGCGACTTGTTTGGCTTCTGTGACCGTGAAGACAGGTTGACCTTTAGCGACAGGGATCTGAAGTGAAGTAAACTTCTCTTTCATTTTAGATTTTTGTTTGATCGTAGGTAGATCTGATATCTTCAAACCAGGTATATTAAAATCCGTACGAATGGCCGCATCTTGTTCCAACCAATATTCATTATGAGATTCATATCGATCTATTTTTCCATAAGTATAGGCAAAATAAGCCACTGCTTTATAGACTTGGTTATAATCCTGCATTGAATCGACACGATAATAGCCCTTTAAGGCACCTTTTAGTTCAGGATCTAATGCTTCATAAGTATCTGATCCTATCCCATACACGTTGACCCCATGATCACGCAATCTCATGGCGAAATACTTGAAATTAGAAGGAAAATTCGGTGAAAAGAAGATGTAGTTCATAGATTTATCCTAAAGACGTCTTTCTATGAGGACTATAATAACACAAAGTAGGTTTGTTGAAGTATGAAATCCTCATAATTTGTAGGATATTAAAAAAATCACATCATTGTTTCTTAATCGCAAATAGATTACTTAAGTGGTGAAGGAACGATTTTGCCACCCTTCATGAAATACTCTGTTATTCTTTCTGCATTTAGTGCCTTGGAGTAATAGTAACCTTGGATCAATGAACATCCATTGTTTACTAAAAAATCCTTTTGATTTTCTGTTTCGACACCTTCTGCTATGACTTGCATCTTAAGATTTTTAGCTAGGGAGATAATTGAGATCGTGAGTGCTTCATCTTTTTCACTATTCCCTATTCCTCTGATAAAGTCCATAGCTATTTTTAATCGATCAAAAGGAAAACTCTTTAAATGATTCAATGAAGAATAATCAGTCCCAAAATCGTCAATTGCCAACAGCACACCCATTTCTTTTAGTTTATTTAAAACTTCCATAACATAGGTGCGTTCTTTCATGGCCGTACTTTCTGTAATTTCTAGTTCTAAATCTGAAGGATCTAGACCTGTCTCATCGAGGACCTCTTTAACAATTTCCACAAGATCATGATATTGAAATTGTTTTAAAGAAATATTGACCGCTACTTTAAGTTTAGGATACCCTAGTTTTTGCCACTGCACATTTTGTAAACAAGCCTGTTTCAAAACCCATTTCCCTATAGGAATGATTAAGCCGGATTGTTCAGCGATGGGGATAAATTTACTTGGAGGAATACTTCCTATTTCTTGATTGTTCCATCTCAACAATGCTTCAGTTCCTTCAATGTTATTCGTTAAGCCATTGATTTGTGGTTGATAATAAACTTCAAGTTCATTTCTACCCATCGCCCTATGAAGTAAATTACTTAAATGCATGTTCTCTTGAATGTTGGCTTTTAGAACAGGCGAACACAGTGTATATTGAGACTTTCCAATTTCCTTTGCTTTGTAGAGGGCTAGATCAGCATTCTTGATGAGTGTATCTGCATCAAACCCATCAACAGGATAGATTGAAATACCAATACTGGAAGTTAGAAAGAAATCATTCTCATCTATACAAATGACTTCATGAAAGGAGTTTAAGATCTTTTCAGCAATCATTTTGATTTCATCAATCTTATCAAAGTTCTCCAATAAAACAACATACTCATCTCCACCAATTCGAGCCAGTATATCTGATTTTCTTAATACTCTCGTTAATCGATTGGCTACTTCTTTTAGGATTTCGTCTCCTACATCATGTCCTTTAGTATCATTAATCATTTTAAAATTATCCAGATCTAAAAACATAACCGCCAACATTTTTTCATTTCGTTCGCTTTGATGAAGAGAATGTTTCATAAGTTCACTTAACAATCTACGATTAGGTAATCCCGTCAACGCATCATGATTGGCATTGTATTCGATGTCTTTTTGGACAGATTCTAAATCATCTAACATCCCATTGATCTCACTGACCACAATATTAAACTCATCGTTGTTTTTCATCAATTCTAGTCGTTGAGTAAAATCTTTATCTTGGCCAATTTTATCAACAGCTTTATTGATATACCCGATTTTAGATAGGACATGCACTCGCATAAATATCGACAACAGTAAAATACAGAATGCACTTAAAAAGAAGATAAACAAGAGTACCTGAGAAATACCGAATTTTCCTGCTTCGTAGATATCTCTATTAATAACGATGTTTACACTCAATACGGGTTTATCCTCTAAATCTACAAAGATATAAGTAGCTCTTATTTTAGAGTCAGGAACATTTGAAATTACTATCCTATCTTCTATGGTTTTTATCTGATCTTGATTTCCAAATGTGAAGGTATCTATAGATATATCCAGTTTAAGCTGATCAGCCAAACTCGTCGTGAATGCCTCATTTATATATTGACCTACAATAAGATTTCCTAACACGGGACCTTCTTCAGAACTTTTTAGAATTGGGCAAGAAGAGATCAGCATTGGCCCTTCAGGTAAATTTACAATCCCACTAACGATCAAATTTGGATCTGTGTTCTGAAATAATGAACTCCCTTTTAAAAAATCTCGATATGCAGAAGAAATGGTTTTGATCTCACCCGATGAATAATCTTTAGAGCCATTATAAATAAAATCCCCATTGTTGTTTATAAATACCATGGTGCTTAGGTTTAGATTATCATAGATCTCATCGACGAGATTCGTCTTGATATAAGTATCGTTCCCATCATCAATAAATCGATAGGTATCATCCCAAACAGCCCAATCATAAGCCGTATTAGATAATATGATTATTCTTTCATTGATGGTATTGATCGTTCTTTCCATGTTATTTGAAATATGATCATGTTCAATCTCAATAAAACGATTCATCAAAATCGTATTTAACAAAAGACCAGTACCACCCAGTAATATAAGAAAAATTAGACTAAATAATATAATCGTCTTTAATCTTAAAGACATGAATTTTGATTGTTTCATAAATTCCTTCCAAGCAATATTTATGCTTGAGTAAGATTAACGACATCTTTCATATATATGATACTACTTCACTGATATTCAGTATATCTAAAAATGGATTTAGATGAATTATTCTGTATTTATCTGCACTAAAAATGGTTTCAAGAAGCAAATACAAAAAGTTATGTTTTATAAAAAACTGCTTTCGCAGTTAGTTCGTTAATGTTCCAACGATCTTAAGATTATCTAATACTGACTTCCCATGAGGGGCATCACCTATTACTTGAGTCAAATCCTTACCAGCACTAACACCTTGATGAGATTCATTATTCCATTCATTTACATTGGTCACATCATAGACCTTACCACTGACCGCAATATAGGCTTTGTTGCCGTTCTTACCATCATAAGTCGCTAATTCCTCAACAGTGAACTTTTGAGTTCCTACAGTTGAACAAGACGCTAATCCTAAACCTAAAACCATAACTAAGCTTACTACCCAAAATATCTTTTTTAGTTTCATAAGTATTCTCCTGGGTTTCATCATAGACGATTAACTATTTGAGTCAAGTGTTTTGATTATCAGTATAATAAAGGGGTGAGGTCCCTATGGAAAATTACAGACTGAAGATCGAAGAATGTGCAGAAACAATAAAAGGCAAAATCAAAGAAGCTCCTAAAGTAGCTTTCGTTTTAGGAACAGGTTTAGGAAAGCTCGTCGATGAGATGAGCGATAAACTTGTTTTCCCTTATGCGGACTTACCTTATTTTCCAAAATCAACTGTTGTAGGTCATGCCGGTCAACTTGTATTTGGGAAACTTAAAGGAAAAGATGTGGTCATGCTTCAAGGAAGATTTCATTTCTATGAAGGTTACAGTATGAAAGAAGTGGTTTTTCCTATCTATGTACTAAAAGCCTTAGGCGTAGAAACCTTGATATTGACTAACGCTTGTGGTGGAGTCAATGAAGACTATGAACCAGGAGATATCGTATTGATCAATGATTTTATCAATATGGTTTGGATCAATCCTTTGATTGGGATCAATGATGAAAAATTAGGACCTCGTTTTCCTGATATGAGTGAACCTTATTCATTTGATTTGATCAAAAAAGTTAAAGGAATTGATCCTAGTCTACACGAAGGCATCTATGCGCATTTTAGTGGACCTTATTATGAGACCAAAGCTGAAATTAGAGCCGCTAAAGTTATGGGAGCTGATCTTGTTGGGATGAGTACCGTTCCAGAAACCATCGCCGCCAATCACTGTGGATTAAAAGTATTGGCTTTTGCGGTAGTAACCAATATGGCTACTGGAATACAAAAAGTTAAACATGATCATCATCGAGTAGTAGAAATGGCCAATCAAGCCGCAATCAAACTAGAAACCATATTACTTCAATTGATTGAGGTCCTCTAATGAGACATATCCTTATCATAGGTGGAACAGGCACCATCTCTACGCCGATAACAGAAACCTTATCAAAAGATCCTGATGTTTCTTTAACATTAATCAATCGAGGTCATCATAATCAAAATTTAAGTTCAAATGTAGAGATCCTTATCGGAGACATCAATCAGACATCTCACATCAAGGAATTACTTAAGGGTAGAAGCTTTGATTGTGTCATTGATTTCATTCTGTTTGGTCCTCAACAAGCAGTTGAACGAATTGATCTATTCAAAGGCATCACCAAACAGTTCATATTCATCTCAACTGTAGCTTGTCTAGATCATGAGCATCATCTCATCATCAATGAATTAACACCAAGAGGCAATCGTTTTAGTCTTTATGGACAAAACAAAGCCGCTGCAGAAGAGGTCTTTCTAAACGCTTATCAAAACGAAGGATTTCCTGTGACCATCATTCGACCTTCTCAAACCTACAGTGAAGATCGTATTCCCTTAAGCGTTAAAGGATCCTCGTGTTGGGCAGTGGTCCAACGAATGATCGAAGGAAAAGAAGTGTTGATCCATGGGGATGGGGAATCGGTATGGGCTTCAACCCACGCATCAGATTTCGCAAAAGGTTTTATCTCTTTGATCAATCATCCAAAAACCATTGGGGAAATCATTCAAATCATGAATCCCGCAACTCATACTTGGAATGAAGTCTATCGGATCTTAGCTGAAACTCTCAAGGTTGAATATAAACCAATATTCATCGATTCAGTCACTTTATCAAAAAGCACTGCCTATGATTTTAAGACCTCGATCCAAGGTGATAAGATGTTTTCTTGTATCTATGACATCTCTAAACTAAAAACCTTAGTTGAAGATTTCTCTCCATCGATCTCATTAAGAGATGGACTTAAAGCTTATCTTGAATTTATGAATGCTCATCCTGAACTAAAGAAATCAGAACCTGATTTTGATGTCTGGAGTGATGACTTCATCGATCAACTGAAACATCAAACCATCAAAGCTTAACTGTATAAATAAAAGTCTTCTTTCGAAGACTTTTTTTGATTCATGGTGCACCAGGCGGGATTTGAACCCGCACGGTTGCCCACACGCTTCTGAGACGTGCGCGTATGCCAATTCCGCCACTGGTGCAGTCAATGGATGCCTCATAATTATAGCAAACTCTATTAAAAATGCCACAGTAAACTAAAAAAACATCCTTTTCAAGCAAAAACGCTCATTACTAATCATTTTCACTCATATTTCACACATAATCGCTCATTTAGGTCTTGACAAAGCCCTTACATGTGCTATTATTCAATCGTAAACAATCATTATCAATCATAAACACTCAAGGAGGCCCTATGTTTTCACTCAATACCATCCTACTTCATTGTGAAGCCAAAGATAAAGATACCGTCATCCAAACGATCGCTGATCACGCTGTTAAGATTGGTCTTGTCAGTGACGCCAAAGCCTATGTCGCATCAGTTCAACATCGTGAAAGTGAATTCTCAACGGGTGTCGGCTATGGGATCGCTATTCCTCATGGAAAAACCGAAGCTGTAAACACAGCTTTCGTCATCTACGCAAAAGTAAACAATGTCGAATGGAACTCCTTTGATGGAGCACCAGTCGATCTCGTCTTTCAAATCGGGGTCCCTGCTTCTGATGCAGGCGAAACTCACCTACGTTTATTAGCGACCCTTTCTAGAAAACTCATGAAAGAAGAATTCAGAGAAGCCATTCGAAACGCCAAAGATGAACAAGCCGTTCTCGATGTCTTCGCTGCTTTCGAGTTGGTGTAATATGTTAGCCGTAGAAAGACGTAATCGCATCTTAGAATCCCTTAAGGTCAATCAAGCCATTACTGTAAGTGAACTCTGCATTCTTCTAGAAGCTTCAGAGGCTACCATACGTAGAGATCTTACTTTACTTGAAACTGAAGGAAAATTAGAAAGAACCCATGGTGGAGCACTCGTCAATGAGACTCGTCTCAATACTGAAGATCTTATCAGCCAAAAAGAAACCTTATTAAGAGACGAAAAAGCATATATCGCTCATAAAGCCTTTGAAAACTTAGTTGATGGGGATTCCATCATCTTGGATGGTGGAACAACCACTTACGAATTGGCGAAATTAATTGGCAAATCCAACTTAAAATTAACTGTCATCTCAAATTCAACCATCGTTTTTAAAGAATTGAATATGAATCCAAATTTAGATCTTATTATTGTTGGAGGTAAAGTAAGAACCAATACCTTAGCTGCAGTTGGTCCTATCGCTCAAGAATCTTTCAAACGATTCAATGTTGAAAAGGTCTTCTTAGGAACCAATGGGGTCTCCATCGATGCAGGTCTAACCACTACTGATCTCGATGAAGCCATGATCAAAAGTTCTATGATCCAATGTGCTAAAACAAGAATCCTCTTAGCTGATCATTCTAAATTCAACAAAGTCTATCTCAATACTTTCGCTTCCTTATCGATGATCGATATGATCATCACCGATTCACAAACAGATCAGGTCATTCTAAAAGCCATCATCGATTCCTATGATCTTGAGGTCAAACGATGATCACAACAGTGACCTTTAATCCAGCTATTGATAAGACCATCACCGTCGATCACTTCACTTTAGGCTCAGTCAATCGAGTCGCAAAAGTTCAAGAAAATATCGGTGGAAAAGGCATCAACGTGGCGAAGGTCCTACATCTCTTAGGAGCACCCACTACAGCCATTGGTTTTATCGGAGAAAAAAATTATTCCTTCGTTCAACAGTTTATCAAAGCAGAGAACTTAGTCACAGATTTTATCTTAGTCGATGCGTTAACTCGTACCAATACGAAAATCATCGATCCATCTACTCAAGCAACTACCGACATCAATGAACAAGGCTTCACAGTAAATGACACTCAAGTCGATCAGATGACCTTACTGATTAATCGATATTCTAAGATCAGTGAAATGATGGTCTTCTCAGGAAGTGCGTGTAAAGGCTTATCAGCAGATGATGTTAAGACTTTACTACAAATGGTTCAAAGTAAAACTAAAGTTGTCCTTGATGCGGATGGAGACATCCTCAAAGAAGGAATAAAAGCTTCCCCTTTCTTAATTAAGCCCAATATCCATGAACTAGAACAGCTGTTTGGCAAAGATCTAAAAACTCCACAAGACATCTTAAAGGCAGGTAAAGATCTCATCAATACTTACCACATCACCTATGTCTTGGTCTCTATGGGTGAACAAGGCTCGATGTTGATTTCAAAAGATGAAGCTTATCTCTCAGATATCCTAAAAGTAAATGTTGTGTCAACCGTAGGAGCTGGAGATAGTATGTTGGCTGGCTTCCTCTATCATCTTTCGCTTCATGGATCAGCTCAAGATGCCTTACAGTTTGGCGCTTGTACAGGATCCCTGGCCGTTAGCAGTATCTCAACTGAAACGCTTAAGTCATCCGATATCCATTCAATCGCAAAAACCATCAGTGTCATCAAACTTGATTGACACAGTTCCAGGAGGAAAAATATGAAAGTCTTAGGAGTCACCGCTTGTCCTACCGGCATCGCCCATACCTATATGGCTGCCGAAGCCATCGAATCTGCTGCTAAAAAAGCAGGTTATGAAGTCAAAGTTGAAACCCGTGGATCAGTTGGGGTCGAAAACGGATTGACAGATGCTGAAATCAAAGAAGCAGAGTTCATTATCTTAGCCTGTGATACAACTGTTCCTACCGATCGTTTCATCGGTAAGAAGCTCATTAGTGTTGGTGTCAGTGATGCCATTAAAAATCCAGCAGGCTTAATTGAAAGAGCTAAAGAAGCTCCAGTATTCAATGGGACGCTCGTTAAAGAAAAACCAGCTCCTAAACCAGAAGGCGAAAAGAAGAGCTTATTCGGATCAATGTTTAAGAAGTAGCTTACTGTGATTCTAACGTCGAATAATCCCGAGGAATCTTGCTGCAGCATGAATCGGTTTTAAGTGCGGCGTGGAATAAATATTGTTCACTAAAAAGGAGAGAACATGAAAACAACAAACGCATTTTATAAGCATTTGATGAGCGGTGTTTCGTTTATGATTCCGTTCGTCGTCGCTGGTGGTATCTTGATCGCGATCAGTTTCGCCTTTGGATATACCGCTTTCCAAGACAAAGAATTATTCTTCGGGGTTCCTTATTATTTGATGCAGATCGGTGGAGGCTCAGGAGCTTTCGGATTAATGGTTCCTATTCTATCAGGTTATATCGCCTTCTCTATTGCTGATCGTCCTGGTTTAGCGCCTGGTATGGTCGGTGGCTTGGTTGCTGGATCCATCGGTGCTGGTTTCTTAGGCGGTATGGTTGCTGGTTTCTTGGCTGGTTATGTTGTTTTAGGGATTAGAAAAGTTATCGTATTGCCTAAGTCCTTGGCAGGCATTATGCCAGTTCTAGTTATTCCTGTATTGAGCACCTTGATCGTTGGATTCTCCTTGTATTATGTATTAGGAGCTCCAGTTGCCTTCATCAATAAAACAATCTCAGATTTCTTGACCAGTTTATCAGGTGGAAGTGCAATCTTATTGGGCTTGATCTTGGGTACCATGATGGCCTTCGATATGGGTGGTCCAGTCAACAAAGCTGCTTATGCTTTCGGTACTGCTACTTTAGTTCTTGGACAAGGTTCTGCGGTTATGGCTGCTGTCATGGCTGGTGGAATGGTTCCTCCGTTGGGTATCGGTTTAGCTACCTTAGCTTTCAAAAAGAAATTCTCTGAAGATCAACGTGAAGCTGGTAAAGCTGCGTTAGTCTTAGGTGCTTCATTCATCACTGAAGGTGCGATTCCGTTTGCTGCTGCAGATCCTGCCAGAGTACTACCTTCTATCATGGTCGGTGGAGCTTTAGCTGGTGCCATCTCAATGGCTTTGGGTTGTACCTTAGCTGTTCCTCATGGTGGAGTATTCGTATTCTTCGCTGTTGAAAATATCCTAGGTTATGTGATTGCAGTCGTTGCTGGTTCAGTAGCAACTGCCGCATTACTAGGCGTTTTAAAGAAAGACGCAGAATAATTAAAAATAAAAAAGGACTGATTCAATTCGATTCAGTCCTTTTTTTTATGAGATTTTATTTAGGATAAACCATGATGCCTTTTAGTGCTTCACTATCGGCTCCTAACGCATGAGCTAAGACATAAGCGAAAGGAAAGACTACTCCTACTCCTCTTCCTGTGATGAGATTCTTATCGATGACCACATCTTCATCTTTATAATCTGCCATAGAGAAGATCACAGATGCATCCTTCATTGGATAAGAGGTTACTTTCTTACCTTCTAAGATCCCTGCTTTCGCTAGAACACTAGGTGCAGCACAGATCGCAGATACGATTTTAGAATCCTTTGTATAAGACCTGAGTAGATCAAGTACACGTTCATCCGCCGTCAAGTTTGAAGTCCCAGGTTGTCCACCTGGTAAGAAGATCGCATCATAAGTAAGATCATTAGAAAACTTTATATCCGCGATGACTTTAAGCCCATGAGATGAAGTGACTTCTAAATCTCCAATAGACATCAAATCGACTTTAAATTGAGCCCTTCTTAAGACATCCACAGGGACGATCATTTCACTTTCTTCAAAACCATTCGCCAATAAGACCAGTATTTTCTTCATAGATTATCCTCTGTTTTTATTGTATCACTTCTCATCTTATTCGCTTATGGTTATAACCCATTAAAAAACATCCCTAAGGATGTCTTGAAAGATTTAATGATTAATCGCCTAAAGCTTGTTTGGCTTTTTCGAGGATCTTCTTTCCATCGATATTTCCGAAGGTCGTTAAATCGCAAACCATGACTTTCTTATCAGGAAATTTCTTTTCGACTTCTTTTAAAGAAGACGCAACTTGAGGTCCTAATACGATCAAATCACAGTTCTTTCCTTTTTCATCGAGTTCAATGACAGGATGAGCAGAGATGTCCACATCATAGCCTTCTGCCAAGGCAGCAGCCTTCATTTTATTGACCAATAAGGTCGTGGTTAATCCCCCCGCACAAAACAAACGAATCTTTCTCATAGAATCCTCCTAATGAACTTCAATATTATACCACTAACCCTTTAAAATGTGCGTGTGCATTATCTCTTAAAAAAGCGTATAATACATAAAAAAGTGAACCACCTATGAGAAAAACCCTTATCCAAAGCCAACGCATCGTCATTAAAGTAGGATCCAGTACCTTGACCCATGAGACTGGAGCCATCAATTTAAATCGTCTAGATAAACTCGCTCAGATCATCTCTGATCTTTTAAACCAAAAGAAAGAAGTGGTCTTGGTTACTTCAGGGGCCATCGCAGTAGGTGTCAGTAAACTTAAGCTTACTGAACGTCCTAAAACGACCCAAGAAAAACAAGCCGCCGCAGCCGTTGGGCAAAGTGAGCTCATGCATCTCTATAGTAAGTTCTTTTCTGAATATGGACATATCGTCGCTCAGATCCTACTGACGAAAGATGTGGTAGAAGAAGACAAGAAAAGAATCAACGTCATCAATACCTTCGAAAGCCTTCTTAGTAAAGGCATCTTACCCATCGTCAACGAGAATGATACCGTAGCGACAGATGAAATCGAATTTGGAGACAATGATAGTCTATCTGCCTTGGTTGCGACTTTGATCGATGCGGATCTTTTGATTCTACTCTCTGATATCGAAGGATTGTATGAAGCTGATCCTAAGAGTCATCCAGAAGCTAAATTGATTTCTGTCGTAGATAAGATCGATGAATCTGTGATCCAAAGAGCTGGTGGAGCTGGAAGCTCCAGAGGAACAGGCGGAATGGCTACAAAACTCAAGGCAGCTACGATCGCTACTGAAGGTCATATCCATATGGTCATCGCTTTAGGAACTCATCCAGAAATCATCACAGACATCCTACAGGGAAAAGACATAGGGACCCTGTTTATCGCCCAATGAACGAAGTCTTAATTAAAGCCAATCTCGCAAAAAAAGCATCCTCAAAACTCGCGCTTTTAGATTCATCTACGAAGAACGCTTTTCTTATCGCCTTATCGAAAGCCCTTCTTGATTCTAAAGAGCTCATCTTAAAAGCCAATGAGATCGATCTATTAAACAATGATCATCTTAATGATTCCTTAAAAGATCGCTTAAGATTAAATTCATCTCGATTGGATTCAATGGCTGAAGCTTTGATTCAACTGAGTCACGCAGAAGATCCTGTGAATCACTTGATCTCAGAAACCATACGGCCTAATGTATTACGCATTCAAAAAGTAAGCGTTCCAATGGGAGTCATTGCGATGATCTATGAAGCACGTCCCAATGTCACGATCGATGCGGCTGCTTTGGCTTTTAAGGCAGGAAGTTCCGTCATCTTAAGAGGTGGTAAAGAAGCCCTCAACTCCAATAAAACTTTTGTCTCGATCTTAAGATCCACGCTTCTTTCATGTGATCTTGATCCTGAACTTATACAACTCATCGAAGATCCTGATAAAGAACTGGCGAAAACATTAATGACAGCCAATGGCCTCATCGATCTTTTGATTCCTCGTGGATCAGCTCGTTTAATCAAGACAGTCCTTGAGACCGCAACCGTTCCTGTATTAGAAACAGGGATCGGGAATTGTCACGCCTATGTCGAGAAAAGCGCAGATCAAGATATGGCACTTAAAGTTATCGTGAATGCGAAATGCTCAAGACCTTCGGTGTGTAATTCCCTAGAAAAGGTTCTTATCGATGAAACCATCGCAGAGACTTTCTTACCTAAGCTCATTTCTGAACTAAGCCAAGCTAACGTGTTCATCTTAGGTGATGAAAAATCCTTGGTTATCGATTCTACACTAGGGTTAGCTACTGAAGAAGATTGGGCTACTGAATATCTGGATCTAAAGATCGCCATCAAGATCGTCAAAGATCTCGATGAAGCACTTGATCATATACAAAAATATTCTTCTAAACATTCTGAAACGATACTTACTTTAGATCCTAAATTAGCTCAACGTTTCTTAGATGAAGTCGACGCAGCGGCTGTATATCACAATGCCTCAACCCGTTTTACCGATGGAGGAGAATTTGGATTCTCGGCTGAGATCGGTATATCAACTCAGAAAATGCATGCGAGAGGACCAGTAGGATTAAATGAATTGTGCTCCTATAAATACAAGATCTTTGGGGAAGGTCAAATACGATAAAAAAACATCTCGATTGAGATGTTTATTTTTTTTCGTACATTATTTCGTAGAGATCGATAAATTCTATGGCTAAGATCCTAAAGCTTTCTGCACTCATCAACATATCTTCGGTATGGATCAATAAGAGATTGATCTCTGTTTTTTCTCCAGAAGCTTCTTTTTGAATAAGCTCCATATGACTATGATGACCCTGTGTGAAGACTTCAGCCCCTTCCGCGATCATATCTCTAGCGGATTGGATATTGCCTTCCTTAGCTTCTCTAATGGCTTCTATGAAGATCGATCTTGCGGTTCCTACAGCAGAGATGATCTGAAAACAAATGAGTTCTAAGCCTTCCATCATTAACCTATGAGTTTCTTAGCTACATCAAAGACAGCTTTACCATTCATGGTTCCATACATCTGCATATCGATCAATTCGATCTTCTTATCTGGATACTGAGCTCTAAAGGTCTTTAAGTTAAAGCGTACTTGTGGACCCAATAAAACAACATCCGCAACTGGAATCACATTCGGTGCTTCATTGACCGCATACGCTTGGATATGACAATCATAACCATCTTCAGCAGCGGCTTTTTCCATCTTCGTCACCAACATACTGGTACTCATTCCCGCTGCACAAATCAACACGATATTCTTCATAAACTGCCCCTTTCGAAGAGCGGTTTCTGGAAACCGCTTACATTTCTCAATGGTCAAATTATAGCATGACAATAACTCATGTCAAGTGAGCAAATGCTATATTGTCATGATATAATGATATTGTAAAAAAGCGCACGCTAGAAGGAGTTTTTTATGGGTAACTCATCTTCACTGCTTTCGGCTTATTCCGACCAGATCAATCTGGTTCTTCAGACCTTTCAAAATACTCAAGGCAAAGCCTTAGAAGAAGCTTCCAACACAATCGTTGAAGCTTTTCTATCGAAGAAAAGATTCTTAGTTTCTGGAAGCGGTCACTCGCAT
>Ga0247840_10005479_pt1 | contig 19079 bp, 17 predicted proteins | sample LaCruzMarch2015__FD_192404 | JGI IMG/M metagenome (GOLD analysis project Ga0247840, IMG submission 192404) | Freshwater microbial communities from meromictic Lake La Cruz, Castile-La Mancha, Spain - LaCruzMarch2015_17m | ecosystem: Environmental > Aquatic > Freshwater > Lake | place: Spain... | reverse complement strand
ACTAAACTAACACTTGTTCATGCCTAAAATTCATTGACCGTTTTTCGCCTCACAATCCTTTATATTTATTGCAGATAAAACATCTGGATTTTGAGGCTTTGTTTGTCTAAATATTTGGGGTTCGATACCCCAAATATTTAAATTGTTTTGCATCTAATGACTCTATCATTTTCAGCTTTGTTTGTCGTTACAAATGTAATGTTTTTTCTATCTCTTTTGGTGTTTTATATCCCAAACTTTTATGTGGTCTATCATTGTTATAAAGAGAGACTGAACGGTCAAGCTCTTTCTGTAATTGTTCAAAATCTTTGATGTTTTTGTGTTTTAAATAATTGTTTTTTATAATGCCATTTATCCGTTCAGCTTTACCGTTTTCATAAGCATATTCACACATACTATTTTTGAATTTGTATTGTTTTGTAAGTTCTAAAAATGCTTTATCATAGTATTGTCCGCCACCGTCTGAATGAAATATTATTCCTGGATGTAATTTATACTTTTTATACTTTAACAGCATCTCTAGGGCTTGTAGCGTTGTCTGTTCTGTGGTTAATCTTTTGCTAACACTATAACCTAAAATATACCTACTAAAGGCATCCATTATAAATGTGATATAATAAAATCTATCGCCTACTTCATAGTATGTTATGTCACTTACATAGGCTTGATTTATTGCAGTAAATACAACATCTTTATATATGTTTTCAAAACGTATAACACCTGTGCTATATGTGGTTCTGATGCGGTTTGCTGGCTTCTCTTGAACCAGTCCCCATTCGGCACATAGTTGCTCAAATTTATCTCTACCAATGCTTTCTGGTTGTGTTTTGTAATACATTGCTCTACAACTTAAAGTTGGATGATCAGCCCTGATCTGAATGATTATATTATATAGGTTTTCAAATATACTGTGCTTAGATAATTGACTATTTAAATGCTGATGTAAACCTTGTTTACTAATACCTATTGCAGTATAAAATTTATTTAAACTAACCATTATTTTTTCTCTATTGTACCAGTAGTACATGATTGCTCTGAGTCGAATTTTTTTTTTATATCTACCTGATATTCTTCTTCTGCAAGTTCTATCATCTTGCTTTGAAAATCAATAACTATTTGCTTTTGACCAACTATTCGCTCCAATTCTGCAACCTTTTGCAATAAGGCAATTACTCGTTTTGTTTCGCTTTCCATTTCTACTACCAAACGTACGCCTTTTTTGTCTTTTATGGTGTATTTGTCTATCCATTTATATACATTATTTGCCCGTACTTGATATGCTTTACTTACTTCCAAAACAGTGGTCTGTTTTCGTTCTATTTCTTTTACTTTTTGTCGCTTAAATTCTTCACTAAATCTTCGTCTTTTTCTTTCTTCTTTACTTAATTCAAATTGTTCTCTGGTGGCCATTTTTATTTAGGTTTTTAAAATTTTTTCTCCCTTAAAAACGGTCAACTTATTTCAGGAACTGACAGCGTTGGCAAGGCGTCAGACGGTTATTCAAATAAAATTCGAAAAAAGAAATTCTAAATTCGAAGCACATACCGCCAATTTCTTGTAGGTGCTGTTATAGGGCGTTTTACTTTTCATCTATGTTCAATGTCAGTTCGTTAGGTCTTGGAAAATTTGTCGGCAAAAGGTCAATTCTAAATGGCAGTTCTATTCCTATTAGTTCGTCAATTTGTTTGTCTATAAGTCCGTTTTCGTTACAATAGTTAAAAGTCAACTTTAAGTAACGTCTGATAATCATCAATGGTAAAAATTGTCCACGAAAAGCCATCCATTCCATTAAGTCCTTTTTCCCTTTTGAACTGTTACAAGTCCGACAAGCAAATATTAAGTTTTCAGCATCGTCTTTGCCACCAAGTTTTTGCGGAAAAATATGGTCTAACGCTAACTTGTCTGCCGAACCGCAATAATTACATATTTGTCCTGTTTGTAATTTAATTTTTTCATCGTCAAAAATTGTCCGCATATTCATTGTTCCGTCTTTTAGTCCTTTGAATAATTTGGCTCTAATCATAAAGTTAAACATCTCATATTTTTCTTGTTTCTTGTCAATAGCTGTATGAGCCATAGCCAAGTTTGCATATGAGTAGTAAATTAAATGTCTAACGGTTTCTATTTTTTGTTTCGCCATTGTCCGCTGTTGTCGTTAGTTTTGTTGGTCGTCCTAAAATGCCCTATAACGGTTTGGCCGCTTTGCGAAGGCGGGGATTTTTAGCACTAAACGTCCTTAGAAGCACAAAGCTTGAATTTAGCACTTCACTGTCTGCGGAGCACGAAACCCCGCCTATTGCAAATGTGCTGTTATGCCCAATGCTTCTTTCCATCGTGGGTCAGTCCGATTATTTTAAGGCTTTCACTTTGTCCAACGTGATAATTTGGTTGCTCTCTATAACCTTTACTGTTGGTGGTTCGGAGAATTTAAAAGTTTTCAATTCATCTATTAAATCATTGAAGTCGTTACTTGTCGCTACGATAACGTTGTCAAGTCCGATAACATCTCCACTTTTAATTTTTGCTTTCACACTTTTCGCTTCGTTTGCTTCAAGTGTCACCAAATAACTCAATGCTTTTCTGTGAACATATTTCAATGCTATTGCTTCAAGGTCGGCTTGTTTGTATCGTTCACGTAAACTTGTCTTTGCTGAAATGCAAATTGGCCCACGTTCTGCGGTGTAAAACATTAGGTCGTAAATTACATTTGGAACAAACGCAACTTTCGCACTCATATACAAAGGCAAAATATTTTCACGAACAAACAATGTCGCCAAAATATATTCAAATATTTTACCGTTCAAATTGTTGTTTCCTTCTGGATGTTTTTGAAATGCTTCCCAGTAAGTCGTTATGTAGTCGGATGGCTTTTTATACTTCACGGTCATAAAACTTGGAAACAAACTATCAAAAACTACTTCCGCTTTATTGTCTTTTCCTACCGTTATTCCTAATTGATTTAGTTTGTTCATTTGTCTAAAATTAATTCTAAAATTTTCGTTGCTGTTGCCTGTATTGCAGGCACGGCAACGGAGTTGCCGAATTGTTTGTAAGCTGATGCGTCAGCAACAGGAATTACATATTTGTCGGGAAAGCCTTGTAGTCTTGCCCATTCTCTCGGTGTCATTTTGCGAATACCTTCACGATTTACAGTTCCTTTAATATGCGTTGTCGGAGTATAATCTGTAATTCTATGGTCGTAAACTAAATTTCTTTCTCGTCCCATACCGCCTACTACTATTGCGTTGGCAATGCCTGTGTCTGGGATAATTTCGTAACCAAATCCATTTCCTTTTCCTTCGTGTCGAGCCTTGTGATTTACAAGTGTCTGCACATATTGAGTTGATAAAAAATATTTTGTTGCAGGAACTTTCTTTTCTTTTATGTCGGCAAATTTTACTTTTTTCTTTGTTGGTTTTGGATATTCAAATTCTTTAACACCTGTGTCTTTGCGGAAACCAACGATGTAAATTCTCTCTCTGTTTTGTGGAACACCAAATTCTTTTGCGTTTATTACTTGTGGTTCGGGAACGAAATAATCAAGGTTATTGCGTAAAACATTCAAGATTGTTTCTAATGTTTTGCCTTTGTCGTGGCTTCTTAAACCTTTTACATTTTCAAGGAAAATGGCTTTTGGTTTATGCTTTTTAATTATTTCTGCAACGTCAAAAAATAACGTTCCTCTTGTGTCGTCAAAGCCACCACGTTTTCCAGCTATTGAAAATGCTTGGCAAGGAAATCCCGCACACAATAAATCAAAGTTGTCGGGTATGTAATTTTTTACTTGTGGTTTTGTAATGTCTCCAAATGGAATTTCGCCAAAGTTTGCTCGGTAAGTTTTTTGGGCTTCTTTGTCCCACTCACTTGTAAATACACACTTTCCACCAAGGTTTTGCATTGCAAGTCGGAAGCCTCCGATACCTGCAAAAAGGTCTATAAATTTGAATGTGTAATTGTCAGGTGTTGGAAACGGCACGTTTTCAACTTCAAAAAGTAGTTGTTGAAGTGCTTCTTCAGCAACCATTGAAACATTTTCGTCTTGCTCTTTATATTCAACGTATTCTTTTAAGATTTTCAAGGCATCTTTTTTATAGTGCTTTGAAACTCCATTATGAATGTTGTGCAAATAGTGAGTTAATACAGCTTTCTTGTCGGCTTTTGGCTCAACAAGTCTTATTTGAAAGCGTTTGCCGTCAAACTCGTCTATGCTTATTTTCTCTTTTGTTTTCATTGCTTTTTTATTCAAAATTCAAGTCGCAAGTTCGCAAATTAATTGCTAATAAAGTCCTTTTTGTGTTCCGAATTTTCAACAGTCTATACAGTCGGGGGTGGGTGGGCTTTGGTCTTTTTTGTCGTCCTGTCAGCACAAATGTTGATGGTTTGCACTGTCGTCATAGCATGACCGCTAACTTGCTTATTGGCGAACAAAACATTCGCTTATCTACCCTATTTTGGGTGTAAAGGCGAATGTTTGTTTCGCTTTATTCCCCCCTAAATAATAATCTTTTTTCCTAATACTTTTCTTTTTGAAAGCCCCAAGCCCTTAGTACGTTTTTGTAGGTGTCGGGGTAGTTGGCTTTTATAAGCAGTACAAGGCTATTTAGCGTTTTTATCAGTTCCTCTTTTATTTTGTTTTTGTCGCCTATTATGGTGCTTACATTTTTATCGGTATCGGCTGCATTTTTAAGCAAATCGTTGTATTGGCTTATTAAGGGTGTAAAGTAAGCAGTACCAAAAGGTTTTTTATCGTATCCAAATTCTAAAATAGCGGCTAACACTAATTTTAAAGACTGTTTGCGCGAATCCAAATCTTTTGGTAATTTATAGGAGGTGCCTTGTAATACAATACCAAATTTGGCATAATTGGCTTTGGCTTCGGCCTTGCTGCTAGCATCGGCATCTAGGTAAGCTTTTATTTTGGCAATCCCAGCATCTAAGGCTTGGTTACAAGTTTTTAAACTAACCGTAATTTGTGGGCGGTCTTTTTTGGTAACGCTCCTGTTATCGAGCGATGATAGGTAGCTTTTGGTTTTAGAATCAAAGTCGGCTTGGGTTATCCAAATTAAAGTAATAGCAGGATTTTTAGCCCATACCTCTGATACATTTTCAGTTAGTGTACCTAAGTCTAAATCTTTTTTAGTTACAATAGCTTTGCTTCTTTTTTTAGACGTTTCTGTTAAATTTTCATTTTTAGTTGTTTCCATAGTTTGGTAAATTTAAGTTAAAAAAAATATTTATTTTATTACTACAATTATATCTAACAAACTGTAAATTAAAAACAAAAAATTTTCAACCTAAAATAAACATTTAATTATTAGTAGTTTTTCAATTTACATAGGCTTATTGATGGGTAAAAAACCTAATCAAAAATAATATGTATAAATAACATAACGCTCCAATTATTTTACTAAATAATATAATTATTTTACCAAAACCACCTTATTTATTTTTTTATAACCAAGGCATGTAGCAATGTAAAATGCCATTGTTCTGTTATAACCAAGGCATGTTGCAATGTAAAATGCCATTGTTCTGTTATAACCAAGCCATGTTGCAATGTAAAATGCCAATGTTCTGTTATAACTAAGGCATGTTGCAATGTAAAATGCCAATGTTTTGTTATAACCAAGGCATGTTGCAATATAAAATGCTATTATTCTGTTATAATTAAGCCATGATGCAATATAAAATGCAATTATTTTAAGTTTCGAGTACAAAAGGTTGATTACGGAGTAAGATTTCGAAAAAAAGAAATAATGAATTTTGAAGCTGCTTTTAACATTGGTTCAAAGCAGCTTTTTTGTTTCATAAAAGATTGGTATTTAGAAATATAACATTGAAAGTTTTATGTGTGTTAATAACTTTTTATTTTGGTTGTTTAAAGTAAATAACTTAATATCGTAAATATATTTTATGATATGAAAAAGGTTTTGTTTTTTGTACTTTGTAGCTTTTTTGCTGTTAAGCTTTCTTTTTCTCAGCCTAATTTAGTTCCTAACCCTAGTTTTGAATTAATAAAAAATTGTCCAGACTCATTTAATACAATTGATACCAATAGGAATATTTATAATTGGTTTGCTATTGGTGGATATGGAGGAGTTGCTAATTTGTATAATAGTTGTGCGAATGCTTATAATTGGAGAGACTTATCAGGTGTTCCTAAAACCTTAAATGGCTATCAAATGCCTAAAACTGGAAATGGTTTTGTAGGCTTGGTTGTTTCTAATTTTCATTACTCTAGTTCAAATGTTCCTGGGTTGTTTAATGATTATTTAGGAGTTAAATTAGAAACTACTTGTATTAAAAGATTGAAGTACGAAGGTTATTTGAATACCTCATCTTGTGGTTTGGATAGTTATACTAATAAATTATTTCAAGCTTCAGGTGATATTAGTCGTTTATATACGTCAGCAAACATTGGTATGTATTTAAGTGGCAATGTTCCTACAATTCTAAATGGAAGGCGATTGGAATTGCCAGCGCAAATTAATAATGATCCTTTAAAAATTTTAAGCGATACAGTTAATTGGATGGAAATAAGTGGAATTTTTGAAGCAAATGGAACAGAGCAGTTTTTGTTTATTGGCAATTTTACGGATAGCGCATCCTGTAATTTTTATAATTCATTTAATTATACAATTCCTTGGTTAAATAAAAAAAGCATTTTTGTTATGTACTTCATGGACGATGTATCCCTTATCCCTCAAAACACCACGCATTATTACGATACATTATTGTGTAGCTATAAGGCATTGCAGCTAGGTGCAGTGGCACAAGCAGATAGTTTTGAATGGTATGATGGGAACAAAACAGATAAAATAAGAAGCTTTACAAATGCGGGTTTGGTATGGGTTAAAAGTTGGCTGTATGGTGGCACTGTGTATATGTGGGATAGCTTAAATATTATTTCCAATAACATTAACAGTGGTTTACCTAAAGATACTTTTTTATGCAATGAACAAACGCAACTGAACATTAGTACAACCAATACGAATGCTGGTGCTACTTATTTATGGAATAATGGAAGTATTGGGAAAAGTTTGGTATTGAATAATATAAATTGGGTAAATGGAAAAGCGCAGGTATGGTTAACCACTACTGCTAATTACTGCACTCAAACAGATACGTTAACTATTTACCAAAAACCAGCTTTACAAATCCCCATAAACGATACCACCACTTGCTTTGAAGATGTGCCACAAATACTGCTAGATGCAGGTGCAAACTTTAAAAGTTACTTATGGTTACCAACTGGAGAAACCAGCAAAACTGTTTACAGCAACCAAGCTCAAATATATAAACTTACCGTAACCGATAGTTTTAATTGCAGCGCCAGCAAAAATATTATAGTAGATGAATTATGCAAAGCAGAAATATTTTTACCCAATGCATTTACACCCAATGGAGATGGTAAAAACGAAACCTATAAACCCATTTTAAAAATCAAAAATTTACTCCAATACCAACTAAAAATATATGACAGTTGGGGCACAGCAATATTTTCCACCACAGACCCAAACCAAACTTGGGATGCAAAAAATAACCCACAAGGCGTATATGTGGTAACAGTAAATTACCAATACAAAAACTTTGCACCTAGCTTAACAAAAGGAACAGTAACTGTGCTGAGGTAAAATTATGAATTATGAATTATGAATTATGAATTATGAATTATGAATTATGAATATCGAATAAAGAATGTCGAATAAAGAATGTCGAATAAAGAATGTCGAATAAAGAATAACGAAATTTATTGCAATAGCCCTGAAAGGGCAAAATATCACAGCATAGGGTGAAGCCCTATGAACCTATGAAAATAAATTCGAAATTCAAAAAATAATTACGAAACACCTACCGTCAGACGATTGCGTAAAGGATTGCGTTGGCAAGGCGTCAGACGGTTATAGAATGTCCAATAAAGAATAAGAAATAAAGAAATGCAAAAGTTTTTGCAATAGCCCTGAAAGGGCAAATTATCACAGCAGAGGGTGAAGCCCTATGAATCGATGAAAAATGAAATAAAAAAAATAACGAATAACGAATAACGAATAACATACCGTCAGACGATTGCGTAAAGGATTGCGTTGGCAAGGCGTCAGACGGTTATAGAATGTCGAATAAAGAATAAGAAATAAAGAATTTTAAAGTTTTTGCAATAGCCCTGAAAGGGCAAAATATCACAGCATAGGGTGAAGCCCTATGAACCTTTAAAAAATGAAATAAAAAAAATATCGAATAACGAATATCGAATAAAGAATAATGAATGTCGAATAAAGAATAAGAAATATTGAATAAAAAAATAAAGAATCGCAAACGATACATTGCCGTTGGTGGTTACTGAGCGAAGTCGAAGTATAGCCAACGGAGAAAAAAAGGTTGGTCAGAAGATACAACCTTCATTAGCATTCGCAAATACACAACCCAATTCATTATTGTTTAAAACTTAAGCATAAAAAAAGCTGCTCAATTGAGCAGCTTTTTTTATTGAATATTTATATTCAAAATTATTTTTGGCAAATAACTTGAACTTTCATAGCACCATCGTCAGCAGATGCTACAGCAGTGAATTTAGCTAAACCTACAGTTCCATTTGAAGTTTGGAAAGCAACTACTGAACCAGCAGCAATGTTTACAAATTTTTCAGTAGTACCACTTGTAAAATCAATACCATAAAAAGTATCATCAACTTTTGAAGTTTTGATATTATCAAAATCAGTTGCAGATATAGAAGTAGTTTTGAATTTAGTACTGTTTTTTACAGCCCAAGAATTAATTTCACCATCCCAAATTTGACCTGCACCAAAAGCAACCGATGGAGAAGCAAAAGCGTTTTTATCGTTTTGACCGTAGTAATATACGAAGTCGATTTTAGAAGGATTATTTTTTGCAGTTCCAGTAGGACCAGCAGTGTAAGTGTTAAAGTTATCAGCTAAACCTAAGAATTTATATTCTATCATTGTATTTTTTTGAGCACCTAATTCAATTTCGCTAGAAACTAAAACTGCATTACCTCTAACAATAGTATAAACTAGAGTAGCTGTAACAGTTTTTAATTTTGAATCGGTAATAGTACCTGTATAAGTTACTTTATCACCAATTACTAAATTGCCAGAAATTTCATCTGTTATAGTTTCAATAGCTACAAAATCTTTAACAGTATCTAATCTGTTGTTATCTATCATAACTTCCGAAGCACCTGAACCTACTTTTCTTTCAAATTTAGCAGATTTCATTGTAGCACCTGTTCCTAATTTAATAGAAATAGTCATATAAACCTTTCCATCCCTGTTAGAAATGGTATTTTTACCTAAGCTATCAGTTAAAGTCATTGTAGTATCTTCACCTAAAACTGTGGTAGCATCTTTTGAACATGAGGTTAAACCTACGATTCCTGCAATTATTATTGCACTAAATAATTTGATTGTTTTTTTCATTTTTTATAAAATTTGAACCGCAATACTATACTTTTAAAATATAAAAGTCAACTGTTTAAAATAAATCACAATTTTATAACATGAAACAATTTTTATTTTTGACAAATAATTTGAATTTTCATTGAACCAAATTCATCTGTAGCAATTTGATTAATTTTTAATAGTCCAACTTTTCCATATACATTTTTAAATGCAAACACATCGTTGATCGAAAAATTAGTAATTTTATCTGTTGTTCCGTTTAAAAAATCAATGGTGTAAAATGAATCATCTACTTTACTTAAGTTTTTAATTTTATCAAATTGAACAGCATCAATAGTTGTAACTTTGAATTTAGTATCATTTTGCCTCGACCAAGTAAGTACTTCATTGTTCCAATAAGAATTTTCGAATAATACATTGTTTGGCGAAGCCAACACATTTAAATCAATTGGGTCGAAATAATATACAAAGTCAATATAATATGAATTTACACCAGCATTTCCCGAACCACCATTTGAGTATGTTTGGAAGTTATTAACTAAACCCAAGAAGTTTTTGTTCAAAGTAGTATTTAACTGACCAGCCAATTCTATATCGTTCGAAATGAGTATTTCATTTCCTCTTTTCACTGTGTATGTTATTGAAGCACTGGCAACAACTAGTCTTGAATCGGTAACAGTAAATGTGTAAGTAACTAATGAACCTTCGTTTAATGGTGTAGAAATTAAATCATTAAATACATCTACAGGTTTAAAGTCTTTAACGGTATCCATTCTGTCGGAATAAATTACAATTTCTGGTGCATTTGCATCAATTTTTCTTTCCATTTTTGCAGTTTTAAGCGAAATGCCTGCACTCATATTTACAGTAACAATTATGTTTGCAGTAGCTTCTTTTCTTAAAATTATATTTGTACCCAAACTATCAGTTAAATTAACCGTAGTGGCTGTGTATGGAATGGTATTGTTTGTAATTATATCGTCTTTAGAAGGGTCTCTTACACATGAAGTAAAAGCGGCAAATACAATAACTAAAATTAAAATGTAAATTTTATTCATGATAATATTTTTATAAATTGATTTACGAAATTAGTAATATTTGATAAATTATTGATACTGCCTATTTTCAATTTCAATTTTTTTACTTTTATAGTGGAAATATATATTTAAAACTTAAAAAAATGACAATTCACTTCTTTCAAATTAGTGAGAATTTATTTGTAAGTAAATGGTTTTAAGTTACTAATATAATTTCCAAATATTCATACTATTCATAACTTATAGTGAATAACTATTGTGCAAAAAGCTAGTCTGTTTAACGAAAAAGTTATCAAGTTTCAAGATTATTTACAATATAAAATGTTCTTTTCAAAAACAAATGCAAACTATTGTTTAATAATAAAAACGTTTTTTTTCTAATTGAAATCTGGATTGCTTACTAAATCAAATTATGTTTTTGTAAATAATTAAAATTGTAAGCGTTTTGTTTTTTAAAAGCCAACGTTTTCTTACTTTCGTCAGCCAAAAAACTAAGGAATGACAGTAAAACGAAATGCAGCATTAGGCTTTATATTTATTACCATTTTAGTTGATGTTATTGGACTTGGAATTATTATTCCAGTGGTGCCAAAATTAATTGAAAACTTAACTGGTGAAAGTATTTCTGAAGCTTCGCGTTATGGAGGATGGTTGGTTTTTAGTTTTGCCATTATGCAATTTATTTTTTCGCCAATTTTGGGTGGATTAAGCGACAGATTTGGACGAAGACCAGTTCTATTACTTTCGCTTTTAGGTTTAGGGTTGGATTATATTTTACATGCCTATGCACCTTCTATAGTTTGGTTATTTATAGGCAGGTTATTAGCTGGAGTAATGGGTGCAAGTATTACAACAGCCACAGCTTACATAGCCGATATTAGCACACCTGAAAAACGTGCACAAAATTTTGGTTTAATAGGTGCTGCATTTGGTTTAGGTTTTATAATTGGTCCTGTAATTGGGGGCGTTTGTAGTAAATGGGGGCCTAGTGTTCCGTTTTTAGTAGCAGCAGCACTCACTTTACTTAATGTGTTGTATGGTTTTTTTGTTTTACCAGAATCGTTATTGAAAGAAAATCAAAGAAAGTTTGAATGGAAACGTGCAAATCCTATTGGTTCATTGAAACACTTAAAAAAATACCCAATTGTATCTGGCTTAGTGGCATCTTTGGTTTTAATTTATATTGCTTCACATGCTGTGCAATCAAATTGGAGTTATTATACCATTTTTAAATTTAATTGGGATGCTGAAATGGTGGGTTATTCATTGGCTGCTGTTGGTGTTTTAGTTTCATTAGTTCAAGGCCTTTTAATTAGAATAATTAACCCAAAACTAGGTGTAAACAAATCTATTTATATGGGAATTGCGTTATATGCTCTTGGTTTGGTTTTATTTGGAATTGCTTGGCAAAGTTGGATGATGTTTGCATTTTTAATTCCATATTGTCTTGGCGGAATTGCTGGCCCAGCTTTACAAGGTTTAATTTCAAACCAAGTTCCTGCTACCGAACAAGGCGAATTACAAGGAGCTTTAACAAGTTTAATAAGCTTAACTTCTATTGTTGGCCCACTTATAATGACCAATTTATTTGCTTATGCTACCGCAAAAAATTCATTGTTTTATTTGCCAGGAGCACCCTTTTATCTTGCCGCAATTCTCATGTTGTTTAGTGGTTATTTAGCCGCCCGAACTTTGTCAAAACATAGATTTGTAAAGTAAATTAATTGCATAGGTAATTGCTTGTATTTATTTGAATCAATTACCTATTCAATGTTATGTTTTCTATAAACCAACAACATTTTTACTTCAAACTTCTAGCTAACCAATCAAAGAAAACACGTTGCCAAAGTATGCTGTTTTGAGGTTTGGTAACCCAATGGTTTTCGTCAGGAAAATATAAAAAGCGGCTTGGAACTCCTTTTAGTTGCGCAGCTGTAAATGCTTCCATTCCTTGTCCTAGTGGAACTCTAAAATCTTTTTCGTTATGAATAACTAGCAAAGGTGTATCCCAGTTTTGAACAAATTTATGTGGCGAAGCATCAAAGTTATTTGGATGTTCAGTTTGGCTCCAATACGGACCTTTATTATCATTATTGGCAAAGTACATTTCTTCGGTAGTTCCATACCAACTTTCCATGTTAAACATGCCACAATGAGCAATAAAAGTTTTAAAACGTTTGTTGTGATTTCCAGCTAACCAATAAACCGAAAATCCGCCAAAGCTTGCTCCAACTGCACCTAATTTGTCTTTATTTACGTAAGGCTCATTGCTAATATCATCTATGGCGCTTAAATAATCTTTCATGCATTGTCCACCATAATCCCCCGTAATTGCATCATTCCATTCACTTCCATGTCCTGGCATTCCGCGTCTGTTAGGTGCAATTATGATATAACCATTGGCTGCCATTAACTGAAAATTCCAGCGGTAACTAAAAAATTGTGATAACGCACTTTGTGGTCCACCTTGGCAATAAAGCAATGTTGGGTATTTTTTAGTTGGATCAAAATTGGGTGGGTAAATAACCCAACTTAACAAGTCTTTTCCGTCAGTTGTTTTGGTAATTCGTTTTTCCACTTTACCCATCGTTATTTCAAATAACAAAGTTTGATTGGTATTAGTTATTTGTGTTTGTTTTTTACTTTTTGGGTCAATAGTAAAAAGTTCTGTTGGCAAACTAATCGACATTCTTGAACCTAAGAGCATGGTTTTTTTGCCAATTTTATAAACTGAAACTGTAGTATAATCATGGTCACCATTGGTAATTTTTTCAGGATATTTATTATTTGCAGTTCCAAAATCATTGGTATAATAAATTTGTTTGGTTCCTTTATCAATTACGATGTAATAAAAACTTAAATCGCTGTCAAATTCAAAGTTTTCAATATGTAAATCTTTAACCGGTGAACCTTGAAAACTATTGTTTAATAAATCCAAAACACAAATACGTTGATTATCGCTTTCATTTCCAGCTCCAATCATTTGTAGCCAAGCTATTTTATTACCACTTGGCGAATATTTAGGATTGCGGTCGTAGCCTTTATTGCTTGCAGAAAGATTAATTGTTTTTTTAGTAGTTAAATCATATTCATAAATATCACTATTGGTTGAAAGAGCTTCTGCAGTTCCATTTAATTTCCTTGAATCGTAAGCCAATTTATTTCCATTTGGATGCCAATTAAATTCATCATCATCGCCATTTGGTTGTAACGGACAATCAAATTTTTCGCCATTCATAATATCTATTGCATCTCCAACTATTTTGCCATTGGCATATCCAATAATAAACAAATGACTGTAAGCGTAATCGTGCCATGAATCCCAGTGGCGGTAAAATAATCCATCAATAATTCTTGCATTACATTTATCTAAATCAGGATAAATTTCTTTTACTTCTTTATCCAATTTTACATCGGCAGTAAAAGCAATATTGTTCATTTTTGGAGAATATTTATAACCACTAATTCCGCCATTGATATTGGTTACCATGATTGCATTACTTCCATCCAAGTTCATTTCCCATAACTGAACATCACCTGATTTTGTACTTAAAAAACTAATTTTTTGTCCATCAGGAGTAAAACGAGCACTGAAGGCATTCATTTCTGAATTAGTAATTGCTGTTTTACTTTCAATATTGGTTTTACCAATGTAGATAATATTGGTACTTTTATTACTTTTTACATCATAATTTCTAACGCCAAAAAGTACAGTTTTACCATCAGGCGAAACTTGTGGATCTGCAACTCTTCCAAGCTGCCAAAGCTTTTCAATGGTTAAATTTTGCTGGGCAATGGAGTTATTTGATAGTAAAAACATTGTAAAACAAATGGAAGTAACATATAAAAAATGGAAGATTGATTTCATAATGAAAAATTTATTGGTTTTTAGATAAAGAAGCTATTCAAATGGAACTAATTTTTAGTTCAATTCAAGAAAATATTTTGATTTTAAAAGTGAAATAAAAGGCAAAAAATTGTGATATGTTTTATTAAAAAATTGAACCACTTAGAAACATAATAAACATAGTATGTTGCTATGTTTTCTATGTTTCTATGTGGTTTTTTTAAGTAGCTAAAAATTAGTTGTAAAAATATTTGTGTTATAATTAGTTACTTTTTGTTCACTTCATTTAGTTCGCAATGAAGTTGATATATTTATTTACCAAACGTATTCTTTTTTGTTCATTAATAAGGCTTCGCCAACAATGGTATCGGCACCTGTGGCTACATCAATAACTTTAGTTTCGTATAAAACTCTATTTTTTTCAGGAAAAATTTCTTTCACTGTTATTACTGCTCTGTAATCGGTATCAACAAACATTGGCTTTAAAAAAGTGTTGTTTTGTTTCATGTATATATGTCCTTCGGCATAGTACAATACTCCAAATACTTTGGTAAACACACTGGCACTAAAATGACCGTGAATAATGTTTCGGCCAAACATACTTGCTTTGCCTACTTCTGCATTTACATGCAATGGATTTGTATCGCCACTAATTTGTGCATATAAATTTACTTGTTCTTGGGTGTATTTAATATCGTGAGTAAATACATCGCCTACTTGTGGAGCTGCCATAGTTTTATTTTTTTAAATGAAATAATATTTTTTTGAAATGCAAGGATATTTATTTTTTTGGATTTATAAACAAATATTTTGCTGAATAATAGAATTGTTTACTAATAAAAAAAACCACTTCTAAATAATTGAAAAAAGTGGTTTTTAAAAAATATATTTTACACTAGTTAGTGTCTATTTCACACTAGTTAGAGTCAACTTTACACTAGTTAGAGTCAATATCACTCTAGTTAGAATCAACTTCACTTTGGTTAGAATCAAAATCATTCTAATTTGAGTCAAAATTACTCTAGTTAGAGTCAATGTTACTCTAGTTAGAGTCAAAGTTACTTTGGTTAGAGTCAATATTACTCTATTTAGTGAAATTTGATTATTAGTTTTTTGGTGGTGCTGATTTTCTTGAGCGTCTTTGTGCTCTAGGATTTTTAGTTTGTAATCTTTCAAGTAATGCTCTAGCATCTTCTACATTATTGCTAGCAATATATTCTAAATAATTTTTAAGAGTATTCACATCTTCAAACAAATCATTACCCAAAAGAATTAAACTATCCGAAATATTAAAATGTATGGTTTCTGAAAGGCTGCTTAAAGCTTTTAGTTGATTAAAAGCTTTCCAATCTTTTTGATTTTCAACTATCATAATTTCATTTGGAATAAAATCAGGTCTTTCGTTCATAATATTTTGACCTTCTCTTACATATGGTTCAGTTTTAACACCTACTCTGCCATATTCTTGTCGTTCATCTGCATTTAGTGAAACCAATTTATTCTTTAACACATTTGCTATTGTTACATAGTTGTCAGTTATGGTTTTAACTTCTGCATCGGTTAGTTCTATGCTAATTAAATTTTTTAAATTGCTCATAATTTTAAATTGTTTTTACTTTTTTCAAACATAATTGAACATAAACAGATTTTTATATTATTTTATTGTTAACAAATTTGCCTAAACTATTATAAATTACATGCGTATTCTGGGTTAAAATGTCTCTTTTTTTTTTGAATTGTGAAATAGCTCAGAATATATTCAAAAACTAACACCAAAACTAGCTGATTGTGCTATAAATAAACAGCATGACAAAAATCAAGTACCCATGAATTGAAGCCACTATCTAGCGATTCATTGGGTTTAACATTTTGATAATAAACATATTGATTGACTTATTTTTTTAAACCACTACTTTTGTCCACGATTTAATAGATTAAATACTTCAAAATCAACCTAAAAAGTAAAAAATTACAATTATGGAGACAACAACAAAAAACATGTTTGAAACTATGGCCGATATGCAAAAGCAAGCTATAGAAACAATGACAAACGCTGCTAAAACTATGCAACAAACTATGGGTAATGGAACTAACATTAACATGGATTCTGAAACTTTTAAAAAATGGTACGATGGCCAAATGAATTGGTTTAACCAAGTAAATGGTCAAAACAACAACATGCACAATGGAATGGAGTTTTTTACAAACTACATGAACAAGCAAAATGAAATGGCTAAACAATGGATGGAAATGACTCAAAACATGATGCCTAACATGAACAACAATTTTGACATAAAAAACATGAACATGGATAGCATGATGAATGTTTTTAACTCATGGAAAAGCACTATGACTGACAGCTATAATGAAATGATGAAAAATTTCAACAATGGCGAAACTAAAAACAACTTTGCTGATATGTTTAACAATTCGGAAATGTACATGAAAACTTTTCAGTTTTTTATGCCAATGATGAAAAGTTTAAACGATAAAACTTTTACTCCCGAAATGTTTAAAAACATGTTTAACACTGCTGCTTACAAAGAAATGATGGATAAAATGTTCAACATGAATCCTGATATGATGAAGAACATGATGGAAAACCCAATGATGGTAAGCATGAAAGAAAACATGATTAAAATGATGGATGCTGGTAAAACTAATTACGATAACATGAAGAACAACATGAATATGGGTAACATGTTTAACGCCAATCCAATAATGGATAACATGACTAACAACTACAACCAAATGTATGCTCAAATGCAAACATCTATGGCTCCATTAACTAAATTATTTGGTAACAATGCAACTGCTGTTAACATGGAATCAATAAAAGAAATGATGGATATGATGGCTGCTTACAATACTAAAAACAACCAAATGCAATACATGATGTACACTACTGGCATGAAAGCAATGGATGAAGTAGCTGAAAACATGTATGCTAAAGTAAAAAATGGCGAAGATGTAAAAGAGTTTGCTGAAGTTTACAAAAACTGGTTAAACACTAACGATAAGCATTTTGTTACTTTATTTGAAACTCCAGAATATTCGAAATTAATGAGTGAAGTTAGTGCATTACAATTAAACCTTAAAGGTAAAATTGAAAAGCAAATGGAAAAATCGTTTGAGAAATTACCTTTTATTAACCGCACTGAAATGAATGAATTGTACAAAACTATTCAAGATATGAAGAATCGTTTCAATGCTATTGAAAAAGCAATAAACAACGAAACTGTAGCTGCTGAAACTCCTGCTGAAGAAGCTCCAAAGGCTTCAACTAAGAAAACTACAAAAGCATAATTTTTAGTAGTAAGGATATAAAAAAATCCCAAACAATTTATTTTGTTTGGGATTTTTTTATGTATTTTATTTACTTGTTTTTTGCTAAAAAATATTCCAAAACAGTGATTGGAATAAGTAAGCAAGTTAAGGCATAAATGGTATCTTCTATTGGAATAGTAAAAATGCGTAAACCAATAATTTCATTGGCATTATAACCTACAACCGGTTCAGGTGTGATTGAACCTGTGAGAACACCATTTACCAAAAGGAATGGAATTAAATGAACAACATAGGCCATCCAAAAATAGGCCATATACAATTTTTTTAAATATAATTGGTGCCAAAGCAATAAAGCTAAAGCCAAAACACAATTTACTAAAGTATAAGTTTTGGTATAAAATAAAATGCAAGCAAGTAAAAGTAAAACAATAAAAGTATAATTGATTGCAGTTACAAAAGGTTTGAAAAATTTATCGGAAAAATAGGCTTTTATACAAGCATAAATAAACACACTGGCATAAGGAACAACTACAAAAAACAGCCATTCTTCAATGGGTAAATCATTGATTCGAAACGGCCAAACATAAGCGTTATTGAACCACCAAATACTGGAACGAGTAAACCATCCATCCCACAAAATAAATAAAATTGCATTGATGGAAATTCCAATAAATAAAGGTTTAAACCATTTATAAAAAGCCACTTTTTTATCAAAACTTAAAACAAAAGGTCCAACAAAAGAAGCCAATAATAACCAAGCATATAAACTCATTTCTTAGTTTGTAGAATTTGGATTTTTCCAATATTTTAAAGGAACAATCAACATTCCAAAGTTTTCACCATCTTCTTTTCCTAAATATTTATGATGGATTTTATGTGCTCTGCGAATGGCTTTTACATACCTGTTATCTAACCTGCTCCAAAGTTTAAATCGTTGATGAATGATAATTTCATGAACTAAAAAATAAGCCAAACCGTATAACGAAATTCCAATTCCAATGTACAAACGGAAATCATTATACATTAATCCAGTTACATAACAATAAGCACTTGGAATGGCAAAAATCAAGAAAAAAGAATCGTTTTTTTCGAAAAATCCTGGTTCCACTTGGTGATGATCTTTATGCAAATACCAAAGCAAACCATGCATCACAAACTTATGCGTAAACCAAGCCATGAACTCCATGAACCAAAATGTAACAAATACTACCGAAAAATTAAATAACATATTTTAAAAAGCTTTGAAATAATAAACAGATAAAAGGGAAAAAGTTTTTGCTAATTGTGTTTAGTATAATTTAAAGTATTTCCTTTTACTAAATAAATTAAAGATAAATCCTTTGAAGTCAAATAATCGATAGAATAATTGAATTCAATATTATCTTTAAAATCTATGGTTTTTAAAAATGATTCTTTGCCTTTATTTTCAATTGTATAAGTAAGTGTATCAATTATTTTATTATCATAAAAATCAAGTAGAAGTTCTTTTGT
>Ga0247840_10005472_pt1 | contig 19104 bp, 31 predicted proteins | sample LaCruzMarch2015__FD_192404 | JGI IMG/M metagenome (GOLD analysis project Ga0247840, IMG submission 192404) | Freshwater microbial communities from meromictic Lake La Cruz, Castile-La Mancha, Spain - LaCruzMarch2015_17m | ecosystem: Environmental > Aquatic > Freshwater > Lake | place: Spain... | reverse complement strand
TAAGGAACCAAATGTTTGCTGATCTAGGTATTACTTGCATATTTATAAATCAACTCCGTAAAAAGGTTGGTGCGGGTATGTTTGAAGATCCCGATACAACTCCGGGTGGGGCAGCAATGAAATTTTATGCACACCAGAGGGTGGGATTTTATGCAGGCAAACAAATTACCAATGGTTCTAAAACCAATAAGGAAAGGTGGGGTGTAGAGGTATCTATAAGATTAAAGAAAAATAAGGTGGCTCCCCCACGTCCTACATTTAAGGCTGATATCTATTTTAATCCTGAATCAGGTAAACCTATTGGATTTGATAGGTATGCTGGGTTATTTGATGTACTCCTCCAAACTGAAACCCTTACCCGAAGTGGGAGTAGCATTTACTTGGGGGATACCAAGATTGCTTCCAGTGAGGATAGGTTCTATGAAAAGATTGAGGATGATGAGGAATTAAGGGGCAAATTAATAAGACGGTCTGGTATTAATACCATATCTAAAACCCGTAAGCTCCTTGAAAACCAAACCAAAAATCTTTACCCTGTTACTATGGCTAAGGTTGAAAGGCAGAGTGCAACCAAAGAAGAAATGGAGGACGATGATGAGTGACCACTTGATCATTGATGGGGATAATATGCTATACCGAGCATACTTCAAATTTGGTCAACTTACTTCAAAGGCAGGGGAACCCTCAGGAATAATATTTGGGTTCCCCTACATGTTGAGGGGGTTATTAACCAGAATAAAACCAGCCCTGGTATCGGTAGCCTTTGATGGTGGTAGGGATAAGGCAAGGACCAATATCCTACCCGGGTATAAAATACGGGAACCCAAACTGGGGTTTGATAAGGAGGCTTTTGATTCTCAGAAGGCAATCATCATGGACCTACTTCAAAACATGAACTGTAGGGTAATCTATAAGCGGGGGACAGAAGCTGATGACCATATCTATAGCCTTGCTCGTTATGATACCAAGATGAGTGCCTCTACCGTAATAGTATCCGCAGACAAAGACTTCCACCAACTGATATCCCCATCCGTACACGTATGGTATCCTCCAAAGGAAATTCTTTTAACCCCCAAGAACCTGAATAAATACTTTCCCTATACCCCTGAAGAGGCTTTGCCATACCTTTGCTTAATCGGGGATAGCTCGGATAAAATACCTGGAGTACCGGGCATCGGAGAGAAACGGGCAAGACAATTCATGGATGGGACTTATAAGTATGCCAACATGAAACTGTTACAGGAAACAGTTAAAAGGAATAAGCAACTCATAGACCTAAGACACCATTGGATATTTCATAACCGAGGTAATAAGGTTCCCTACTTAAACGAGAAGTCACGATTTAATATGATAGAGATTGCAAAGGTGGCTAGGAGATTTGATTGCAGTACGTTAACCAAGGTAGACTTCATAACAGGGTTTAAGGATTTAACATGAAACCATTATTCATAACCTTTAGTGATCCCCATATCCATATATGGAAGACACACAATAAAGATAATATGAGAACCCAGGCCCACGTAAGGGCCTTCTTAGAAATAGGCCAGGCTGCCAAGGAATTAGGTGTACCTATACTAATGCCCGGAGATCTCTTTCATGGCTTTGGTAAAATGGAATTGGAACTTCAGGAAGTATTCTGGAATATGATGGACCTCTGGGAACATAATAATTACCCCATCATTATAGGGATATCTGGTAACCATGATCAGGAGTCTGCAAACTATGATGAGGAAAAACAATCACGGTCATCCTTTGCTATTGTGGCCCGTAAGTCAAATAAAATAATCTATAACCTAGATTTCACAGACCATTTATTCTTTGGTAATCTTAATGTATTTGGGATACCTTACCTTACATACAATAAATCTTTTGATCATTATGTACAAAGGTTTGCAAAGTTAATTCGTCCTGAGTGTTTTAATATCCTTTTAGTTCATACAGATTTACATGGGGCTACAGATGCTACAGGTAGGGAGATTGGAACCGTAGAGGAAATCCCTACCAACATGAAGGCCTACTTTAAGGATTTTGACATGGTATTAGATGGCCACCTTCATCAACCCCAAAAGTTAGCCCAGAATATAGTAGTGGTAGGATCTCCCCTCCAACAAAAACGGTCTGATGTAGGGGATAAGTATGGGTATTGGATTGGGTCTGAAGTTGATGGGGAAATCAAAATGAAATTTAAACCTTTGAAGGGGTACCCTGAGTTTATTGAATTAAAGCCAGGAGAAACGGCCCCAGACAATCACAACTATTATATCACAACCGAAGAGGAAACAGAAGAGGACCATGAGGAAGTTGATCATGGCTTTTCTAATACCGCCTCAAAGGAACAACTTGCCAAAAACTATATGAAGGTAATAGGCGAGACATCTGTATCAAAACGTAAGGCCCTAGTAACCATTTTAAACCAAGCTGACAATGACTAATGAAATTATGACGGAGGAATTTAAGTATTTTACTGACCTCCAATCCGAAACCCTATTAAAAAAGAATAAGGATTATGCTTCCCAGGATTCTTTAAGTAATTTTAAAACGGTGGCGAGTATTCTTAATACCTCTCCCGAAATGGTAGCTGCTACCCTAATCGGGGTAAAGTTAGCTAGGTTAGGGGTGCTATTAAATTCGGGTAAAGGCCCAGAAAATGAATCCATAATGGATTCTGTATTGGATATGGCAAATTATGCTTTCCTTCTTCACTGTTGTTTATCTGATAAACTATGATTAGATTTCTGGAACTCACTATAGAGGGGTTTGGTAGTATTCAAACCCCCATTACCGTTAAATTTAATAAGAAGGGCCTCGTAATTGTACGGGGTAAAAATGGGGTGGGTAAAACCACTATCTTCTCAGCTTTGGGCTGGGTTGTCTATGGTACTGGCCTTAAGAAAAATGCAAGTGTATTAACTTGGGAACATAAAAGGTATGGAGATTATGCTGGATGTATGGTTAGCCTTAAACTGGATAAGGATGGGACTAAGTTTCAATTTACAAGGTGTAAGGAATATACCAAAAAAATTGAGGGGGTGCAGGGTAAAAACAGGTTATTAATATATAAGGATGGAATATTACAGCCAGAGGCAAAGTTAACCCAAGCTAACCCCTATATTCAAAAGGTATTAGGGATGTCCTTTGAATTATTTAAAACCTCTATTGTTTTTGGTCAGAAAATGAAAAGACTCATCGAGGAAGATGGACCTGCTAAAAAGAAAATCCTTGAAGAGATATGTGAAATCTCCTATATTGAAAAGGCTAAGACTTTGGCCGAGAAAAACCTTACTGATGCCCGTAAAGAATTGGGTATTGTTAATCTCCAGTTCACTGACACCTCTGCTTCAATTGAAGCAAAAGAGGAAGAGTTGGATAGGTTATTTATCCTTGAAGCAAATTGGGAAAAAGAACGGCAAGCTAAATTAATTGAACTAACCAATAAACTTGAGGACCTTAATAAACAGTGTTCTGAAGAGGATATAAGTTTATTAAGTAAACGCTTGGCCCGAAGCGAGGAGAGGTTGGTTGATTTTAAAAATCAAATCGATGATTATAAGGCGAAACTGGTAGATCTACCAAAGGAACAGACAGCTTATGATAAAGCCACTGAACGAAAGAAAAATCTAAAAGATACCAATACCAAACTTCAGACCAAATTTGAAACCCTTGAGGAATCCCTAAAAGAAGGGTCAAATTCCCTATGTTCAGAATGTGGACAACAAATGCCTACTAACACAGCTCAGAACTTATTACATGAATATGGTGTGGATATTGCTACCAATAAAAATTCAATTGCAATACTTAATCAGGCAATCTTAGGGCATAAAATTAAGCTTGCTAGTATGCAAAAAGTTGCAACACAAGCAGATACAACTAATAGCAAATATCAAAAGGAACTTGAAAAGTTCAGGGCTATAGGTACTGAAATCAAGGATATGAATAGGATATTAAACCAAGCTGAAGAATTAAGCTTAGAAATCACTGCCCTTGAGAAAAAGGTACCCCAATTTAATATCGAAACAGTCAAAACAGAGATAGAGGTCCTTAAAGAGGAACTAGAGCCCTTAGAAGACCTTAAGAATAAATGGGAGAAAAAGGTAAAGGTATACTCCTGGATGATATCCATACCACTCTCAAATAGTGGATTAAAATCCTTTATATTCAACCAAATGATTCAGAAGGTAAATTACAGACTTTCCAAATACGCCTCAAGGATAGGCTTCTTACCTAAAATGGTAGTAGACCTCCAATCAGCTCGTAAGGATATTAATATGGTGGTATATCAAGGAAAATATCCTGTACCCTATGAGGACCTATCGGGAGGACAAAGCCAATTAGTAAATATTGCCATAGCTTTCTCGGTACATGATGTAGTTGCTGAGGACGTATTTAATATGTTGGTATTAGATGAGGTATTTGAGTCCTTGAGTGCGGAGAACGTAGAATTGGTATCAAACCTGATTGCAGAAAAATCCCATCATAAGGCCATCTACTTAATAACTCACCTCCAAGACTTTTTTCCTGAAAGCCATGAAGTACTAGAAATCTCAATACCAGGCGGGGTTACCGAACTACTATTAAATTAAAACCCCGTTATATGCCAATTAATTCCCGAAAAAAGGGCGCAAAGAATGAAAGGAAGATTACCGCCCTTTATAAAACGTGGACTGGGTATGATTTTGCTCGTACCCCCGCTTCAGGGGGCTTAAGGTGGAAACACAACCAGAACATAGTAGGGGATTTAGTATGTACAGATGAGAGACACTCACCAAAGTTTCCGTTTACGGTAGAGGCTAAAAGTTATAGGGAAATTAATTTTGAGCACCTTATATCAACTAATGCCAAAATCAGGGTTTTAGAATTCTGGGATCAAGCTACCAATGATGCTAATAGAGCTAATAAGATACCTATCTTAATGATGCGGTATAATGGTATGGAAAGTGATCTCCATTATCTTTGCCTACCCTGGAAATTCTTTGATATTATCAAAACTGAAATGACCTTTAATTATGGATATTTAAAATATATGGGCCTTGAGGAAGCTTTTGTAATTATGTCATCTAAGGATTTCTTTGCTACAGATTATAACACTATACGGATATTAGGTAGAAATTATATTAAATTACAGGGCAATGGAAAAAGATGATTATATCTGGGCTGTAGCCTACATAAATAAAACCTTTATGCAGCATATTCCCCAGGATCTTCAATCCTTTGGTTATGGTGATATAAAATTTAACATTCCCACAGTAAAGGTATTAAAGAAAAGATTTAAGGGTAAAAGTTTTTATGGGGAGGTACCTTTACTATTCAACTATGGGTTTTTCAGAATACCCCTATACTGTGCCTGTGATAGGGATTATTTACAAAGGCTAAAGGTATCTATAAATGGTATCTATAATTGGCTATACAAATCTGGGGTGGAAAGGGTAGAAGAAACTCACACCCTTACCTCAACAATTGACCCTGAGGTAGAGGTAGAACAAATCCGATTAATAAACCAAGTTCTTGTAGAATCTGTAAGGATATTGGAAATTGCCCGATTAAAAAGGATTGCCCTAGAAAATAGCATATATTCTTCAGATGATGTAGATGACCTTTCAATAGGAAGATTTATAGTATTAAAAGGGTATCCATTTGATAATATACCTGCAGAGGTATTATCTATCCATCCCCGTAAGGAATCCGTAAAAGTAAGATTACTGGTGGGGAATGAATCGGGTAACGCTTTCAGTGAGGCCACTGTAAATTTTTCCAATATCTTTTACTCTATTTACTCCGATTGCGAAGAACCAGTTGCATCAGATAATACGGTAGAAGGCCTTATACATTTAAATCGATTAAGTAAACGTAAATCAGATATAGACCCAAATGGCACGGACTATTAACAAAGAGGCCTGGGATATCCTAAAACGGGATGAACAGGTAAGTTTAAGTTTATCCCTATCACATGGTAAATCCTCTTGGGAATCCGGTGAAATTATGAAAAAGGCTCATTATAAGTACCTTGAGATTAATGCCAGAGCTGAGAAATTCTTAAGGATGTTTACTGAATATTTTGATGAGTACCAATACCTAACTCCCGCAAATTTAGATATTCCTGAATCTTTTAAAGAATACCTTAGTTTAGTGATCTTATCCCGACTAACAGTTAGAGAAGCTGTATCCCGGATGGAAGATCCTGAATACAAAGTAACTTCTTTCAGGGAAAAGGTTATAGATGAAATCCTTAGGAAATTGAGTACCGCAACTAAGGGGGTTAAAAAGGACTTATTTGATGTGGTCCTTGAATTCGATCGATGGAATAATTTCAGGGTCTTACCTAAATACTGGCAACAACCCTCAGCCTTCAAAAGAAGGAATAAAAGCAAGGAACTTAAATTCCTTAAGATCATGTCTTCACTACCCTCAATATCCATAGAAAAGATCCTAGAGGTATATGAGTTTGGGGGTATGGATGCCAGATCTTTATATGTACCTTTAGTATCTAAGGTATTTTCTGAAAAATATAAAATTCTCCAAGTTAAGAACACAACTAAGGTGGTAGATCAGTTAACCCGTATGGGTTTCCTAATCTTTGATAATAAAACCGATTGCCAAGAATTCGGCATAATGGTTCTAACCTATATCTTCAAAAGGGGTACCCGAGATAATAGCCATGTTATGGTAGGCCTTAACTTTTGGGGTAAATATAGAGACCATGTTAAAAAGGCTATAAATTACAGTACCCTAATCAATTACATCCCAAACCGCAAGTTTATGGAGGATGCCCGTATAGATGAGGGCATTCAACTGAGGCGGAAACTTAAGGCAAGAGAAACTAGTAAAAAATAGCATAAAAAACGTTGCGGGGTGTTTAAAAGGATACTATTTTTGCATAATATATTATATATGCAATATGCAAAAACCTAAATCCTATGGAATACCAACTCTATAAACTCTCCAAAACTGGTAAGGTTCTATCTTTTTATATTCGGGTATGGCATGTGGATTATCTTGCCTATATAACTACCACTAAGGGCTTTATTGATGGGGCTAAACAGGTAGATGAAAAAGAGATTGAAAGTAAAAACTTGGGCAGAGCTAATGAGACTACCCCTTGGGAACAGGCCCTATTGGAAGCTGAATCTCAATGTAAAAAACTCCTTGATAAGGGGTATAAACTTTGGACTGGGGGAAACATTGGTACCTTTGAAATGGCCCAGCTTTATAATTGGCTTAAGAAACAGGGAGTAGGCACTGATGCTTCAGGTAAATTAAAACCTATGCTTGCCCATAAAACTATTGAGCCTATTAAATTTCCTTGCTGGGGCAATTATAAATATGACGGGGTGCGATGCTTTTCTTTCATTGAGGATGGGGGTATCGAAAAGGTATCTCGTAATGGTAAGCCTTTTATTCATCTGGATCATCTGGATAAATACCTATCTGAATTCTTTGGGAGTATGGATTGCATTGTTGATGGGGAATTATATTCCCACACTATGTCCTTTCAGGGTATTATATCCTCAGTAAAACGGGCACAAAAATCTAACCTTGAAATTGGGTACCGGATCTATGATGTCATCCCTATGGGGGATCTTACTATGCCACAATCCCAAAGATGGGCCCTCCTTAAACAGGTCAAAAATAAGATTAAGGCCATGAAAGAGGATGGGTATAAGATTATCATAGAAATTGCCCCTTACTTTATAATTGAGGATATGGATGATGTTAAAGATCTATTTACTAAGGCCATAGAAAAAGGTTATGAGGGGGCAATCTTTAGGAATATGGATGCACCTTATCATTTTGGGCACAGATCCAGACAACTTATGAAATACAAGGAGTTCCTTGAAGAGGAATTTGAAATCATGGGTGCCGAGGAAGCAACTGGAAGGGATGAGGGGACTGCTGTAATGGTTTTGAAAACTAAAAGTGGAAAAGAATTTAGGGCTCGACCATTGGGAACACGGGAAGAACGTAGGTCACTATTAATAAATATAAACCAACATATTGGAGATAATGGGACTGTTAAATTCCAGGAATATACGGATGATGGCATACCAAGGTTCCCAATATTCAAAGCTGTAAGAAACTATGAATGAACCTTTTTCTAAGTTTTGTAAGGATATCCTATTAATAGGAAAACTTACTCCTGATCCTTGCCATGATGTTGAGGCTTTATATCAGAGTCCGGGATGTTTTTATGCTTACTTTACTGGGTCAGGGTTAAGACCTATTACTGATGTTTTATACACTAAGTTATCCCAATATCTAAAACCTAACTAATGGCACGCAGAGACTACAGAGACACTACAGTTAAGGAATCCGCAATTATGTATGTGGAGAAACTTAACCTCCCCAATCTCAAACGGGAATGCCTCAAAAGAGGTTTAATGTTTGAGAGGGTTGGGAACATGAGTGTACTGGAACTACAATCTTGGTTCCTACACAAGTTTTCAAATAAGATTGACCTCAACCTAATTAATCAATATGACCTTTGGGTTGAGGGATTTCTTAAGGCAAGGAATGTGGATGAAACCCTTATATCCCCAATGATGAGACTAGGCAACCTAGACTCCATCGAAAATGGGGGGGTTAAGAAAAAGAGGCACCGTTCCCGTATACCCCGGGTCAGGGAGAAAAAGGCCCGTACGGAAGAGGGATTATATACAGGTACCAAGAAAGCCCTTACCTTTACTCTTCAGAAACAGGGCTTAACTAAGGCTGAGGTAATTAAAGAAGTACATGCCAAATACCCCGAGGCTAAGGAAAAATCTATAGGGATTTGGTTTAATAAATCACGAAGGTTAAATAAGAAATGAGAAACACTACCTGGGAGGGCAACCGAAGGACCAAGTATGTAAGGAAAAGGGATATTAAACCCAAAGAATGGTATATGATTGATATCCATGATCCTTTATATCCCAATGTACCCTCCAAACATTTTAAGAAAAGGAAAGAAGCCTTAATAGTAATAGAAAGAGAATTCGGCCTCTCACCCCTAGTATTCCCTATTCAAGGAGAGGCCCTAATAAGGCACGGAAAACTCTTAAACTGTACCACAACCCGTAAATGGGGTAAGGTATTCAGAAAGTATGATTATAGGGGTAATCCGGATCGGAAAATGCTAACAGCCCAACGAAGAAATATTTTTAAGGGGATATAAATCCCGAACTATTATTATTTATAAACTCTAAAATCATACGTATGAAAAAGATCACAGGATTAAAAATTGCGGCCACCGAGGAATTTGAGAATGGCCTGCTTATTGAGTTGGAAGATGGGACCAAGTTGGTCGGTAATATTTTCATTATTGAAGGTGATGGGGAAGCTACCGAAGAGAAGGCACCAGTAAAGGAAGCTGCCAAGGAAACGGCTAAAGCTCCGGTTAAGGAAGCTGCTAAGCCAACCCCACCTACCTATGATGAGGTAATGGAAATGGATCTCGATGAATTGAAGGATTGCATCGATGATCTCGACCTCGATATCAAAACCAAAGGTAAGGATGAGGATGATCTCAAGGAAGAAATCATTGAGGAATTGGATTTGGAAAAACCTACCAAAAAGGAAAAGGAAACCAAGAAGCCAGCCAAGAAAGAGGTTGATGTGGATGACCTGGAATGGGATGACATCGATGGCATGGACGAGGATGAATTATCTGACCTTATCAAACAGGAAAAGTATGACATTGACCTGGAAGATTATGATAAGGATTTACCAGGCCTTAAAAAGGCAGTTGCCAAAGAAATCGGAATTAAACCCCCGAAAAAGTAGTCCTTCCTTGCCTGATGCTAATTGGGGCCCTCATTTGGGCCCCTTTTGGTATAAGGGGAACAATAAGTAAAAAAACTGTTGCAAGAGGATTAAAAGGATATTATATTTGCTCCATAATTAAAAATAATAAAATATGCAAAAACCTATTAACACCGAAGCCCGTAAAAAGGATTATAGCCATCTTTGCTTAAAACCAATAGATGCTTATATCCGGGGCCAACTGGATGAATTAATCCAGAAAAATAATAATGAGCCCGTCAAGGCACACGTCTTGGCTAACCTGGAACTATTTTCAATTCAACGTAGGGCTTTAGCATTATTAGAAAACGGGGTAGTTACCCCAAATCATCGTTGCCGAGATTGTAACGGTAAGGGTTACCAATTAGAACGGGGAGATAAAACAGGCAAAACTCTTACTAATGGTAAGCCCGAATATAAATGGTATACTAAAGCCTGTACTTGTATTACCAAGACCGTAAAGCCAACCCCTTTACTGGATGCCAGGAATAAACCAATACCTGAACCGGAAACTCATGAAACTGGAAATGATCAAGGAAGTTCTGTTAAGGCGGGGGCTAAAGTTAAAAGAGCACCGAGAAAAGCCAAGACCGAACAAAGCGCTAATGGAACAGGAACTGTTAGCCTTAAGAAGAGAACTAAAAAAGTATGAAGAATACGGATCCACTAGTCAAGTATTTGATGTACACTTAAAAATAAGGACTATTGGAAATAAACATATAATCAATGAAACTAAAGGACATATATATTATGCGGATGTTGAAGAGGCAGAGATACCCGAATTACTTAGGCGAGATCTTAAACAAATTCATTATCAAGTAATTAATGTCCAGCAAATAAAAACTTGTACACTACTAACCTTTAAATAATCACTTATTATTATTATTATTATTATTAATCAATCAAAAACCCAACACCATGTCAAAAGAAGCAAAAACCGAGTTGACCTTAGAACAGGCAACCGAAGCTGTTAATACAGCAAAAACCGCTCTCCGCGAGGCTAAGGCCGAAGTAAAAGCTTTCCGCAAGGAAAACAAATTGAAACCGGACGATGTCCCAACGGATGAGAAATTGGCCAAAAAACTCACCAAACTGGAAACAGCTGTTGAGAAAGCCGATGCCACTTATACCGAGGCTTCGGATGCCGTAAAGGCTCTGAAACCAAAAACCGAACGGGTAAGCAAATATGAATACCCACAGGAAATGACCGCACAGGAAAAGAAAAGGTTCCGTGCAAAAGCCCGGGCTGCCGCAAAGAAAGCCGCCAAGGGTGATGAGCCCGCTTCCGAAAAACCTGCAAAGGTAAAGAAGGAAAAAGCTACCGAAGAGGTTGCCGAACCCAAACAGGAAAAAAAGATCCGTACCCAGGATGAAGACTAACCCTCTTCAGGAGATGGATCTTGGGGGTACTCAGTACCCCCTCTTTTTTGCCTATTAACCAGGATATTAATCACCAATCCTAACACATTACCCAACATGAAGAGTATAGAAAAAAAAATGCGGATTCAGCTATTTGACCCGGAGTTTAATATGCTGAGTGACCGCTTGTTGGCCCAAGATACAGAAATGTATAAGGGGCCTGGAGAGGTTCATAATGGACCCCTTAAAGTGGAGTTTTGCCTGTTTGACCAGGAGGACGTTGATGGGTGCCTTGAATACCTTCAAAAGATTAAAGGCGATTTACCTATTGAAACCCGGGTCAAAAAAGTTAAAGTTCAAACTGAGTCCGGAACTGATGCTGATCGGCAAAGAATAAGTACTTTGATTGTGGCTGCGGAAACTCAGGAAGAAGCAATCCGTATCCTTCGTCAAGAAGGGTTTATATTCCTTACTGCCCAAGATATTGAAGATTATCAGGTCTGTACCCTGGATAAAAAGGAACATAAATATGAGTGGATGATCAGGCTATTAAAGGAGGCTAAGGATCCCGCCAATAATAAATATGATCCTACTATGATGTACGGCTTTAAAATTATAGGCGAAAAGCTTGATACTTTTGCCGTTAAAGCCTTTGGGGAAAGTGGAGAACAAACTAAACCTTGGAAATCCCAAAAAGAATTCAATTTCAAAAAGGTAAACCTTACTAAATTTCATCCAGCTATGATTGAAGAGGAACGTTTACGGTTCAGCAAGGAACTTGCCAAACTACGGAAAGACCCCGAAGCTGAAGCTTCTAAATTCTTTAAGAGATGGGCACCATTTTCAGACTTTCAGGAGAAGGAAGATTGGGCAACTCGTTTGCAATAATAAAGGGGTTAAAAAATGCAATTTTAGGCATATTTTAAGCATACCCCTGATTAACTAGTTGTTATATTTGCATAATATTATTATTGCATAATTAATCTCTCTATGAAATACATAAACCTAACCCCTACCCAAGAAAAACTTATCCAGGATATATGTATCCTGGAACATGAATCCCTATTACGCCTATATTCGGGCAATTCTCAATTATCAGATACCCTATTGGAACTACTGGAGGATAATGATATGACTATGGATGATTACCTTGATTACTCATCCGATATGTATTATGATTTCCAAAAAGTCCTAGAAAATCCTAAATTAATCGAGGACCAAAGACCCCTATTCTATATGGTATTCTTGGAAGTATGCAAACACTGGGAAACCTGGCTTAGCCCCGAATATGGGGACCACCTTAAGGATTTAACTGACGCCGTAAAGGCTCTTATACCATTAAAGGTAAGTTCAATAAATAATAACTGATATGGAACTGGAAGAAGTAGTATCATCAAACATTACCCATATTGGGTATGACAGGGAAACCAAAACTTTGGTAATTAAGTTTAAAAAAGGTAATACCTATAAATATTACCCCGTTGAGCCTAAAATACACAAGGCTCTAATGGCTGCTGAAAGTCACGGCCAGTATTTTGCTACTAACATTAAAAATAACAAGGAGGTAAATTATGAACGAATTGATTGAAAACATCAAAATCCCCAGTGAACTGTTATATCCAGTTCGTAAGGTAGAATTCCCCGTTGAGGCGGGATTAACAAATTCCTACAACAGTCACATGATTGTGGTGGACCGGCCTACTGGTAAACTGATAGTAAATCACTGCTCCGAAGAGTATCGGTTAATCCGAAACTCGACTATCCTTAATCCTTTAATTGACGGGTTAAAGAAAGATCATAAACTTTATGTATCTGGCCGATCATGGAATAACGCGGTATTCAATATGCGGATTGCCATTGATAATGCTCCAGGTACTGTAGTAAAGGATAAGCTTTACCCCATGTTGGATATCCTTAATTCCTATAATGGGAAGATACGGTGTATTGTAAATATGGGTGTATTCCGTGGGGTATGCTCCAATGGTTTGGTAGTACCCACCGAGAACCGGCAATATCGGGATTTTTCCCATACACCCTCAAATGAGGAAGAGCTGGCAGTAAAGAAAATCTTGGTAATGTTTGAATCCTTTCTTGCGGATTTTACCACCATTGAGGAATCTTATGATGACCTGAAAATTGCAAGGGTATTTAATGTAGAACGTAGGGTTGAGGAAGTAATGGAGGCCACTAAATTCCCCGCAAGGCTTCAGGAAGAGGTTATTGACCGCATCAATGTGGAGATGGCCCAATTAAATACCAAGGCTACTGATTGGCTGGTATACAATGGATTTAACTTCCAACTCAATCATAATCCCGAATTGGAATGGGAACCCAAGAAGCGTAACTCTGCTGACCAAGAAGTTCTGGAATTCTTGCTTAATAATTAGGGATATGGGAAACCTAACACGAATCAATTGTTCTTTAGAACAGGAACAAAAGATATACCGTAAACACTTACGGTGGCTTCTCCCCTTTTCTGAATATGTCTGGGATGACGAGGATAATCAGGGCTTTTATTCAGGTTACTCAATTTTTGGGGGCTGGGTACAATTCCAAATGAGGGACGGAGAACCCTGTTTCTTTAGCTTACAAATAGGTTCTATAAGTTATGATATATCCCATCCCAAAGGGGTTATCTATGATAGGATAAAACAGGTAGGTATCCGAGCTTCTAAAAGGTTTTGGAGGGGGGGACAAATATGAGCCGAACTTCTTTTATATTCCTAGTCCTGCTAGGGATAGTGATAATGCTATCCCTAGCAGATGACTCGGCTCAATTTGATGGTTCTGTATCAGGTAAACCCTGGGGGGATAATTACCCCCGAACTTCAAAAGAAGCCCAGAGAGAACTACAGGTAAAATCTAATTGGGTACCTGGCCACAACAAAGGCTACATTAACAAAGGGTCCAACGACAGGGCCAGCTTTGAGGTAATCGATAAATTCGGGGATCGGATTGATATCAAATACACTTCACCCCACCGATCCATTAATTTGGAAGATATGTTATCAGACCCCTATATTCAGGACAGACTTGAGGATGAAAACTTAAAATAAAAACCATGAGAAATATGCCCGATAACCATGAGCCTCCCGAACCGGGAAGTATTGCCTATTACAAATGGAAGTGTGAAACTTTTATCCTTATAGAACCCAAAATCCAATGGTTTATTAGGAAATATTTTGGAGAACATTTTCTCCAGGAAATGTTAGAGATTGCCCATAGGGGAGATGGGTCTTTATTATTTGATAGGTGTAATATGATATGGTATGAACTACCTGATAACCTTTTCAATATCCGAGAAAACCCCCCAGGGTGGTCCAACTTCTTATCCCTATTAGAGGATTAAGCAAATTAACTGTTGCATAGGGATTAAAAGGATGTTAATTTTATGCAATATAAATAATGCAAAATCTCAAAATCATGACAGAACAAACTTTACCCCAATCAGTAACTGACTGCCTTACAGGGTGGTGTCTTACTGAACAGCTTTTATCCCGAGACGAACGGGATCTTCTTATGGAGGCTGCTGATTATAAGTATACCCGATATGCTATCGTGGAAAAGGTAAAACTTGAGGGACTTCAAAAATTGGGACTCCTCTTCATTGCCCACCAAAAGTCCCCCGAATGCCAATTTCTTTTCAGGAACGGGGCTTTCCCCTTTGTTTCAATGGCCCAGGATTTTTTAGAGGATAAGGTAATCTTCCTTTTCTTTCGGGATAAGGATATTCCAAAGGCTAACAAAATGTGGGACCGATTCTTTAAAGAAGATGAATTCCAGCCTATGTATAATGGGCTGGTATCCCTCATCTGCAGAGCCATTGCTTCAAGGAGACCCTTTATTGGATTGGATGATGCCCAACAACCTTTACATGCTACTCAAGAAGACTTTGATTTAAATGACCTCACTCATCAACTTTACCTCACCCATATTCAAATCGCTTCAGTTCAAATCTATGGATAAGGGGAATAATAAGTATAAAAACAGTTGCACAAGGATAAAATGGCCCCTAATATTGCAATATAAATAATGCAATAATATGCAAATCCTTAAACCAAATTTCAAATGTCAGACAAATCAAAAAAGGCCGGGGAACCCAAACCGGAAGTACAGGCCGCAGAAGTAAAAACAGATAAAACAAACGTAAAGGCTTCTACCCAGAAGATCCAATACGAACGGGATCTCAAATGGAAATATCCCGAAGATTGTACAACCGCAAAAGATCGCAAGGTCTTCAGGGCTTTAAATCGGGGTAAAATCCGCCGGCTGGAAGCACGGGCCATGAAAACCGAAGATACAAAAGCACAGGCCAAATTGATGCGGGAAGCACGGGTCATCCGCAAAGAATCTCTCTGCAACGTTGACGAGGTTCTTTAACGGCACCCACTTGGTCAAGGGGGACCCGCCGAGAGGCATACAGTGGCCCCCTACATTCTGGGCCAGTTTTTTGAAAGGCATCAACTATTAAATACCGATAGTCCTAATGCAATGACTAAAAGGTCTGGCCTTTTTTAAACTTTTAACATACCAAAAAATGAGAACTGTCACGATTATCAATTTAACCGCTAACCCCGTAATTATGTATGACCCTACAGGTACAGAAGTCCTGGTTACTTTTCCTAAATTCACCCTATGTGGGATCAAGGCTAAGATGACCACTAAAACCGAAGAATGGGTCCAAATAAAACTGGAGGATGATACTTTGGAACGTGTACATCTCACCAAAACAGTATTTTCAAAAGAAGCCCCCTTACCGCCACCCGCAACTGATACTCTTTACATTGTTTCTGAGGTAGTAGCTAGGGTATATCGGGAACGGGATGACTTAAGAATCTGTGATAAATTAATCAAACGTGAAGGTAAAACGGTCGGGTGCCGCTCACTCGGAAGAATATGAGCTCCTGGTCAACAGATATAAAATGCCCCTGCTGTGGGTCAACACAAACCTCTTCAGAAGACCATTCAACGGTTATTCGGGGAACCAATCTAGAGGAAAGTTCCATTGCCTGCTATAACTGCGGGCTGGATATTAGTACTAAGGTAGTAGAAGCCCGTATACAAACCCTCGAAGAGGTAAATGAATTCCGAAAAGATATGGGCCTACGTCAACTTAAGAAACTGGCTAAGCCCAACAAAAACTTTAATATTAACCACATAGATATTTATAAGCCATGACACAATACGAAAAATTCTTAAAAGGTGAAATCCCAAAAGGGGTGAAGGGCCCTTGGGTACAGGCCTTGTTTCATTTATACGAAGTATCCCCCTGGGATGATCAGACTAAACTTAAAGAACAATACCCCGAATATTTTAAATCTGATCCCGAACAAGAAGTTGAGGATCTTAAAAGGGCCAAAGAGGAACAAAAGGCTATCGAGGAACTACAGGAAAAGATTTGGGTTCTAGTTACTAATTCCCCCCAGATTAAACAGGCCCACTCCTTATGGGAACAAACTGTGGAAACAGAAATCAGGGCCTTTATTCAAGGCTACATAAATTCCCGATATCTAAAACCCTACATCCTTGAAGATATCGAGGAGTTTAAATACAAAGAAATAGAAGAGGGTCTGAATCATTTAGAGATACAAATCCTAACTGTCCTTTGTATCATTGCAACAGAACTCGGATTAAAAATCCCAAAAATAACAAAATAAATCTCAAAGCTATGTGTATCACACCCCATGTATCCAATCAGGCGAGGTTAGATTCCTATATGGATCAACAAACCGCCTTTTACGAAAAAGCTTTGATTATGTTCTATGGAGATCATGCTAAGGCCTTTGCGGTAGCTATTGGTAAAATCCAGGAATTTATCATGGCCGATGGTATGGATCCCCGGGATTACTGGGCCTATCTTGATAAAGAAGCTTCTTTATAAAATCATAAACAAAACCCAATTATGAAGACATTGTTTATTTTTATCTTTGATCCAGATGCCCATGAGGCAAAGCTGGCTGTAAAAGCTGACACCATTCAGGATGCTTGGGAATTGGCTAAAATCCGGGATATAGAAGATTACCGAAAGACTTGCCCCGATGATGCCGATGAACTTTACCCCATTGATCCATTTGATGTACTGTATGCCCTGGAATACCGGGATACCTTTATGAATGTCTGGATCTACTGCGATAAATCTGAAGCTTGGAATATAGACACAACTATTGCAGTATGGGATGTCTAAATTTAATGCTGGGCATACCTATAATGCTTGCTAGTGCACTAATTACGCTTACATAATAGATTATACTATAATATAAACTTTCTAGAATATGGCACATGAAAACACTGAATTTAAGAGACAAGGTACTATTGGTGGCCGCCTCTTTATTAATAGGCCTGACGTTACTGGCAATACTATTAGCCAGCCTGATCCCAATACTCTACGCGTGGATGTCGCTGAAGGTTATCAACTTTCTATTCCGCTGGTTTATGAAATTATACCTGATACTAAAAGGGCATCCCATGCCCGGCAGTTCCTCCTCTGCCTACGAGGAGACGGTCAGTCTCAGGAATTAAGCCTCATGCCCGAAAAACTGACATACAACAAGGACACTATGTGCCTAACCTTAAACTGGGCTTACACACCAAATAATTGGTGCATCATCAGGGACTACGTTCAGTTCTGTATGGCAGAATACTTACCGGTGACTACCCTTAACGAGGCCCGTACCATCATCGTCAATTTGGGATAAATAGGTATAATTTATGTTGCATAGGGATTTAAAGGTAGTTAAATTTATGCAATATTAAATAATGCAATAATGCAATAATCCCTAAAACCTACGTTATGCAAACAGACAGACCAATGCCTTATCTTCAAAAGGCATACAATCATTTCCTTGCAAAGGTCGAGGAAGCTAAATCCAATCCCGAGGTTGAACCCTGGGACGAGGCTATCAAACAAGGCCTCTGCTGGAGGAACAACATTCAATACGGATTGGAACGGGCCCCACTTCAGAGATTTGATCACTTATGGGAAATCCTTAACGAATATTACAGGGATGCCCTCCGGTCAATTCAGGACTTAGAATGGGACGAGGAAAAGGAAGATCAACAATTAATAGACCTCCGGGAAACTATTGCAATTTTACCCGAGAATCTCCCATTCCTTCCTGAACAGGTCAAAACCACCGAGAATTACGAACCCTTGCTTATCTCCCTCTGGGGCTACATTGAATCGGATGACCCAACTCAGGTTGAAACCTTTGACCTCGGGGACGATGGTACGGACGAGATGGAACAGGACTTGGAACTGGTCTACCATTTGCTCCATGAATACCAGAAGGCCGTACAATGCGACAGGCATTCATTATTTACTGATCCCATATACTCAATCGAAAGGTGGATCATACTTGAGGAACTCCTCAATGAATCTGATCAACCCTGCTTGGGAAGACTTTCACTTAACCATTCCTACAATGTCCTACTCCACTACGTGGAACGGGAATCCTGGTATTCAGAATCCACCAAGTGGTTGGCGGATTTCATTCTCCATGAACATGATATCCCATTAACTATTGAATAACCCTTAAAACCTCAAACTTTATGAAAACACCAACTAAAAAACAACGGTTACAATCCATGACCACAGTCATGAACCACATGGGCGATGTCCACCCCTGGGTACAACAGGGCTTCTGGGAAATCGTAAAACAATTCTTCGGGGTACCCAAGGATGACGGGGAATCGGAATTTGCCTTCTGCAAAAGGATTGCCCAGTATCCGGATGAGACTATTGCCGAATTCTTTATGCAGGTAGCCATAATGGCCATGAAACGGATGGATCAAATCCGTATCTGGAGGGAACAACATTCCGATGTACCCCCCGATCTTCTGGAGGATACCGTTGAACTCCGCATCCTTATGGAGGACGACAACACTACAGACGAGGAAATCTATGCAAAAGTAATCCAGCTGTGCAATATCCACGGCCACAACTATGGAGACATCGTGGTGCAGGTTCAGGAAGCA
>Ga0247840_10005471_pt1 | contig 19110 bp, 22 predicted proteins | sample LaCruzMarch2015__FD_192404 | JGI IMG/M metagenome (GOLD analysis project Ga0247840, IMG submission 192404) | Freshwater microbial communities from meromictic Lake La Cruz, Castile-La Mancha, Spain - LaCruzMarch2015_17m | ecosystem: Environmental > Aquatic > Freshwater > Lake | place: Spain... | reverse complement strand
GTAATACGAACCCCGATAATTTGTCCGATTATTTTTTTAAGAAACGAAAGGGTCTTTATTTTCCGATTATTTATTTGGTATTCAACTAAAATCCGATAATGTAAAATATAAAATGTCCCATAGGATACTAAATAAAAGTCCAAATAGGATTAATTACAATACATATTTTTGGACAAAAAAATAAAAATATAAGGGTATTTTTTCAGAAACAAAAGGCCCTTTATTTTCCGTAAATTCTTGATAATCTGTAAAAAAATTTTTTTAAATATAGGACAATTTTTTCTGCGTTCAAAAATTATTTTTTTCTAAAACTAATGTATATTGAAACTGCGATTGAAATTATAAGAACTGGTCATTCTTGTATTTTCAACACAAAAAAAGCACTAGTTGATGAATTGACCCCTCATTAATTGGTGTTATAATTGGAGACACAAATACTTTTTCAATTGGTCGTTGATTAGTATTTGAGGCTTCAAAAAGTATTTATGCTTCTGGATTAAGACCAAAATCCAATGGTATAATTGCTTGTAAATGAGTTGTTGCCTTGAATTAAGACACCCAAGAAAATAAACTTGTTTTATTTTCTGGTGCTCGTAGAGACCAAAATTCAGGGTGATAATTTGTTTTGCTGTAAATGCGTTTTACATTGAGTTTCCTTACATTCTCTACGCTTAATTTTAAGTGTAAATTATATTTTAGGGTGCTGTTATACTTTTAAACCAAAAAGCCCAGGCAAACTTAATTCTAAAGAATTAAGTTTAGCCGTTCTTTAACCAAAATTTATTTTTTCATACAATTTTACATTTTAGGATATGATGTAATATTCAAAACAGGATTGTTCCTAAAATTTATTTTATAATACATCTCATGATCAATAAAATAATTCAACAATTACAATTATTATTAAATGAAAACAATTTAAAGAAATAACTACTTATTGTAGTAAGTAGTAAAACCAATATTATTTATATAATATTTTTTGTGGTAATTATTTATAACAAAAAAATCAATTCATTTATTTTTTTATTAGAATTAAATTTTGTAAAATTTAACGAAAACAAAATTTTATTTTAGCAGAATTTATATTTTCAATTATAAAAATTAATCTTCTTCCATAAGTTCTTTTAGTTTCAATTGTCTTTTATTATATTTGAAATCATCTAATGTATAATCCACTTTAATAGGCTGTGATTTTTTATTTTTATCATTTTTATAATTTTCTTTTTTGTCTTTTATCATATTTCTACAAATAATAACTTCATCAATTAATTCATTTTTTTTTGTAATCTCCAATTTAGGATTATATATTTTTATTTCATCAGAACTATCTGAATCGTATTTTATTGAACTGTCATAATGAAAATTATTTTCTTCATATTCAATTTTTTTTTTCAATAAATCTATTTTATTTAAAAAAGTATTTTTTATTTCTTCAATTGATTTTTTCATTACACCAAAATTCTCTGTTGATTTTTTATCTGTTTCTATTTTTTCACCTTCTTGATATGTATCATATAAATATGCTTTTATTATTTTTTCAACACAACTATAATTGTCATAATAATACTTTATTTTATTTACAACCTCATCTGCTTTTTCATCCGAACACATAAAATATTTATTTTTTATATGAGTATTATTCAATATATCATATAATAAATGTTTTGCTAATTTAACATCATATATCGGTATCATATTTTTTATTTTTACATCTCCTATAAATTCTGTAAAATCTGTTGTTATATTCGTCAATACTAAAAAGACTTGAATTTTATTATTAAATCCATAAGAAATTTCAGGAATATCTAAATGTAATAAATATCCATTTTTTTTATCATTTGGTATATGGTTTTTTATTTTATTTTTGTAATTATTTAAATAATTTTTGGGTTCTAAATTATATTCTAGTTTTTTATTCAATTTTATTTTTTCCGCCATTCTAAAAAATGTTCTGCTATTTATAACATACTTATAATATTTTTCAATTGAAGTTATTGGATCATTATTGTCGATTAGTTCTTTGATTTTTGCAAATTCAATTTCTATCATTTTGTAATTTGTAAAAAATTCTTTTTTTCTTTTTACTCTGTATTCATTTAATTTTATAAATAACATTGTTTCAAACATAAATTTAAATGGAACCTCTAATAATAAATTGATATTTATTTTTTCAAAATAGGATATATTATAACTTCTTATTCTATCAATCATATTTATTGTATTTCCTAATTTATAAATATCTGTTGAATATATACTATGTATTGAATTTGAAATACAATACAAATATCCTTCGCAATCATTTTTTATTCCACTTGTTGTTAATCCATTTTTTTGAATTAATTTTATTATTTCATTTTTTATCGTTTTTAATCTTCTTTTATTTTCATTTTCTTCCATCTTTAATTTATATATTTTTATAAAACATATTTTTTTTCAACTTTTTTATTAAAAATATTTTCTTGGGTGTAAATCTTTTTACATTCTATTTAAGTTTCACAATAGAAATTGGTAATTTTATTCCGCGGGAATTTAACCAAAAATTATATTTTAATTCAATGAAAATAATTTAAATAAATAACAACATATTATAGTATAGTAGTAAAACCAATATTATTTATATAATATTTTTTGTTATGAATATTCATAACAAACTTAATTTATTTAATAACTTGTATCAACAAATAATATTTTTCTCCTCTTCCTTTTTGGTTTATCACTTGATGATGAAATATTTTTAACATATTTTCTTTTTTTAAAATATTATGGGTAATTATTCAAAATGTAATTATTTAATTTTTATTCTGTATCTAAAATTGAATTAATATAATTAAAAGTTTCAAATATTTCTATTATCAAATCTATTTCCACATTAAAAAATTATCGGTCTTCTCTTATTCTATATTCCTTTAATACTTTTTTTAATAAAAATACCTATATTTTGCAATTTACTAATTGATTTGTTGTTGCTATTACTTCACAATCTATGAATAATGAAGTTTGTAAGTTGCTTATTCTCTTTTCAATTTTTTGTGTCGTTAATCCACACTTTAAATTTGTTCCCCATAACTCATTTTGAAGAGCATATAAAATACCATAATTATTACTCATCCTAAAAAATATTTTCTATTTAAATTAGGATTAGAAAATTATTTTATATAAAATAAATAAAATATCTAAAATATAAAATTTATATAAATGTTTTATTTATGCAAGTTTAAGTTATTTAAAAAAATATTATATAGCTTATATATAAGAGAATGAGTGATAATTCAAGCGACAACAACGAAAATAATCTTAAAAAAATAAGAAGAAATAAAAAAACTTATTATTCAAAGGAAAGAGATAATATTTTTCAACAATTAAAAATATTAATGGATTTAAATGATGACAATACTATTTTACTTAATAAATTACAAGATAATCAAGAACTAAAAAATAAATTAATTGAATTTACTGATGATATTAAAAAATATTATAGATGTTCTACTTGGGGATATTTTGTAGCTATTAATAATAGAGAAAAAGGTGATGAGATTACTTTACTTAGAAGTATATTTAAAGATCATGGTTATAAAATATTTAGTAAAGATATCGTCACAGAATATAATAATGTTAAAAAAAGATATACTCAACTTTTTTTTACTAAAACAATAAAAAATACTAATTAATACCAATTAATTCCAATTATTACTAATTCGTAAACCAATTGGTAATTGTATAAAAGTATATATGACAAATAATTAATTTCAAAAAAATACCAATTTTTTCAAATTTTTATTTTATTTTTTTTTATAAAATTTTTTTTTCAATTGCAAAAATATTAAAATAATTAGTAAATTTGTATAAATTAGATTATATTTTGTATTATGTTATACTTTTTTATCATTACCAATTGTTTTTGAATTGGTAATAATTGGTATTAATTAAAATTTATAGTCATTATTACTTTTTTATTATTACAAATTGGTATTAATTAATTTTATCTCTAATACCTAAACGACATTTAACATTATTTTTATTCATATCTCGCGGTTCTACATTTATTAAATTTGTTAATAATCTACCTATTTTTACAGATGAAAAATTTAAATTACATTCTTTTATTATATAATTTATTATATTTTTTGTTTCAACATAATCTTCTTTATCATTGGTTATTTCATATTTTTCTAAAATTTTTTCCTCAAACAACATATTATCATCTTTTATCCATTCACTTGTTTCAGCTAATACTTATTTAGGTTCTTGAATACTGCCTCCAAAAATTTTTTCATCACCAATCAAATTATTATATGTATCTACCATTAAATAAAATAAGGCATCTTTATATTCATCATTATCAAATTTCCTTTTTACACTTGGTTCCGCATATCTTTCATTATTTTTTTTGGTATTCAAAGACAAAATAATTATATTTATGAAGATTTATCTGATGTTGAAAACATTAATCGTGATTTAATTAATTCTTGTGACAAAATTAAAAAAGTTTGTTTAAATACTAATGAGGACAATGAAGAAACTATTATTGAAAACGCTTTTTTTAAAATGTGGTGTTTTAATGAATATACTAATGATTGTTATAATACAAATAAAATTTCTCATTTTCAAAATATTTTAATTGAAGAAGGTTTTAAATTAACACATGTTGGTAAAGATGTTATGTTGGATAAGAAGAAACAAACTCAAATGATTAAAACAACACAAGAAAATAGTGTTTGTGATTACGAAAATTTTGTTGAATTATACAAATCTGGAAAAAAATTTAACGGGTATGAAAAATACATTGAACGAATTAATATTTTAAATCTTAAACCTGATGAATTAGACATTGATAAATTAGGATATTTGCTTTGTGATGAATATAATTTAAATTCTTATTTTAACCTTCTCAAATTATTTAAAACTGATGATTATATTGATGAAAAAATGGATGATTTAAATATTAAATCTTATAGTGTTAAAATTGTTAATAATGTATATAATAAAATTGGTTTATTAAGAAAATTTGAGAAATTATTTAACATTAAACCATTTGATTTTGATTTTAAATTAGATGAAAATGATATTAGTAAATTAACAGATTGTGAATTTATAAAATATAAAAAAATTTTTAGAAGTGAGAAAAAAAACCCACTAAATTAAATGATTTTAAAATTTTTTATAAACAAATGATTGAAAATATTACTGGAAATAATTTGGACATTATTACCAAGGATAAAAATAAAAAAGTTAATGGTGTTAAAACATTTCAATATTTTACAAATGGTAATTTAATTAAACAATTTTATTTTATATCAATTAGTAATGGTGAAGAACATTATTATAATTATGATTTGTTAAAAATATTTAACATTGATAAACCGAATGATTATAAAAAATATTGTTTCGGGTCTCTCAGAGTCTCATAAAAATTACCTTGGGAATTTTATAAGAGGTCCAAAAAAGCATCATATAATTATTTATTTTTTTATTTTGTTAATCTATTATACTTTTTTTAAAGTGCGGCAATTCGGAATAGTATTATATTCCAAAGGGTAATAATTAATTTCCGAATTGCCGCACTTTAAAAAAAGTAATAATGAATTATATTTCTAATATTAATAATATAATTCTATTGGTATTTTTTTACAAAAAAATTATTTAAAATATTGATTTAGATTTAAATCTTTTAAAAAATATATGTGGCTATATTTTTTTCTTTCTCTTTCTCTTTCTGCATATTTCATCTTTGATATTAATTTGTATTTTTCACTTTTAAATATAGATTTTAATAAACAGATTTCACTTGGTTCTTCTCCTTCTTTTGTATGTTGTTTTACAAAGTAATTCCATGTACCACATTTATATAATTTACGGATTTCAGGAATCTTATTTTTTAAATATTCCTTCAATTCTTCATTATGTTCTAAATCATATAATAATACTCCTCTTACCTCTTCTGTTAAACCCATCATTCTCTCTAATTCTTTTATTAATTCTTCCCTTTCTTCACTATATCTTTCTGCTTTACTTGGACGATTACGCGTTATTTTTATTATTTTCATTTGGGTTTTCACTATTTGATGTTAAAGTGTTATTCGAGGCTTGAGAATTATTGTCTTCATTTTCTATTATCTTATTCATTTATAATTATTACTTAATATTATATGAGATATTTTTTTATTTTAAAATTATATCATTTTTATTTTTTTGAAAGTCCAAAGTCTGGGCTATTAGCAGTTATTTGTACAAACATTATAATTCTTTTAATTTTTCTACGTTTTCTTCTTTCGTTATTTTTATGGATAAATATAATCTATCAATTTTTATTTTTGAATTGAATTTTATTTTTTTTAATAATAATTCTTCATTTTTATTTGGCAATTTTTTTATATGTTCCAATGATTTTGTATGTCTTCCTATATTATTATATTGTACAATTTTATTACAACCGGGACAATATATTTCTTGTGATTTGTATTTGTTTTCTTTTTGCAATGTAATTATTTTTTCTAACAATTCATTTGAAGGATTTATTTTATACTCATTTGTATTTTTTTCATATTCTTTTAAATATTCACTAATATAATTATTTTTATCCTTCATACATTTCTCACAATAATATTTTACATAACTACCTCCTCTACACCAATCATCACTCCATTCTATTACAACACATCCACAATCTTTTTTTTTTTCAAAATAATCTGTTCCCATTTTGTTATTTATATAATTATTTTTATATTTACTTTTTTAAAATTTTCAATTTTTTATTGCTCAATAATTAAATATTTTAAACGACATTTGAGTTTATTAAAATTTTATTATTCTCACAATTTTTTATAAATTCAGTATCATCAGTTTTTATCCAACCATTTAATTTATATTCAATTATATCATTATGCATTTTACATATTTTTTCATAAGTTGTTTCAAATTTTATTAAATTATTATCTTTTATATTAAATATGAAAAAGTTATATTTTTCTAATTTTTCATTTGAATCAATTCGATTGTTTAAACAAAATAAATAAATATATGTACATAATTGAATTTTATGTTCATCTTTTATTTCATCTACAAATTTAAATTCATAAATGTTATTTCCGTCAATACAGTCTATGAAACCTATTAATTTTTTATTTTCAACGTAATTTTCTTTAAATACTTCTGTTTCATAATTTGTATTATTTCTTGATTTTTTCTTTATAATTGCATTCATTCTCTTTATGCATTTTTCTAAATCTTTTTCATTAATCCAATTATAATGTATTATTTGTTTAGTTTTGTGTAAATATTTAGTTTTGAAACAATTAAAATAATTAGCTAATTTTAATACTTCATTTATTTTTAAATTATTTATATCAAAAATATTTACAAACAAAATATCATCACCGAACATATTTATTTTTTTATTTTCTTTTTTTGTTAATTCTTTTAATATTTCCAAAACATGAATTTTATTTTTTGTAATCAATTCATAATACATTGGAATCATCGTTCCATTTATTTCACTTACTGATTCAACTATTTCTTTTCCATTTGATTTAAATTTAACAACACCATTGATTTTTATTTTTTTAGTTTTTTTTTTTATTTCTTTCTCATCAATATAATCATTTAATATTTTTGTCATAAATTCTTGTGAGATAAATTTTACAAAATCAGTTACACTTGTATTTCTATTTTGGAATCTTATTTCCTCTTTATTATTACTATTTTGGAATTTTAGTTCCTCTTTATTATTTTTTTTTCCTTTAAAAATATAATATTTACACATTCATCCATATTATCTGTGTTTATGAAAGGTATCATATTTTTTTTTACATCTTGTAATATTATTAATTTTTCTTTTGCTCTTGTCAATGCTACATAAATTATATTTGGACACCTTTCTTGTGATACTTCTTTTCCGTAAAATTCATAATATGATGAATCTATACCATAACATATTACTACTTTTCTTTCCAATCCTTTTGATTGATGAAATGATGAAAATACTAATTTGTTTTTTGTGATATCTTCGGATAATTTTTCATCATCACTTGAGGGTATATAAATATTTATTTTATTTCTCGTCAAATAATTTTCTATGTTTGTCAATGGAGTATTTTTTAATGTGTTTTTTCCTTTAACTGATGGAGCTAATATAAAAATATCTTCTGGTTTATATTTTTTGTCATAAAGTAAATCTCCCAATATATCATTTAAATCATATAAATTTAATATATAATATTCTGGTTTTCTTCCTTCTTTTGTTGAAATTATTCTTTCTTCATTTAAAATACATTTATTCATAAATTTTGCCATTTGTTTTGTCATTCTGTAACTTGTTGATAATTTTAATTTTGTCCAATTTTTTTTATTTTGATTAAATATTTTATCTGCTATTGTCAAATAACGATTATCAGCACCCATAAATTCATATATGCATTGATTTTTATCTCCTAATATACACAAATTATAATCTTTGGAATTTTCAAATAATATTTTGCATATAAATTTGTAATAAAGTTCATTTATATCTTGTGCTTCATCTATTATTATTATTTCATATTCTAATTTATTTTTACATCTTAAATTCAAACTTTCTTGCATTCCTTTATCATCATGGGTTTCAATGTAATTTTTGCAACTAAAACCATGATATGTATATACTTCTAAATTTATTATATTTTCTTTATTCAATCTTTCTTTTGTTTCATCACTTAACTTTCTATTAAATGTTAATAACAATATTTTTTTTTCTGGATATTCTTTTGCAATAAAAATATTTGTTGTTGTTTTCCCACTTCCTGCCACACTATCCACTATTACATTATTTTCTTTTATTGCTTTTATTATTTCTTTTTGTTCTTCACTTGCTATCATTATTACTTTTTCCGCACAATAACCTTCACGACCAAAACATTTTGCACATGTATATTCATTACAACTTTCACAAAAATAAATTTTGTTTTCATAAATCATTTTTTTATTACAACATAATTCTTTTTTATTGATTTTTTCAACCCATAATAAATTATTTATATTATTATTTAGTGTATTTTTATCCAAATGAATTAATTCATATTCTCCTTCTGGTTTGGGTAAATAATGTTTTGATACTAATTCATGGGCATATATTCGTTTTTTATTATATTCATATAATCTTCCTTTTTTATAAATTTGACCTTGTAATATGTTTTTACTATTTTTATTTCTCACATTGCCTAAATTTGATATTTCAAAATTTTTAAATTCTTCTATTCCTTTTATTTCTTTATATATTTCTTTATTTAACAATTTATTTTCATATATCCAAAATATTATTTTTATCATTCCCAATACATCATGTTTCGCATTGTGTGCATTTTCTAATTCGTAATTTAAGCATTTTTTATACACGTCTTTTTGTTTTGGTATTTGATATTTGATATATTGTTTCCATCCTTCCGGTTTTGCTTCTTTTGCAGATATTTGACCTAAACATATTATTTTTTTTTCTTCTTTTAATTTTAATATTTTTTCTATTGTTTTTGTATTTTTTTTGCGATATAATTCACTTAATAATATATTTATATCATAATACACATTATAACCAACAATGTATTCACATTTTTTTATTATTTTACCAAATTTTTTTAAACTTTCTCTCAATTTTTTTCCATCTTTTTTAGCTTTTTCATTTGTTATTCCATGAATTTTAATGCTTTCATCTGGAATTTTAAACCCTTTTGGTTTTATGATTTTTTCACTTATATTTTCTAGTCCTATTTCATAATCATAATCATAATCTTCCAAATATAACCATCCTATTGATACTATTCTCGCATTATCATATTTTTCTAAATCTTTATAATCTTGATATTCTTCTTCTGGTTTTTCACCTCTTTGAGTTCTCACTAATCCTGTTGTTTCTAAATCGAAAAATAACACTTTTTTATTTATTATTTCTTCTAAATTTTTTATATTACTGTAGCTCATATATTTTATATATGAATTTTATTTTTAAATATTATTTTTAAATATTATAAATTCATTGTATAAATAATTGCACACTATTCACTAATATAAACAAATTATGGAAATAAATGTATATTCTAATGATAATGACAATACCAAAAAAATTGTATCTAAAATTATCAAAACACATTAGAATTTATTGAATCAGGACACTAGTGACCTCTTATAAAATTTTTTTCCAACAAAAATTTTTATGAGGCTCGGAGAGACCCCTCATTGATTGAGGCTATAATTGGAGCCTTGAATACTTTTCAATTGGTCGCCTTTCAAAATTGTTAATCAATTTTGAGGCGCTTCATAAAATTCTATAGAATTTTATTGGAAGTCATTGAGTAGTATTTGATGCTTATGGATTAAGACAAAAATCCAAAGGTATAATTGCTTGAAAATGAGTTGTTGCCTTGAATTGAGACACCCAAGAAAATAAACTTGTTTTATTTTCTGGTGCTCGTAGAGACCAAAATTCAGGGTGATAATTTATTTTGTCGTAAATAAGTTTTTAGCGTAAGCTATGCTTGTTTTTTTGATAGCATAATAATTTGTGTTATTGTGCTTTCTTAGCTCAGTGGTAGAGCAAGCGACTGCAGTTCGCTAGGTCATCGGTTCAAATCCGGTAGAAACCTTTTATATATATTATTTAATGTTAATTGATATATTTTAGGTTGCTATTATACTTTATTCAAAAATGCCCCCGCAAAACTTAATCTTTAGATTAAGTTTTAGCGCTCTTCAACAGAAATTTTTTTTTAGCATAATTTTTCATTTAGGATTGTTCCTATAATTTGTTTTATATCCCAAATCAAAATTCAACTTTTTTATTAAAAATATTTTCTTGGTAGTCCATCTTTAGATGGCAACCTTGCTATGCTAGGAGATAATCAAAATTATTATAAATCTTTTTACATTCTATTAAAGTTTCACAATCGAAATTTGTTGTTTTATAATAATTTAAAAATTTCAAGAAGGAGTGGATGGGGCGTAAGGCACTTGAGCCCATTGGTTTATAAATAAACCAAGCAAGGGTAAAATTTATTTTACATCTCGACGCAACGTAAGTGAGTAAAGAGATGCTCGTAGAGACCCGTAGTCATTCAACTAAAATTTATATTTTAATTCAATGAAAACAATTTAAAGAAATAACTGCATGATATATCATACTAAAGAAAACCCAATATTATTTCTTATAATATTTTTTGTTATGAATATTCATAACAAACATAATTTTTTCAATAACTTGTATCTACAAATAAACCTTTTCTTTTTTTCCTTTTTGGTTTTTCACTTATTGATATTTCATCCTTAATATATTTTCTTTTTTTATTATAATATTCTGGGTAATTATTCATAATATAATTATTTAATTTTTCTTCTGTATTTAAAATTGAATTTATGTATATGATATTTACCTTTAGTAGTTATACTTTATTGTTTATTGTAAAGTACAACTGCCATTTATATATAAAAATTATTAAATTAATTTATACAAAAAAATAATTTAATATTAAAATTATTTATAAATAATATAAAAACTTAAAAGTATAACTATATAAGGATACATTTTTATTTTTTTTCAAGAAAAGGATTTATAATTTCTTTTTTTTAAAGTTTGTATGTGTTTATTTAAATTACAAATTTTATTAAAGATAAATAAATTAAACTTAAAAAATTATTAGATTTTTTTTCATATACTATTTCTAATATTCTATTCTTTTTAATTTTTAAAAAAGTATTTTCAATAGCTATTCTTGATTTATATAATTTTTTTTCTTCATTTGTTAATGTTTTAATTTTATTTTTATCTTTAGTATTCCTTTCATTAAAAGGTATTATTAATTTACAAAATATGTCATTTAATCTTTTTCTTAACTTAATAGAATCATATCCTGCATCTGCCATAAAAATAGTAGATTTTTTATTAAATTATTTAATGTCTAATTTGTCCAATTGTTTATTAAAAATATTTATATCATTAAGATTTCCTTTAAATAAATCTATATTTAAAGGAATACCTTTTTGATTAGTTATTAATGATTACTTCATTACTTTTTTATTTTTAAAATATTTATTTCTTTCAATATTATCTATATTATATTTATTATAAAAAGTAGAAGTATCAGTATATATTTGTTTGATTTTATTTTTAGATTTAGATAAGTATTTATTAAGTAAATCTTTGTATGTTGATTCAAAAATTTTAAATTTATTTAATTTCATAAAATTTTTTATAGAAAGTATTATGATTAAGATTAAAATAAATAAAATTTTTATAACTACATGAAATTGAAATAAAATGAACACACGCCTTTAATATAAATTGAAATTTATATTTTTGATTTTTTGTTTTAAATTGATAAGTATTAAATATTGATTTATAATTATTTTTAATATTGTTGTATATAGAATTTACAATTAAATTATTAATATTGCTTTTCATTTAATTGTAAATTCTATATATATTATAATTAATTTAAATTTATATTATTGATGATGTTATCTAATTCATTATAATAATTAATATTTTCAATAAAAAATATATTCATTATATAATTATATGGTATATAATATGGAATATAAATATACAAAAAATGATATTGAAATTTTAAATATTGAAGAACAAGAAAATATAATACAATGGGTAAAAAAAAATTATTTAAGATTAAAAAAAAATGGTGATAAAAAATACATGAGATCAATGTATGAAATTCCAGATATACCAAATATAGTATGGGACATCAGAAAAAGAATTGTAGAAAAAGAAAATTTATATGATGCTAAACAAGAACCAATATTTAAAGATACAATTGGTTATATGTTAGATGGAGGACAATTGCATAAACATACTGATCCGAATGAAGGAGATTTAATTCACACAAGATTTAATGTTTATGTACAATTACCAATTGAAGGTGGTATACCAATTTATAATGATAAAATATGTAAATTAAAAGAAAGAACATATATATGTTGCAGAGCAGGATTAGATTTGCATTATTGTGAAAAAGTAATAGGAGACCGAGAAAGAATAATTTTATCATATGGTTTTTTATTACCTAAAGAAAGGATAAGTAATATAATTTATGATTATTAAATACATAAATATATATATATATATATGAACATCAAAGATTCATACAATATTATAAAAAAATATGAAGAAGAAAAAATAAATATATTAAAAATAAATACAGAAAAAAAACATTACCATTATACAAAAGAAAATATATTGGATGAAAATATGTGTGATTTAATAATAAATGAAGCTGAAAAATACGCTATAAATAACAAGTCAATAATAAATCCAACAGGTTGGACAACGAATAGACATTTTAAATATCCAACAAATGATTTACCAATTAAAGATATAGATATATTAAAAAATTTTATATATAATTTTACTATAATAAATATTTTTAACTTTATTGAAGAAAAATATAAAGTAAATAAATATTTTCTAAATATTAATGACATTTTTATAGTAAAATATGAAAGTGATAAACAAAATAATTTAGAAAAACATAAAGATGGTTCATTATTTTCTTTTAACATTTTACTTAATAACCTTCAAGATTTTGAAGGTGGTGGAACTAAATTTTATTATGAAAATAAAAACGTTATTTGTAAAAATACAAAAGGTGGATTACTAATACATCTTGGTCAAGTATTACATGAAGGTATTGCAATTACTAAAGGAGTTAGATACATTTTAGTTGGATTTATTGGATATTTAAGAGATTTAAACATAATAAATAATAAGAATAATGATATTATTTTAGAAAATAAAAATTTAAAAATAATAAATGATAAATTTATAAATAAACAAAAATTTAATAGTTGGAATATAAATCTTAAAGATAATAAAATATATGATAAAATAATTAATTCGTGTAATATTAAACAAGTATATCTTCTTAATACAAATAAAGAAAAATATTCATTGATTGAAAAATTTATTTTAGAATTAGTTAAATTTCATTCAATTAGATTAAATAAAGATTTTACATCAAATAATTATTATATTGAATTTTGGATAAAAAAACAAGAAGACAATAATAGTGAACATCTATTTCATATAGATAAAGATGAAATATATTTAAAAAAGTATAGTCAATTATTTGTTCCTATTTTATCATCTGTCACTTATTTAACAACATCAACCAATCCAACAATAATAACCAACATAAATGACAATAAAAATAATTTTAATAATATACACAAACAAAATTTCATAATATCATTTCCAAAAAAATTAAATCATATAACATTTCAAGGAAAATATATACATGGCGTTAAAAAAATTAAAGATATTATAATAGAAAATATTGATAGTTTTAGAATAACATTAATGTTTAATATATGGGAAAGAAAACCATATTTAAGAAATTTTTACATAAATAATAGTGAAGAAATAACTGAAGATTTAATTCATAATTTAGATGAAAATATAAATTATGAAAATTTAAGTTTAGAACAAGAAACAATTAAATTAATAAATAAAAAATTAATTAATAATGAACAATTTAATATGACTATTCACCATTCAACATATAAAAAATTAAATAAAGATATATATTATATTAGTTAATTCACAGGAAACATTTTTTTTGGTATTTTTTGGTTAAAATATGAATTTTTACCATATGGATTAAAAGAATAAGAACCGTCTTGTATATTATTTTCAATTATGTAGTTATAATAATCATTGCTTATAAAGTTATTATAACTATCATATACTATATTTTTACCATTTGAAGTAGAAGGGATACTAATATTATATATTGTAGACTTTTCATTTAATTGTTTAAAAATTTCTTTGCTATCAAATAATACTTGTATAAATTTTTTAATTTGACTAAAATTTTTTATATAATCCGGTATTTGTATTGTATAAAATGTACTATTGAAATTTTCTGTATTTGAAAAAGATATTTTAATATTATTTACATATTCTCTTGTATTTAATGCTTTAATAAAATTTAAAAATTTTGTGTATATTTCACAATTTATTTCAACAACATATTTTGAATTTTTATAATTTTTTGGTTCATTAATTATTTTTACTATTCTACAAATATAATCAATATTTTTTGTTTCAATAAATTTTTTATAATAGTTAATGATTTTTTTTGTACTTTCCTCATTTATAGTTACAAATAAATTTATTAAAACATTGTAAGTATAACATGTTTTTTTTAAAAGAATACAAAATAATTTTTTTAAATTTACAGGTGGTTTAATGTCTGAAAATTTTTTAGGATAATTAATAATATCATGCAAATCATAATTCTTAATTATTAATATTTTTTCATCATTTATTTTTTGATAATTAAACAAATTTTTTAAAATTGTTATATCTACAAAATTTTCTTCGGCAGATAACACAATTTCTTTAATTAAATTATTATTATCAACATTAATTGGAATACTTAACACATCAAGAGTTGATAAATATACATTTTTACAATTAGAAGGATTTTTAATATCTCTTAAATTTTTTTTACAATCACACATATATATATATATATATTAAAAAGAATTTTTATTGGGGATAAATTATTATTTTATATTATTAAATTACAACCTTTTATTATTCTCATAATTTTATCTTGATATTTAGCATTAGTAAAATCAGCAAAAAGATCTTCTTCTATAATAATTTTATCATTTAATTTAAAATCTGTATTATGTTTTTCTACAATTAAAATTTCAGGATGAATGAATGTTGGATTATATTTATTAAAATTTGAAATTTTTCTTATATCATATTGTTTTTCTCCATAATCTAATTGAACAATATTATAAAATTTTGGTAAATCTTTCATCATGTTATTTATATAATTTTTACTTAAATTATTATAATATATTATTTCTTTGGTATTTTTATCATAATAAAATAAATCGCACATTGTTCCAAACATTTGATATAAACTTGCTGAATTATTTATTCTATATAATATGTGTTTACATAAATCACCATAAAAATCTAACGTGCCATTAAATTTAAATTTTAAAATTTCAAATGGCACAATATCATTGTAATTTATTTGCATAAATAGTTTAATCAAATATCTAAAACCATGAATAAACCCACCTGAACTTTTTCTATAATCTATAGAGTGCATTATTGAACCTATAAAAAATAAATTTTCATTGTTTTTAGATTCAAAATTTGGTTTAATTTCTGGATATTTTTCATTTGTATTATAAATAACATTAAAATTAAATATATCTTTATTAAATTTCCATCCTGTACATAATATTATTTCATCATAATAATTTATTTCATCATTCTCATATAATTTATTATAATTATAAGTTAAATATAATTTTCCATAATTTTTGTTATCTATATCATTAACTTCATTTATTCCTTGTATTACAAAACTATTTTCACTGTAATTTATATGGTCTATTGCATTTAATGATTTTAAAAAAAATGTATCTAAAAAAGGATAATATATACTTCTTAAATCTCCTGCATAATGTGATACTATAGAAAAATCTCTAGGCTTACCTAACATTAAAATTGAACTTGTATAGTTATTTAAAATATTTGCTAATTCATAACCAGCATTACCGCAACCAATTATTAATATTTTTTTATTTTTATATTTTTCTAAATTTTCTTTTTTTAAAAAAAAATCTTTATCAAATTCACCATAGTGTTTAATTTCTTTTTTAGTATTAATTTTATAATTGGGCTTATTCATTTTTGATAATCCGGTTGCAATTACTAATTTTGAGCAAATATATTCTTCATTATCTAGACTAATTTTATATTCATTATTTGCTGTTTTATTAATTTTATTTACTTTACTGTTGAATTTTATATTTAAATTATTTTTTTCTTTGAATTTATTTAAGTATTCAAATAAGTATTTTGATTCAGGATAAAATTCTTCTGTATATTCATTAAAAAGAAAAGATTCATCATTTAATAAAGAATTCCAATCATGTCTCATATTAAAATCTTGATTATCTTTTCCTGTATATTTTTTATTTATAGAAATTAATTTTGATGAATGTGGATATTTATAAAAAAATGAAGCACAATGTTCGGATGCTTCTAATACTATATAATTTATTTTATTTTTCTCATAAAAATATGCTAATTGAATACCTGCTGGACCTGCACCTATAATAATATTTTGATAGTACATGTTATATATATATATAAGTATATAAATTTTATATATTATTTATATATTTTTTAATCTTCTACACTAACAATTGGACATGATACTTCAAATGATGTATCAAAACTAAAATCTAAACCTTCAATTTTTTCACTTGCTGATAATGTGCAGTTTATAACTAAATTAATCCAACCTACTGGAGCTACTGGATCCAAACAAAATTGTAATTCTACATCCAAACTTAATTCATAATCTATATCCCAAAGTTTTTCAGATGATTCATAACTTCCTAAGGGAATATTTATTGAAAACTCTCCATTTTCTTCTTCAATATCTATGGGGGTTGGTATTATATTTATTGAATAAATAATTCCATCTACACCAAATGATAAATCACATTCATTTAAAGTTATTATTTGTGCTTGATAAGGTTCTAGGGGGGCACTTACTGTTATTTCTACTCCTTCTTCTGATTGAAATTCAAATGGAATTGAAACATCTCCTGTAAAAGTTATCGTGGGCCATAGTTCAATTGACCATGTGGGATAATCAATACCCCAACAACAATCATCCCAAGTTGTTTTAGTTTTTAATTCCCAATTTCTCCATCCACCCCAAGACGATTTTGTATCGGCACACCCTATACACCAAGACCCTCCTCCCCATTTTGTTGTATAACCTTGTAAAGTATAACTTCCTGAACATGATACATTTTGATTTGTTATTATAATAGAGGCAGCTTCTTGATAAACGAACGGTGAACTACAAGACATTTTATTATATTATATTATATATAGTATATATTAAAATTTAAACTTATATAAATATTATATATATATATATTATTATATAAAAATGTGTTCTATTAATCATGAGATGAAAGCAATTTATTTACATATTCCAAAAAATGGTGGTTTATTTATTCAAAATATTTTAGAAAAGTATTACGGATTTAAGACATTGTATTTTACCAGATCTGATCATTATCTTTTTGATGATTACAAAAAAGAAGAATATAATAAAGAAAATTATAAATTTATTTCTAATGGTTTTATTAATATTAAAAAATTTGGAATTTTTAATTATTATAAAACATCTCAAGAACATAATGATAAAATGAATATGGATGATGAAAAATGGAATACTTATTATAAATTTACATTTGTTAGAGACCCTTATACTAAAATAATTTCCGCTTATAAATATTTAGTTAAAGATTCTTTTATTGATTTAAAAACTTTTATTGATAAAAAGGATGAATTAAATAATTATATATATACACATGCATTTATAACACAATATGAACATATGATTGACGAAAACTACCAAATTAATTTTAATAAAATAGGTAGATTTGAAAATTTGAATGAAGATTTAATTGATATTTTATTTGAAATAGGATTTGATAAAATTAAACATGGGGGGATTATTAAAAAAAATATTAAAGTTAATAGTACAAATTGTTCTTCTTATAATGATTTTTATGATCAAGATACATTAAATAAAGTAAATATTTTATTCAATATAGATTTTGAAACTTTTAATTATAACAAATTTTTATATTTAGAGGAATTTAACAATTATTATGATACTTTTAATAATAATTTCGAAAGTAAGAATAGAGAATTATATAATAAATTATTAAATTTAAATAAATTTTTTGATTATGATAATTTACATATTGATTTGGGTAATGTACAAATTAATATTGATGATGATGATGATGATGATATTAATACTAATAATTTATATGATGATAAATTTGTTATTGGTAATTATAAAAAAAACAAAGATAAATATCTCAAAACAATAATACATAAATTATTTAATAATTTAAAACCAATTGATAAAGATTGTATGCACAAAAAAAAAAAAATAAAAAAAGGTAAAGATAAAAAAATACTTGAAGATAAACATAATTTATCTAAAGAAGAAATTAAAAAATAAAGTGAAGAAGAAATGAATAAAATAAGAAAACTTAATAAAAAAATAA
>Ga0247840_10005470_pt1 | contig 19110 bp, 20 predicted proteins | sample LaCruzMarch2015__FD_192404 | JGI IMG/M metagenome (GOLD analysis project Ga0247840, IMG submission 192404) | Freshwater microbial communities from meromictic Lake La Cruz, Castile-La Mancha, Spain - LaCruzMarch2015_17m | ecosystem: Environmental > Aquatic > Freshwater > Lake | place: Spain... | reverse complement strand
TCAAAAAGAACTGCCTAAAAAGCGAACCCAGATGATCAGTGGAAATATCGCTGTATCTTCTTACCTGAATTTTTCAAACGTCTCCTCCAATTCTCAAAGGATGAGATACTCGTTTTCATTGAATGCTAAAAACATCGGAAATTCAAAACTATCGGCGGAGGCCTATATTAATTTTGTTCATAAACTCGGTGAATGGAGCGAAGTACAGGATGACATCTTCAATGGTCTGAAAGTTTACAGCCTCGCTGTTAATTATGAATTCAACAAGCACCATAGAATATGGTTTGGCAGGAAAATTAATCCCCGTATTTCCAATGCGGGAGCCATTGATGGTCTCCAATATGAATTGAAATTCAGCTCCTTTACCTTCGGTGTTATAGCAGGCTCACGACCCGATTACATTAATTACAGTTTTAATCCAAACCTTTTCCAGGTTGGGGGTTACCTTGGGCATGATTTTGCAACAAAAAAAGGGAACATGCAAACCACGGTGGCTTTTATCGAACAAATGAATAATGGTTTTACGGATCGCCGGTTTGCCTATTTTCAGCATACCAACTCACTGCTGACTAATTTATATTTTTTTGGATCCGTTGAAGTTGGGTTGTATAAAAAAGTAATGAACCCGGTTGATTCGATCCAAAAAGACACCACCTACACAAAAGACAATTCTCCTACCCTGTCCAATCTTTATGTGTCCCTCCGATACAGACCCATCAGACAGTTATCGTTAAGCATTTCGTACAGTGCGCTGAACAATATTATTTACTACGAAACCTATCCCAAAAATATTCTGGAAAAAATGATAGAGGTGGCAACTGTACAGGGCTTTATGTTTCAGGCAAGTGGTCAGCCTGTTAAAAACCTGTCTATTGGTTTAAACCTCGGGTACCGTGACAGTAAGCTGGACCCCAAACCCACGAAAAATCTGTATGGTTACGTGACTTACAGCCGTATCCCGGGAATCAATGTTTCTGCCACCCTTTCAGCGACCTTACTGGAAACAAGTTATATTTCAGGCAGGATCTATAGCCTGGGTATTACCCGTGATCTCGTAGCGGGAAAATTATCTGCGGGATTGGGATACAAGTATATCAGCTACAATTTTCTGAGTGGTGAATCGAAACTTGTTCAAAATACTGGCGAGGCAAACCTGATGTGGCGAATAATAAAAAAACTTTCCTGTTCATTGTATTTTGAAGGAACTTTTGACAAAAATTCCATTTTTAACCGCGTTTACATCAATATCACCCAGCGATTTTAACCAGAGACCCAGGAGAACCCCCGGATAAATTTCACAAAACGACATATGTCCTGCAATATCTCATATGAAAGAGTTGTCCTATGTTACACGATAATACCTATCTTTGCCGACTGAAAAAATCACATAACCGGTAACAACATGAATAGAAACAAGCTGATCCTTATCGTCGTTTTATTAGTCCTGGGAATATTTTTTATCGTGACAACCTGTTACAGAAGTGGTGGAAAAACCAAGGTTGTATTGCCTCCGGGTACTCATGGAGTCGTCGTGTCTGAAGTCATTCAGACCTCAAATTATACTTACCTGCAGGTGCAGGAGAATGATGCCAAGTTTTGGATAGCTGTTGTAAGCCGTGAGGCCAAACCAGGTGATTCGGTTTATTATTCCAAGGCCTCTGAAATGAAAAATTTTTCCAGCAGGGAACTGGGACGTACTTTCCCATCAATCTTTTTTGTTGACGATCCTACCGACAAATATATACCGGTAACAGCAACTCCCCAGGATTTAACACCCAAGAAGGTTAAAATTGTGCGGTGGTCCGAAATTTCAGTTGAAACACCAAAAGGAGGGATCTCCATCGCAGAGCTTTACAAAAACAAAAATTCTTATGCAGGGAAAACAGTGATCATACGTGGAAAGGTTGTGCGATATAATCACGAGGTTATGCAAAAAAACTGGGTTCATATCCAGGATGGCACCGATTTTTCCGATAAATTCGACCTGACTGTAACAACCATGGACAGTTTGGCAGTTGGCAGCACCGCCACCTTTAAAGGAATTATCAGGCTTGATAAGGATTTCGGTTCAGGCTATTTTTATGACGTCATCATGGAAGAAGCCAAAGCCAGCGATATAAAATAGATTAAGAGACCTTAATCCGACTCCTGAATCTTCATTGCCATTTTGATTTTAATAAGACAAAAGGGTTTCAACGGTTTTCCAGTTTCTTGTAGTAGTCACAACTTTTAACTTGCTTTCAAAAAACTGACTGGTCAGTTTTGTGCGACCATACCCGTTTGGACAATAGAGATAAATCTCTTCGCCCGAAATCACAAATTCATCGGGTAAAAATGAAATTTCGTTTGTTTTACATTCCCTTTCCGGATCGGGGATTCTGTCTAAAAAGGTAACGTGCAGTTTGCCGGCATCATGATCCGTTTTCAGGAGGAATGGGTTTTTTTTAAAGGTGACACCCAGCGCTGATCTTGTTCGCACAATTACCGGAACAGTAAATCCAAAATGTTTTAAAATCACCCCAGCTATAGCAGCAGCCAAATTCCCGGGATCTGTTTTGTCATGTTCAAAAACGATATTCCCACTTTGGATGTACGTTCGGATGTCGATAAAATTCAGATCCCCCAGCGCCTTTTTCAAATCCTCCATTCTGATCATTTTCTGCCCGCTGACATTGATACCGCGAAGCAGCGCTATATAGGTCTCATTCATAAAGGTAAACTATTTTTTAGCGATATTCCTTATCATGCCTGCGAAAATCAATCCATGGAACGGCAATAACACAATCCAGTATAATCTACCCCAGATTCCCGTCGGACGGAATGTTGCAGTTTGCCTCAGTACATTGTCCTGGTCAATGATAAACTCAAGCCATGCCTCACCCGGAAGTTTCATTTCGGCATAAAGTAAAAGCCGCTTCTCCTTTTTATTGGCATAGATTACCCTCCAGAAATCAAGGGCATCCCCTGCAGCAATATCTTCCGGGCGGGTTCTTCCCCTGCGAATACCAACACCTCCTGCCAGTTTATCTGCGAAACCCCTCATATTCCATAGAAGGTCGGCATAATACCACCCGTTGTCCCCTCCTATTGACCAGATCTTATCCAGCGCCTTTCCCGTATCCGAGACTTTGCGTTTCCTGAAATCCTTATAGCATCCGTATACCGGTACTTCAATGAATTTCGACAAACCTTTTTCAAGTGTTGGACCGGAAAGGGCATCCTTCCAGCTCGATAATACCTGATGCTGTTCTATTCTGTCGAAGGCAAGCTCAATAGCTTTATTATAGGTTACAGGAACAATACCAAGCATTTCTGCCAGATCATTATCTTTACAAACCACCTCGACCTTCATACTGTTCACCAGGTTGGTGGCAAGCGGGTAGGAAATTGAGGTTACAAAATAGAGCCAATAGGATGATAACCTTGGTGTCATAACCGGCATGATCCTGATCCATCTCCGCAGTCCGCGGATATCAGCGAACCGCAGAAGCATTTCCCGGTAGGTTAATATATCAGGTCCTCCGATATCAAAGCTTTTATTAAAAGTCTTTTCTTTCATCATGACCAGAGACAAAAACTCTACGACATTCCTGATGGCAATGGGTTGGCATCTTGTATTCAGCCACCGGGGCGCAATCATAAAAGGCATCTTTTCAACCAGATCGCGGATAATTTCAAATGAAGCGCTTCCGGAACCTACGATGATTCCGGCTTTCAGCGTGGTTAAAGCATAAACTTCCGAATAAAGAATTTCTTCGACATTTTTACGCGATGAGAGGTGTTTCGACAGCTCCTTTTCATTGACAATCCCGCTCAGATAAATGACCTGCTTTGCCCTTGTCTGCTCCATCCGCATTTTAAAATTCCCGGCAGAAATTGCCTCTAATTCTTCAAACTTTCCCCGGGAAGTTGACATAGAGTGAATCAGGTAAAAGGCAACATCAATATCTTCAGGGATCCTGGTCAACTCCCTTGTAAGTAAAAAATCGACTTCAACCACGCTCAATTTCTGACTATTGAAACGGCTCTTATCAAAACGATTTGCATCCCTCACGCAGCAAGCCACTTCATGCCCGTTTTCAAGCAAAACCGGCAGCAGCCTTTTGGCAATATAACCTGTAGCGCCAGTAAGGAGGATTTTCATGATAGGTTGTCTGTGATACGGCGCAAAGATAGAATTTCTTTTGATCCCGGCACCCCGTCAGGATTGTGGCACACCTTAGAATTCAATCTTGTAGCTAATGATCGCCTGGATCCTGTTTAAAGTCATTTGCCCCCCTGTTTGGTTGAAACAGTGATAAAGATAACCATTCACATTGAAGTCAAAAATGAACATCGCCATGGCCATGAACCAGGTGTTGCCCTTCAATGGAAGGAATGTGTTTCAGGGGTATGGTTTCAACGTTGAGTAAATAAGCTCATCAAGAAATTGTCCATTCTTGAAGAGCGACTTCTCAAAACGGCCCTCCAGTTTCATCCCTGCTTTTTCAAGCACGCGCTGCGAGGCGATGTTTGACGAAAATGGTCGGGCAAAAATACGGTTGATATCAAATGTTCTGAAACCATATTCCACCATGTTTTTAACCGCCACCGTCATGATTCCCGAGCCCCAATATTCTTCGGCCAGCCAGTAACCCATCTCCGCGTTTTTACGGTGTACATCTGATTGCGGGAATATCCCGATAGACCCGCAGGCGATGCCATTCACCTCGATGGCAAACACCCTGACAGGGTCATTCACCCTGTCAGGGTGCTCACCGAAAGAATTGATATAGGCGATGCCATCTTCACGTGAGTATGGATGCGGGAATGCATCGGTAAGGTTGTCGGCAATTTTTTTGTTGTTTGCGAATTTTACTATGTTATCCAGGTCGCCCATGTTCCAGGGACGAAGGATTAAATTGAACTTTTGTGTATTCATGGATGAAATGTTCCGTTCGGCAAGAAATTCGTCGTAAGCCATATGCCCATTGTTCAAAATGGCAACATTTCTGCAAATATATCTTAAAATTCCGTTGAGTTCTTTTAACTTCGTATCGATATTCCTTTGTGTTAAATTGTTCATTGGAATCAGTTAGTCAACCCGAATATGAACGTTATTGACATTCCATCTGACCATCGAAATCAAAAAAAACTGACAGATGAAATGTCCATAAGCACAACGTTCATGCAAACCGTGAATGTTAATTTATGGATATTCTATGTGGCCCGAAAAAATAAATATTATCACATGAAAAGACAAATCTCCCGCCGTCAGGCGCTCAGGACCATGGGACTAACCATTGGGGCAGCCGCATTTGGTTTAAAAGGTTTTACACAGATTAAAGAAAACGTATTTGAATATGGGCTTAACCTGGATGAAGTATTCAAACCGTTCGACAATCCGTTGAACCGCCCCATCACGGCAATCACCTGCGGGGCCGGGAGCCGGGGAAATGTCTACGGCGGTTATGCAGCGAATTTTCCAGAACAGATCAACATTGTCGGGGTGGCCGAGCCAATCCCGCTCCGGAATGAAAGGTACACGAAAAAACACAACATTCCTGATGAAAACAGGTTTAAAACGTGGGAAGATGTTTTTAACAGGCCAAAATTTGCCGATGTTATCATCATCACCATGCCTGATCATCTGCACTATGTACCCTGCATGAAGGCAATGGAGATGGGGTACGATGTGCTTCTGGAGAAGCCGATGGCGCAAACCGCTCAGGAATGCCGCGATATCCTGGCCATGACCCGGAAAACCGGCAGGATTGTTGCGGTTTGCCATGTGCTCAGATATTCCCCCTATTTCATCAAAATGAAAAAACTGATCGAAGAGGGCGCTGTTGGAGCGCTGATCAGTGTCCAGCACATGGAACCCATCGAACATATTCACATGTCGCACTCTTACGTGCGTGGAAACTGGCATGATTCGAAGCTGACAACGCCCATTATCCTTGCAAAGAGTTGTCACGACCTCGACATCCTGCGTTGGATGATCGGCAAAGAAAGTAAAAGCATTGTTGCCATGGGAAACCTGAAGTGGTTCCGACTGGAAAATGCACCTGAAGGAAGTACCGATCGCTGTATGAATGGATGTGCGGTGGAGTCGTCATGCCCCTATTCGGCCATGAAAATCTACTACCGGGAGCGCGGTTGGCTCTATGTTTTTGACCTGCCAGATGAAAAAGAGAAACAGGGCGATGCAATTCTCGAATACCTGCGCACCACCAACTACGGCCGGTGTGTTTACCGGATGGATAATGATCAACCCGATCATTACATCACTTCCATTCAGTTTGACGATGACATTACAGCCAGTTTCTCCATGGAGGCCCACACTTCGTACGGTGGTCGCCGTACCCGGGTGATGGGATCAATGGGCGATATGGTTGGCGACATGGAAGAATTGACCATCAATGATTTCAGAACAGGAAAAAGTATAACACTGGTGCCGAAGGCAGAGGATGTGGAGAACTACAAAAACAGTGGTCATGGCGGGGGTGACTGGCTACTGATGCGTGATTTTGTAACGGCTGTGGCCAACCAGGATCCGAAATTCCTGACCTCCACGATTGACCAGTCCATCGAAAGTCACCTGATGGGATTTGCTGCCGAACAGAGCCGGAAAACCAGTAAACTTGTCAGGATTAAACTGTAAATGACCTATTGTTGAACAAAACCCAAAGGACCAAGCCCCAAGACCAGTTTATCATCCACTTGAATTGTCCCGGCCTTAATTCCGGGGCAATTGATGATCAGTCGATTGCATTATTATAACATTAGATTCGACACTTTTCGGACTTGGAGTTCGAATTTTGGGATTTAACAAAACGTGTGAGTAATAACAGATTTATTATAGAACAGATCACAAATGCAAAAAATGATTTCAAAATGAATTGGAAAAGAATATAAGGACTGGACTGAGCTGCTGATGATGACCTCGCCCGGGGCTACGATAGGTATATCCGTAAAATGAACTGATGTGAATATCTGGAAAAGAGCGCGTTAAATTATTTTTCTTTTCTTATAAATTCTATAAATTCATCCAGTTCCATTTCAAGGTCTTCGCGAATAATTGTCCTCAGCAATCCTTTTGGCAGGCTTTCATTTCCATGAACTGGAACCGTCGTAATCCTGCCATCAGAATGTTTTAAACGATAATGGGAACCATTGATGCGCAGAACGACAAATCCCGATTTCAGAAGTATTTTTACAAACTCTTTCCCGGAAAACACTGGCAATTGAGACATTTTCAATAATTAAGGTGTTGATGCCCCAACAGATACTTCCATTTCGCGAAAACCCACAAACCGATTCTTTCCTGACTGATTCTTTTCACCTTCCTCATCAAGGCAGATGTTAATTACCTCTTTTATATTATCCATGGCCTCATCAACCGTCTTGCCATAAGAATGACATCCTTTAAAAACCGGACAACTTACAATATAAATATCATCTTCATCTTGTTCAATCATAATTGGAAGATGAACTTTTTGATCATGGTTCTTTTTCATTTCAATGATGTAATGTCTATCAATTTACCTGAATCCTCAAATTGTTACACAAAATTACCGAAAAACGATTCCGGTAATTTTATTTTGAAGGTGATTAAGGCGGTTAAAGCCATCATTTTAGTGAATTTTTCAAAATAACTTCCTCAAAACTGTAATAGATGTCATGATATTAGTAAAAGATTCATGCACATGTACTTGACAACAATTCGGTGTGATAAAAAATATCAAAAACTTCATTTCATTGAAGTCTTCTTGCAATAATTTAATGTTTTAACTTACCTTGTAACAAATATATACAATATTTCCTTTGGGTCTCGGATAAGCAGTTATTATCAGCTAAGTAATCAAGAGTTCTATGTTTTTCGACCTCAGCTTGGCTGAGACATTGATTTTTGATTAATATGTTTCTATAATAATAGGAAAATATGAAGTTTCCTGGATAATTATCTACCAAAATTCGTGCATGTTTTTCGGCAGATTGAAAATCGTGATCATTCTCAAAAAATATTTTCATTAAGAAATAATTACTTTCAGTACTAACTATAGTATTCTTTGATTTGGTCAATCTCTTTAGCTGTTCTATTGAATATTTTTTATCAACACATGGCTGGTGAATCAACAATTTATAATAAAATGGGTATTTATCATTGATAAATGAATTCATATAATTGACAAGATTTTTTACCAAAATAAAATATTCATTTTTTAATGATCCTTGACTTTTTTCATAATCATTCAATCTTCGATTGATCTCACTTAAATTAAGAAATGCGGAGAAAAAATCGTTGTAATAAAAATGAACACGCAACTCAAAGGACATTAAATAAATTAATGCTAAATCATTATTGGCATCGGTGATTTCCTGTTTAGTTACTTCTAATTTATGAAGAAGTTCCTTTTTAAACTCTGAACTTTTTTCACCCGAAATAATCATCCACCAATAATAATTTATTAAGGTTACGCTGTTTATAATAGGATCAGTTGACAAGCCATTAAAATATTTTATATTTGAAAAATTAAAGTTTACTTGATTAACGTAATCATTTTGATTTCGTAAAGATGTAACAGGGATGTCTTTTGATGCAATCCCCTGTGGGCTTTGTGGGAATCCAATATTAATAGCTATGAAAAGAAAAAAGGTTATCCTGGTCAAATGATAAAAAATACTTTGTAAAAACATAAGAGAATGAAAATAAGTGAAAAATTCAAAAAGCTTTATAAAATAGCAATTGGTTTTAATACTATTCCCAGAAACATTTTCTATCAGAATAAATCTATTTTAAACGAACCAAGTACATAACTTACTTAAAAAACTTACTTAAAATCATTAAAAAACCAATACGGTTTTGACAATTCACTCAAGATTGCTATTTTGAATGACCGATCAAGAGCTTTATTATAATTAGTACAAATAATTTCTGTTTTATATCTATTACCGGAATAAAAAAGGTATAGAAAATAGCCAAATATAATAGCGTCAACATAATCTGCATTCACAATAGAAATTGTGACTAAAGCAACCATTGATCCATTGAGTATAAAAGCATTTAAAGCTTCTTTAATGCAAGCTTTGCAATAGATTTGCCCAAGACCGGGTAGAAATGATGAAAGCAACTTTGCTTTCTTAACGTCTTTGTACCTGATTTTAGCTGCTGAGTCAAGTAAGGTTAAAATTTCAATTCGATTTCCATATAATTGTTTACATGAGTCAAGATTCAAAAAGTCATCAAGAAATCTGAGTTTAGCGCTTTTGTAATCAGATTTCAACACATCTATAACTAGAAGGTAATAGGATGCCTGTCTAATGACTTGTGTGTCTGTTGTTGATTGTAAAACGGTTAATAAGGTGCCTGACGCTAAATCGAAATCTTCCTTAACAATATGATTAATTGCCTTATCAATGTTAATTTGTGAAATTCGATTTTGAGAAACGGTATTGACGAGAGATAAATCCAGAAATTTATTGGAATTATTTATATCTCCAGTGTAGCGATACGAAAGTGCTATTTGTAAATAAACTGAGTCAAGTATTTTTGAATTACCATATTCAAAAACATATCGTTTGTATTCCGTTATAGCTTCATTAAATTGTCTCCTGGAAAATAAAGAATCGGCATATACCGGTGACTCGGGAGTATTAGATACATCTTCCCAAGAAATAAGTAATAAAAATAATTTAATCAAATTCATTGACAAAGTCTAATACTTTAGAATGTATTTCATTATAATGTTTCTTATTGTAAAGTTTTGCAGATACTGCTGATCCAATAATATTTGCAGTATAAGTAATAAGAAAAATCGTTCCAAAAATTATAAAGCCTGCCGAACCAATTCCACCGCTGTTATATTCAATGACAGTGCGGTAACCTATAAGACCAATCGCAAACATAGAAACAAGCCCATGCTCCAGGTTGTGTGTATAAATTTTACCAGTACCAGGAACAAGTGCTGATAAAGTTCCTGCCAAAAAAGCACTTTTTGGTTTGAAATTTTTGAGTTCTGTACAGTAGTTACATACCTTTAAATCAATTAGGTTAGCTTTTTTAAGTTCGGCAGAAGCTGTGTCGGTATTATTCAACAATAAGTAACTTAAAGCAAGAAGAATAGTCAATTTGTTTGAGTACTTTGGTAATAAATTGCCGTTACTAAAGGATCTGCAATACAAGATCGTTGAATCATAATTTCTCTTTAAAAAATAGTTCTTACTTGATTGAAAAACCGCATTCCCATAAAGAGTCGAATCATTATTTGAAACATGTGACAAATATCTATTAGATAGATTATAATCCCCTATTTTAGTATAGGAAACCCCGATTAAATAATGAATTGAATCCCCCTTATTAAATCCTACAAATTCATTAAAAAATAATGCCTTATTTAGTTCACTGATAGCACGTTCGAAATCATTATCCGAAAATAAATATTTTCCAAAGCGGTAATGGTTTTCAAATTTTTTTGAAATTAAATTTTGCCCAACAATACACGTTGAAAAAAAAACCGGAAAAACACCTGTAATGAAGAAGATTAGTTTCAGATTTAGAATTTTCATAACATGATCCGGTTAAGCCTTTGATCAGAATCAATGTTGGGTTTGCAAATTAGCTAATATTAATTGACTTTATCAGAATGGCTATTATGCTTCATGATATCATTGGCATTCCTATAATCGCTCACCGGATCGTAAAGCGAGTTTGTGTTTTTATAATAGGGATATTTTTCTTCTGAAAACACGTTGCATCTCAATATTCGATCTATGCCAAGAAAAAAACCTCTTACATTGTATTGCTGAATAGCCTCAAATGCAAACTGAGAACAACTTGGATGAAAATAACAACGAGGCTTCATTTGCGATGAAATAAATTCTTTCCAAAAAACAATAGGCAACTTCAATACCACAGAAAAATACGAATCCTTCTTTGAAATATCGTATTTATGTGGAGTGTTTGCAATAGATTCCTTATCTAACTGTTTCCCGGATACAATTAAAGCCAAATCTGCACACCTTTGGCCATTCAAAGTGTAAGAAAATAAGATTATAACAATAAAAATCAAAATTTTACGCAAAACAATTTAGCTTTAATTTGGTTGGTTTGAATTTTATAAAATTAACCAAAGCATCCATGATAATCACGGAAATGAGTCAATTAAATGTGCTTGTTTAAATACCAAAATACGTATAAAAAAACTGCTTATCCCTTTTAAGCAAGTTTGAAAGCCTTTAAGGATTGCCTTTGTCAAAAGAAACCTAATGTTTTATAAAAATTAGCATGCTTAATAACGAAAACACAGTAAAACAACACTTTTGCGATATTTATTTGGCTAAATCCTTTGTTAGACAAGCTTCTCAATCTTTGGGTAAGAATCAATTTATCGAAAATCTTAACCAACTTGCCTAAAGGGGATAAGCAGTATAAAAAATTTCAACTTTACACGCTTAAATAAATGAATAAGGAAATAAGAGAGGAAAAAGATTGAGCGCAATTATACCAATTAATGTAGAGATTTTAAAAATAAACCTTTGAAAGAACCACTATGAATTAACTGGCCTTCAGGCCAAAGGTAAAAGAATATCCTTGTTGATCTTACTGTTATAATTTCGCCCAATCAGAAAATCAGAAAATTAATGTTGAAATCTATAAACAACTCCAACATTATAAGGTGCGTCTCTATAGGATGAAAAAGATAAATCCAGTTTTTTAAGAATTGATGAATGCTGGTCACGAGTATAAACATTTTTCCAGGGATCAGCCAAAGCTCCAATTCCAGCACCAATTCCAGCAAAGATTCCAGTCCAGATAAGACTACCCGCAATAAGAGTTCCAGTGTTTGCTTTATTAGGGTTAGCTATAACAGCTATCATGCAAATTGCGAAGCAACCGCCCGCAAAACCTCCAGCAAAAGCTCCAATTTTTCCCTTTTTAGCCATAATCAAATTTACGTCTTGTAATGAAAACTCTTTGGGAACACCACCAACTGAGAGATTAACCTTATCCTGGCTTAAAATCCCTTTCTTCCCTTCTATCAGTACACCCTCCCTTGTAGTAATTTTCATTTTTTTATATTTCTTTTGTGCATAGATATTTCCACAGAGCACAATCGCTAATATAGCGGCACTTAAACAAATTAGTAACTTTTTCATAGGGCCTTCTTTTTTGGTTTTGGTTAAATTTAATTGTTTGTAAATTAAAATTGAACAGTGTGTAATTTGTTGACATAAAATAGTAATAGAATCTCATTGGATTTACTTCAAAATGGCGAAGTTTAGATTGTCAATGGGTCAGAAGGTAAAATTTGGATTAACTTTAAAAGCTTGAAATGGTAAAAATAGGTATATCAGGAATAAAAAAACCAATTGTAAAGTAATATGGTTCCCCAAATTATCATTGGGTAATTCATATATAATATTCCGTCTGAATTTTGTGGGATTCCGTTTTTTAAAAGAAGAAATGAGGAATGACCTGACAGGAACTACTGCATCAGTAGAGACAAAACAGCGCTTTTCCGGTCACGCGCTATCTCATGTGCTGTACCATCCGAAAGAATTAAATGCCTGGTTCCTTTTTTGATCTTTCTGATTTTTGATCTGTTGACCAGGACGGATTGATGGATTCGTATAAAATTATCGAAACACAGTTTCTGTTCGAAATGATGGAGGTTTTTTGTGGCTAAGATTATCTCGGTCTTCCCCAATTCATTTATGAAGTGAATTTGGGTATAATTGCTCTCTGATCTGCAAAATAAGATGTCCCGACAAGGGATAAAGGTATAGGTATCATGTTCCGAAATGCACAAGCAAGAATCATTCGATGCGGACATGGACACTGATCTGCCCAGAAGCGTTTCCCTGTTTTTGATCCGTTCCATGGCTTTGTCGACAGCCAACCGCAATTCGTTCCCATTGAATGGTTTTAACAGGTAATCGACTGCATTCGTTTTGAATGCCCGGAATGCGTATTCATCAAAAGCAGAAATAAAAATGATATGAAAATCAATTTTAGGAAGCTGCTCCAGCAACTCAAACGCATTGCTTTTTTCTAATTTGACATCAAGGAACAAAAGATCAAAGCAACTGTTGGTAAGGTGTGGAACAACTTCTGATTCGGAATGAATGGAGGCGATTACTTTTACCTCGGGGCAAAATTCACTCAGCAGGTTTTGCAGATAGACAATCTGAATCAATTCATCTTCGACAATTATGGCATTTATCATGGTTGAAAAAAAATTATCCCAATAAAAACAGCGTGCACGTATTGATTACTGCTATTGAGGTCCGACCAAGGCACCCGTACTGCAAGTAAAGCAACGCACACGCCGTAACGTGGCGTTTTGCTTACAATCATACAGTACTTTGAATTTTTGGTCGGTTTCAATAGCAGATCGGCGAAACGCTATATTATCTATGTTGGATTTTTCCTACATTTTCAATTCGTTTTATAAAATAATTCAAGCTTTCCAGGCATCAATATTAGCTATTTTCCTCAAAATCTGCAAACATTTAGCTTCCTTTTATATCTTTCCGTGATGATACTTTTCAATCGCAGAAATCCCCGGAAAAAGTAAGGTATTGTTTTTCATTCAAAGCAAAGCAGGGAAAGCGATCCTGCAAAGCAGAAACATTCGTTATTCGTTAATCGTTATTCAATATTCAATATTCGATATTCTTTCTTCAAACTCCCCCTCCCATTTTGCCACAACTACTGTGGCCAGGCAGTTTCCGACCACATTGATGGCCGTACGGGCCATATCCATCAGTTCATCTATGCCAAGGATAATGAAGATAGGCCATGTAGGGAGCCCGAAACTGGCTGCAGTTCCAAGAAGGATCACCAGTGAAGCGCGGGGAACAGCCGCCACTCCTTTGCTGGTGAGCATCAGGGTGATCATCATCACCAGCTGGGTTTCAAATGAAAGATGGACGCCAGCCATGTTAGCTACGAAAATAGAGGCCATGGCCAGGTAAAGGGTGGTGCCGTCGAGGTTAAAGCTATACCCGGTTGGCATAACAAACGAGACGATCTTCCTCGGTACACCAAATGCTTCCATGTTTTCCATCGCCCTCGGCAATGCCGATTCGCTGCTTGTGGTTGCAAAGGCAATCGTGGCGGGTTCGGCGACCGCTTTGATAAATTTCTTCACCGGGATCTTCATGACGAGCATAATGGGCAACAATACCAGAAGGATAAAGACCAGCAGCGCCACATAAAGAGTTGCCAGGAGTTCAAACAGATTTACCAGCACATTTAGTCCCATGTGCCCGACACTGTAAGCAATGGCTGAAAATACTGCAAAGGGGGCAAAAAGCATGATGATATTGGTAAATTTAAACATCACGGCAGTAAGTGATTCTGTGAAGCGCAGCATGGGTGCACGATATTGCTCCTTTACCATTGCCACGGCAATTCCAAACAAGATGCTGAATACCACAATCTGCAATACCTGCCCTTCGGCAATTGATTTAGCGATATTTTCGGGAAAAATGTGCAGGACAACATCGTGCCAGTTTTGAGACTGAACCGCAGGGAGCGTTCCTTTGGTCATTTCCGGCGGGATGATCACGCCAATGCCGGCCCCGCTCAGGTTGATGGCAGCCAGGCCGATGAAAAGGGCAATGGTGGAAACGATCTCAAAATAGAGCAGAGACTTCCATCCCATGCGACCAACCTGTTTGAGATTGGCATGCCCCGCAATACCGGTTACCAGTGTTGCAAAAATCAGTGGTGCGATGATGGTCTTTACCAGATGAATGAAAATCTGGCTGACCAGGTTCAGTTCTTTGGCCACAACAGGCACATCATAGCCAAACTCCACCCCCACCAGCATGCTAACGAAGATCCATGTGGTGAGTTTCTTTTTGGTTATGGCATAAAGGAAATAGATGATCAGCGGAATCCATCGAAGTGACAGAAGAAGCCATTGAGGGATTTGCAATGCCGTATAATGGCTGATGAGGTGTGCAATAACAGCTACCGTGATGGAAATGAAAAAACCGGTCAGAAGGCGTTTGGGGTGGAGCATATGTTACAGGAGAATGGTGATGGGGTAAAGGTAGAAAAAAAGAAGGATTTGCAGGATTCGTATTGAATAATGAGTTAAGTTCGTATTTAAATGCAACAAATCATTTCACGCACTTCTCCCCCTCTCCCGGGGGAGAGGGGGCCGGGGGTGAGGTAAGTTAAATTATGTTACGTAGGATTTTTCAAAGGCTGGCCATAAGCTTTGTTATCACCTGCTCCTGTTTTCTCTTATCAGCACAGGAAGAAGCACTGCATTTCTCACACCTATCCCGTGAAAACGGTCTGCCTTCCAACCGCACCCGTTGTGTAATCCAGGATTTCCAGGGCTATATCTGGATCGGGACTGACAATGGGCTGGTGAGGTTCGATGGTCGCAACACCACGGTGTTCAGGCCCGACCGGAACGACACCTCCTCCGTGATCGATCTCTGCATCAATGCATTGTACGAAACACACGATTCGTTAATGCTGATCGGAGCCCTGGATGGCCTCTCCATATATAATCCATCTTCAAATTCATTTACCGACTACTCCATTTACCGCAAGGGAAAATCCTGGTTTCCTGTAACAGGCATTGTCTGTTTTTATGAAGATCAGGATGGCAGTATCTGGATCGGCACCGAAAACGGATTGGTACATATGAACCGTAACCCGGTCGGATTTTCACTTATTCCGCTTAAAAAAAGCGAACATAAAACTGACAGGGAATACAATTTTAACTTTGTTACCTGCATCATCCGGGATCCTGGGGACAAAGACAAATTGCTCATTTCAACACTTGGCGGGTTGCTTCAGTTTGACAAGACCAGCAACAACATCTCCCATGATTATAAAAAAATCATCAACAACATGTCCGGCATCATCTCGCTCAACCTCGATGCCGGCCGTTATCTCTGGAGTTGCGGATGGGGAACGGGATTGAATTGCCTGGATCTGGAAACAGGGATTTGGCAGGAATATCCGTATGATGCCAGGAAGCCGATGAGCATCGTAGGCATTACCAAAAAAAATCAGGATGAATTCTGGTTGGCGACCATCGGTCATGGACTTGGGATATTCAGGAAATCTGACCACTCATTCCGGTTCCATCAAAAAATAGCCGGTGATGAAAAATCATTACCTTCCAGTTTAGGGGGAATAAAATATCTGAATAATAAAAAGGATCTCTGGCTCTTCACTGACGATGGGATCTACATACTCGACATGCGGTTTCAATCCTTCCGGAATGTTGTCGTTCCCTTTGAACGCAATTATATCAGTTCTTTTTTCAGGGACAGCGAAACCGGCCATTTGTATATAGGCACTAATGATTGCAAGGGGCTTTACGACTGGGATGAAAAGAATAAAAAATGGTTAATAATTCTACCGGCCGGAAATCCCGGAAAAAACGGGTTGAGTACGCAAACCATTTACAAAGATTCACATTCGGTACTATGGCTTGGAACACGGTCGGGACTTTGGTTTCTTGACCCGGCCAGCCGGAAACTTCGGCCATTCCTGGCTTTCGATGGTAACCCTTTGCCATTGAAAGATCAAGTGATCTATACCATCATGGAGGACAACCGGTTCAATTTGTGGGTCGGCACACAAAACGAAGGCGTCATTAAAATCGACTCCTCGCGAACGCGGATCACACATTACCAGCACAACCCGCAAGATCCTTACAGTTTCATCGATGGCGGCCGTTGCCGTGCCATCTGTTCCGATAAGTTTAAAAATATCTGGATTGCCACCGACAATGGTGTCAGCATCTTTGATCCTGAAAAAAACCGTTTCCGGAACGATCTCATGGATTCCCTGTTTCAGTTCGGGGTGACCAAACGCTGGATCAATGGCATCGTGCGCGACACACTCGGAAGGATGTGGATGATTGCCGACGCAGCGGGTTTGCTGCGGATTGAAACACCGGAAAACGGACACTTCCGCTTTAAGCTGTTTAACATGTCGAACGGGCTGAACAACCCGACAACCGGCAGGATGACCATGGATGCAAATGGTTGCATCTGGATGATCAATTACGGGCTTCTTTACATCAACCCCTATGATGAATCGTTCCACCTGTTCGATGAACACAACGGGCTCAACCGTTCACTGAGTTATGATGAAAGCCTTTACATTGATCCCACGGGAAATATTTACATTGGCGGAAAAGGCATGTTTGAAACAAAAAACATCCGGGATCTCGACTTTACGCCGTTGACCATCAAACTGTTGCTGGAATCACTGGAGATCAACGGGAAGACGGTTCCGATGGAGAAAAATGCCGATCCGGATCACCCGCGTATCCTGAGCGCCGACCAGAATAATTTATTATTCCGTTACACCGGGATCTGTTTCCAGGATGTCAGGCAAATCCTGTTCAGGTATAAAATGGAGGGCTATGATCATGACTGGATCATGGCGGGAACAGGAAGAGAGGCACGGTACACCAACATGCCCCCGGGGAAATACCGGTTTGTCTTCCAGGTATCGAACCGGGGTATCTGGCTTGACCAGGAATCATCGATGTGGCTTATCATCCGTCCGTTTTTCTGGAAAACATGGTGGTTTATCACACTGGTCATCCTGCTTACCGGTTTTTTCCTCTTCAGTATATACCGGTACAAGGTCAGGGAACTTCTGCGTATCGAACGGTTGAGAACCCGCATTGCCACCGATCTTCACGATGATGTTGGCTCCACCCTGAGCAGCATCTCGATCCTCAGCGATATCCTGGCCCAACAGGTTGAAAACCCGCAATCGGCCAGAATGTTGGGCACCATCGGTACCAATGCCCACAAAATGCTGGAAAAGATCGATGATATCGTCTGGGTCGTCAATCCGACAAATGATAAATTCCAGAACCTTGGGCTGCGTATCCGTGAATTCGCAATCCCCTTGTTTGAATCCAAAAATATCCGGCCCGAAATCCGCTTCGACAAACAGATGAACACGTTACAACTTTCGATGGAAGTTAGAAGGAACATATACCTGATCGCCAAAGAGGCCATCAACAATGCAATCAAGTACGCCGACTGCACATCGGTTAAGATTTTATTCCGGCAGGAGCATCCCGGCCTTATCATGGAGATCAGCGATGACGGAAAAGGATTTAATCCGGATGCGTTGACCTCCCGCAACGGGATCAAAAACATGAAACTGAGGGCAACCCAGATAAATTCGGCGATTGAAATTAAATCGGCCCCGGGGAAGGGAACTCAAATCAGATTGACAGTGAAGTTAAAAACGTGACGCGTGACGAAAAAACATTGATAAATAACGAGAAACGCCATGACAAAGGCTGTCACCCGTCACGTGTCACCCGTCACGACATTTCCCGAAACCATATAATCATACAGTTGCATTTCCCTTTCACAGGTTGTAATATTGCATATCGAACATGATCTTGAAAAAATGAACATCAGGGTTTCCATTTACGAAGATAATGACCCGCTGCGCGAAAGCCTCTCCTACCTCGTGCTGGGAACCCGCACCCTTGACCTGATGGGTGCCTACCCCGATTGCTCACAGGTGATGGAAAACTGTGTCGTGGCCAAACCGGATGTCATCCTGATGGATATTGACATGCCCGGCATCTCGGGAATAGAAGCCACCGCCATGATCAAAGCAACATTCCCGGAGATTAACATCCTGATTCTCACCATTTTTGAAGATAAAAACAAAGTGTTCGAAGCACTGTGTGCCGGCGCAACCGGCTACATGCTCAAGAAATCCTCCGCGGTGGAGATCATTGAAGCCATTGCCGAACTGCACAATGGTGGCTCGCCCATGACCGGAGAAATTGCCCGGAAAGTATTTGACTTTTTTTCAAATCCCATCCTTGCAAAAAGCAATGATTACGCGCTCTCCTCAAGGGAATTCGATATCCTGAAACGCCTCGTTGAGGGCGACAGCTATAAGATGATCGCCGATACCTGCTGCATTTCCATTGGAACGGTTCGTTTCCACATCAACAACATCTACAAAAAACTTCATGTCAATTCCAAGTCTGAGGCGGTGATCAAGGCGTTGAAGGAGAGGTTGGTGAGATAGGGTAAAAGTCACAGGGTCACAGGGTCACAGGGTCACAGGGTCACAGGGTCACAGGGTCACAGGGT
>Ga0247840_10005467_pt1 | contig 19117 bp, 15 predicted proteins | sample LaCruzMarch2015__FD_192404 | JGI IMG/M metagenome (GOLD analysis project Ga0247840, IMG submission 192404) | Freshwater microbial communities from meromictic Lake La Cruz, Castile-La Mancha, Spain - LaCruzMarch2015_17m | ecosystem: Environmental > Aquatic > Freshwater > Lake | place: Spain... | reverse complement strand
TTCATCTATATATCTTTTTGAAGTTGTATCCTCAATTAACGATGAATTATTTCTTAAAATATTCATAAGACCAAAATGACGATGTTCTTGCTTTGTTTCCACACTTGAAAGCATTTTTTTAGCTTTTCGAATATTTTCAAGAATTTTATTACTTCTCCCATCAGGTAGCATAGAAACCATGCCTTTCATCGCTTTTAAAACGGGCATAGGATATTTTCGAACAAAATGTTCCATAAGATACTTATTATAACCACCAAAAAGCTCATCTGCTCCATCTCCAGAGAGTGCAACAGTCACTTTAGAACGGGTTAAATGTGAAAGAATATATGACGGCAATATAGAAGAATCTCCAAAAGGCTCTCCCATCTCCCCCAATACATATGGCATTATCACTAGAAGTTTAGCTGCATCTACATGAAAAGTTGTATGGTCACTACCAATATGACGTGCCATTTGTTCCGCAAATGGCGTTTCATCATAGACTGGATTATCATTAAATCCAATAGAAAAAGTTTTAATTTTTTCTTTTGATGTTTGAGAGGCTATTGAAGCAATGATGGATGAATCGATTCCACCACTTAAAAAACATCCTAATGGAACATCGCTCACCAATTGTTTTTCTACGATAGAAAAGAGTCTTTTTCTAATCTCTTCTTTCGCTTCAGAATAATTTATAGTGTGATCCTCCTTAATAGAAGTTAAACTCCACCACTGTTTCATCTCAAAATTCCCTTTACTATAACGTATATAGTGTCCCGGTGGCAGTTTTTGAACACTCTGATATATCGTATATGGAGCGGGAATATATCCGTAAGTTAAAAATTCTGAAATTGATTCATCTCTAAGTGTTTTAGATACCAATCCCGTTTCAAATAAGGGCCCCTCTTGTGAACTAAAAATCAACTGCTGATTTTTCTCATCATATGAATACACAACTGGCTTTTCACCAACTCTATCTCGTGCAAGAAAAAATTCTTCCTTTTTTTTGTCCCAAATGGCAAAGGCAAACATACCATTGAGCTTTTCTACACACTTCTCTCCATACTCTTCATAAAGATGAAGGATAACTTCTGTATCAGAATGCGTGATAAATTTATGTCCTTTTTCTACCAGTTGCTCTCTCAAAATTTGGAAATTATATATTTCTCCATTAAAAACAATAAGAATATTGCCTGTTTCATTAAAAATAGGTTGTGTTCCACCTGAAAGGTCTATAATACTTAGACGACAGTGTCCTAAGGCAACTTTCTTATCTACAAAATGAGTTTGTCCATTTGGTCCACGATAGATAATTTTTTGGTTCATCAGTTCTATTAAGGGTTTTTTATCAGTGATTTTAGCTTGAAAATCTACAATTCCATTAATTCCACACATCGCATTCTCCTAACCCTTTTCATTTTTTAACTAAAATTTTATTTTACAACCTTTTTAATAGCCTTCATCGATATATTTAGAATATCCTTCACAGAATTTCTTTTTTTTCTTAAGCCATCAATAACAACATATTTTGAATTTATTGATAGTGTATGAGCTCCAATATACTTTTTTGAGATTGGGGCAATTTCATACTCAAAATCTTCAACATACACTGAAGGGGTGAGTTCTTTAACCAAAAACACACACATTTTCCGACCATATTGACCACAACAATCTTGCGCTACTCTATACAATTGGTTCTCTTTTTCAAATAATGCCCCTCCACAGCGGGAGTGTAACGCACCTATTTTTACAGGATTATTTTGATGCGCCTGCCATTGAGTAGAAAATAATTCTTTAGAATAATATATCATCAAGTTGTCATTAAAACCACCCTCTTCTGAGTTTTTAATACTGGTAAAAAGATAGATATGATCTTCACGAAACACAACATTTGTGTCAGCAGCACAAATATCATCAATTAATACTTGCACAAACTCCCACTGAAAAGGAAACTGTGTCGCTCTATACAGTTCTATGGTTCTGTTTCCTGAAGTTTCAGGTATCATATAATAGCACCCTTGATATAAAAATACATTCGGATACGAGAGATGCTGCTCTTTTTCTAGAATTTTAACACTTTCAGAAAGTTTCCTGCCTTCAATTAGCTCTCCAACACACAAATACCCTTTATTTTCAATAAAATTCAATTCTTCAAAAAAAATCCAATGTTTCCCATTGTCCTCGACAATAAATGGATCAGCTTGAAATACTGAATTAGGGGTATTAAGAGGAGAATACTCTTCAACTTTAGTGCCAATATCCTGAGTTTTTACCAGTAAAATCCATTGATATTTATAAAATAGTCGATCCAATATACGTTGAGTGATACGAAAAATAACTTTTATATTCATTAATAAAAATGAAGGGGTAAACGTTTTGTGTACCCGTTCAGATATAGAAATATTTGAAAAAACTTCCTTTTCAAACGCACTTAAGAGCAGCTCCGCTCCCTTCGAATACACTTGTAGCGTAAATGAGGCTAAGCTATAAATATTAACGGGCTCAACAAGGGTTTCTAGTTCATACTTTGAATTTTTGTCAGCCTTTAACTTTATTTCAATCTCATTTTTTCCCGAATACATCTCATAAAGTCCAGACATCATTTCGTACTTTCCAAATTCAAAATACCAAACGCCCCTTTTTGAAAAGGTTTCATACGCATGATAGTGTGAAGAGGGGGCTAAAATGATATCAAAATACTCCTTCTTATCGATCCCACTCAACTCAAACTCACCTATATTCTCTCCAAATGCTTTTTTAAACTCTGTCACAGAATATTCAAGTTGAGGATTTTTAGAAATATACCCATCTATTTTTTTATAAATTTTAAAAAATGGTGTGCGAAGCTCATTATCCTCTTTAGGGGTATAGAGCAATATCACAGATATTGCTCTATTACATTTTAACTGTATTAATGCTTTTACAAAATACAATGGTATCTTGCCATTTTCACTAATAATTCCAATCTTCATCTTATCTTCCTTTATTCGAAAGTAAATTCCTATAAACCGCCTCATAATTCATCGCAGTTTTTCTAATATCAAATTCCTTTACGCGTTCAAATCCTTTATCAATCAACACTCTATACTCTGCTTCATTCGATAGTAGGTGTGAAATTTTTTCAGACAACTCTTCAGCATCTCCCTTTTTAAAAAGAACTCCAGCATCTCCTACAACCTCTTTAAGCACATGAATATCGCTACAAACAAATGGCGTTCCCGAGGCCATGCTTTCTACTGCAATAATCCCAAATCCTTCCCAATCCGAAGTTAAAATGGAGAGCTTCGCCTTAGATAAATACTCTGTAATATCGGGAATATATCCTATAAATTCAACTTGATTTTTAAGCCCTAATGTTTCAACTTCTGATTTTAGCATCTCCTCTAATGGACCCGTTCCAATCAATAACAATTTGTATTCCGGAAACGACTGCATCGCTTTTAAGAGTGTTATATGATTTTTTTGCTGACAAAGTCTTGCGACCATCACAAAATAGTTTTCTTTAGTCTGCGACACTTTAAATCTATCGATATCAATACCATTGGCAATAACTTCTGCTCTATCCTTCAAAAAAAGATGACGTTTAATTATTGCCTCTTTAACAGCACTTGAAACACAAATAACTTTTGCATAGTTTTTATACACACCATTTTCTATCTTTCTAAAATACCATTTACTTCTGCTATTCTCCGTTACATGTTCGCTTACAACCAATTTAACAGAAAGCTTTTTACATGCATAGGCTACAAAATAAAATGCGGGAAAAAGGTGTGCGTGAACAATATCAAACTGATTTTTTTTTACAAAATCCCTAATAAAACCGATATTTTTCAACGATTTCATAGCATATGGAGAAATTGTAACACGTATTCCTAAGTTGATGATCTCATTTAAATAGACATTATTCTTTTGACTTAAAAGCAGTATCTCGATCGTCTCGCTACTCGGAGCGACTCTGCACAAATCATAAAGAAGTCTTTCGGCTCCTCCTCCTCCAAGATTATCAATTACATGTAATATTTTCATAAAACCTCCTTGAAAACCCTCTCATACATAGCGCACGATATGGCAGCATCAAACAATTCTGCATTTGATTTACATTTACTCGCCATATCACTTAAGAGCTTCTCATCATCTAGAATTTTATCAATTGTTATAGCCAACACCTTATGGTTCTCACTATCCTCTTCCAAATTGTCTGTAATATTTCCCTTGAATGTTGGAATGAGAGCTCCTGATGCATAGTATTGTGGCTCTTTAACACCACCGCTATGCTCATGCGCAATAATTTCAGACGGACCATACAAACAATCTGTAGCAACAACAGGCACGCTCAACGCCTGAGCCTCTACAATCACATTTCCAAACCCTTCAAAAAAAGATGTTAATAGAAAAACTTCAGCATTTTTAAGATACGGAAACGGATTAACAACACTTCCAGGTAAAATAATCCTATCATTTAATCCCAACGCCTCCACTCTCTCCCTGAGTAAATTCAGATAATCTCCATCTCCAAAAATATACAAAATAACATCTTTATTTTTAACATATTTCATCGCCTCAATCAAATGCCATTGCCCTTTTTCATATACTGTTCTTCCCAATGTCATCAAAACTCGACGCCCACGAATTTGCTCTAAAAATTCCTGAGATGGACTTGCTTTACTTTTTTCAATAATATCCTTAATATTCATTGGATTATAAATGGTTCGAATTTTTTCTTCACCAATATGAAGCATTTTTTTTAGCTCTTCTTCAATTCCTTTAGACACGCAAATATTCATATCCGCTTTGCGTAAAATTTTATAAAAAAGGGTCGTAATTTTACCATAAATACCCATTCTGCTCACCATCAACGTTTGCACACTGTGGTAACTTGAAAGGGTTTTACATTTTGGCTTTGCAAGCAACATGCTAATATTGGCAATTAAACCGAAAGAGAGAATGAGGTCAAACTCTCTCTCTCTCAGCAATTTTTTTAACATCCTAATCCGTTTATAAGCAGTCCATAATATTGGCAGTAGTGAACTTTTCATAGGCACTAACTCAACAAGCTCGCCTTTATAAGGATGTAAAACATCCCTGTTTTTTCTAAGAGAAATAAGGGTTTGATCATATTCTTGTGAGAGTCCCATTGAAAGATCAGAAGCTACTCTAGGTATTCCTCCTAAATCCATATCTGGGACTAAAAGTGCAATCTTAATTTTTTTCACTTATGCCCCTCCTTTAATTTTTTTCATTAGAGCGATCGTTTTAATGTATAAACCAGGAGTTTTCAAATAATATCTGACCAAATAAAAATAGAGCTTATCGCGCTTGGTTTTAGGCTTTGATGCCTTTTTTAAATACGGTTTGTAAAACTCTAAATTCCCCAAATACGCCACATCTTTTATCTTTCCCATGGCATATAGGTTCAATAGTCTTATATAAATTTTACCAAAATAATGCCAAAAATTTTCAGGAAATTTTTCTTTATACTGTTCTTGTAATTTTATCAAATAATTGAGATATCCCAGGGATACTGATGAAATTTTTGAAGCTAACACCGAATTCTGATGTTGACGATAGAATAACGTTATCTCTGGCTCATAGTAAATCTCATCACTATTTAACAAAAATGTATATAAAAACACCCTATCTAATCCATAATTGATATCTTCATAAAATCGTAAATTCAAACGGTCAATGATCGATTTTCGTAAAACACTTGTTATTTGAATATCTTGTTTCTCTTCGAAAATAGCATCGAGTGCATCAGTCGCCTTATAAAGAATTGGTACTACTTGCTTGCTCTCTTCTTGAGGAACTGCATCATAAAAACGGACCACTCCCGGTATAATACAATCTGCTTGAGTTTTCTCTATTGCATTGTATGCTTTTTCTAAAAAAGTATCATTGATGATATCGTCACAATCAAGGCAAATCACATACTTTCCCACCGCTTTATCCAAACCGTAATTTCTTGCTGCACCTTCGCCTTTTTTCCCTTCTAAATTTAATAGATAGTGTACAGGCATCTTACTTTCAAACGATTGTATTATCTCTGCACTTCTATCGCTAGAGTGATCATCGATACAAATAACTTCATAATAGGGGAATGTTTGATTTTTAACACATTCAAGTGTTGCCCCAATAAATTTCTCTCCATTGTATACCGGCATTATTATTGAAAAAAACGGACTATTCATATTTTCCTCCCTTAAATTTGCTTCGATTTAAATTTCACAATAACCTTGCGTGCATAAAATCCTAAATATCCTAACAGTATAATAATAAAAATACTTTCAATGAAATCCTTTAATAACTCTACTTTGATAAATTTTTCAACAATAAGTATCACACCAACAAGAATAATCATAACTGTGATATTTTCATAAAAAAACTTTACTTCTAATTTATAAAATTTTGCAAATATAAAATTTAACACCAACACAATGGCAAATGATACAAATGTGGTTTCTACCGCCATTTGATACCCATAATGCGGGATTAACGCATAGTTTAGTATAATATTCGCAATACCCCCAACAATTGTCGTCAAGGAGATAATATATGTTTTTTTTATCGCTCTAAACAGTATTGAAAAGAAAAGTATATTAATAACCAACATTGAGTTCAAAGAGAGTAGCGGTATCATTTCTAACGCACTTAAATATTTACTCGCTCCAAAAATCAATATCAAATATTTATCAAAAATAATGGTTAAAATCGCACCTATTCCACACAATACACTCATCACTTTGAATATATTGGAATATAACTCTACTTTTTTCTTAAAAATATAATCAAAAATATAGGGACTTAGTGAAAAAAGTATTATGGGAATTATTTGATAATACAGCGTCGCAACGGTATTAGCAAAACTATAAATTCCAGCCTTTTCCATTCCACAAAATTGATTAATGATAATTCTATCTACTTGAAATAGTAGAATTGTGGAAAGTGTATTAGGAACTAAGGGAAGACCAAATGCAATGCTGTATTTCAATTGCTCAACATCGAATTTCTTCACTTCGATCTTTTTTAATCTATGATGAATATACCCATATAAAACCCACGCCGTTGCAGCTATCGTAACCAAAATTTTAAAATATACACCGTGAGAAAAGATGAGTATTACAGATATTGGCAATATATATTTAAGAATTCCCGTAACCAAATCAATCATCGACTTCTCAAAACTTCTCTTATCTGCATAAATATAGGCGATATAAGCAATTCCAAGATTGGTCGGAAGCAGTGTTACTAAAATCATCACAAGCGTTATAAAATCAACCCCTAAAGGCTTGAAAATTATGTTTGAAAACAGTAAGCAAAATAGAGCGATCGGTATGAATGTTATAAATATGAATTTTCGTTGCGTATATAAAAAACTTCCAATTTTTTCTCTATGTTCATTTAAATATATAATAATAGAATTGTTCATTCCAAGTGTAACAATCGTTCCAATTATAGATAAAAAACTATCAAATATTACGAGCTTTCCATACGTATCAATTGATATCATTCTAAAATATATCGGCATTAAAAAAAGAGCAATTATTCTGACAATAATTGCAACAGACAAATAGTTTTTTAAATCACGTATAAGGGATATTTTCAAAATTTTACCTATCATTTATATTCCTTTTTATATCTTAAATAATTTTTTAATGCGTCTTACAATCTTTCCTTTTAGTGTCATATTATAAAAATAATATTTCACCATGCAATCGGTTATTCCTTGTCCAAACTCTTGATCAACAATCACTTTTATATTTGCAATATCACTCTTAATGGCTTGAGAATTTTTCACACTCCATGGATGTGGAGATTGGTTTCTCCAACACTCACCTTGTGTAAGTTCTTTAATTGCAAACCATTTTTTAGCATCGATATGAACCCCACTCGAACTTAGAATAATTGTATTAAACATGTACTCATAAAAAAATTGGTTCTCAAATTTTTCAATTTTTGAAATAAGTTGAAATACTTTTTTTAGCAAGTCCGTCCGATAAATACCCCAACAACATACGTATGGATTTAAGAAAAAATCCTTAATCGCCTTTTTAGGGGTAGATTTTAGCTCTCTTTTCTCAAAAATTTTTTCCGAATAATCGATAAATCTATCCTCTTCATAGATATATTGCCTCATTCTTCCTATGTAACTTCCATATTCTGAATTTGTTTTTAAAAATGCAACCCCATCAGAAAGTGCCTCATAGTAGAGAAAATCATCTTGCGTCCAAAAACATACAAAAGGGGTCGTTACCAAATTCAAAGCTTCACTTACCGCATCAGCAAATTTTTTATTCACATTTATATAGTGAAAATGATCAGAAGTATCAAATTCTGAAATATAATTTTGTCGAGTGGGGGATTGGTCGCATATAATAATTTTACATTTTAAATGCTTATAATAATGATATACCTGATACATATAGTGTCTATTGTCTCCATATGTTGGTATAATCATCGTTACGTCACACGATAGATCTTGAGAGAATATATCCACTATTGGAAAATTATCTCGCTTAAAATTCGCTTTAAACATATCATAAATACATTTTCCATTTCTTTCAATGGTCTCTTTTTCCACAACATCACCTCACTACTTCACAAATGAAAATCCAAAATATTTTTCACACACCTCTTTTTGTTTTTCACTAATCTCAGTTGAAACCTCTGAAAAATGGCTAAGCAACTCATTTTCTATTTTTAAAAAGTCCTCATTTGAAATATTTTCTTTATTTTCTTCCATATAAATTGCTTCAAATCCTTTAAATTTTACCTCTTGACGAATTATCGTATGTGGCTTTTCAAGATAAATCGAATACCCAACATGCGTCCCAACTTGATTGGATGCGGTATAATCTGATAACATAATAATACTTTTAAGACGGCTTAAAAACAGTGGATCAAAACGATGCCCTGCGGTTACTACGCGCAAATTTTCTGCTTCATAGTACTTAGTCAACCCTTGTTGAATATCGCTATAGAACAAACATACCAGAACTGTATCAACCTTCAATTCACTTTGAAGCGCCTTAGCTTTCTGAATTAACTCCTGAATATCATACTCCATATTTCCCCAACTGGTAGAATGTGTTGGGAAAATCACCAAAACCTTACCAAGTTCTAATTTCAACTGTTCATAACTTTGAACATCTAACAATGAAGGAGCATAGTGAATATAGGGACCGACCACGATACTTTTCTTTTGATAAACCTCTTCAATTATTTTTTTTCGATGAGGAGACATGGTTACAATTGTTTTTATGGGACTATCCATTTCATTTTTCAAAATAGGTATCATGTAAAATCCATGCTCGATAATATGCTTTTTAACTTCAAATTTTCTTTGCAATACACCTTGAATTCCAAAGTCACTATTAGAACCCCAGTAAGTTTTTTCTGTTTTTATAATCTCTCTTGAAAGTGCCTCTAAATCAAAAATTGAACGTTTTTTATTATCCTCAATTATTTTCTTGCTTTCAAAAAAAGCTTTAGAAAATCTCATTTTATAATAGTAAAGTAGATCTCTCATATTTATCCTCTTTTAATATTTTAATCAGATAGTGTTATTATTGCTGAAAAAACGCCTTGATTTTCCCAATAACATACTCTTGTTCTTCTTGCGTCAAAGAATGAAACATAGGAATACTTAACTCTCGCTTATAAAACTCTTCTGCATAAGGAAAATCCCCTACTCTATACCCTAAATCATTTTGATAATATGGGTGCAAATGTACTGGAATATAGTGTACTTGTGTATATATTGAATTTTTCATGAGATATTCAAAAAGCTCTTTACGCATCTTCTCCGTAGCTAATAAAATTGGAAAAAGATGATAACTACATAGATTTTCTTCCGTCTCATAACAAGAGTGGAGTTTTGTCCACGATGTATCAAAGTATTTAGGAAGCATAATCTCTTTGATATCCTTTAAAGCTTCAAAATATCGCTCTGCAACTCTATTTCTCGACACAAGATTTTCTTCTATACGATCCATTTGCGAATTTCCTAATGCTGCATTAATATCGCTCAATCTATAGTTATATCCTAAGAATTGCATCTCATGATACCAACCACCTTGATTTTCAAAAACATACTCTGAACTATTTTTAGTAATCCCATGTGTTCTAAACTGAATAAGCTTAGAATATAGCTTTTCGCAATTGGTCAATACCATTCCACCCTCACCCGTTGTGATATGTTTTACAGGATGAAAAGATAAAATAACCATATCTGCGATATCGCATAATTTACTGTTGTTCAATTTTGCACCTATAGCATGTGCTGCATCATATATTATTTTGATATCTTTCTCTCCAATAATCTCCCTAATGCGTTTAATATCTACTGGAAATCCCGCATATGCCACAGGGGTAATAACACGTGTATTATCTGAAATAGCTTTTGACAGCTTTTCAATATCCATATTGTATGTCATTGGATTAATATCTATAAAACGTACTGTAGCACCTGTGTATAACCCTCCGTTTGCAGAAGCTGCAAACGTGATGGGTGAAGTGATAAACTCTTCTCCACTTTTTATACCTGTAGCAAAATACGCCCCATGAAGCGCCGCTGTTCCATTAGTAAAAGCCACAGCATATTTACATCCATGAAACTTTGCAACTTTATCTTCAAACTCCTTTATCTTTGGACCTTGCGTAATATGGCTCGACTTTAAAACTTGTACAACTTCATTAATATCTTCATCAGTAATCTCTTGTTTTCCATATGCAATATTCATTGGTTACTCCTTTATAAACTCCCAAGCTAAAGGAGTTCCAAATTCAATTTTTTTCAAAGCTTTTTTTCCAATAATTTCAGGTAAATACTTAGGGGCAAGACCATTTGAAGGACGTATACTTCTAATATTTTCATGAGTAAATGTTTCACCCTCTTCAATATCTTTTACCACAAAAAGTGATCTTGAGAACTCTCTACTTTTCTTACGCTTTTCACTTAATGTATAGTCTACTTTTCCAATAATCATTTCCACTTGACGTATTTTTTCCACCATTTTTTTGAACTCACTCGGCTCCATCGAAAAACTACTATCTGGACCGCCAAAACTTTTATCTAATATAAAATGTTTTTCAACTATTGTTGCTCCCATAGCAACAGCAATGGTTGGAACCTCTATACCATTCGTATGGTCTGACAGTCCAATGTTTACATTAAACTCTCGCTTCATATCTCCCATCATCGCTAAATTCGCATCCTCGAGCTTTGCGGGATACTCTGAAGTACATTGCAAAAGTGTCACATCAAAATTATTCATTCGATGACACGCACGCACTGCATCTTCAATATCACTTTTTGTTGCAATTCCGGTTGATATGATGATTGGTTTTCCCTTTGAAGCCATATACTCAATCAGAGGTATGTCTACAATTTCAAATGATGCTACTTTGTAATACGGATTTCCTAACTCTTCTAAAAAGTCCACCGCTGTAAAGTCAAATGGAGTAGAAAACAACGGAATTCCTAACTCTTTAGCGTAATCAAAAAGTGGCTTATGCCACTCCCAAGGAGTGTAAGCTTCTTTATATAATTCATATAGTGTTTTCCCATCCCAAAGTGTTCCTTTTTTTATTTGGAAGTACTCATTGTTGCAATTAATGGTAATTGTATCTGCAGTGTATGTTTGAATTTTTACTGCATCAGCCCCTGCCTCTAAAGCCCCTTTTATAGAAGCTTTCGCATTCTCTAAAGAACCCCCGTGATTTGCCGAAATTTCTGCAACAATAAATGTTTTCTTATTCATCTCGTCTCCATTCATACCTCAATACCCCCAATTCACATGCTACACACTCAAACCCTAATCTTTCAAAAAGCTTCTTTGACGCTATGTTATCTTCATATAAATGAGCGATAATTAAATCCAATGGATACTCATTAAAAAGAAGGTTTAAACTCTTTTCCACGATATTTTTTGCAAGCCCTCGCTCTTTTAAAATACTGCTAAAACTTAAACTGATTTCAGCTGCTTTATCTTCAATTTGATATCGAACTTGCCCAAGAAATATCCCGTCCATATCTTCGATTACATAAAATGGTGAATTATCACTCAACTTTTTTCTAAACCATTTTTGATGGTCCTCTAGCGATATCTTATTTTTATTAATCGATACTTTACGAACATACTCTTGGTTTGAAAGGTTAAATATAGCCAACTCATCACGAATTTCTGCTTTTCTCACAAGAATATCTAATGGAAGAAACGCATTGATAACATTGACAATCCCTCTATTTGTTACCGTATCAATAATATTTTTGCAAATAGCTTTTCTTATCTCATAAGGTATTAGGGCTAATAATTGAGCATCTATCTCTTCACTATTTCCCTCAATCATTCCTACACTCTTCGCCCATTTAATATTCCAACTTTGATTTTCTGCTACTTTGAAAAGTATCGTTGGAACCCCTTGATAGCAAAGCTCAAAAAGTGTCTGTCCTGAAGCCGATATGGCTATTTCACACCTTTTCATTAAAAGCGCCATCTCTTTTGCACTAAGATTTTGATGATATGTAAAATTATCTGCCTCTAACTGCTGATGTGCCACAATATGAAAATGATAAGGTAATCTCTTCACCTTTTCAAGTATGACATTTAACCTCTCTTGCGACCCCGTACCACCAAGCATGATAAAAATATTTTTTACCTCTTTTGCACACTCCCTTGGTCGAACCTCTAAAAACTCCTGCCTTAAAATTAAATAGGTACTTCCAAGCAAATGATGTGATTTATCTCCACAATACAGAAGTTCTCTTGCGTAAGGTGCTCCATTCAAAATATACTCTGGATAATTTATGCGTGAATAATCATCAAAACACAGCATTTTTTTACATCGTGCTTTCCATTTAAAAAGGTCTGTTTCAGAGGTTTTATAGCTATCAATAATCATAGCACTGTTCGGGGTTAAATACGCATCAACAGCGTCATGACTTTCTATCACAATACATTGGCTATCCCTAACTGGAATGACCCCGTCACTATTTAGCAAAAGATATTCCACTTCATATCCATGTTCTCTTAAAAAGTTTACCATCCCACTTGTTCTAAAAAAATGACCAAATCCCTCTTTTTTTCCACACTCAGTTAAGACTACTACTCTCTCCATAGTATTTTTCCTTTAAATATTTTTCTAATCTAAAAAGGTCTTGTTTTTTCAGCAATTTAATGCCCTCTAAAATTTCCTCATCTAAATTAGTGCACACCTTTTTTTGTTCAATTTCTTCGTTAATCTGTTTTAACCATGGTTTTCTTTCAAACAAATCAAGAATTTCATCCACTCCAAAATACTCATTTTTTTCAAAAAGTTCATCATAAACTTCACACAATAGCGTGTAATCTCTCGCAGTATCAAGAGTAACTCGAATATCATAGTAAGATTTTTCTAAACTTAACTTGCTTATAGAAAACTCCTCTTTATGTGTCACATAAATATACGGCGTGACATGTTCGAACTCTTCTCTTAATGTTGCATTTTTATAAGCCTGTTCAAGGGCTGAAAAAGTGAAAAGTTCTGCTGAAAGTCCCAAAGGATACGTTTTATCAGCGCAATTTGAAATATAATCAAACCGCTCTCGCTTATACATCTCTACTAATTCATCAATTACTCGATAATCAATACATGGATTATCTCCTGTAAGCCTAATAACGAGATCTAAATGATGTGTTTTTGCTGCAAGATAAAATCGTTCTAGTACATTATCTAGCGACCCTCTAAAACTTGTGATTTGAAGAGCGTTGCACACGCTCTCTATCTCGCCATCCTCATGAGTATCAGGAATTGCGACGATAATTTGATCGACACTTTTGCACAATTTTACTCTGTCAATAATACGTTCTAGTACTGTAACGTTTGATTTGTATGGAAGTTTTGCAAAAATCTTCTTAGGAAAACGATTTGAACTCACTCGGGCTTGTAATACTATTCCAACTTTCATTCACTACCCTCTCAATTCTTTCAAAATTGTACCATCATTAATAAACGATTTCAATCTCTTCTAATGCATTTTTCAAATCCTCAGCAGAAAGCCACTCGGTATTTGTTCCGGAATTGTATTCCCAGTTAGCTTGGATTTGAACACCACCTGATTTAAAATGCTTTTTAAAATTCCACCAATCAAAATTCGGATAAATGATATAATAATCTCCATAATCGTATGTTGAAGGGGCATCTTCTTTCGTAATCATCACTTCATGAATTTTTTCACCCTCTCTAATACCTACGTTATTAAAATTCCCTGACTGGTTCATCGCTTTTACAAGCTCAGTAATAACAAACGAAGGATTTTTATATACAAACGTTTCTCCGCCTTTAGATTCATCTAGCGCTTTAATTACAAGCTCTACAGCCTTTTCAAGCGTCATCCAAAAACGCGTCATAGATGGGTCAGTAACAGGTAAATTTTCCACCCCTTTATCGAGAAGTTGTGAAAAAAATGGTATAACACTTCCTCTGCTTCCCGCAACATTTCCATATCTCACAACAGAAAATATCGTTCCTTGTCCTCCTGAATATGCGTTAGCAGATATAAATAACTTATCAGAAACAAGTTTTGTACCACCATATAGGTTGATTGGATTTACAGCTTTATCTGTTGAAAGTGCCACAACCTTCTCAACTTTTGCTGCTAGTGCTGCAGAAATCAAATTCATTGCACCGTTAATATTCGTTTTAATGGCTTCACCGGGATTATATTCACATGCTGGAACCTGCTTTAAAGCAGCAGCATGAACCACAAACTCAACATTGGTACATGCTAAAGCAAGTCTAGCTTCATCGCGCACATCTCCAATAAAAAAACGTAATTTTGACATTTGGTCTTTAGAAAATTTTCGTGAAAAATTCTCTTTCATCTGGTACTGTTTAAATTCATCGCGTGAATAAATGATAATTCTTCTTGGGTTATACTCCGTTAGCAATCTCTCTGTAAACTTTTTACCAAAACTTCCTGTCCCACCTGTAATTAATATGCTTTTTCCCTCAAAATTCATTTTCTACCTCCCTTAAATATCTTAAATTTATTATATCTTGATTAAACTCACGCTCAATTTTACTTCTGCTATTCTTCCCTAATACTTCGCGTACTTCACGTGATAACTCTATTATTTTTTCCATCGCTTCAAAAAGTGATTGACCATTTTTAGCTTTACACAAAAATCCATTCACCCCTTCGTCAACAATCTCTCTACATCCAGAGACATTTGTAGCTACTAACGGTCTTCCTAAAGCAGCGGCCTCTAAAAGCGTTCTTGACATTCCCTCCTTATACGAAGGGAGTACCACGCAACTAGCTTTTGACATCTCCTGCTTAACCTCTTCAATGGATAATTTACCTAAATATTCAATGACGCCTTTTCGCGTGTAATGGTCAACACTCTCCCTAGATACAGCGGATGGATTATCTTCCCATAATGGACCAATCAATTTGATTGAAACCGTATCTGAGAATTTCATTTTTAACATTTCAGCAGCTTCAAAATACTCTATAACACCTTTATCTTTCAAAAGTCTAGCAACCATCAAAAAACTCACTTGCTCACCTTGTGTGATATTGCAATTGTAATCTTCAAGATTTACTCCCGAACCAATCATCTTCGGCTGTTTTTTATCTATTAGACCATTTTCTACAAAAAACTGCTCATCCTCGATATTTTGAAAAAATACGCTTTCAACAGTTCGAAAGGCTTTTTTTATCATTTTCTTCAAAATGTAACGTTTAACGACGTTGCCACCTATCAAAGCACTTCCTAGCCCAGTCACAGTCGGAAGAACTGATATTTTAAGCTTTTTAGCTGCTAACGCCCCATAAATATTAGGTTTTATCGTAAATGTAACCATTTTATCTGGCGCAACCTGTTTCACATATTTCATAAACATATTCAGTGTATTTAAATTGCTTTTTGCCCCTGTATCTTTTGTGCTAAAGTCTAAGCGAACATACTCCATTCCTAACTCTTCAAACTTATTGCTAAAATCATCAAAAGGGGCACAAATTACCACTGTATGACCTGCATTTTGAAACGTTTTAATGATATCTAGTTTAAAATTGTATAAATACCAACTTGTATTTGCAATGACCATAATTTTCATTTATTGTCCCCTGAATTTAAATACTGTTTCAAACGTTTTTAGAAAGATAATGATATCAAGAACTAAACTTCCATAACGTACATAATACAAATCATAAGCAAATTTTTTCTTTACATCCTCTAGTGTTGCTGAGTAGGTGAAATTTACTTGAGCCCATCCCGTTAATCCTGGTTTTACAAGATACCTCAAGTGATAAAACTCATTTATTGTCCCCTCATACTGTTTATGAAGCTCAACCCACTCTGAACGAGGACCTACAAAAGTCATTTCGCCTTTTAAAACATTAATCAACTGTGGTAGTTCATCAATACGGGTTTTTCTCATAAATTTTCCGAGCCGCGTAATTCTCGAATCATTTTTACTAGAATATTTAGAATGTTCATCTGGATTATGCATTCTCATTGTACGAAGTTTAATCATATTGAATGGTTTAAAACGATACCCCATTCTACTCTGTATAAAAAATGCCGGTCCGGGAGTTTCTAATTTAATCAACAATGCAAATATTAGAACAATAATAGCGCACGGAATTATCAGTATTAAAGCAAAAATAATATCACAAATTCTTTTAATCCTTCGATAAAAACGATTGCTTAAACTTGGAAAACTGTTTGAGTAGAGAAACCACTCCTCGTCAATCTCTTCTAATAAAACTTTATCCGAAGTAAATTCAAAGAAATTACGATAGGTTTCTATTATAAATCCTTCTAACTTTAAGGCTACTAACTCTGTTTTTAATCTAGAAAACAGAGAGTAATCACGAAGAACAACATAATTTAATTCATATTTTTTCATATAACTTATTGGGTCTTTTTTAAAATCATCCATTTCTTGAGTATCTCTTAATTCAATATGCTTAACAATCTTGAAAGCTACTTTTTTATTTCCTATCTCAAAAAACAACTCTCCTTTATATCCCCCAATAATCAAGACATTCAGTTCACTATAACATGATTTTCTAACCAATGCATAATACAGCATCTGAATCACAAACAGAGATGAATATATTTCAATGGTAGCAATTCTTTTAAAAAACAGTGTCGAGCCAATCAGTGTAAAAACAATATTAATAATTCCTGCTGTAATAATCTTTCTAATACCAAATTTTTCATAACCTAAATTATATACACCAAAACTGAATGTAGTAAGCAAATACAGTATTAACACGACTACTCTAAGTGGCACTAAAAATAATTTGTATGGTTCAACATAGGGCATTCCATATGCTAAATGATTAAATAATTCTATTGCCGTTAAAAACCATACTATCGTTATAATTACAAAAAATATTTCTGCTAAAACAATGCGTTTTCGTTTCATAGCTCCCCCTCTCAACAACTTCACATTATCTACACACATTATACACCGTTTAGTTAATAATGTCCATAATAATCTTAATAAAATGTTGATTTTATTGCAATAAATTAAAAAAACACTCGATACAAAATCGAGTGTTTTCTCTTATAAATTCGCTTTATACCACTCCATGGTGATTTTCAATCCTTGATACACGTCATAATCTGGAGCATATCCTAGTAACCGTTTCGCCTTCTCTATCGAAGCTTTAGAATGCTTTATGTCTCCTACTCTTTCCGGCCCATGAACGGGTTTAATATCTGATTTTAGAAATTGTGTCATAATATCCACAAGTTCATTCAAATTGATTTGTCCTCCAAAAGCAATATTAAAAGCTTCTCCACAGGCCTCTTTAGAAGCTATCATTCCTTTTAAATTTGCTTCAATAACATTTTCAATAAAACAAAAATCTCGAGAATGCTCACCACTTCCGTTAATAACTGGCGCTTCACCATTAATCAACTTTTTTAAAAATTGAGGAATCACTGCAGCATAGACACTCTCAGGATCTTGTCTTTTTCCAAACACATTAAAATATCTCATTCCAACCGTTTCAAGCCCAAATAAGTCAAAAAAGTTTTTTGCATAAAATTCATCAACTTTTTTAGTAATTGCATAAGGTGAAAGCAGTTTTCCCTCTTTCCCCTCAACTTTTGGCAAATTAGGTTCATCTCCGTAGACAGATGAAGATGAAGCATAAACAAAGCGTTTAACCTTCGCATCACGCGCTGCAATCAACATATTAAGCGTTCCTACTATATTAATGTTACACGATAAAATAGGCTCTTTTATCGATCGAGGTACCGAACCTAACGCAGCTTGATGGGATATATAATCTATTCCTTCACACGCTTTTTGACATGTTTCTAACTCTCTAATATCTCCAAGGATAAATTCAAAATTATCGTATTTTGTAAGCAAATCAATCGTAGATTGCTTCCCTGTTATCAAATTGTCTAAAACACGTACAAAGTAGCCTTGTGATAATAAATATTCTGCAATATTTGAACCAATAAATCCCGCGCCACCTGTAACTAAAAATTTTGTATTTTTATCAAATCTAATCTCTTTATATCCCATTATAGACTCCAATAGATGCAATTTTTTGGTTTTTCTTCTCGTTGGTACACACCTTTAATATCAATAATAATTGGTGTTTTTTTTGTCATTTTAGAGAGAATATCATCGATTTTTAACGCTTTATATTCACGATGTTCTACTGCAAAAATAACCACATCCGCCTCTGCCACACTGTTCCAATCTGTCAAACGTGCACCGTATTCATGATGTAGATGATTTTCATCTGCATAAGGATCACTCACGGTTGGAACCACCCCATATTCTTTTAACTCTTTGACAATATCAAACACTTTAGAGTTTCTAATATCAGGAACATTTTCTTTAAAAGTCGCTCCTAAAATATGCACTTTTGCACCTAAAGACTTTTGCTGTTTAAATAACAATTTTATGGTTTTTTCGGCAATAAACTTTCCCATACCATCATTAATTGAACGCCCAGCTAATATCACTTGAGAGTGATATCCTAACATTTCCGCTTTATGGGTTAAATAGTATGGATCTACACCGATACAGTGACCACCAACAAGACCTGGCTTGAATTTTAAAAAGTTCCATTTTGTTCCAGCAGCCTCTAAAACTTCATAAGTATTAATCCCTAATTTAT
>Ga0247840_10005462_pt1 | contig 19129 bp, 12 predicted proteins | sample LaCruzMarch2015__FD_192404 | JGI IMG/M metagenome (GOLD analysis project Ga0247840, IMG submission 192404) | Freshwater microbial communities from meromictic Lake La Cruz, Castile-La Mancha, Spain - LaCruzMarch2015_17m | ecosystem: Environmental > Aquatic > Freshwater > Lake | place: Spain... | reverse complement strand
GCGTGATCCCGAGCGCGGTCAGGCGCGCGGAGTCCAGCCAGATGCGCATGCTGTAATCGAGCGCACCGAACTGGTTGACCCGGCCCACCCCGGGCACCCGGGCCAGGGTGTCGACCACATTGATGGTGGCGTAGTTGCTCAGAAAGAGGCTGTCGTAGGTCCCCTTGGGGGAATACAGGGAGACCACCTGGAGCATGGCGGTGGACTGCTTCTGTACCGTGAGCCCGGTACGCTTGAGCTCCTCCGGGAGCTGGGGCAAGGCCAGGTTCACCCGATTCTGGACGTTGACGGTATTCAGATCCGGGTCAGTGCCCAGGGCGAAGGTGACGTTGAGCGAATAGCTGCCGTCATTGCCGCTGGTCGAGCCCATGTAGAGCATATTGTCGACGCCGTTGACCTTGGACTCCACCGGCTGGGCCACCGTGGACTCCACCACCGCGGCGCTGGCCCCCGGGTAGGACCCGGTCACCGTCACCTGGGGCGGGACGATGTCGGGGAGCTGGGCGACCGGGATGGCGCCGATACTGATGATACCGGCGAGCAGGATGACGACCGAGATGACGATCGAGAGGCGCGGGCGGTCGATGAAGACGTCCGAGATCATGGCGCCACCAGGCCCGCGGGCGCTTGGGTCGCACTCTGGGCCGGGGCCGCGGTCACCAGGATGCCGGGCCGGACCTTCTGGAGGCCCTCGGTGATCACGAGCTCGCCCGCGCTCAGGCCCTCGCGCACCACCACGTCGGCGCCCACCGAGGGGCCGGTCTGGATACGGCGCAGTTGCGCCTTCTGGTCCGCGGCGACGATCAGCACGAAGGTCCCCTGTTGGTCCAACTGCAGGGCCGACTGCGGCACCAGAATCGCCAGCGTCGGGGTATCGTCCTGGACCAAAACCCCGACATACTGGCCATCCACCAGGATGCCCTTGGGGTTGGGGAAGACCGCGCGCAAGGTCACGCTGTCGGTGCCCCGGTCGGTGGTGACGTCGATGAAGTTGAGTTTGCCCTGATGCTCATAGAGCGAGTCGTCGGAGAGCCGCGCCAGTACCACGACCTTCGACGGGTCCCCGCCCCCCGCCTCGATATCGCGGCGCGCCTGCAGGAGTTCGCGCTGGGTCACGGGGAACTTCACGTCGATCGGGTTGCTGCTCACGATGGTGGCAAGGGTACCGCTGGCGGGCCCCACCAGGGTCCCCACGCTGTATTTGGAGAGCCCGATACGCCCGGCGACGGGGGCGAGGATGCGCGTGTAGTTGAGATCCAGTTTGGCCGCGTCCAGGGCCGCCTGGGCCTGGGCGATACCGGCCTTGGCGATGGACTGGGCCGCCTGCAGTTTATCCACCTCGGACTGGGCGATATTCTTCTGCTTGACCAACTCCATACCGCGGGCCAACTGGGCGCGGGCGTTCTGCTCGTCGGCCACCGCCTTGGTCAGGTCCGCCTCGCGCTGGGTCACCACCGCCTGATACTGCTCGGGCTCGATCACAAACAGCAGTTCACCGACCTTGACGTCCTGCCCCTCGGAGAATTTGCGCTCCTTCAGGAACCCCTGGACCCGTGCCTGGAGTTCCACGCGGTCCACCGCCACCACCCGACCGATGAACTGGACCTGCTCCTCCACCGGGGCCTGTTTGGCCGCCGCCACCACCACCGCCGGGGGGGCGGCCGCCGGGGCCGCGGGCATGGTGTCCGACCCGCAACCTTGGAGCAGGCCCAGGGTCCCCGCGCAGGCCAGCGCGAGGACGGGGAGCCGGTAGCGGCGCGAACCTGGAAGCAGGGGGGGATGCGGCATGGGTGGCGTCCGTGGGTGGAAGGGTCCGGGTGATTCTAACGCCCGCCCCGATTCGGCGCGACTGCCGACCGCCGGTGTCGGACCTGTGACGGCGGACACACGCAACGATCCCGCGGGGGCCTAGACTTCAAGCAGGTCGAGCGGTGCCTGGTGTCCCCTCCACCGGTGCGGCCCGACCTGCCCGAAACCCCCGTTGCCTCCCCCCGGCATCGGGGGTCTTTATTTTTGCGCGGTCAGGGTCCGTGCTTAATCCAGGATAAATCGGCTACCATTAGGGGCGTTAACAACCGTCTCAACTCCGCGTCGGCGGACGCACCCGCATGCACGCACTCTTAACTCAAACCGGCTGCCTCGTCGCTCCCGAGTCAGGGCACCTCGGCGCTTCTGCAACCCCGTCGGGGGACGCGGGTAAGACCCGTGGCCCCTGCACCCGCAAGACCCGCGCAGACCACCATGGCTGAGGCGATGCCGCCACCCGACTTGGGACCGGCCCGGTCCCTGGCGCAGACCCTGCTGTTGACCTTGACCCTGGCCGTGCTTTGCGCACCCGGGGCGGCCCGGGGCGCGGCGTGCCCGGATCAGGCCGCCGCGGGAGAGGCCCCGCGGGCTCCGACACACTGGACGACCCCGGCCCCCGGCCAGCCGCTGGACCGGCCCCTTGTCCAGTCGGCACCGGCACCCGGCACGAGCGCCGCGCCGGGGGCGGCGCGCTACAGCGCCCTGGCCGTCGTCGCCCTGCTGATGGTCGGGCTTGTGCTGGGCTGGCGGCTGCGCGGCGCCCACCGGGCGACCCCGCCCGCGTTCGCTCAGGCGGCGTCCGCGTCGGTCCCCGGCGCCGCCCTGGAGGCCCAGCGGGGGACCCTGCGCGCGGTCGCCGACACCGCCCTGGACGGGGTCTTTCTGACCGACAACCGGGGGCGGATCGCCTACGCCAACCCCGCGGCGGAACACCTGCTGGGCTATCCCCCGGGCACCCTGATCGGGCGCGACGCCCACGCCACCCTGGCGCCGCCGGAGATCCAGGAGCGCTGTCGGCGGGGCCTGGAGGGTTTCGCCCGCGACGGCCGCGGGGAGGTGCTCGGTAAGACCATCACCCAGACCGCCCTGCGCTACGACGGCAGCCGGGTGGCCGTGGAGTTATCGGTATTGCCGCTGTGGCTGGACCAGTCCTGGCACGCCATCGCACTGATGCGCGACCATACCGAGCGCGCGGCAATGGCGCGTGACCTGGACGAGACCCGCCAGAATTTCCACAGCCTGATCCAGGACAACCGCACCGGCATCCTGATCCTGGACGCCTTGGGCACCATCCGCTTCGCCAATCGGGCGGCCGAGACGCTGTTGGACGCGGCGCTGGGCGGCCTCATCGGGCAGCCGTTCGGCATCCCCGTCACCCAGGAACCCGGTGATGTCAGTCAGACCGAGATCCGCATCGTGCGCCACGACGGCAGCGCCGGGGTGGCCGCCATGGGGGTTACCGAGACCCGCTGGCAGGGCCAGTCCGCCTTTCTGGTCATGCTCCATGACGTCACCGAGCGCAAGGTCGAGGAGACCCGCATCCAGCGCCTCGCCTTCGAGGACCGCCTGACGGGCCTCGCCAACCGCGACCTGTTCTTCGACCGGCTCGCGCACGCCCGCACGCTCGCCATCCGGGAACACAAGGGCCTGGCGGTCCTGTTCATGGACCTGGATCACTTCAAGGAGATCAACGACACCCTGGGCCACGAGATGGGCGATGCGGTACTGCGCGCGGTGGGCGAACGCCTGCTGGCCCTGCCGCGTACCTCCGATACGGTGGCCCGCTGGGGCGGGGACGAGTTCACCGCCGTGTTCTACGATGTGGCCGACCAACAGGGCGCGGAGCGGGTCGGGCGGCGCTTGCTGGATTCGTTCCTGCTCCCCTTCAACCCGCAGGGACGCGAACTCTATGTGACCCCGAGCATCGGCATCAGCCTGTTTGCGACCGAGGCGCTGGACGCGGACGAGCTGGTACGCCGGGCCGACTCTGCGATGTACGAGGCCAAACGCGAGGGCGGCAATGCCTTCCGGGTCTTCGACCGCGATACCGCGCAGGTCGCCGAGTCCCGGCTGCAGATCGAGCGGGACCTGCGCAAGGCCCTGCTCCATTCCGAGTTGGTACTGCACTATCAGCCCCAGGTGGCGCTCGACTCCGGCCGCTGCGTCGGCTTCGAGGCCCTGCTGCGCTGGGAGCGACCGGGGTGCGGGCGCGTCGGTCCGGCCGATTTCCTGCCCCTGCTGGAGAGCACCGGACTGATCGTCGAGGTGGGGCGCTGGGTGATCGACCAGGCGTGCCGCCAGTTGCGGGAGTGGTCGGATACCAGGACCGAGCCCTTCACCCTGGCGGTGAACCTCTCGCCGATCCAGTCCGCCCAGGGGGACCTGTTCGCCTTGGTCGCTTCCGCCCTGGATCTCTACCGGGTCCCGCCCTGGCGGCTGGTGCTGGAGATCGCCGAGGGCGCCCTGTTCGCCTATACCAACCGCGCCCCCACGCTGCTGCAACGCTTCGCCGATCTGGGGGTCGCACTGCATGTGGACGACTTCGGGACCGGCTATTCCTCGCTGCCGGCGCTGCGGCGTCTGCCGATCGCGGCGATCAAGATCGACGAGCGCTTTGTCCGCGACCTGGTCGGCGACGCCGGCAATGCCGCCCTGGTGCGCGCGATCCTCACCCTGGCCCACGGCAACGGCAAACAGGTGGTCGCCGAGGGGGTGGAGACCGCGGCCACCGCCGCGGCCTTGCGCGGCATGGGCTGCGACCTGGCCCAGGGCTACTTCTTCGGCCGGCCGATGGCCGCGCAGGAACTCCCGCGGTGGCTGGCGCGGCACGCCGATCGCGCTGCCGGGCGACCCGGGGGTGACGATCATGACGCCTGGCCCGACGCACCCGCCGCGCGATCGGGTATCCTTGCTGCCGCACCGACCGACGCGACCCCGAGCAACCCGGATCAGCCTCCTTCACCGACCCCCGAGTGCCCCGCACCATGACCGAGTTGGAGACCGCGCCAGCCGCCGCGCTGCCACCGTCGGCGTGCTGCCCCGCTGGCCTGGTCGACCCGGGCCTCGCCGTCCTGCTGATCGCGGCCGATCCGGCCCGCGGCCGCGCGCTCACGCAGCTCTTGGATGGCCCCGGCGGCGGCTCGCTGCGGTTGACCCAGGCCCCGAGCCCGGTCGCCGGGCGCGAGTGTCTGGCCGCCGGGCCGCTCGACTGCATCCTGCTGAGCCTGGAGTCGCCGACTGAGCCATGGGCGCCGACCCTGGCCGAGTGGCGCGCCCTGGCGCCGGACCTGCCGATCCTGGTCTGCGGCGCCAGTGAGGACGAGTCCCTGGGCCGCACCCTGATCGCGGCGGGCGCCGAGGATTACCTGTCCCCGGCCGACCAGGACGCCCGGAGCCTCGTCCGCGCCCTGCGCCACGCGGTGGAGCGCCACCGGCTGCGCGGCCAGCAGCGGCGCCGGGCGGAGGCCGAGGACCTGGTGGACCAGCGCGAGAGCGAGCAGCGCGGGGTCGGGCGCCTGCTCTCCCAAACGGGTCGGGCCGGGGAGACGGCGCGCCTTTACGGGGCGGCGAACCTGCGCGACAGCGACCCCGGGCTGTTCGAGGAATTGCTGACGGACTACCAGGGGCTGATCGAACACACCGCCGCCAGCCAGGTCTTCCGCCTGCGCCCGGGGGAGCAGCGCAGCGCCCGTCCGCTGGCCGAACGGATGGGATTCATGGGGGCCGGGCCGCGCGACGTGATCGAGCTGCACACCGAGGCCCTGCGGCGCCTTGGCCAACGCATCAGCCCGACGGAAGAACGCCACATCGCCCTGGAGGGCCGCATCGTCGTCCTGGAACTCATGGGCTATCTGGCGGGCTACTATCGCCGCTATTATCTGAGCCGCATGTCGCTCAGCGCCGAACCGCAACCAGGCTGACCCCCCACGTCAATCATGGGCGCCATCATCGCCACACACGATCGGATCGCACCGCATCATGGGTAAGTACCTCTTGAGGCTCTATATCACCGGCCGGACGCCCCAGGGCAACCGGGCCATCGCCAACCTGCAGCGCATCTGCCAGACGGAGCTGGCGGGGCGCTACGAGATGGAGGTCATCGACGTGATCGAGGACCCCCAGGCGGCCGAGGATGCGCGCATCATCGCCACCCCGACCCTGATCAAGGCCCTGCCCCCGCCGCTGCGGCGCATCATCGGAGACCTCTCGAACAAAGACAAGGTACTGGTCGGTCTGGACCTCAGCGGTCCGGACGATCTGGTTGGAGACCATCATGACTGAACCCGGCAAGCTTCCCTCCGTCACCAAGCTGGCCACCGGCATCGACGGCTTCGACCACATCGGCCTGGGCGGCATCCCCGCCGGCCGCACCACCCTGGTGGCCGGCACCGCCGGGAGCGCCAAGACCATCTTCGCCGCCCAGTTCCTGGCCGAGGGCATCCGCCAATTCGACCAGTCCGGGGTCTTCGTCACCTTCGAGGAGTCCGGCGCGGACATCCGCGCCAACGTCGGCTCGCTCGGCTGGGACGTCGCCGCCTGGGAGGCGGCCGGCAAGTGGACCTTTGTGGATGCCGCCCCCCAGCCGGGGGACGAGGTGGTGGTGAGCGGGGCCTTCGACCTGGGCGCGCTGGTGGTCCGGGTGGAGGCGGCGGTGCGCCGGGTCGGGGCGACGCGGGTCGCGATCGACTCACTGGGGGCCGTGTTCTCGCGCTTCGAGAACGAGGTCATCGTCCGCGCCGAACTGTTCCGGCTCGCCTCCGCGCTCAAGGCCATGGGCGTCACCTCGGTGATGACGGCCGAGCGCACCCATGAATACGGCGAGATCAGTCGCCACGGGGTGGAGGAATTCGTCACCGACAACGTGCTGATTCTGCGCAACGTCCTGGAGGGCGAGAAGCGCCGCCGCACCATGGAGGTCCTGAAATTCCGCGGCACCGTCCACCAGAAGGGCGAGTATCCCTTCACCATCATGCCCGACCAGGGCATCGTGGTGATCCCGCTCTCCGCCATCGAGTTGGACCAGCGCTCCTCCTATACGCGCATCACCTCCGGCAATGTCGAACTCGACGCCATGTGCGGGGGCGGCTTCTTCCGTGATTCGGTCATCCTGGTATCCGGGGCGACCGGCTGCGGCAAGACCCTGACCTCCACCGAGTTCATCGCCGGGGGCGTAGCCCAGGGCGAGCGCTCGCTGCTGATGGCCTTCGAGGAGAGTCGCGACCAGCTGAGCCGCAATGCCTCCGGCTGGGGCCGCGACTTCGACCGCTACGAGCGCGAAGGCCTGCTGCGGGTGGTCGCCGTCTATCCCGAGGCCGCCGGACTGGAAGATCATTTGATCCGCATCAAGCGCGAGATCGAGTCGTTCAAACCCAACCGGGTCGCGGTGGACAGCCTCTCCGCCCTGGAGCGGGTCAGCTCCATCAAGGGCTTTCGGGAGTTCGTGATCAGCCTCACGAGCTTCATCAAGCACCAGGAAATCGCCGGCCTCTTCACCGCCACCACCAGCAGCCTGATGGGCGGCGAGTCGGTCACCGAGACCCACATCTCCACCATCACCGACGCCATCATCCTGTTGCGCTATGTGGAGATGTTCGGCGAGATGAAGCGCGGCCTGACGGTGCTGAAGATGCGTGGCTCCGCCCACGACAAGGACATCCGCGCCTTCACCATCGACGGCGCCGGCATGCACATCGGCGCCCCCTTCCGCAACGTCACCGGCATCCTCGCCGGCCATCCGCGCCACGTCCCCCCGGCCGAGATCGAACGCCTGGGGCAATTGTTCACCAACGAGGGACCGCTGGGGGTCTGAGGGCGAAGGCGGCGTCCGGCCGGTGCAGGGGCGACCGCATACCGCGCCGGGACGCCCCGACCCGCGCCCGTGTCAGAGCCGGCCGGATCTGCTACTTTTGCAGCAACCCAAGCCCCAGCCCCGGAGCAACCCATGCAGGCGCTCGACCTCGGCAACCCGATTCACCGCTGGTCATCGAGGTCGCGGACTCCAGCCTGACGCTCGATCTGCGCACCAAGCCGGCGAAGTATGCCCGGGCCGGGATCCTCCGCTACTGGGTGGTGGATCTGCGCCACCGCACCCTGCACGACCACCGCGACCCGGACCGCCGCGGGCGCCGCTACCGCCAACTCCACTGCCTGACCACGGGTGACCTCAGCGTGGACCTGGCGGGCGTGCAGGTCACGCTGCCGCTGGCCGAGGTCTTTCCCGACCCCTGATGGGACCTGAGGCATCGCGCCCTTGAGGGACGTCGGCATCACCCTCGGGCAAGATGATAAGTAACCAGTCAAGAACAAGTTAAACGCAAACACCATCGTTGTCGTTGTCGTAATCGTAATCGGAGCAACGATGCCATTTGGGATGCGAGAGAATCCGGGGTACGACGAAAACCTCGATTACGACAACGACAACCTGAAGCTTCCGGCTTTTCCAGGGGGGATACCGGAGGGGCGGGGGGTAGCGCTGGGGGACGAAGGCTCACTCAAAACGCCGGACGGGGCATTCGCCCCGTCCGAAACGGTTTCTCCGGACTTGCGGGCTCATACCAATGGCCGGCGACGGAATGAACGTTCGGGACGGGGCGAATGCCCCGTCCCGCCGCGGTTGTTGGGGCATACCCCGCCCGGCTCGAGAATTGCCATGGTCTTGTGGCGATCACGATGACCGGCCCGGCAGCCGGCCGACTCCAGCAACGCCTGCGGGGTTGAGGTCGAACTGTTCCGCCCGTGGGAGCGGCGTCCGCCGCGATCGTAGCCATCAAGCAACTCAAGCCCGCGGGGTGCAGCCGTAGCGCCACGACGCTGGTAAGCCTCCCGGTCGCCGACCCCTCCCGGGCTTTGCGTTAACGCCCGTTGCGACGATCATAGGCGGCGGTATCCGCCCACCGCGGTCAAGCCAGGAACCCAACGATGGATTACGACCTCTCCCGTCTCTCCCCCCGCGCCTTCGAGCAACTCGTCCAGGCACTGGCCGCCGCCGTCATCGGCCCCGGCATCGTCGTCTTCGGTGACGGTCCCGACGGCGGGCGGGAGGCGACCTTCGAGGGCCGGATGCCGTTTCCCGACCGGGATGCACCCTGGGACGGCTATCTGGTGGTTCAGGCGAAGTTCCGCCAGCGGGAGGCGAGCGGCGGCAATGATGGCGCCTGGGCCCTGGCCGAACTGAAGAAGGACCTGGCGAAGTTCGCCGACGCCAAGCGGGGACTGCGCAGGCCCGAATATTACCTGTTTGCCACCAACGTGGTCCTGACCCCGGTGGCAAAGAAAGGGGGAAAGGACAAAGTCACCGCCCTCCTCGAAGAGCAGCGCCTCAAGCATGGACTCAAGGGGTTTCGGATCTGGGACTACGATCAGATTTGCACCCTGCTTGTTAGCCAACCGGCGATTCGCACCGCCTACACGGCTTGGATCACCCCGGGGGATGTCCTGGCCGCGGTGCTCGAACGAATGCCACGACGGCGACCGGATTTTCGCTCCGTGATGCGCACCTTCGTCCAGAAGGAACTGCGTGCCGACCAGTATGTGAATCTGGGGCAGGCCGGGCACCGCGAGGCCGATCGTACGCCCCTAGCTCGCGTCTTTGTCGACCTGCCGGTGGGCGAGGAACCCTGGAGACAAGCCGCGGGACGCCTAGCCAGGGCAGCCTACCATTCGCCCCTCCACAAGGGCGAAGAAACCGCGAACGTCCCCCCGGCTGGTGTCATGACCGATCTCTTGGTGCTGGCCAGCCAATGCCTGGACCCGCTCTCGAACCCTTCGCGTAGGGACCAACCCGACCTTTTCGGCAACCACGAGGCCCCACCCGGTCGGCTGGTGTTGATCGGCGGCCCGGGTCAAGGCAAGAGCACCCTTAGCCAATTCGTATGCCAGGTTCACCGAGTCGCCTTGCTCGCCCTTGATCCGGATACACGATTGCCGCCAGAGGTCGATGACGCCTGCCGATTGATCCGCGTCCAGTGTGCGGCCGAGTCCCTGAGTCTGCCGACAGTGCCGCGCTTTCCACTGCGGGTGGAACTCAACGATTTTGCTAAGGCCCTGGCCGAGAAGACCGCAACCTCACTATTCGGCTACCTGCGGGCGCGCATTGCGGGATCCGTCGAACGCGATATCGCCTGGGACGACCTGCACGCCTGGTTGGGCGCATACCCCTGGCTCTTGGTCCTGGACGGTCTAGACGAGGTACCGTCGTCATCCAATCGCGCCCAGGTTCTGGACTCCATTCAGGACTTCCTGGTAGACGCGCACGATGCTAACGCCGACCTATTACTGGTTGCCACCTCCCGACCCCAGGGCTACAACGACGACTTCTCCGCCCGCTATTTCCGCCATCGGCACCTCCTGCAGCTGGATGTGAAGCACGCGCTGCACTACGCAGAACGCCTGGCGAACGAGCGTTGGGGCGGCGACCCCGACCGGGTGGCGCGTGTGCTGGCGCGACTGCGCCGGGCCGGAGCCGAAGAGGCCACCGCTCGGCTCATGCACAGCCCCCTGCAAGTAGCCATCATGACCCTGCTGGTGGACAGCGCCGGGGAGCCCCCACGGGAGCGCTGGCGGTTGTTCAGCGAGTATTACCGCGTTATCTACGACCGCGAGCGGCAGCGGGACATCCCCGCGGCCCGACTGCTTGGCGACTATCAAGCCGAAATCGACGCCATCCACCAGCGTGTGGCATTGCGCCTCCAAGTCGAATCGGAGCGGACGGGGGGCACGGACGCCAGTCTCGACTCGGCAGACTTCGCCACGCTGGTGGACCAACGGCTGGCCGAGGAGGAGCACCCCGACGCCGAGCGTGCCGAACTCACCCGGGCCATCAGGGAGGCCGCACTGCTTCGCCTCGTGTTCCTGGTCGCACCCAGGGACGGCGCCATCGGGTTCGAAGTCCGCTCACTCCAGGAGTTCATGGCCGCCCAATGCCTGACCAACGGCCCCGACGAGACGGTAGGCCGACGCCTGCGCGCCATCGCCCCCGCGGCCCATTGGCGCAACTGCTTCCTGTTTGCCGCCGGCCGCTGCTTCCACGAGCGACAGCACCTGCGCGACACCCTCCATGCCCTGTGCTGCGAACTCAATGACGGCGAGGGCGTCCCCGCGGGCGGGGACCTGGAGCGCCTGACCCTGGCCGGCTCCCGGCTCGCATTGGAGATCTTGGAGGACGGCGCCGTCGACCGCCAGCCAGCGCAGATCAAACTCTTCGCCCGTCTGGCACTGGGGCTCATGGACCTGCCGCCCGCTGCGGAACAGATCAGGGTCGCCGCCGCGTACCAACCGGCCTTGGAAGACCTCTACCGCGAGGAGATCCGCCGTCGCTTGGCGGACGGTGAGACCGCGCGTCGGCTCGGGGCCTGGCGGGTCCTGCTGAGTCTGATCGGTCGGGGATACAACTGGGCACGGTCGTTGGCCGAAGGCCAAGTCCCCCAAAATGCAGAGGACGCGCTGATCATTTTTCAGGCGGGCGACGACCTGCAGACGGGCAATTGGCTGGACGCGCGTTGGTACCGCGCAGTGCCGGAGTTGCTTCCTTGGCAGGTGAACCGACTGACCTTGATGGGAAACCCAGGGGGCTGGGTGACGAAGGCCACTCCAGCCTGGGCGCGATCACGGATCATGTTCAGATCCGGCGAGAACCCTATTTATTGCCGGCTGAATGGGCCGCCCGAGACTTATAGCCTCTCACTTAACTCAGTTCGGACCCACAGACGCCCCGCGCGCGTCGTTCCTTCCGGCGCCCGACGGGAGTGGCATTGGCTGGCCGATGCCCAGAACTTCGCGTCGGCTCCGTCCAAGAAAGCATTGGAACGGATACTCAGCAACTTGGCCGATGCCGATCTCGACGACGACGCCCTCTCGTCCGCAGCACGTTCCAAGTCGCTCGCGTGGCCCCTGGCTGCCTGTCTTACGGCTTTGACACAGGGTGCCGCCTTGCAGACGCTGATCGCAGCCGTGCATGGTGGCCGCCTTGGGGACCGATCAGATTGGGAGCAGGCCGAGTTACGCTGGGAGGTAAGTGGGGTGACCATCGCCGACCTGAGCTATAAACCAGATGGCGGGTTACCATTCGATAGCTTTATTGCTTACCAGGGTTTCCCTTTTATTGATAATACCTTTGACTACGATACGGAGTTGGCCGTTACCAACCTCGGAGCTCTAATGAATTTGTGGCGCAATGCTACGGCAGAACATTCGCAGTGGATCGCCCGCGTCTTGCTGTTCCAGGCTGGCCTCATGTGCGGATCTGAGGTGACTTGGGATGATCTCGACCCCATCGAGTTTCGTCGTTTGATTTTCGATGCCAAGGGGTCCTCGGTCCCATTGAATGTGCTCTTTATCCTTCCAGATGCCTATTGGACCGATGACGACGGCGTGGAAGCCCTGAAGACACTGGGAGAGATAGGGAACTTGGATTTCATAGATGGGTTGGGTGAATTCGAGCAGGCTGGCCCGCGCCTCGAAGCCCTTGCTGTGGATCACCCCGCCAGCGGCGGCATCCTGCGCCTACTGGCTGCTGCATGTCGTTACGGCTATCGTCCCAGTCGGAGGGACCTGCACCCGAACCCGGACGCCCATGCCGAATCCCGCTATCAAGGTGCCGCCCTGTTGGTTCAACTCGCCTTGGGAGACTGGGACGAGGTGGACGCGAGTGTTCTCACTCGCCGGCTGCTGGACCTTCAGGAACAGGAGCCCGAGACACTGAGGAGTGCCCTCGGCATTCTCGCTGATCAACAAAGGGCTGACCGCCCCAAAGAACGTATGCTAACCGCCCTATACGAGGCCCTGCCCGCTGCCGACTGGCGGGGCCGCTGCAACGCCATGGCCGTCATGCAAACCCAGCAACGCCGCCGCCTGAGCGCACCGATCCCGTGAACCGAAATCCGGCAGTTGCGCACGCCAAGGCGCCAAGCTCGCCACGCAATACAATCGGGTCGCGCCAGCCTCAAGCTCACCCGCCAGGTGAATCGCCCAACGCCGATAAGGTACTGACAAGCCTTGGCGCGCTTGGTGCCTTGGCGTGACAACTGCATTTTCCGGCGTGAAGCGGCGATTTCGATGGACGCCGCCGCCGCGGCGGCACCGCCTCCTCAGTCATCGACGTCCGGGTCCACGCCCAAGTCCCGCAGGCGCGCAGCCAGGCGCTCCGCCCGCCGCGCCCGCTCCACGGACGTGAGAAACGGCCGCCCCGCGGGGTCGAAGATCTCCAGCGTCGTCGGCGTTACGGCAAAGCGCACCGCCAGACGCGGACTGGTCCAGCCCCCGACATGGGACAGGGGCGTAAGCCGCTCCCCCTGGCGCATCCAGATGCGCAACGTGTTCTCGGCCGGGTCGTAGACGTAGTATTCCTCCACCCCATAGAGGTCATAGAAGGCGAGCTTGTCCGCCATCTCCTTGACGCTGTTGGCCGGCGAACGGACCTCGAAGACGACCTGGGGCGCGACGCCGCCCTCCTCCCACTGCCGGTAGGAACGGCGCGGTCCTTTGGGCCGCCCGAAGGCCACCAGCACGTCCGGGGCCACGGGCCCGGCGATGCGGCGGTCCGGCACCGGGTACCAGAGCAGGTCCCCGGCGACGAAGACATCCGGGCGGTCGGCAAACAGGACCTCGAGGTTTTCCTTGATCTTGACCAGCCAGTCGTACTGCTGCGTGTTTTCCGCCATGGGTTGGCCGTCGCTCTCCGGGTAGGGATCATCCGGGTCGATGTAGGCGAGTGGATTCATGGGTCGACTCCGATGCGGCTGGTGTCGCGTTGCAGCGGCGGGTGTCTCGGACGGCTAGCGCGGCCCGGTTCGGTCACACCGGGACGCCGGTTCAGTTGCGCTTGCTCAAGTGCCGGCCCGCGGCGGCCTGACTGCTGAAGTCCGCACTGCCGACGGGGCCGCCGTCGGTGTCGCTGGTCCAGCCGGTTAAATCACCGGTGGCGAAGTCGCCGTTGGTCAGGCTGACCGACTAGCCGGTATTTGGCATGGAATAGCAGAAATGGGGAACTTTCGCAAGTGGGCGCTGTCTGATCTTCTTAGCTCGATACATACTACGGACTGATCGATCGGCTTGGAGGATTGCGTTGTCGTAGCGACCTGGTCATGACGCCGGCCGCCGCGACGCTCGCGGCCGGCCGCTGGACCCGCCAGGCGGCCGGGACGCCCGCCCCCCCCCCCCCCCCGGCCGGCACCCTGAACCCATCGAACCAGAGGTTTACCGCGCATCCGGCGGCGAGACCCCGCCGCCCCTGAGCCCGCAGATTTACCAAATTTTACCGTTTCCACGGCCGATCCCGCCCCGGATTTACCAAAGTTTACGTATCTCGCGCACCGAATGGTTCATAGTCTCTTAACGAGTCTGCGGCCCTGGGATCGCCCGGGATTGGCCTACCGCTATCAGGTGAGTGGCCGGAACCCGGATGGTATCGTTGGGCATCGCACCGCGGATCGCCGGGGCAGCGGGTGCGCTGACGAATGAGGCGCGGACCGATAGCCCACTGCCAACCGCGGTCATTATCGGAAACAGAGAGTACGCCGGCTTCAGACCGGTCGGCCTCCCGCCAGCGGGAGCGCGCACTCAGGCAACTAGTCCAGGACTACAGCATGAACGGGGAAATGAGCGAGTCGTCAGACGTTATCCTGGTCGTGGATGATGACGAGAGTATGCGCCGCATCCTCCAACTGGTACTGCAGCGCGCGGGCTTTCGGGTCATCACCGCGCAGGACGCCGGCGAGGGTCTGTGTCTGGCCCGCACCTGCGGTCCGCGCCTGGCCATCCTGGACTACCGGCTGCCGGACATGACGGGGCTGGATCTCCTGCGCCGACTCAAGGTCGCGAGCCCCCACCTGCCGGTCATCCTGTTGACCGGCTTCGCGGATCTGGCCGGGGCGGTGGTCGCCATCAAAGAAGGCGCCTTCGATTACCTCTCCAAGCCCTTCGACAACCAAGGCCTGCTTAACAAGGTGCGCGAGGCCTTGGCCTGCCGTCAGCAGGCCCCCGTGATTCCGAGCGCCGCGCTCGGATTGCGCGCCCGCATGGGGACCAGCCCGGCGATCACGCGCACGATCGAGGACGTGGAACGGGTGGCGCCGACGAATTTCGCCGTGAGCCTGTTCGGTGAGACCGGCGCGGGCAAGGAGGTGGTGGCCCGCGCCATTCATGATCTCAGCCCCCGCGCCGGGCACCCGTTCGTCGCCGTGGATTGCGGCACCATCCCTGACACCCTGATCGAAAACGAATTGTTTGGCCATGAGCGCGGTGCCTTCACCGGTGCGGAGCGGCAACAGCCGGGCAAGTTCGAGGCCGCCCATGGCGGGACCCTGTTGCTCGATGAGATCGGCAACCTGGCCTGGTCCGCGCAGGCGCGACTGTTGCGTGTACTTCAGGAGCGGGTCATCTACCGCGTCGGCGGGACCAAGCCGGTCCCGGTGGACGTGCGGCTGATCTCGGCCAGCAACCAGGACCTGACCGAGGCGGTCAGCAAGGGGACCTTCCGCGAGGACCTGCTCTATCGCCTGTGCGACTACCGCGTGGCGGTCCCGCCACTGCGCGCCCGCGCCCAGGATATCCTGCACATCGCCGCGCAGTTCCTCGCCGAGGCCAATCGGGAGCTGGGCAAGCAGGTCGGCAGTTTCACCGAGGAGGCCGCGGCGGCCCTGCTCGCCTACCACTGGCCGGGGAATGTGCGCCAGTTGCGCAGCATCGTCCGCCGGGCGGTGCTGATCGCAAACTTCGCAATCGATACCCACCACCTGGCACTGCCGGACGCCGGACCCGAGCGCACGCCGACGGCGGCCGACAACGTGGTCTACCAAACGGGTCTGTCGCTGAAGGAGATCGTGCGCACGCGCATGGCGGACGTGGAGCGCCAGGTGTTGTTCGAGGCCCTGCAGCGCTCGCGCGGGAACAAGGCGGCGGTTGCGCGCATGCTCCAAGTAGATTATAAGACGGTCCACACCAAGCTCAAGACCTATGGATTGAGCGCCTGAGACCAAGACTAAGACCAAGACCGGGATGGGCAATGCGCGCGATTTACGCGTTCTGTTTCGCGCCGGCCTCACTTCAGATCGATCAGGCGGCCGCTTTGGGGCTCAGCGATTGTGGTTGGGAGGAGCCGGTCTACATCGGCGCCGCGGCAGGCCTCAAGGCAGTCTTGAGTGACTGCCCCGCGGAACGCTTCGCGGGCGCAGAGGCGGAGGAGCGCCTGGCGGACCTCAAGTGGCTGCTGCCGCGGGTCGAGGCACATGATCTCGTCATCACGCGCGCGATGTCCGCCACCACTGTCTTCCCCCTCCCCTTCGGCACCCTGTTTTCTTCCGTCGGGGCCCTGGCCCTGGAGGCCGCCCGGCGCCGCCACACCCTGCTCGACTTCTTCGCCCGCATGCCGGGGCGCGAGGAATGGGCGGTCAAGGCCCTGCTGGACCGCGACCAGGCCACGGCGGGGCGCCTGCGCGAGGGCTTCCCGGACGCCGCGGACACCCCCGGCGGCGGTCGCGGCTATCTTCAGCAGCAACGTCGCAAGGTGGAAGCGGAGCGCGCGATCGGCCCCTGGCTCAGCGCGGTGATCGCGGACCTGGACCCACAGTTGCGCAGTTGCAGCGAGGCCGTCATGACCCGCCCCGCACGCGACCCCGCGGTCGCCAACTGGGCCTGCCTGGTGGCCCCTGGCGGTGCTGCGGCCCTGCACGCGGCCATCGAGCGCGCTCAAGCCCCCTATCTGGGGGACGGGCTGCAACTGCACTGCTCCGGACCCTGGCCGCTCTACAGCTTTTGCGGGGCACCATGACGGTCGGCAGGCGTCCCATGCTCCACTGCATCCTGCGCGATCCGCCGCGCTGCGCGCCCCTGCCCGGGGGGCTGCGGGGGATCGGCGTGGACGGACTGAGGGCGGTCGTCGCCGACGTGGACCCGGATCAGGTCCGGGCGGCGGACAGCGCACAACTCCAGGGCTACGCGGACCTGATCGCGTGCCTGCACTGTGACGCACCCCTGATCCCCATGCGCTTCGGCTGCGTCTTCACCTCCGACGCCGCGGTGCGCAAACTACTCACCGGGCACCAGGCGCGGCTCCTGGCCATGCTGGATCATCTGGACGATTGCGTCGAGATCGGCATCCGTCTGATGCTCCCCAAGGCCGCGCCGCCGACCGCGACGGCGGCGGCACCCGCGCCCGCCCCGCAGGCCGAGGGACTCAAGGACCGCGGCCCCGGTCACGGCCACCTGGCGGTGATCCGGCGGCGCCTCGATGAGGAGGCCCTCGCCGCCGCCCGCGCCGCTGAGGCACGCGGTGCGATCGAGCGGATCGTGGCCGGACTCTACCGTGACCTGCATCAGGAGTTCGGTCAGATCGGCGGGCGCTCCCTGCTCTCGCTCTATTTCCTGGTCCCCCGCGAGCAGAGCGGGGCCTTCGTGGAGGCGTTGCGGCGAGACCCCTCCGCGGTCCCGGGGTCCGGCCTGATCACCGGCCCCTGGCCGCCCTACAACTTCGTTGGAGCGATCGATGATGACCTCCGGTCCCTGGCTTGAACCGGGCCTCGCGGACGGTGGCAACGCCCGCGAACCCTACGAGAACCTGTTTCGTACCCTGTTCGATGCGATTCCGTCGTCGATCCTGTTGGTCGACAGCCGCCTGCGCATCGCCATGGCCAATCGCAACTTCCTGCAAAAGGGCAACCGTACGCCCCGCGATACCATCGGCCATCGCTTTGAAGACGTCTTTCCCCCGACCATCGTGGAGCGCACCCGCATCCTCGACTGCGTACGCCGGGTCTTCGAGCGCAACGAGCAGAGCCCCTCCCAGCGCATGACCTTCCGCGCCCCCGGCGTGCCCATGCGGACCTATTACTTTCGCGCCCTGCCGTTCAACTGGAACGATCAGGTCCAATACGCCCTGTTCCTGATGGAAGACATCACCGAGCAGGTGCGCTTGAGCCAGGATATCCAGCGGGTGGAGCGTCACCTGGCGAGCGTGGTGGAGAGCGCCAGCGACATCCTGCTCTCGACCGACAACCGCGGCCGCATCCTCAGTTGGAACAAGGCGGCGGAACGGCTCACCGGCTATCAGGCGTGCGAGGCGATCGGCCGGCGCCTGCCGGAGTTCTTCGCCCCCGCGGACCGGCCGGAGATTGAACAGGCCTTGGGCGGCGGCCCCGCCATGGCCGCCAGCCGCACCGCGGAGTGGGCCCTGACCACCCTGTCCGAGGAGCGCATCGCGGTGTCCTGGACCCTGGCACCCATGCTCAATGCCGACGGTGAGACCACCGGCATGGTCGCCGCCGGACGCGACCTGACCGAACGCCACCGGCTGGAGGCCCAGTTGCTCCAATCCCAGAAACTCGCCGCCCTGGGCGTGATGGCCGGCGGCATCGCCCACGAGATCCGCAACCCCCTGGCGGTCTGCTCATCCGCCGCACAGTTCCTCCTGGATGAGGACCTGGCGCCGGATTTGCGCCGCGAGTGTGTACAGAAGACCATCGCCGGCGTCCACAAGGCCTCCGAGATCATCGAGAACCTGTTGCGCTTCGCCCGCCCCGCGGGCGGCGACAAGATGACCCGGGTCGACCCGCTCGCCCTGCTCACCCAGGCCCTGTCGGTGGTGAACCATCAGGCCCACCTCAACCAGCTCGATGTCGAAACCCAGTTTTGCGAGCAACCCCTATGGGTGCGCGGGGTGCCGAGCCTGCTGGAGCAGGCGTTCATCAACATCCTGCTCAATGCCATCGCCTCCATGCCCAATGGCGGCCTGCTCACCCTGACGCTGGACCGCGACGGCGACGAGGTCCTGGTGCATGTGATCGACACCGGCGTCGGGATCGATGCCGCGGACATCGGCAAGATCTTCGACCCCTTCTATACCCGCTCCCCGGTCGGCAAGGGCACCGGCCTGGGCCTGTCCATCTGCTATTCGATCATCCAACAGCATCATGGACGTATCGAGGTAGAGAGCGCCCCCGGGATCGGCACCTGCTTCGTCGTCCATTTACCGCTGGCCTAGGATGTCAGGTCCGGACGAATCCACGGCAGCGGACGGCGCCACCGGCGCCCGCATCGCGCCCGCCTTTCTCACGGTCGATGACGAACCCGACATCAACTGGATCCTGGGGCGTCTGATTGCCCGCCGCGGCTTTCCGGTGCATCACGCCCTGTGCGCCCAAGAGGCCATCGACCTCAGCCACCACACCCCCTATCGCGCCGTCTTTGTGGACGCCAAGCTCCCGGACATGTCGGGGATGGTCCTGATCAAGCACCTGCGCGATCTCCTGGGCGACCCCTTCGTGGTCCTGATCTCCGGCTATTTCTTTGCCGATGACCCGGCCGTCGACCAGGCGCTGCAGAGCGGCCTGAT
>Ga0247840_10005458_pt1 | contig 19137 bp, 15 predicted proteins | sample LaCruzMarch2015__FD_192404 | JGI IMG/M metagenome (GOLD analysis project Ga0247840, IMG submission 192404) | Freshwater microbial communities from meromictic Lake La Cruz, Castile-La Mancha, Spain - LaCruzMarch2015_17m | ecosystem: Environmental > Aquatic > Freshwater > Lake | place: Spain... | reverse complement strand
AAAGCCCGACCGTGGTGGCCGGGCTGGCTGTGCTGGTTTGTGATTTCAGGCAGCGGCGTTTGCCGATACCTGGTTGATGGTTGCGCTGCGGAGGGGGATGATCTTGGCCGGTGCCCCGCAGATGCGGGAAAGCGAATCCTCCATGAGCCGATCGTTGAGGACCGTCATGGGGACGCGCAGATCCTTGGCTGCGAAATACAGGCGTTTGACCAAATCCCGTCGAAGCGGCGGTGAGTAATATCCCCGTCGGGGCATGATTCCTTTCCGGTTGTGATTTGGTGAGAGAGACACCTGTCTGTCTCAAAGATCTATAACGCGGGAACGCGCCTCGTTTCAGGTCGGTTGGCGTTGACGCCGCATCTTGGTCGCCAAGAGCGCGACGGCCCAGATTCGGCACAGTTAAGCGTCAGTATCCTCGGGTCGAGGTGCTTCGTGGGTTTAACCCCAACGAGCCGCACCAGTTGTCCCAGGCGTATCCTGTCGCTGATGGCGTCTCCATCCTCTCGGGAATGGTAATCAGCCTGGTGGCTGATTCCACCTACGAGGGCGGACATAAGTGGGTCAAAGGCTGGACAGCCGGGATCCCTTACATTGCGATCAACGATTGGGTTCCCAGTGTGGGACTCGGTTCCGACGCAGACGTCATGGAAGCAGGCAAACTGGTCGGGCTCTCTAGCACCGGACAGTTCGAAATCCAAACACCGTTCTGGGCATCTGCCGCAGGCGTGTTGCAAGAAGCCGCAAGTCGCGGTGATTTTGTTGTGGACGCACCGGTCGGACCGGCGACGGACACTGGTTATCTCAAGGTTACCACTGTGAAATCGGGAGTCCCGATCATGGGGTATGTGACACGTAGCAACGGCGCGCAGTATCTGGGACCCACGGCGGTCGCAGGTGAATCCGCCGGCAACAACGGACACAACTCGAGCGCGGTCGCCGCGAATCTCTATGTTGTGACCTTCCAAACCGCTTACGCCCCGAACGCGGCCTAAGCCACCAAGGAAAACACTATGTCACAAGAAACACTTGAATCACCAGACGTGTTCAATCGCCAGCTGCTCGACGCACTCGCGAACGCACAGGACGGCCAACTGAAGAACGCTTCCGAATCCAGCTCGCGCATGGTGCGCCGCCGGATCAGGGAGAACGGCTTCGGACGCCTCATCCTTCCGTTCAAACCGTGCTCGGATAGCGACCTGGCTCGCCTGCCGGATGTGGAAGTTCCGGTCATTATCGAGGAAATGGAACCCGAGTCAGTCGGGGCCAAGGCCATCTCCTTCAACGACACCGCCGATACTGCCTTCTATCGGGGAGACAAATTTGTTGTCTTCTTTTGCAAGATCACGGTCCTCAGCTGGATCATTTTTGATCAGATTTTGCGGACGATAGTGAGGGTATTGATTTAACCGCAGATTGGAGAGCTGGAATGTCCAAATGGGTGTAGATCCGATGAGTATCTTTGTCCCGGTGGCCGGTGAGTTTCTGTCGGACCTCCTCAGGGATCCCGGCGTTTGCCATCACCGAGTTGAAAGAATGCCGGAGGCTGTGAAAGGAAAGCTTGTTGCGGCCCCTTCCCGCCTTTCCAGCGGCATCAAGGCGCTTTTCCAGGGCAATGCCCGCAACCCCCATGATGCGCTTGAAGCTCTCGCTAAGCCCGCTCTTGCCCGCCCCGGATTTATTGTGAAGCTCCGGGAAAAGCGGCGCATCCACGTCATCTGAGACGGGGAGTGTCAGCAGGTGATCAAGAAGATCTTGATGGATGGGAATTGCCACGCCCGTCCCGGTCTTCTGCTGCTTATCGATCAGAATCATTGCGTTGGTAAGATCAACCTGCCGCCACCGCAGTTGCGACAAGTCTCCCAACCGCTGCCCGGTGAAGAACCCTGCCAAAATCAACCCCTTCCAGTCGTCCGAGGGAGCCGCAGCTACCAGTGCCGCAACCTGCTCCAGCGTGAATGTCCCGGCGACGCTTTCAACCTCCTTCAGAGGTTCCACCGCTGCGCAGGGATTTAGAGGAATGTATCCCAAGCGGACGGCCTTCGCCATGGGGGCAAAAAGGATCTTGGAAACCAGATCGTTGACCGTCGAAGCCGCCCGGCCTTCCTTGTGCATCATGTCTCGAAAACCCCGAATATCGGCCGCAGTAAGGTTCCCCAGTCCGGCGTCAGCCTTTCTTCCCAGATGATCGAGAAATCGATCCACGACCTGCTCGTATTTGGCCACAGTGGTGCCCTCGCGTGACCCCTTCTTGTCTTTCAGCCACTCCTGAAGCCAAGCGCGCGTCTTGTAGAAGGTGATGGGGTCCTGGCCGGAGTGCTCCATAATCGAGTTGATCACCGTCCGAGCCTGAGCTTCGGTGAGACGGCCGCCAGCCGCTTTTTTTGCTGCATTTTCCCATTCAACTGCCATCTTCATGGCATCGGAACGATGCTTTGTCTTTGTTGAGCGAGTAGTCCGTGTTCCATTGGAGTCCCGATAGCAGGCGATCCAGAAAGGACTGTTCGGGTGCTTGCGAAGACTGGCCATACAGTAACAACAATAATAACAACACCTCCCCGTGTCAATTACGTTTTTCGATGTTGTTTATGAACGACTTATGACTCGTCTATGGGTATGTAGGCTCACGAGGGTTCGATTCCCTTCACCCGCTCCATAGAAAACAGCAAAAGCGTTTACTTTTGCGTCAGATTTGCGACAAGCTCTGGAAATGAAGCGTTCCGGAGCCCCGAAGAGCATCACCTTCCCGGTAATCGTGCAGCGTGGGCCGACCGGCAAGAAGGCGGTTGTCAAAATACTCAGCACCCCGACGTGCGTTAAAGGGAAACGCTACGATTCCTACACGGTCGTCTACTACTCCGAAGGCAAGAGGCATCGGGAGCGTTTTAACGATTACTCCAAGGCTCTCGCGCAAGCCGAAGAGGCCGCTACCAAGCTGTCGAACGAGGCCAACACTGGGCTGCATCTGGCCGGTGAGGATCTGAGAATCTATTCGGCGGCGCTTGATTCTCTGAACAAACAGGAAGTCAGCCTTGAGAATGCCGTTGCCGAATACTGCGAGGCCGCCAAGATCCTCAAGGGGGTTCCCATTCTTAAAGCCGCGCTTTTTTTTCAGCAGCACGATGGTGCTCCCATCGAGCTTGCATTGCGCGAGCACGCCGATGCCAAAAAGATTCTTGGCGGGGTCTCGCTCATCGAGGCGGCGAACTTTTACGACCGTCACGGCCGCAGCGTGGTGAAGAAGGGAACCCTGGAGGAAATTCGCAGGGCCATGCTCGCCGCGCTGGAGGCCGATGGTTGTTCTAAATACCACATTCGGGACCTGAAGCGGCACCTGAAGGCTTTCGTCGAAAAATTTCCGGTCCCGATCGAACAAATTTCAACCAGCCAGATCAATGAGTGGCTGCGCGAACTTCCTGTAGGCGACCGCACCCGTGATAATTTCCGCGACAGCGTCCACAATTTTTTCAATTACGCCAGAACCGAAGGCTACCTGCCCAAAGACCGACCGACCGCCGCCCATGATACCAAGCGAATCAACGCCGCTGGTGCCGAGAACCAGGTGTTCACGGTGGAAGAAGCCCATGCCATGTTGTGCGGTGCACCGGATTGGCTGATCCCCTGCTTGGCGATGAAGCTTTTCTGCGGGATTCGGACCGAAGAGATGCTCCGCATCGAATGGGACTGCGTGAAATTTGATCAAGACGTGCTGATTTTGTCGAAGCAGGTGACCAAGACCAAACAGCGCCGGATCGTTCCGATCCTCCCGAATCTCAAACTCTGGCTGCTGCCCTATTCCGACGCCACCGGCCGGATAGCAGATCGATGGAGTTCAGCCCAGACGCTCTCGAAATCTTGGACCAACCGGGCAAAGAATGTGGGCATCACCTACAAAAAGAACGCCATGAGAAACTCGTATATTTCTTACCGCGTTGCCGCCATCAAAAACATCGCACAGGTCTCATTGGAGTCGGGAAACAGTCCTGTCGTAATCCAGAAGGACTACCTGGAGTTGGTGACGGAAACCGACGCCAAGAGGTGGTTTTCGCTCGTTCCGGGAGGAGGGCTACCCGAATGAACCCAAGACAATCTCTGGTATCACTTTGCGGTCCGTCTCTCCCTGTCCGATAATGTCAGGAACTTGTGCCGTGCAGGTGTGCGGATAGCGCTCACGATAAAACCTATAACCCGCCCGCTGTTCATTATTGTCGAATTTTACGAAATAATCGCCTGCCACAAAAAAAGTACTTGCGCTGTAATTGTTTCGGACCCATAGAGCGATTACAATTAATATGCTGTATAGCAAACCACCATGCCGGTACCGACTCAGCAGTCGGCAGCCAGGTGATCTCTACCCCAAGATCGCTCGCAGCGTCTTGGGCGCGATCCCTCGGTTGGCGTTGATTACGCTTCGCGGTGCTGCCACGGGCAGCGGTGGAAATTCTGGAAATGCGGCTGCGCGCTTGGAGGATCCTAAGGGATCTCTGCCATGCTCAAGCCGCTGGATCGCGACGACGTAATCACTGGGGGCAGTGCCTCCAAGCACCTCCCGACGATTGCACGGGAGGCTGCGGATCTCCTCGGCTGCCTGACCTGCGTCTGCACTGCATGTGCAAGCCGGCTCCAGTGCGAGGCTTACCAGCGCCGGTGCCCGCTATTCCAACCTCATCACGCGGAACAGGTTTCCGAGGGCCTCAGTCACCGCCTTTTGTGCGGAGAATCCGCCTACGGGAATACGCGGCGAAAAATCGCAAGCGAAGCCAATCCTGAAGGCGACTGCGGGGACAAGCAGCGGGATGACCTGCTGCTGATCGGAGACGTAATCAAGCGCACGAAACTCTCCCTCCGGAAACTCCGTTACGACATGGCCTCAGGCGCACTGACGTATCACAAATTCGGACGCTCAACTCGGTTCGCTCCCGACGACGTCCAGTCTTACATGGATGCCCGCCGAATTGGTCGGAGGCGGAACACTCCAGAAAATCGAAATGCTTGGCCGCCCACCATGAAAAATCAACTATGAATACAGAACCTGAATTTAAGCCCGGCAGCGAGAGATGGACTGCGGCCGCCATGAGTGACCTGCCATCGCTATGCCGCGGAACAATGGGGAACAAGCCCGTGCTGTGGAGAACGAACACCCGCACGGTGCTCGCCGACCCGAGCCCCGAGTTCGGCGAGAAACTTCTCTGCGACGGCATCGTCGTCAACATGGGCGACGCATGCGCGTTCTCCTGCACTTACTGCTATGTAAAGGGCGTCGTCAGGAAGTTTGCCCATCACGTGGTAGACCTCTACAACGCCGATGCTGCGGCCGGAGCCTGCGGCAGCAGGAGGCCGCTGGACTTCCACGAGGTCGTCATCCGCCGGGCCAACGCGCTCCGGGTCCTCGAGTCGCAGCTGGTTCGCCGGGATGGCAGCCCGCGGTATTCGGACCCCGAGGACAGGAGGGTCGCCTTCACCTCCAGCCTCGTGGACCCGGCCCCCAACATGGATTTGCTCCGGGAGACGGCCGAGGCCTGCAAGCTCATCCTGCAGCATACCGGGTGGCAGATCCGCCTCCTCTCCAAAAGCAGCCTCTTGGCCGAGATCGTAAAATTCATCCCCCCTCGCCACCACCACCGGCTGATCTTCGGGTTCTCCACCGGCACCATCGACGACCGCACCTCGCGGGCCATTGAGACGGGAGCCCCCAGTGTGAGCAAGCGCATCAAGGCGCTCCGCTGGCTCCAGGACCGCGGGTTCCGGACGTTCGCAATGATCTGCCCGAGTTTGCCGCAGGAGAACTACGATCAGTTCTCTCGGAACGTCTGCGAGGCCATCTGCGCCGAGCGCTGCGAGCACGTGTGGGCAGAGGCGATCAACGTCAGGCCCGACGCCATGCCGAGAACCCTTGAGGGTCTCCTGCGCGAGGGCCTGCACAAGGAGGCTGAGATGCTGCGGGCAGTCCACGGCCCAGGTGCCGGGGCGGCGTGGGAGGACTACACGCGCCAGACCTTCCTGGCCCACGCCAGAAACGTCCCGGCCGGGAAGCTGCGCTACCTGCAATACGTCACCAACCACTCCGCCGGATGGTGGGCCCGCATGCGGACAAAGGGAGCGGTCCTGCTCGGCGCTGACGCCCGGAGGCTCGGCCTCTGCGAGACCCCTGCCCGCCCGGCCGTGACAGAAAGCGACACGACGCCAAGCCCGACCGCTGGCCAATCACAAGTCCCGAGAACAACAAATTTATGAGCACCATAAACACGCCAAATATCAGTCTGCCCACAAAGGCAGAGAAACTAGAAACCGCAACTCCCGCACCGGCCAAGACCCGGGAGCGGAACGAGCCACTCCACATAAAAGCTCAGCTGATTAACCCGGCATGGGCCGAGGAGGTGGTCGCTGCATTCAGCGTGAGCGGTCCCATCGCCAAACCCGTGGCTGCCTCCATCTCCGCCGCCGTGGCCGAGTCCGTTACCAAGAAATTCACGCGGCCCAAGCTCGCCAGGCTCATCCGGAAATCCCTCGCCGGAGCCATCGCGTAACAAACCCTGTGGCCTGGCCTATCCCATGAGAACAAGCATCCCGCAGCCCCGCCGAAGGCCAACCAGAGCCCCGGCGGTCCTGTGCGCTTCACTGCCGGTTGAGGCCCCCCAAACCATCCGGGGCGCAGCGCATGGGCCTGCACATGCCCGCTACATGAAATTAATCCAGTATAACTCACTATACCGGATTTGTTGCTTCCTCTCCCTGGAGAGCCAGAACCCGGTTTTCTCAAAGCCTCTCGCTCCCCACGCGGATGGCCGACGGCACCCGGCCTGGACTGCAGTCTGGAACGGCTTGCGGCCACTCAACCTCTCCATGTCATGATCAATTTCGTTTGCATACGCGTCAAAAAACTTACGGATTGGGGCATGGGAAACCGCTCGCAAGACGGGGCGGAAAGCAGCGGGGTCGAAGGGCTTACGGCGCATGATTTGCGCCTCATCGAAACGCTCAATGCGGATCCCAACCGCACCCGTGAGAACAGCATTTGTTGTGCCGAAACCGGTTGGAAAAATGTTCCTCTCACAACCGCTTTTGCAAAGGAAATCGGCGCGGATTTTGCCAACTTTATCTCCAAAAAGGCGCGAAACCTTATCGCGAAACTCGGCATCGTCAAGATCCGCGAGAACGCCTGCAAGGTTGTTAATTTGCAGCTCATGGTCAGCCCCGAGTGGCTGAGGGACGGCCATCTCGCAAATCCCGTTAACCCCGAAAAAGCCAGACAATTCACAGCGGTTTGCGCCAATTTTCTGCGCCAGAAATATGAAGAGATCTTCCTGGTGCTCATAGGGCATCTGGACGAACTCAATGCGCATATGTCGGGCTACATTCTCCCTGCCGTGCTCAAAACTCGTGGCAAACCGGGGCGACCGCCCAAGGGAAAATCGGCAGAAACGGCAGGACGCAAAGGTGAGGAGTCATGGGGATTGGACGCCAAAAGCATGTTCACGCCAGACCTGCGGGTGCGCATGGAAAATTCCTCCGAACCGCTTTCGAGCGAACAAAAAAGCAAGGCGAAAACGGCGGACGCCGTAACGCCTTCGGACGACGAAAGCCAGCAGGCCGCCCATCCAAAAGCATTCAAGTATGTGAGAATAATTCACTCGGGAACCTGCTCGCGGATTCAAACGGAATTCGCCGAGTTTTGCCAGAAACAGGGCCTCGATGTCGTTCGCGGGATCGCCGGGAGCCGGGCAAAACACCAAGACATTGCGGAGTTTAACCACCTGCTTCGCTGCGCAGCCAAGAAGAAGGAAGAAATCGAGAAGATCGCCGACCCTGATGAACTTCGAGCCCTCGTTCTTGCAAACCAGCTGAAGGCCGAAGAATACGAGCGCGTAAGCAGAGAGCTCAGCCAGTTGAAGAAAGACGCCCAGAAAATGCAGCAGCCGCTTATTGAAATTAATAGAAACATGGAAGGCGAGATTCGCGGATTGCGCAAAGAACGAAATGAGGCGCGTCGGCAACTCGAGCTATACGCCAATCCGATTTCGGCGTCCGAGTTGATCGAAAAACTGACGGGAGTCTCCCCGACAACTGATCCCAAGAACGGCCATTTCTTGTTCAGGCTGCCGCTTGGCCTTGCGCTCGCGGTGGATCCGAAGCGCGGCAGCTTCCGGTGCTTGAGCGGGTTTGACGTGCTCGGAAAAACTCCGGAAGAATGCCAGAGAACGGGTGCCATTGAAGCGGCGGTATTACTCCTGGGCTGCCAGAAAAGCGAGGGGCCGCTGATCCTAGCCAAATATTTTCCGATGCCGCGCGCGATGGCTACTTTGGCCGCCCATGCGGAGCAAGCGCTCAGGACGTCGGAGCTGCTCCGGCGCACGAATTTCGAAAAAGACATGCTTGATCTGGGCACGACCGAGGACGCGTCAGCGTGGGTTGGCGTTGAGGAGCAGCGCGTCAGAACCTTCGGGCTGGAACGAGAATATCTCGGCAGCCTGCATGACGCCCGCCTGATTTACGCGAACAAGCTGCGCCAGCTGGTGACGCGGAGATATGAATTCCCCCCCGGTAAACCCTGCAAGATTGTGGGTTGGACGGTGCAGGACTTGTGCGCCCCGATGCGCCAGGAATTCGGGGCATTCGGCGTTTGCCCGATCGCTGAACCCGCAAAACCGCTCAACGCGATCCTGACTGACGACATAGTGACTGCGCTCGCGATAAAGCTGCACCGCAAGCGCAACAACGAACCAACTTCGATACTGGTTTTAGGCAAAGCGGATCACGAGAATATGAGCGTCTGGCTCAAAGGGCTGGCTGATGTGCGCAATGTTTGGGCGGCTCCCGCTGAAGTTTCCGGTAAGACATCGGTTGCCTCGACGTTACGGCAAATCGACCGATATGCGACGATCCTGGAGCCGCCAGACGATTGCGCCAGTTGGGCAGGCTGGCTCAGAATTAAAGCAAAGGGCTCGTCGGGCGGCGGCGCGCAGCGGGGTGCACAGGGGATTCCCTTCGTCTTGAAAGAACCGAGCGGACCGTAGGTGTTTTCCCCGGAACCAAAGCTCCAACGGGTAAGGAAAGCGTCAAAAACGCGAGCTTCTCCTGTTGGTAAACTTCCCCGGCCCGTCAGAGATAAAGGATTACCCGTTGAGGCGCTGCTCCAATTTCGAGAGCGCCGCGAGCACGGATTCAAACGAAGGCACCTCGCCGAAGATCATGCCGGTCATCGCGCGGTAATCCCGCTCGAGGGCCGATTTTATTTGTTCCGGCCCCCGGGTTTCTCCACGTGATCGAGGAGATCCCGGACAACGCGCTGCATCCACGTGGGCACGGTGGAGATGCCGGAGCGCAAATCCTCGCGGATGGCCGTCCCGTTTTTTGGATCGCGCAGGATGGCCTCAAGCCGCCGCATGATGCGGCCACGATCTCCCGGCAGCGTGTCCTTCAGCCAGTGGAGAGCCTGCACGACACGCATGGCAGGACGCCCGGCCCAATACAGTTTGCTCGGCGCGGTCGGCTTGAACTCGACCGTGAGATTGCCCAGACGAAGAGGGCGAAGCCGGGCGTCCGTGCGGACAATAACCCGCGCGGGAACCGCGTCGGTGAGCCCGAGGTCGTTGGCCGCCGTCATCCCGTCAACGAGCATCCGGCTTTGGTCGCGCCGCGCGAGCACGTCGATCAGTTCCCGGTAATCGGGCGCGGCCGGCTTTTTCGTGAGGCTGTTGACCGCCGGCCTGTCATAAAGCCCACGGTCGATCCGGCGGAGTTTGCCGGCCAACGCCAATCGCTGCAACGCCTTGTCCACAGCCTCGCGGCAGCCAAGATCCAAAAAATCCGTGGGCGTCCACGCGGCATATGGCCTTTTGCCTGCGGTGCGGCGAGATATAGCCTCCTTGAGAGTGGGTGGTTTTGCAGGCATGGCTGATAGGCGACACATAAACATATGTTTCGGATTTCTCAAAGAAAAACAGTCCGAAATATGCATACATATGTCGGACAGTATTCGCGGGCTCGATCCTTTCTGACATATCTCGCTTCCTCAAAGTATTCCCGGTGGAGTCCGATCAATGGCCGCGAAGACTCGCCGGCTCAAGCTCCGCGACTACTCGACTGTGGCACCCACCGAAGAGGAAATCGCCGGCCTCACCACCCAGTCCAACGATCCTCTCATCAAACGTGTGGCCGCACGCCTGATGGACGAGAGCCAGGGCAACGACGAAACGGCCGCCACGGCACGCGTCGCCCTCCGGGAACTTTACACCGCCACCCGGAGCAACTGACCCAACACCGTGAAACTCCATTCCCTGACAGTCAAAAACTTCAAAATCCACCGCGAGCGCCACGTCGAGTTTGATGATCGCCTCACGCTCATCAGCGGCCCGAACGAAACCGGAAAATCCACGCTGCTCGAAGCGCTCCGAAAAGCATTTTTCCTACGCGCCCGCGGTGGCAGCGAGCACCACACAAGCACGCGATCCGAGCTCCATGCCGGGCTCCCGGAGGTCGAAGTCGTCTTTTCCGTCGGAGGAGCCACTTACACCCTGCTAAAGCGCTTCGGGGGGTTACAGGGCGTCGCGCGGCTCGCGCAGCACGCAGGCCAGACATGGCAGGGAGACGAAGTGGATGAGCAACTGGCCGTTCTTTTCAAAATCGCCCCTGGCAGAAGACCGAATGAATGGGATGAACCTTGGCAGCACCTTTTCACCTGCCAGGGAGAAAGTGGCGCCGACCCGATGGATCTCGCCAACGGCCAACACGAGGGGCTCGTTCGCCGGCTCCAGCTTCAGGGCGGAGCTGCGGTGATTCTCTCCGAACGCGATACGAAGGTCGCGGCAGGCATCGCTGATAAAAAAGAGGAAGCCTTTACGCAACGGGGGCAGCCGAGCGCCGGCTCGATCCTCGCTACCGCTGCGAGTGAGGCGGAAACCGCAAATGCCGCGCTCACGAACGCGGAAGCCCGCCAAAACGCCCTTGTTTCGGCTGAAAACGACTATGCCGATGCGCTGGAAACCATCCGAAGCAAGACCTCCGATCTCGCGCTGCTCGAACCGCAGAAAATTGAAGTCGATGCCAAGCTGGAAAGCGCCCGGTCGTTGACTGCGCAGAAAGAGTTGCAACAAATCGAGGTATCCAATGCCGTTGCCGTATACGGGCGGATCAATACCGCAGACATTAAAATCAAGGGCCTTAGGAGCGAGATCGGCAATCTGCGGGAGGCCATGGCCCCGCTGCAGACCAATGTTTCCATCTTGCAAAAGGCGGTCGAGGAGGCCGCCGCCGCCCTTTCAGCGTCAACCGCAGCATACGCCAGCGCCAGCCAGTCGGAGCGCGATTCCCGGACCCGCCGCGATGTGGCCGCAGCATGGGTTGACAAACTTGAAAAAGAAAAGCTGCTAGCGGACTTGTCCGCGCGATTCGAGGCCATCAGGAAGCTAAAAAAGGATCTGGACGATCTCACCGATCAACGCGCCAAAGTCCCGCAGGTTTCCGAAGATGCCCTCGAGGGCCTGCGCGAAAGCGAAAATGAGATCAACAAGGCGAAAGCCGTCCTGAACGCCACAGCCACCAAGATCAAGATCCTCAAGACCGACGTTCCCGTGACAGTTGGCGGCGAAGCCCTCGCCACCGGCCAGGAGATGATCCTCACCGTCGAAACGAATCTCTCTGTCGGCAGCACCCTCTCTCTGGCCATCATTCCCGGCGGCGAGTCGGGGCTGCTGGAGGCTAAAAAAGCCGTCGAGGACGCCGAAGAGAAACACCGCGATCTCCTTGAGCGGGCGAATGTCAATTCCGTTTCGGAAGCCCAGGCAGCCAACACACGTCTCCGCGATTTGAGGGGAGCTATCGAAAATCTCGAAGCACGCCTACTCGATGCCAATGCCCTTCAGGTAGAGGAGAATTTCGACGAGGCCAAGGACTCGCTCGCGCAAGCGACAACCGCATTCAATAATCGCAATACCCAGCCCCATGGCATCACTGCTTTTCCGGCAGTGATCAAGGAATCCAAAGACCTCCTAAAAACCGAAGAAGAGGCCTTTGCCGCCGCTGAAGCCGCTAAGGCTGCTGCCGAGACGAATAAGAATCAGTGCCAGGGAGAACTCGATAGAAAACGCAGCGAACTTTCAGAAAGCGAACAGCTGATTACCGAGCGGAATGCTGAGATTAACAACAAAACCATCGAGGTGGATCTCATTATTGGGGAGCACGGAGACGACCTTCCACGCTCACAGGCCCTGCAGAGCGCCATGGACATCAAAACCACCAAAGAAGCAGCCCTAGCGAGCACCTGCGCCGCACTTGAACAGCTTCAGGTTGATCAACTCAACCGCGAGCAGGCCCGCCTTGCGAAGTCGCTCGAGAATTGCCGTAACGATCTTAACTTGGGAATCCAGCGCAAGGCTGTCTCCGAGTCCCTTCTCCGCCGAGATGGCAGCGAGGATCCCGAATCCGCGGTCAAGCGCGCAAAGGCCGTGGCGGAGCTGGCCGACAAAAATCTCGAAGGCATCCGCAGAAAAGCATATGCCATCAAGCGCATCCACGAACTCTTTCAGGAGGAAAAGCGCGAACTCGCCCACCAATACACTCGGCCGCTCGCCGACAAAATCCGCGCCTACCTCCACTGCCTCTTCGGGCCAAGCGTGAGCGTCGACCTAGTCCTTGAGGAAAACAGCTTTGAAGGCATCAAAATCAGCCGAACCGACTTCGGGAACGTCGCTTTTAATTTCGACCAACTGAGCGGCGGGGCAGAGGAGCAGGTCGCGGCAGCCGTCCGCCTTGCGATAGCCCAGATTCTTGCCGAAGAGCACGATGGGCAACTGCCAGTCGTCTTCGATGACTCCTTCACCAATTCCGATACGGAACGCGTCAGGAAAATCCAGGGTATGCTCGATCTTGCTGCCGAAAACGGTCTCCAGGTCATCGTCCTCTCCTGCAACGATACCGACTACAACAGCCTCGGTGCCCGGTCAGTTTCTCTTCCCCGAATGCAACTCCATGCATCAACCGCTGCGCCGCTGTCCGGCAACGAGCCCCCCACCGTTCCAGATGAGGCGGAACAGGACGAGGGCGAGGTGGCGGACCAAGCCGTGGAAGCCGCGGCGCCAGTTGAAACCACTCAAGTTCAAAAGGAGGAATTTCTTGAACGCCTCCGCGCCGAAGGCGGAAAATCCGGCAACATCAAACTGCGCGGCCAGCTTGGATGGGACGAGCCGACGTATGGTGCCGTCAAAACCGCTCTCGTCGCCTCCGGACAGATTAGCACAGGCGCAGGCAGAGGAGGCAGCGTTTCATTGATGAATTGATCCGAACCACCCATGCCGGCCAAATCGAACCCACTGCCCGCCGAAAGAAACGCGCTCCGGAGCTGCCTCCCCATCCACTCCCGGAATACAAACGGAACCTGAAACGCATCGCCGCCGACGCGGAGCTGGCGCTGGTATTCTTGAAATGCCACTGATCACGAACTGAGGAGCCGGCGCGTGACTTTGAGGACGGCGTATTTTCGACGAGTTCTACGGGAAGCGTGAGGCCGACGCGGCTGAGCGCCAGCGCTTCCTCCTCCCAGTGGAACTCCAGCGCGGCCATCCCTCTTCGCGGATATCTGTTGCACCAGGCGACCTGGAACTCCAGCGTCCTCACCGAGGACTGCAGGACCAGTGGCCCAAGGGTTTCCAGATCGCAGGTTGCGAGAGCCGGGTCGGCCAGCGAGTCGACCCTGACATAGGGGCACGAGGCATAGCTTCTCCTGACCGTATTTTCGAATATCCCCATGGCAACCCGCCTCATGCCCAATTCCTCCGGGACGATGATCGCGCGCCGGATGGTGGCCAGCGCGACCTTGCCCAGTGACGCCGAACTCTCGCGCAGGGCGATCACCAGCCCGAGCGGGCGGTTCCGCTGCACCAGCACCTGGGATTTGTATCCGTTCCAGATTGTCTCGCGATCGGCCGTGATGATGTAACCAACGCTGCTGGAGATCGAGGCGAAGGCCTCGCCCTCGAGGGCTTCCTCCTGCCAGGCGGTGGCAAGGCGCTTCGCGGAGGGGTAGCGCTTGGGCTTCGGGAGGCCATCGGGTATTTTTTTCATGGGTAATATTTGGAAATGTGGACGGTGTCGCCGAAGGGGGCCCTCTTTCGGCTGTTGCCGTAGACGCACCAGATCGTTGGAAAATCCCACGGGCCATCGGGGAAGATTCCCGCGAGATCGGTCAGGTAAATGCACACGCGGGGCGAGATGTTGTGCAGTTTGATATACGCGCCCACTGGCCGGAAATCGGTCCCGCCACAGCCCTTCGCCTTGATCTGGATCCTCTCACCGGATCCATACTCCTCGACTCCGGTGACCCTCGTGTCGCAATAAATCACCGTCACATTTTTCGGCCGGCATTCCAGGATGATCGCGTTGATCTCGGCCTCGAACGAGTCGAGCGCCCTGCCATTGCGGAAAATCGATGCGCTCGTGTCGATGGCCACCACGATCTCCCCGAGCGTGGTATCGTGGATTTCGGGAATGATGATGTCCTCGGGCAGGAACCTGCGGTCGGGCCTTTGCCAGCTGTAATCGGCGTCCGCGGTGTTCTCGACAAAGCGCTCGAGCAACCGCTCCCACGGAACCCTTGGGTTCACGATCCGGTTCACCAGTTTTTCGATGCAGCCGGGGAGGTTTCCCTTCTGCATCCTGGCGGCGGTGGCCGCCTGGACGACCCTCCGGTCCCACTCCACGGCCATCTCGTCCGGCGATCTGCCCTTCGCCTTGCCGTCTGACCCATCCCCAGCGCATGCGGCCTGCTCCTCGAACTCCCCCCATCCGCCCTGCTTGTAGGTCCGCACCTTCACCCGGACGACCTTGATGTCGAGCAAGCCCTGACGCAGGCGGGAGAGAATCTCCTCCGCGCCGCAATCATCGAGCTTGTGGTCGATGAGGCCACCCGGCGGCAGATCGAGCCGCCGGGCGGACAGCGACTTGTTGTAGTTGTCGAGGAAGTTGTTGATCGCGTAGTCCCCGGCGATATTCCCTTCCACCGTGGCTGGAAGCCGGTGCAGGTGCCCGAGCGCCGGGTGAAGGACCTCGTGGGCAAGGAGCCCGACGATCTGCCCGGGTGGCAGGGACTCGATGAATTCCGGATTGTAGCGGATCGACACCCCGTCGGTGCATGCCGTGCTCACGGAGGGATCCTCCACCCGCCGCATGTGGAGCAGCAGAGAGGCGAAAAAGGGATGGTCTAGCACAAGGGAAGTCGCGGCTTGGCTCACCAGTTCGGAAGCTTTGGACATGGGATCAGGTGAGGGCCTCGTGGTTTCTTGTCGCCCATTGGGCGAATGCGGGGGTGCGGCAAAGGGCCTCTTCCGCATGGATCGCGAGCTTCACGGCGAAGACCTCGAATTCTTTTGGCATCCGCCCGACGAACTCGAGGAAATTTCCCATCGTCTGGGCCTTCACCTTCTTCGAAAGTCCGGCGCAGGTCGCGTAGAGGACGGACGGATCCTCGGGCATTGGAGCCACCTTGGAATTCTTGAGCACGGTATCGAGATTGGGGAGTTTCTCCCAGATTCCCACGAAGCCGAGGAACTCCGCCGCCGCGCCTTGGCCGAGCGCCCCGTTAAGGAGCGCGCGCCGCACCTCGCCGTCGCTCGAGTGGGCGATGATCGCGCTGGCCTTCTCCCAGGTGCGCGGCGAGGCAAAATTGCTAACGCCGTCCCATTTCGCGCCGTCGAATGTCGTGAGCAGGTCGGGCCGGAACCGGAGGAACGCGATTACGATCGGCTCGACGCCGTTCCCGTGGGCCCACTTGATCCAGTCCTCAAGGTCCAGCCGCACGCGGATGTTCACGATGCGGTTGACCACGGCGCTCGAGAGCTTTTCGATGTGGACCCGGTCCTCGGCGCGGTTCCCCAGCAGCACGACAAACGCGTCGTCGGGAAGCCGGTGGTCGCCGACCCGGCGGTCGTTCAGCAGCTGGAGCGCCACGTTCTGGACTGCGCGGGTGGCGCAATTGAATTCCTCCAGCGCGATCACGGGGCTGTCGGTCTTCGGCCAGAACGCCGGACGGCTCAGCCGCATCGTGCGGACCCCCTCCTTGTCCGTCTCGAGGTAAGGGAACCCCTGCACATCCTGTGGGGCATAGTAGGCAAGGCGGGCATCGATGAACTCCGCCTGGATCTCCCCGGCGTATTGGGCGACGACCGCCGACTTGCCCACCCCGGGCTGCCCTTGGACAAACGGGTTGAGCTTCGCCGCATGGCAGTCGCGCAGGACGGAACGCAGCTGGGATGGAGAGACTTCGATCTGTTTCATGCGGGAGATCATCGCACGCCAGAAAGACAGGGAGTGTCGTCACGAAATAAATGAATTCAGAAATAAATTTATGGCGCGACACATCCTGTCTGTGCGTTGCGATAATTTTTCCCTCACAGCCACCCGCCTGCCATCGCACAAAGCACTTAACTCTTCTTCAACCGTCAACCGCCTGATAAATATCCACCAACCGACCAACCCAATGTCTATCCGGATCGTTCCACACAAAGACTTCGCAAGCCTTCTCGGGGATTTGGCCGGCGATTTCTCTGGGAAGGCACCGGCCCTGCGGCCGTATCCGGTGGTCATCCCGTCGATCCCGTTCAGCGATCACCTTCAGCTCGCGATCGCTGAGAAGTTCGGGATCTGCATGGGGATGGAATTTCTCACGCCCTCCGGATTCATCTCACGGCTCACGGGCCGCGAAAACGCCTCCCCCTGGTCCAGGGATCAGCTCGCCTGGCGGATTCTGCCGCATGCCCGCGAATATGGTCGCCAGTTGGGAATCGACCCGGACGGCGCTTCCCCGCGCGACCTGTTCGCCGTCTCCGAGCTTCTGGCGGACCGCCTTGACCAGTATGGGCACTTCCGTCCGGAAATCATCCGCGCATGGAACGCGGGCCGCCGGTTTCTTCCCGATAATGCGGACGAGCCCTGGCAGATGAAACTTTGGACGACATTGAAAGATGAGATCGGTGCGGGTTCGCCGCATCCGGCGATCTCGCTTCAGCAGCTCGGGGGAGATGCCGCATTTCAAGGGCGCGCGAAAAAAGATTTCTCGAAGGTCACGGTGATCGGGACCGGCTCGATCGACCCGCTTCTTGTCGAGGTCCTGAAGCTCCTGACCGGCAGCGAAATCACGCTGCACGTCCTCCTCCCAACGATGGAGTATTTGGGAGAATTGAAGAGCCACAAAGAGCTTCTCGCCGAGTCCCTCAAGAACCCCGAGGCTTTTTCCGACGAAGCCGGGCATCCGCTGATTTCCTCGATGGGACGCCATGCGGTCGGGTCGTTCCTGCTGCTGGGGACGCTCGACGAGGATTTCACCAACTGGCCCGAGGCCGGAAGCGGGGCGCATTGCGCGGAGGGCGCTCCGTTGCTGGCGCGGCTGCAGTCCGATATCCACCGCCTGGCCGGACCGGTCAAATGCGAATGCGTGGGCGACGCAAGCGTCCGGGTTCATTCCTGCTACGGTCCACGCCGAGAGATGGAAGTCCTCCGCGACGAGATCCTTCGCGCATTCCAAGAGATCGACGGCCTGCAACCCGGGGACATCCACATAGTCACGCCCTCGCTGGAGACCTACGCTCCGCTCATCCCCGCGGTTCTCGAGCAGATTTCCCATCACGGTGAAAACCCCGCCGGTCAGATCCCGTTGGAAAAAATCCTCAAGGTCCGGGTCACCGAGATTTCGCGCGCCGGGCAGGATCCCGTCACGCTCGGGCTGCTTTCCCTTTTGGAGATGGCGACGGGCGGCCGCCATGAGGCCAGTTGGATCATGGAGCTCCTCCATCTCGCCCCCGTCCAAAAAGCGCTCGGTATCGGCGACGACGAGCGCGGGTTGGAGCGCGTGCGCGGGTGGATCCGCGACAGCGGGCTCACAAGCGGCCTCGGGGAAAATTCCGCCGCCCCAGAAACCGGCTCGTGGGGGTTCGCCCGCGAGCGTCTGATCGCGGGCCTCTGGCAGGGAAATTTGGAATCGGCCCGCTATCCCGAAGAGGGCTCCTTTGTCCTTCCGGTCAGCGACCAGCTTGCCGGTGACGCGAAACTTCTCGAGGGCTTTCTCGGATGGCATCTGCTTTTGGAGGAAACCATGAAATCCTGGCAGCTTCCCGCGAAGCCCGCGGAGTGGGGCGAGCGCTTGAAAAGTGTGCTGCCCGGCCTCCTCGGCGGCGGGGATGGGGACGATCTTAAAGCCCGTCCGCATCTTCTCTTCCTGCAGGGCCTCGCCTGCGAAACTCCGGTCGATGCCGGAACCATCCTCGACTGGCTGGACGGGGCGACCGGAGAGGAACGCCGCCGGTCACCGAACTCCGGCAAGATCACATTCGGCCGGTTCAAGCAGCTCCAGAACATCCCCTGCAAAGTCCTCGCGATGGTCGGCATGCAGGACGGTGCGTTTCCGGGCCAGAGCCGGCTCCCGGCATGGGACCTCCTGCAGGTCTCGCCAAAAATGTGGGACCGGAATCCCCGCGTGGACGACCGCCAGCTCTTCCTCGACGCCCTTCTCACCCCGGGCGATCGCCTCATCATCACCGGCTCCACCCGCAACCTCCGCACGAACAAGGAAGAGCCGTTTTCCTCCTGCATCGACGAGCTCCTCCGGGTCCTCGCCTCCATGGGTGCCGGTCGCAAACAGCTCGTCGTCGAACACCCGCTCCAGCCGTTTTCTACGGCGTATTTTCTTGGGGAAGGTTCGCGCCTTCCAGGCACATTCAGCACCACCAACGCCGCAGTGGCCCACGGCATCGCCGAGGCGGGCGACGAGCGGAAGCTGCGGCCGTTCTGGAAGCAAGAGCCTGCACAGCCCGCCCCTGACGCGCCTGTTGAAATCCAGATCTCCCTCCGCGACCTCATCGAGTTTTGGAAAGATCCCGCCAAGGCGTTCGTCAAGGCTCAGGGCGTCTCGCTCTGGCGCGATGGGGAAGACGACGAGGAACTCGACCGTGCCCCGATCACGCTCGGCCCCTTGGAATCCTGGAAGATCAAGGATGCCATCGTCCAGGAGATCGCGTTCGGCGATGGAAATCTAGAACTCGCCAAGGCCAGCCTCTCGGCGAACCGCCTGCTCCCGCGCGGCCATCTTGCCGCCAATGCCTGGGACGAGAACAAACGATCCGCCGTGCCGTTGGGAAAAACGATCCGCGAACTGCG
>Ga0247840_10005457_pt1 | contig 19138 bp, 23 predicted proteins | sample LaCruzMarch2015__FD_192404 | JGI IMG/M metagenome (GOLD analysis project Ga0247840, IMG submission 192404) | Freshwater microbial communities from meromictic Lake La Cruz, Castile-La Mancha, Spain - LaCruzMarch2015_17m | ecosystem: Environmental > Aquatic > Freshwater > Lake | place: Spain... | reverse complement strand
GGCGGTTCAACGTATTCTTCTGTCATAATGAAGTCGGCGAATAAGATTGGGTTTTCGTATATAATCCTGGAATTCTACGATTTTTCTAGCTAAAAATCAATATCTTAGTTTTTAGACAGGCTCTCAGAAATAGATATTGCGTCGGGATCGACGGATGTTTAGTTCGTCAGGGTTCGTCGGAAATCAACGTCGATGAATCGGCCAGACTAGAGGGCGTTTGGTGGGGTCGCCGGGCGACGAACGCGATGCCGCTGAGCCGACGTTGTTGCGACCAAATGTATGTTTGATCCCATGTATCCTGAGAATACGCCCATGAAGACCGCAACCGTAGCCGACGCCAAGTCCCGTCTTTCATCGCTGCTTGACGACGTGGAGGCGGGCGAAGAGGTCGTCATCACCCGTCGTGGGCGGCCCGTGGCGCGGTTGGTTCCGGAGCCATCGGCCGCCGCTGCCTTCGATTGGGAGGCGCTCCGGTCTTGGGTGGCGGCGGGTCCCCCGGCATCGGGTGCAACAGTTGCGGAACTTCGTGAACAGGATCTTCTGTGATTTATCTCGACACCTCGGTCCTGGGCGCGATCTTCTTCCGCGAGCAGAACGCGGCCCTGGCCTTGACCCGGATCGAGGCAGTTCGTGCCCGCGGACTGGTCATTTCAGCCTGGACCTTGACAGAGATGGCGAGCGTGGGCGCCATCAAGGAGCGGACGGGCACCATTGATCATGCAACCAGGCAGCAGGCCCTTTCGGGCTTCCATCGCTTCGCGTCCTCAAGCTTAGCCCTGACCGAAATCGGGCCGGCGGATTTCCGGTCTGCGGCCTTATTGATCGAGGGGCCGGGCGGTCTGCGTGCGGGGGATGCGCTGCACCTCGCGGTTGTCAGACGTTTATCAGCGGAACTTGCGACCTTCGATCGCCGGCTTGCCGAGGCCGCGCCTGCCTGGGGTGTTGCGCTGTTTCCGCTCGGTTGATTCACAGGAAATGGGGGCTTTGGAAAGACGGAAACCGGTGACGATGATCCGGCAAGGAACCTAGTGGAAGTGCGGGAAGCCTCGCCCCTGACGGGCGCGTGGCTACCGACGCGGTGCTATGGAACGTCTGGACCGTGAAAATCTGGAGCCTGTCTCCGGATTCTCATGGCGAGCTTGGCGCCTTGGCGTGACAACTGGGCCTATTCCGGGCTGACCGATGGGTGCAACCTCGCTCAGACGGCAATCACCGCGTCGCCATACCGGACCACGAGCGGGTCACGGCTGAGCAGTCGCAGCGGTTCGGTGATGGCTTGCGCGACCAATAGGCGGTCAAACGGGTCGCGGTGGTGGTCGGGCAGGTGCTCCACGGCCGCGGCGTGCGCCGGGGTGATCGGCAGCAGGTCGTAGCCCGCCTGGCGGAACCACTCCAGGGCTTCGTCGCCGGAAATCGGCATGTCGTCACGGCCCAGGGCGTGTTTGATGGCAATCTCCCAGACGGTCGCGGCGCTGACCAGGACCTGGTTGGCGGGATCATCAATCAGGGCCCGCGCCCGCTGCGACAGGCGTGGGTCGTCGGTCAGGGCCCAGAGGGCGATGTGGGTGTCGAGCAGCAGCCTCATGGGGGCGGGTCGCCCGTGAACAGGCGCTCCACCAAGGCATTGTCGCGGTCGATCGAGGCGGGGACCTGGAATCGGCCCGCGGCGATGCCGATCCGCTGCTGTACCGGGCGCACCGCCAGCGGCACCAGTCGCGCGGCGGGGCGGCCGTTGCGGGCGATCACGATCTCGGCTTCGGCTCCGCTCTCGACGCGCTCCACCAGGCGGGAGAGATGGGTCTTTGCTTCCAAAATATTGACTGTCTGCATGATGCAGCCTCGTGCTGGTCAGAGCTGGTCAGAGCTGGTCAGAGTATGGCGCGAATTTGGCGACCGGGCAAGGGAGAAACAGCAAACTGACCCCCTTGCCCGTTCCCCGCGTGGACAGTCGGGCCCCGGACCTTTAGAATCCCCGCGGATTCGGTGCCGCTTTGTCCGAATCATCAGTGCCCGTGCCCGCTGTTGTCCCGGTGGTCCATCGCGGCCCCCGCAGTGCCGGCCACGCCGCCTCCCGATTCGGAGAAATCCTTGAAAAAGCCAGCAGTTCTGGTCCTGGAAGACGGTTGCGTCTTCCGGGGAACCTCCATCGGCGCCGACGGTTCGAGCGTCGGCGAGGTGGTCTTCAACACCGCCATGAGTGGGTATCAGGAAATCCTGACGGACCCGTCGTACCTGCGCCAACTGGTTACCCTCACCTATCCGCACATCGGCAACACGGGCGTGAACCCGGAGGACGAGGAGTCGCCGGGGGTCCAGGCCGCCGGTCTGATCATTCGTGACCTGCCGCTACTGCCCAGCAACTTCCGGATGCGCGAGCGGCTGGACGACTATCTGCTGCGCCAGGGGGTGCTGGGCATCGCCGGGATCGACACCCGGCGGCTGACCCGCCTGCTGCGCGAGAAGGGCGCCCAGAACGGCTGTCTGATGGCGGGGGAGGGGGTGGACGAGACCGCCGCCCTGACCGCGGCGCGCGCCTTTCCGGGGCTCAAGGGGATGGACCTGGCCCAGCACGCCGGCACCAGCGAGCCCTATGACTGGACCCAGGGGGTCTGGAGCCTGGCGCACGGCCATCGCGACCTGGAGGCTCCACCCCCCTACCACGTCATCGCCTATGACTACGGCATCAAACGCAACATCCTGCGGATGCTGGTGAGCCGCGGCTGCCGGGTGACCGTGGTGCCGCCCCGGACCCCGGCGGCGGCGGTGCTGTCCCAAGCCCCGGACGGGGTTTTTCTGTCCAACGGACCCGGTGATCCGCAGCCCTGCGACTATGCCATCACCGCCATCCGCGAGTTGCTTGAGAGCGGCATCCCGCTGTTCGGCATCTGCCTCGGGCACCAGTTGTTGGGGCTGGCGAGCGGGGCGCAGACCGTCAAGATGAAGTTCGGTCACCATGGCGCCAACCACCCGGTGCAGGATCTCAAAACCGGGCGGGTCATGATCTCCAGCCAGAACCACGGCTTTGCGGTGGACGAGGCGAGCCTGCCCGACTGTCTGGAAGCGACCCACCGCTCGCTCTTCGACGGCTCCCTGCAAGGTATCGCACGCCGCGACTGCCCGGCCTTCAGCTTCCAGGGCCACCCGGAGGCCAGCCCGGGGCCGCACGACGTGGCGCCGGTGTTTGACCACTTCATTGCCCTCATGGCCGCCGGTAAGCAAGTACGTCAGTAACGAGTCGAGAACAAGTTAGGCACAAACGCAATCGTTGTCGTTGTCGTTGTCGTTGTCGTAATCGTAATCGTAATCGTAGAAGCGACGTAATTTGGGGTGCGAGAGAATTCATCGCGCTACGATAAACTCGACAACGACAACGACAACGACAACGACAACGAAAATGGCGCTATCGACAGTCCCTAGTGGAATTGTTTAATTTATCAGTGAACCATTCCTAACGTACTTCTGGAATTTCATGCCCAAGCGTACCGACATCCACAGCATCCTGATCATCGGCGCCGGGCCGATCGTCATCGGCCAGGCCTGCGAGTTCGATTACTCCGGTGCCCAGGCCTGCAAGGCGCTGCGCGAGGAGGGCTTTCGGGTCATCCTGGTGAACAGCAATCCGGCCACCATCATGACCGACCCGGAGATGGCCGACGCCACCTATATCGAGCCGGTCACCTGGCGCGCGGTGGCCGCCATCATCGAGAAGGAGCGCCCTGACGCGCTGCTGCCTACCATGGGCGGACAGACGGCGCTCAACTGTGCGCTCGACCTGGTGCGCCGGGGCGTGCTGGAGCGCTTCGGGGTGGAGCTGATCGGCGCCTCGCGCGAGGCCATCGACAAGGCCGAGGACCGCGACCTGTTCCGCAAGGCGATGCGCAAGATCGGGCTCGACATGCCCCGCTCGGCCATCGCCCACAGCCTGGAGGAGGCGATCCAGGTCCAGGCCTCCATCGGCTACCCGTCCATCATCCGGCCCTCCTTCACCATGGGCGGGAGCGGCGGCGGGATCGCCTACAATGAGGAGGAGTTCGAGGAGATCTGCCGCCGCGGACTGGACCTGTCGCCGACCCACGAGCTGTTGATCGAGGAGTCGGCCCTGGGTTGGAAGGAATACGAGATGGAGGTGGTCCGCGACCACACCGACAATTGCATCATCATCTGCTCCATCGAGAATTTCGACCCGATGGGGGTGCATACCGGGGACTCCATCACGGTCGCCCCGGCCCAGACCCTGACCGACAAGGAATACCAGATCATGCGCGACGCCTCGCTCAAGGTGTTGCGCGAGATCGGGGTGGATACGGGCGGCTCCAACGTCCAGTTCGCCATCAATCCCGACGACGGGCGCATGATCATCATCGAGATGAATCCGCGCGTCTCGCGCTCCTCGGCCCTGGCCTCCAAGGCGACGGGGTTTCCCATCGCCAAGGTCGCGGCCAAGCTCGCGGTGGGCTATACCCTCGACGAACTGCGCAACGACATCACCGGCGGGGCGACGCCGGCCTCATTCGAGCCGTCGATCGACTATGTGGTCACCAAGATCCCGCGCTTCGCCTTCGAGAAGTTCCCCCAAGCCAATCCGCGCCTCACCACCCAGATGAAGTCGGTGGGGGAGGTGATGGCCATCGGCCGCACCTTCCAGGAATCGCTGCAAAAGGCCCTGCGCGGGCTGGAGACGGACCGCTACGGGCTCGACGAGGTGGTCGACCTCAAGCACCCGGAGGCCCGCAATACGATCAAGCACGAGTTGCGTCAGGCCGGGTCCGAGCGCATCTTCTATCTGGCGGACGCCTTCCGCGCCGGGATGGACTGCCGGGAGATCTATTCACTGTGTCAGATCGACCCCTGGTTCCTGGCCCAGATCCATGACCTGGTCGAGACCGAGGCTCAGGTCCGCCAGGCCGGTCTGGCAGCACTGGACGCGCAGCGACTCTATGCACTGAAGCGCCAGGGCTTCTCCGACCGCCGCCTGGCGCGCCTGACCGCCGCCACCGAGCAGGAGATCCGGGAACTGCGCCATTCACTCGGGGTGCGCCCCGTCTATAAGCGGGTCGACACCTGCGCCGCCGAGTTCGCCTCCAGCACCGCCTATCTCTACTCCACCTATGAGGAGGAGTGCGAGGCGCAGCCCACCGATCGGCAGAAGATCATGGTCCTGGGCGGCGGTCCGAATCGCATCGGCCAGGGGATCGAGTTCGACTATTGCTGCGTCCATGCCGCCCTGGCACTGCGGGAGGACGGCTATGAGACCATCATGGTCAACTGCAACCCGGAGACCGTCTCTACCGACTACGATACCTCCGACCGGCTCTATTTCGAGCCGCTGACCCTGGAGGATGTACTGGAGATCGTGGACAAGGAGAAGCCGCTCGGCGTCATCGTCCAGTACGGCGGTCAGACCCCGCTCAAGCTCGCCCGTGCCCTGGAGGCCAACGGGGTGCCCATCATCGGTACCACCCCGGACGCCATCGATCGGGCCGAGGACCGCGAGCGCTTCCAGCAGTTGATCCACCAATTGGGGCTGATGCAGCCGCCCAATGCCACCGCCCGCAGCGAGGCGGAGGCGGTGGCCAAGGCCGCCGCCATCGGTTATCCGTTGGTGGTGCGCCCGTCCTATGTCCTGGGCGGGCGGGCCATGGAGATCGTCTTCGACGAGATCGAGTTGGCCCGTTACATGAAATACGCGGTGCGCGTCTCCAATGAGTCACCGGTGCTCCTGGACCGCTTCCTGGAAGACGCCATCGAGGTCGATGTCGATGCCATCTGCGACGGACGTGACGTGCTGATCGGCGGCATCATGGAGCATATCGAGCAGGCCGGGGTGCATTCGGGTGACTCCGCCTGCTCGCTGCCGCCCTACACCCTGTCCCAGTCCACCCAGGACCGGATGCGCGTGCAGATGGCCCAGATGGCCCACGGGCTCAACGTGGTGGGGCTGATGAACGCCCAATTCGCCATCAAGGGTGACGACATCTATATCCTGGAGGTCAACCCGCGCGCCTCGCGCACCGTGCCCTTCGTCTCCAAGGCCATCGGGTTGGCGCTGGCCAAGGTCGCGGCCCGCTGCATGGTCGGCACCTCATTGGCGGCGCAAGGCTGTACGCGGGAGGTTCGGCCCAAACACTACTTCGTCAAGGAGGCCGTCTTCCCCTTCATCAAGTTCCCCGGGGTGGATACGGTGCTGGGGCCGGAGATGAAGTCCACCGGCGAGGTGATGGGGGTCGGCGAGTCATTCGGCGAGGCCTATGCGAAGGCCCAGGAGGGGGCCGGCACCCTGTTGCCGGCCAAGGGCAAGGCGATGCTCAGCGTGCGCACCGCGGACCGGCCGCGCCTGATCCGGGTCGCCCGCGACCTGCTGGCCCTGGGCTTCAGCCTCTATGCCACCCGCGGCACGGCCATCTCGGTGCACGAGGCCGGGCTGCCCTGCGTGATCGTCAACAAGGTCATGGAGGGTCGACCCCATGTGGTCGACATGATCAAGAACCGCGAGGTGAGCTTCATCGTCAATACCACCGAGGGCGCCCAGGCGATTGCCGACTCCTCCGCCATCCGCCGCGCCGCACTCCAGCACAAGGTCTGTTACACCACCACCATCGCCGGGGCCGAGGCCACCTGCCTGGCGTTGAAGCAACTCGACATCCTGAGTGTCAATCGGCTACAAGACCTTCACTGAGGACTCCACGAATGAGCAAGGTACCTCTCACCGCCCGCGGCGCCGAGAAACTGCGTGAGGAACTGGAGCGCCTCAAGCGCATCGAGCGCCCGCGGGTCATCGAGGCGATCGCCGAGGCGCGCGCCCACGGCGACCTCAAGGAGAACGCCGAATACCACGCCGCCCGCGAACAGCAGAGTTTCATCGAGGGCCGCATCAAGGACCTGGACGGCAAACTCTCCAATGCCCAGATCATCGACGTCACCAAGCTCCCGGCCACCGGTCGCGTCGTCTTCGGCGCCACCGTCCTGGTCCTGGAGGTCGAGAAGGACGAGGAGCGCAGCTTCCAGATCGTCGGCGACGACGAGGCGGATCTCAAGCAGGGCATGATCTCCATCAGCTCCCCCATCGCCCGCGCCCTGATCGGCAAGAGCGAGGGCGACGTCGGCGTGGTCGACGCCCCCGGGGGCAAACGGGAGTTGGAGATCCTGGATGTCAAGTACATCTGAGCAGGAACAGATAGTACCTTGTCGTTGTCGTTGTCGTTGTCGTTGTCGTAATCGAATAATCCGACCACGATTACGACAACGACAACGACGCCCGGTCCGTGAGAACGTCCGGTAGCTGTAGCCCGATCCCCTCGGCGTCGCGCGTGACCGGGGCCGCGGTGCTATGCTTCGGGGCTACGCAGCGGTGGCATCGCTAGCCATTGTGTCCGTATCGCGACTGCGTGGTTCAACCGGGATGCCCCAAATGCTCGACACCATCCGCCTGGTCAACTTCAAGAATCATCGGGATACCAGCATCCGCCTGGGGCGGCTCACTCTGCTGGTCGGGCCGAACGGCGCAGGCAAATCCGGCGTGTTGCAGGCCATCGATACGACCTGGCGCGCTTTCCTCGCACCGCATCTGGCGGTCATACCCGGGGACATGCGCGGCCTGGTCCGGTCCGGGCAGCCTGGTTTCGACCTCGAACTCAATGGGGCGGACGACAGCAACAAGGACGGACTCTGGACCCTGCGATGGCGCATTCAAACCGGCGAACCTGGCGGCCCCGCCGGCTCCTTCGATTTCTCCGGGACCGCTGCGACCGGACGCGGTGACCTGTCCAGCAGAGCAGCACTAGAGAACCTCGCTCGGGAGGCCGCGCGGCAGTCCATCGGCAAGGTGCTGCGTTTGCACCTGTCCGCCCAACAGCTCGCCGCCGAGAGCGCGCTGGACTCCGAGCATGCACAGATCGACAGCGATGGGTCCGGGCTGCCGTCGGTCATCACGAACCTGCTGCTCTCCGACCGTGATCGCTTCGATGCGCTGGAGGCGGATCTGCGCGCCATCGTGCCGGCGGTGAAGCGCATCCGCATCCGGCGGATCAGCCGACCGGTGAAGACGCAAGGCGAGCCGGTCAGGAGGGAACTCGCCGACCAGTTGTCGCTTGACATGCGCTCCGGCGATGAACTGCCGCCGCAGGCCATCAGCGAGGGCACCCTGATCCTGCTCGGTCTGCTGACGGTGCTCAACGCCGCCGACTGCCCGCGGCTACTGCTGATCGACGACATCGACCAGTCCTTGCACCCGCGGGCACAGGCGCACCTGATCCAACTACTGCGGCAGGCGCTGGACCGGCATCCTGACTTGCAGATCGTCGCGACCAGCCACTCGCCCTACCTGATCGATGAGTTGCGCGATGACGAGGTCTGGGTGCTGAACACCCGTGACGACGGCACCGCGGTCGCCGCCTGCCTCGCCGATCACCCGGATGGGGCCCGGTTTCGCGGCACGCTGCGCACCGGCGAGTTCCTGAGTGCGGTCGGCGAAGACTGGGTGCTGGGCCAGGAGACCAGCGATGCGTCTGCTGCCACGGTTCGACCCGTCGCCGACGACTGGGTGCGCGGCATTGGGGGAAGTGCGGCAATGACCCGCTGCGGTGGATACCGGCGCGATCACCCGGGCCTCAGATCAAGACCCGACACTCAATAGAAGGCAATCCGCGCGAGACAAAGGTCGGCCGTCATCTCCCGGCCGATCGCGACCAGCCCCAGCCGCCGCAGGACGGCAAGGTCCAGCGGGCAGTCGATCCGGTAGGGCTCAAAGGTCTCGAAGGGCAGCCGCACCGTCTCCCAGTGCGGCGGCGCCCGGAACGAGGCGCGATAGGACTGCCAGACGATCCGGGTGTCGACCGTGCGCAGGTGCAGGTTATAGGTCTCGTCATTGCCCCGGACCACCAATTCGATTCCGCTCCAACCCCGGGCATCCACCAGGCCAGCCGTTCCGAGGTCCAGACCCGCCTGGATGAAACCGCCGTTGTGCGCCAGGCTGACCTGACCGGTCAGGTGCAGGCAGGGCTGGCCCTCGACCACCTCAACGGCCAGCCCGCCCCGCGAGACGCCGCCCATGACGGTGTCGGCGATGAACTGCCAGCGGGTGCCCAGGCTGGCATTCAGGTCACCGCTCGCGCGGTCGTCGATGAGCGGGGAGGGTGCGGTGGGCATGGGTCAGACCTGATAAGGAACGCGAACGCGGGGATGATCGACGGCAAATGGGATTTCCGATCGGTGATCTTGTCACACTGCCGACTCGATACGCCTGGCAACCCACTGATTGAGGCTCAGCCCCTCGGCCTGGGCGCGGGCCGCGGCCCGGCGGTGCAATTCCGGCGGGACGCGCAGCGGTATCTTGCCGCTGAAGGTGCGATCAGGTAGTTCGCCCCGTTCAGCACAAAAGGCCAGGTAGTCGTCGATGCTGTCTTGAAACGCCTGCTCGACTTCGGCGTAGGTGTCACCCTCGAAGGTAATGATGTCCCGCAGGCCCAGGACGCGGCCGAAAAAGCTGCCGTCGTCTGGCTCGACCGCGCCTAAATAGCCTTTGTACTCAAACATCGTCAGGCCCCTGGGCGGGCGTGATCGCCGCCGCTTCAAGAAGATTGCGCACCGCACATCACAAACGATTGACGACAACCTCCGCCGGCCGCAGCAGCCGCTCGCCCTGCACGAAGCCGCGGCGCACCTCGGTGAGGACCAGGCCCGCCGCCTGCTTGAGGTCTCGCCCGACCTCGGCGGCGTGCATGGTCTGGGGGTCGAAGCGCTGGCCCAGCGCCGGCAGCGGCTGGACGCCGCGACGCGCGAGGATGTCGTCCAGGCGGCGCAGGGTCATGCCGAGCCCCGCGGCCATGGCGGTGACGAAGACCGCGGCGCCGCCGCGGCGGGCCAGCCAACCGGGGCGGTAGCGCTGGGCCTGATCCGCCGCGGCCTGGAGCCGGTCGCGCAGTTCCAGGAGTTCCAGCAACAGGTCGCGCTGCGTGTCCTCGCGGGCGCGCCGCTCGGCCTCGGCGCGTTGCGTCTGGGCCTCCTGCTGCGCGTTCTGGGCCTGGCGTACCAGGTCGAAGACGTCGCGGAACTGATCCAGGGCGCCCTTCACCTGGCGCGACTCGATCTTGATCTCGTTCTTGAGGGCGGCGACTTCCGCGAACAGGGTGAAGAGGTCCGGGGCTTGCGGACCGGGCGCCGCGTCAGCCGCCGCGCTGCTCGCGGGGTCATCCGCGGCGTCCAGGTAGGCGGTGAAGCGCTCGATCAATTGCGCGCGGTCGTCGGGGGCCATCAGTCACCCCCGCGCAGCAGGGCGTCGAAGAGCGCCCGGGCTGGACGGCGGGGTGCGCCCACCGGGTCGGCGCGGTCCAGGACCTCGAGCAGGGTCGGCGGTTCCTGGTTGAATAAGGCCGTCGCGAGGCGGGCGCGGTGGGTGCGCAGCGACTCGTAGGCGGTGCGCAGGGCCTGGAAGCGCTGGGGGTCGCGCTCCGGCGGGCAGGTCTTGACGGCCGCCAGATAGGCGGCGTAGACCGCGGCGTCGTCCGCGTCCGGGGGCAGTCCAAGGGTGAGGTAGGGATCGCTCATCGCTCGCTCGTCTAGAAGAGTTCAAATTGCTCGGGGTCGTCGTCACTCGGGGGTTTGGTATCAGTCACCCGCGGCGTCTGGCGCTTGCCCTTGGGCCCCCCGCGGGGCGGAGCGCCGCGGCCGCCGGGACCCGGGGCGGGCGGCCTCCCGGTGCCGAAGTCGGGCAGTTCCTCGCGCATCAGTTCGAGCACCTCATCGATCATCCGCGCCCGGCCCACCTCGCGCTCCCGCCGCTTGAACTCGGCGCGCTCCTGGGCGCTGAGCCCGGCGATCTTGAGCACCTGATCGATCCCCATGATCTCGATGATGGCGCGCATGGCCACGTCCGGCGGCATCTGGAACTGGCCCGGGTCCGGCCCATCGTCATCGTCATCGTCGTCGAATCCGTCGGTGAAGAGCCCGCCGGGCAGGCCTGGGAAGAACGGCGGCGGGGCATACTGGTCGATGACCTGTTCGATACGATGGGCGGTGCGCTCGTCCCCGGCCGCGCGCGCCCGGATCCAGGCGTCTTCCAGTTGGCCTAGCTCGGCGCGGTCCGGGTGACTGCGGCGGCCCGTCCGACGCGACTCGAACTGATGCAGCACGAACACCGGTGTATGCGGCCAGCGCTTGAGTGCGGCCACGGCGAAGGCCTGCCGCGCCAGGGTCAGACCGGCCCGGCGCAGGGTGTCGCAGGCCGCTTCCGACTCGGCCAGGGTCAGGGGCCACTTGGCGGCGACGCTCAGCGGCTTGTCGAACAGGCGTTGCAACTCGGTCGCGAGCCCTTCGCCCCCTTCCAGATGGGCGCGCAGCCGCGCCAGGAAGGCGCTCAGGTCCGCCTGGGTCGGGGCCTGGGGCTTGCCGCTGCCGGCCGCCTTGAGTGCCCAGGCCGCGGTGCGGCCGATGGCGACCGCCTCCAGGGTCAGGGCCAGGGCCGCGGCCAGGCCGTCGCCCAGGGCGGCGAACTGGGCGCGCAGGGCGTCCCGGCCGCGGGACTCGTCCTCGATCAGATCGAGCAGGCCGGCGAGCAGGGCGCGCTGCTCGCGCCGCCGCCCGTCCTGGTCCCACTGCCCGGCCTCGTCCAGTTCCTTGCGCGCCAGGTCGTAGCGGGCGGCGCGGACCTGTTTGCGTGCATGGGCCAGATGGGCCTTGACCAGGCGCTCGCGGACGCCGCTATTGATCGGGTCCAGGGCCAGGATCTCGTGGGCGTAACGCGCCGCCTTCTTGAAGGCGTCCCCGGCCAGCGCCGCGTCCATGGCCGCGGTCAGCAGGCCCGGGTCCTTGGGGAAGCGCTTGAGACCCTGCTCCAGCAGGGGGCGGGCGTCCTTGAGGCGGTCGCCGCGCAGGTAGTAGCGGACCAGGCGCTCATAGGTGTCACGGTCGTCGGGGTCATACGTGAGGCTCAGGGCGAGCGCGTTGGCCAGGTCTCGATCCGGGCTGTCCGGGTCCTGGGAGGGGGCCACCCCGGCCAGGATATCGCGGTGGCTGTCCACCCGGCGCAGGACCAGGGCGACGCGTAGGGCGGCGTCGCTGCCGGCCGGTCCCGGTCCGGCCTCGATCAAATGATCGGCATACGCCTCCCAGGCCTCGATTGCCTCCCAGGGGTTGGGGCTCTCCTCGGCGTGCCAGGCGGTGACCAGCAGGCGCTCGTCCGGGGACAGGCGTCGCCCGCCCCCCTCGGTGATCAGGGGGGCACTCTTGGGGAAACCGGGGACCAGCAGGCGCAGGGCCTGGCGCCGCGCCCAGTCCTCGCCCAGGAGGGCGCGGCGGCGCTGCAGCAGACGCAGCAGAGCCTGGGGACCGGTCCCGCCGACGCGGTGCGTCTCCTCCCACAGGGCCTGGCGTTCGTCCCCCCAGCCGGCCAGGGTCAGGGCGAAGCGGCGGGTCTGATCCCCGGCGTCCGCCAGCCGGGCCGGGAGTGTCTCCGGGGGGCCCAGGGCCAGGGCACAGGCCCGGCGCAGGGGGGCGAAGCCGGAGTCGTCGCCGACCCGCTCGAGCAATGCCGCCGCCTCGGCGGGTGCCGCCGGGGCCCGTTGCAGGGCCTTGAGGACCTGCGCCAGGTCGCGATAGGGGGAGCGGAAGGGGATGGCGGCCAGGGCCTCGTGCAGGGCCGCGTCGTCGCCCCGGCAGTAGGCGTCCAGGGCTGCGGCGGCGGTCGGCCCCAGGGCGCGAATCGGATCATCGGCCGGGAGCCCCGCGGCTACCCCCGCCTCGCCCGCGAGATGCAGCGCGGCCAGGTGGGAGCGCAGGGCGGTCAGGGTCGCGCCCTCCAGGCGCCCGCCCGTCCGGGCCAGCAGGTCCAGTACCGCCTGGACCTTGCCCTGGCGCAGGAGCAGGGCGCAATAGTCCAGCTCCGGGGGCAGTTGCGGGGCGACCAGGGCGCGGTTCTCCCAGAGGGTAAGGGCCTCCTTGGGCATCCCCTTGGCCGCCAGTTCCCGGGCCCGCCCGGCGTAGGCCGCGGCCAACTCCAGTCGCCACTCGGGGCGGTCCTCGATCTTCAGGAGATCCTTGAAGGAGGCGGTCGCCTCCCGCCAGCGGCCCGCCGCGGCCTGGCCTTGGGCCAGGGCCAGCAGCGCCGTCGCTGACTGTTGCGGGGACTTGGGCGCCGCGGCGCCGACCTTGCGCGATTTTTTCATGCGTTTATCCGGGCCCGAGGGTGGCCCCGCCGGCCATGTGGCGCGGGGGCGAAGGTGCAATGATACCGTGCAGTGCATCGAATATCCCGTCGGCGCGTTGGGACGGGGCCGATGCGCCCCCACACTTGAGGGACAGCGGCGTCGGGTGCGATCAGAACTGATGCGGTGACCGAGATCCCGGGCACGCTGTCCTGGTCGTTGTCGTTGTCGTTGTCGTGATCGGATTGTTCGATTACGACAACGACAACGACGCCCGGCCCGTGAGAAGGTCCGGTCGCTGAGGCGTCAACACATCAGTTCTGATCATACCCATCGGCGTCCGCCCTGCCCCAATCCCCAGAACCAGATGTAACCATGTCCGACCTGCAACACCCCCCTGTCCAGACCCCGCGGCGGTCGCTGACGCTACGCCTCGTCGGCATGACCCTGCTGGTCTGGAGCGTCGGCCTGGTCTCCTGTCAGGCCCTGTTCGTCTTTTGACCGACCGAGGACCCTGTGGTGAGCATGCCCCCCGAACGACCCCGGGAACCAACGCAGACCCTGGTTACGAATCAACCGCCGCGGCTGGTCAAGGTCAACCAAATCACCCCCCGGGAGCGGCCGACGCTGCTGCCGGGCGGCCTGGGGAACCTGTTCCTGCCGGATTCCCAGTGGGTCCCGCCCTGGCGGGGCGCGCTGCTGTGGGTCTTGCCGACGCCGCTGCTGTGGGGCGCCGTGATTGCCCTCGCGAGCGGTCATTTCGACAAGTTCCTGGCGGATGCCGCGGGGTTCCTGCTCCTCATCGCCGGGGCCTGGCTGACCCAGCGCGGCCTGCGCGGCGATCATCGCGAGCCACAGGCGCGGTTCGCCCGCCTGTGGCGCTGGCCCCGCAAGACGCTGGGCGGGATCCTCACGGCGCTCGGCGCCGGGGTCACGGCCCACTTCGCGGTGGGGAACGGGGTGGCGATCAGCCTGGCCTTCGCGGCGGTGGCGGCCCTTGGGTTCCACTGGGCCTACGGCTTCGAGCCGCTGGTCCGGTGGCGTCCCTTCGGCAGCGGCGATGCCCAGGCGCGCCGGGTGGCCGCGGCCCTGGCCGAGGCCGAGGGCCGGCTCCTGGACCTGGAACACACGGCCGCGACCCTGCGCAACCCGGAGCTCAAGGCGCGCCTGACGCGTCTGGGCGCCCAGGGGCGCGGTATCCTCGATCAGATCGCGGACCGGCCGACCGACCTGTATCGGGCGCGCAAGTTTCTGAACGTCTACCTGGAGGGCGTGCAGCAGGTGGCGGAAGGCTATGCCCGCACCCACCAGCGCGCCGACTCCCGGGAACTGGAACAGAACTTCCGCAACGTCCTGGTCACGGTCGAGGAGGTCTTCGCGCAGCAGCGGCAAAGCCTGCTGGAGACCGATGTCCTGGATCTCGACATCCAGATCGAGGTGCTCAAGAAGCAACTCGAACGCGAGGGTATCGCTTAATATCGACTCAAGAACAAGTGAAGCGCGAAGACAATCGTTGTCGTTGTCGTTGTCGTTGTCGTTGTCGTTGTCGTTGTCGTAATCGTAATCGTAATCGTAATCGGAGAAGCGATGCAGTTCGGTCATGAGCAACTCGATGTCTACCGAGTTTCGATCCGGTACGTGGCGTGGGCGTACGAAACCGCCAAGCGTTTGAGAGGAATTGACCGCCACACGCGGGACCAACTGCTTCGCGCCTCACAATCGATCCCTTTGAACATTGCCGAGGGCAACGGCAGGGGAACCAACGCTGATCGACGCCGCTTTTTCGAAATCGCTCGCGGCTCGGCGTTGGAATGCGGGTCGATTCAGGACTGCTTGGAAGCCTGCAATGTGCTGAGTGCTGTTGAAAATGCGCAAGGTAAGACGATGTTGATTCGCATCGTTGCGATGCTGACCAAGCTCGGAGAGCGAAGTCACGAGGTGCGAGAGAATCCTGGGTGCTACGATAAGCTCGATTGCGACAACGACAGCGACAGCGACAACGATAACGACGCCAAGGGTACATGAACACATCAGAACCCATCCCGGAGGCCCTTCAGTGACCGCACATACCGATTTGGTGCAGACCAGTCCCACCAGCCTGACCCCGAGTGTCGGCACCGCGGCGGACCCGGCGGTCACCGCCCTGCTCCGGGAACTCGACCTCACCGACAGTCATTCGGTCATGTTCTTCGGGGCCAAGGCCCAGGAGCAGTTGACCCAGATCTCCGACCGGATGCTGGAGGGGGTGCGGGCGAAGGATGTCGGTCCCGCCGGGGCGGCCTTGAGCGAGATGGTTACCACGCTCAAGGGCTTCAACGTCGCGGCCCTGGACCCCAACCGCAAGCCCGGCTTCTTTGCCAGGATCATGGGCCAGGGCCGGCCGATCGCCCGCTTTCTGGAGGAATACGAGGCGGTGCGCGATCAGATCGAGGCCATCGGCCGGACCCTGGAGCGTCACAAGACCCAACTGCTCACCGATGTAACCTCACTGGATCGCCTCTATCAGGCCAACCTGGACTATTTCCGCGCCCTGGAGCAGTACATCGAGGCCGGCGAGGCCAAGCTGCGCGAACTCGACGAGTCCGTCATCCCCGCCCAGACGGCGCGCGTCGAGTCCGCGGACGATATCGTGCAGGCCCAGCAACTGCGTGATCTGCGTGGGGTGCGCGACGACCTGGAGCGGCGCGTGCACGATCTCAAACTCACCCGTCAGGTCACCATGCAGGGCCTGCCCAGCATCCGGCTCGTGCAGGAGAACGACAAGGGTCTGATCAACAAGATCAACTCCACCCTGGTCAACACCGTCCCCCTGTGGCGCCAGCAGTTGGCCCAGGCCGTTACCATCTACCGCTCCGGTCAGGCTGCCGACACCCTGCGCGCCGCCACCGATCTCACCAACGACCTGCTGCGCGCCAACGCCGACAATCTCAAGAGCGCCAACACCCAGGCGCGCCGCGAGATCGAGCGCGGTGTCTTCGACATCGAGGTGGTCCGCCACGCGAATGAGTCCCTGATTGCGACCATCGAGGAGGGGCTCAAGATCGCCGACGAGGGCAAGCGTGCCCGCGCCTTGGCGAGCCAGGAGTTGGAGCGGCTGGAGGGGGACCTGCGCCGGGCCCTGAGTGCCGCCTCGGCCAAGTCCGAGGGGGGCAGTCCAGGGGCTGGTTACACCACGGCTGCCTTGAGGCCGTAAGTAACGAGTCAAAAACAAGTTAAACACGGACACAATCGTTGTCGTTGTCGTTGTCGTTGCCGTTGTCGTAATCGTAATCGTAATCGGAGAATCGAGGCAATTTGGTCATGAGCTTAGTAAGCTCGGACAGCGAAGCGACGAGGTGCGAAGAGAAGCCGGGGCGCTGCGATAAACTCGATTACGACAACGACAACGACAACGGTGCTAAGAACAGTCCCTAGTGGACTTGTTTAACCTATCGAGGAACCCTGCATCACCATGCTATCGGATGAATTGAAGCAGCAACTCGGCATCGCCGACGACGGCGCCTATCGCATCCACCCCGATACCGGGCGGGTGCAAAAGGAACGGCTGTTCGGCTGGAAAAATACCAATCGGCGGGTCGATCAGGCGAGCGGTGCCATTCAGGAGCGCGGGCTCTTCGGGTGGCGGGGCACGGGGATGCGGATCGACCCGGATTCCGGTGTACTCCAGAAGACCGGGTTCTTTTGGAACAGTGACATGGGCACCCGCATCCACCCGCAGACGGGGGTCGTGCAGCAGCGCCGCTGGTTCGGCTGGCGCGATACCAAGGAACGCATCGACCCTGATACAGGTATGCAGCAGAAGCGCGGCTGGTTCGGCTGGAAGGACAAGGCCTAGCCCGGGGCGGGACGGGCATTCGCCCCGTCCAACGCGGGGGGCTCCTGGCTCCCACGCAGGAGCGTGGGAGCCAGAATGGCTTAACTTAATGGCATTGCGCGCAGGCCCCGTCCGGCGCGGGGGCGCGGCTCAGTGATCGGCGAGACGTGCGCGCGCCATGGCCGGGTGGCGTTTGGCATGGGTGCAGGCAACGACCGTGACCACAGCATCTTGAACCCGGTACCAGACCAAGTATGGAAACCGGTGTAAGACCGCTCTGCGCACCTCGCGATACACCACCGGGTAGATCAGCGGGCTGTCCGCCAGCCGTTCAATCGTGCGGCTGAACTGCGCGTAGAAATCGGACCCTAAGCCCATCCGCTGCTCTTCATACCAGTTAATGGCGCCGGCAATATCAAGTTCTGCATTGCGTCGAACGACAACGCGATAGTTCACGGTAACTGCCGCAACAGTCGGGACTGAACCTCCGACCAAGGGCTCTGGTCCGTGGGGTTTTCCTCCGCGTCGGCCAAGCGCGCGTCTAAGAAGGCTTTTTCTGCGTCAGTAATGGCCAGATCCGGTTCATCGAAGGTCTCCCAAACGGTGCGGATCAGTTCGATCCGATCTGCCACGTCCAGTTTCCGCACCTGTGAAATCAGCGCTGCATCGACCATGCGTAGATCCTTAAGTTGAGTCAAGGTATATTCGTTGCGGTCTTTGAACGATAGTCCGCTCAGACTTGCGGGTCAAGCCGAGGTACAGCATCGCGTGACCGAACGCCGGGCGTCGCGTCGTTTGCGCAACCCCGTCCCTCGGGCGGGACGGGGCATTCGCCCCGTCCCGGAGGTTTGTTCCTTCGTCGCAGCCTTGTGCTGCTGGTCTGCCAGGCGATCAACCGGCAGGCGCTCATCCTCAGTCCGGACCCGATGATTGCCCAATATCCCGTGGGTGTGAAGGATGCCCGCGCCGCCTACGGCGAGCAGCGGTTGAAAAGCCTCGGCTGGCTGCGTGGGCGGGTGGTCGTGTTGGTGTGGACGGAGCGTGCGGCCGGACCGCACCTGATTTCCTGCCGGTACGGTGATAAGCATGAAACGCAACGCTATTTTAACGCCTTTGTTTAGTCCTGACCAAGTCGCGGCAGCCCTTGCCGCCGCCCCCCTGGAACCGGTCGCGGACACCGACAATCCGCCCACGCGTCCGCAGGATTGGGAGCATGCCATCAGTAGCCACTCGTTGCGTGAACTGCGTGAGCAGTTGGCGGCGCGCCGCGGCCCTGACCAGCGCGGCCCGCAACCGCGCTCGACCAAAGTAGCGGTAACCGTGCGCTATAGCCCCGAGGTCGTGACCTATTTCAAGGCCACCGGCGCCGGTTGGCAGACGCGCATGGACGCGGTCTTGCGGGACTATGTCGCGCGGCACCAGCGCGAAAATGGGCTCTGACCCTGAGGTATCCCTCTGGATCGGCTTCGCGCCCATCGGTCGGGCGCTCTATTGCGTCGTATTCACGCAACAAGATGAGGTTCACCGCATCATCAGTTTGCGCAAAGCCACCCCGAGAGAGGTTCGAGAGTATGCACGTCACATCTAAGTCAGGGCGGGTGTTCGACCTGCCGAGCCCAGAGGAGGAGGCACTTATCCGCGCGGGGATCGCGGCCGATCCGGACACCTACGAATTAACCGACGAAGAGATGTCCGAACTGCGTCCGCTCGTGCGGCCAGGTCGCCCCAAGGCCGAATCCACCAAAACCCTGATCTCCATCCGGCTCTCCCCTGATGTGCTGGACTTCTTCAAGGCTGACGGCTCGGGCTGGCAAACGCGCATCGATGCAGCCTTGCGCGACTGGATCAAGACTCACGCCATCGACCACGGCCACCGCACCAACTGACCGCCTACCGGACGCCCCTCAGCCGCCGGGCGTCTTCCTGGTTCGCGAGCCCGGATAAAACGTTGCGGACGGGGCGCAGGTTCCGTCCGGCGCGGGGGTCTGCAATGTAGATGCCTGCCGACGGCAACTGTAAAATAAATTGACAATACTCAAGGCTGCCGCCGCCCGCAAAACTGTGGTCTGTCCCTGAGGTATCCCCTCGAAAACTAAATTAAAAACAGCGGTTTAAAATTCATTTTTGATTTGCGTGTGCGTGCATGAGGGTTTGTTGCCACACTGTAAGGAAGGCAAACCCCACAGGA
>Ga0247840_10005456_pt1 | contig 19141 bp, 15 predicted proteins | sample LaCruzMarch2015__FD_192404 | JGI IMG/M metagenome (GOLD analysis project Ga0247840, IMG submission 192404) | Freshwater microbial communities from meromictic Lake La Cruz, Castile-La Mancha, Spain - LaCruzMarch2015_17m | ecosystem: Environmental > Aquatic > Freshwater > Lake | place: Spain... | reverse complement strand
ATCGAATTTGATATGCCTGTGGGCTGGTGATTCACCGCCAATATCAACGACCGTGTGCTCCGAGCGTTGTGCAATACGGTCAATCTGTCCAACAGCTTCTCTCGGAGTGTGGCCTACATAAGGATTACCGCGCATCGCTTTGGATACAACAAACCATCCGCCAGAAGGCGAACCGGCCGCAACCGACGCCTTGACCGGCCCCTCCCGTACAATGGCCGTGCCACAGCAGACACCCGCGCCCCTCAGATGCATGATCTGATGACAACCCGCCCCAGCGGTTTTGTGGGCGTTTGTGGTATTAGCGTGTAACGTAATACCACGAAACGAGCAGAAACGGCGCGACAAGCCAAAGACGGGAAAAAGGCAAAAAAGCAGAAGAATCCCTTTGTTTTTGTGGTTTTGGCGTGGATTTAAGTGGTGCCCCGGACAGGATTTGAACCTGTAACCCTCAGATTCGAAATCTGATGCTCTATCCAATTGAGCTACCGGGGCGGCGGAACGGAAGTATGAGGGATAAACGATGAAAGATAAAAGCGGAGAGATGAAAAAACAATCCGGCTTTAGACCTTAGACTTTGGACTTTTGACATTCGACAGACAGGTATTATTCTCTGCTCATGGATCACCTGACTCCAGAAAAACGCTCGTAGAATATGTCGCGGATACGCGAAAAGGACACCAAGCTGGAAGTTCTTGTCCGCTCCATGCTCCACCGCGCCGGATACCGCTTCCGAATTAATTTTATGCCTGTTCCATATTAGAACACTTTCTGTGATTTGCCCTGGTATGTTTCGCGCATGACTGTGCGAAATAAGAACATCTCGGGAGAACGTATCAAAGAGGCGCGGATGCGGACCGAACTTTCGCAAGATCAGCTTTCTGGCCGCCTCGCAAAAGTCGGTATCACCGTCGATCGCGCCGGAATTTCTAAAATCGAAACCGGAATTCGCGGCATTTACGATTTCGAACTCAAGGCGCTCGCCAAAATTCTAAAGGTTTCCACCGACTGGCTGATGGGGGCCTCGTAATGAATTCTCTCGGAACGCCCGGAAGTGTGGTCAACTGGCACGATATCTGTAAAATAGAACGGGTTTCTCAACAAGGGATGAATTTCCGAATTGGTGGTGGGTATAGCGTCATTTTGATGAGCGTGCGAAAAGGCGCCCCATACTCTGATCGCGTAGAAAATGAAGGCGCCATTTTAATTTATGAGGGGCACAATGAACGGCGCGGCCCCAAATGCAAATATCCTGACCGTGTCGATCAGCCCATGCGAAATCCGGGCGGAACTTTGACCCAGAATGGCCGTTTTTTTGATGCAGCCATGCGTCATAAGCAAAAAGGTACCGAACCAGAGTTTGTTCGCGTCTATGAAAAAGTAGTTCCTGGCGTGTGGGTTTATAACGGCCTCTTTCATTTGATAGATGCCTGGCAGGAAAAATCTGGGCGGCGGCAGGTTTTTAAATTTCGCCTCGCAATCACAGAAGCTGACTTGGCCCATGTACAACGCGCCCAAACCGAACTTGATCATACACGTATGATCCCGACAAAGGTAAAACAGGCGGTGTGGGCTCGCGATGGCGGAAAATGCCGCCTGTGCGGCTCCGCAGAAAATCTACATTTCGATCACATCTTGCCTTTTTCTAAAGGCGGGACGTCTCTCCTCTCCGATAACATCCAGCTCCTCTGCGCAAAACACAATCTGCAGAAGCATGATAAAATCCAATGATGCTAAGGGCGCGGCCATGACACCAGAAAGTGCATTTTCGGCTTTATTGATGGGCTTATGGAAACAGTACTGGTGGTTTTTCCTGCTGTTGATTTTCTGGCCGTTACTGAAGCCGTTTGTTCCAAAAATCAAAGGTAGAATCGGCGAGGGCGTGGTGAATCTGGCGGCGAAACTCCGGCTTGATCCTGAAATTTACCATCTGCTGAAGGATGTGACGATTCCGTCTAAAAACGGCGCGGCTCAAATCGACCACGTGATCGTTTCCGTTTTTGGTCTTTTCGTTATCGAAACCAAAAACTACAACGGCTGGATTTTTGCCGACGCCAAAAGTCCGCAATGGACGCAGGTGAATTTTAAACAGAAACACCGCTTCCAGAATCCCCTTCGCCAGAATTACGCCCATATCTGCGCGCTGTCGGATCTGCTCGGCATCCCGAAAGATAAAATCCACGGCGTAGTCTGCTTTATGGGCGACGCCAAATTCAAAACCAGCGTACCGGAAGGCGTTTTTCTCGAAGGCCGTTACATCAACCATATCGAGTCATTCCGCACGGTGTTGTTTTCAGAAAATGAAGTCGCTAATCTTCTTCGGCAGATCGAAGCCGGACGCTTTGCGCGCGGCTCGAAAACCGACCGGCAGCACGTTCAGCAATTGAAAACCCGCCACGAACCTTTTTCTGCAGGAACGACCTGCCCGAAGTGCGGAGCTGGGATGGTTCTGCGAACTGCCAAAAAAGGGCCTAACACCGGCAATCAGTTCTGGGGCTGCTCTACCTATCCCGCCTGCAAAACCGTTAGGCCAGTTTGATCTTTCCGCGACTCTGCGCCTTCGCGAGAAATCTCTTCCGTCTGCATGTTGTAGCCGGTTGTGCACAGGTCTCCTGCCGGTAGAAGCGGCGGATGCGGCCGTTTGATTTGATTGGTGATTAGTGTTCATTAGTGAAGATTAGCGGTTAGTCCATTGGTGGTTGGTTGTTCGTTATTGGAGGTGGAGAAATGAAACTGAAAGAACTGGCTGAAGCATCGGGAAAACCGGTGCCGTTTATTATGAATCTCCAGCAGAAGTTTTCTCTGCCGGTCTGTAAGTCGTATTCCGCCGGTTACGCCGTGCTGGTGAAGAAGCTGGTGTTTCTTGATGCCTGTTCGGTGCCGACCAGAGAATGTCTCGCGCTGCTGACGGCCGAAAGGCGTCTGCTCGAACTGCTGAAGGCTGATTCCCTCGATCCGTCGCCGGAATGGTTCGAAAAGCTCTGTACGATGAAGTCCGGCCCGAACCGTCTGCTGTTGAGCGGTTACGATCTGGAGCGCAAATCCGGCGTACAGCCGGGGCTGGATTTTTCTCCGCGCGAAAAGGAGCTGTTCGACCATAAGGAAATGGGCGCCGATGTGATCCGCGCGCTCAAACTATGCCGCGAAGCGACCGCGGCGGTTCAGTCCCGCCTCCGGCAGGAGCTTCCACTGCTTTCCGCCGCGCTGAAGTGGAGCCGGAAAAGCTTGGGTTCGGAGTCGGTTGTCTTATTGGTTGACTAATGGTTGTCTAATCCGGTTCGCGTCGATTCGTGTTCATTCGCGGTTCGGAATGCTTTTTTCCGTGTATTCTGCGCGTTCTGCGGGTAATTTGTTCCCCCTTTTCAGGAGAGACTATGATCAATGCCGTTTTAAAACAGATTTTCGGGTCGAAGAACGACCGTGACATCAAAAAAATGACGCCGCTGGTGGCGAAGATTAACGCGCTGGAAGTCGAGTACCAGAAACTTTCCGACGATCAGCTGAAGGCGAAGACGCCGGAGTTTAAGGTGCGCCTCGCGCAAGGCGAAACGCTGGATGATATTCTTTGCGAAGCGTTTGCGGCGGTGAAGAACGCCTGCCGCCGTCTGTGCGGCACGACGGTCCACGTTTCCGGCCGCGATCTGGAATGGGATATGGTGCCGTTCAACGTCCAGCTGATCGGCGGGATGACGCTTCATTACGGCAAGATCGCGGAAATGGCGACCGGTGAAGGTAAGACGCTGGTGGCCACGATGCCGGTTTATCTCAACGCGCTGGCCGGCCGCGGCGTTCATGTGGTGACGACCAACGACTTTCTAGCCGAGCGCGACTCGACCTGGATGGGTACCGTTTATAAGTACCTCGGCCTGACGGTCGGCTGTCTGAAGGGTCAGATGCCGCCGCCGGACCGCCGCGCACAGTACGACTGCGACATTACTTACGGCACCAACAGCGAGTTCGGCTTCGACTATCTGCGCGACAATATGGCCATGCGCCCCGAGGATATGGTGCAGCAGCGCGGCCATACCTACGCCATCGTCGACGAAATCGACTCGATCCTGATCGACGAAGCACGCACGCCGCTGATTATTTCCGGCCCCGCGCCCTACTCGGCGGACGAACAGTACCGCTCGCTGAACGGTACGGTACAGCGGCTGGTCCGCCGTCAGCAGGAGCTTTGCTCGAAACTGATCGACGAAGCGCAGGAGCTGCTCGCCAAGGCCGACAAGGATGCGGCCCAGCGCAAGCTCTATCAGGTGAATCAGGGGATGCCTAAAAACAAACTGCTTTCTAAGCTGATTGAGGAGCCCGCCAACCGCCGTCTGCTGGAGCAGGTGAACAACATGATGATCACCGACTCGTATAAGGAAGAAGCGCGCGAACTCCGCGAGGAGCTTTTCTTTACGGTGGACGAAAAAGGTCACGATGCCGGGTTGACCGACAAGGGTTGCGAAACGCTCAGCCCCGAAGATCCGGAAAGCTTCCTGATGCCCGATCTGGCCACCGCGCTTTCCGAACTCGAAGGCCGCGTCGGGCTGGCGCCGCAGGAAAAACTGGTGATCCGCCAGAAACTTCAGGACGAGTTCACCAACCGAAGCGAGCGCATTCATGCGGTGAACCAGCTGATCCGCGCCTACTGCATCTATGAAAAGGATGTGGAATATGTGGTGCAGAATAATCAGGTGATCATCGTCGATACCTTCACCGGACGGCTGATGGAAGGCCGCCGCTGGAGCGACGGTCTGCACCAGGCCGTTGAAGCGAAAGAGGGCGCGAAGATCGAACGCGAAACGCAGACGCTGGCAACGATCACCATTCAGAATTATTTCCGCATGTACAAAAAGCTCGCCGGCATGACCGGTACCGCCGACACCGAGGCGGGCGAGTTTCACGAAATTTACAAACTCGACGTGGTGGTGATTCCCACCAACCGGCCGATCCGCCGCGTAGACATCAACGATCAGATTTATAAAACCAAGCGTGAAAAATTCCACGCCGTGATCGAGCAGATCAAAGATTGTCACAGCAAGAAACAGCCGGTACTGGTCGGTACCGCCACGGTTGAAACCTCCGAGGTGATCAGCCGGATGCTCGACCGTCAGGGCATTCCGCACAATGTGCTCAACGCCAAGAACCACGCCCGCGAAGCCGAAATCGTTTCGCTGGCCGGTCAGCCCGGTGCGATCACCATCGCCACCAACATGGCGGGCCGCGGCACCGACATCAAGCTCGGTCCGGGCGTAGTCTGGGTGCCGCGCGAACAGATCGTTTCGCAGATTTCACTCAGCGATAAACCCGCAGGCGAAACGCAGACGCTGCGCAAACTGCTGACAGAAAAACCGTGCGGTCTTTATGTGATCGGCTCCGAACGTCACGAAGCGCGCCGCATCGACCGCCAGCTCCGCGGACGCTGTGCGCGTCAGGGCGACCCCGGCCTTTCCCGTTTCTATGTTTCGCTCGAAGACGATCTGATGCGCCTGTTCGGTTCCGACCGCATCGCCAGCATCATGGAGAAACTCGGCATCGAAGAAGGCGAAGTGCTCGAACATCCGTGGCTGAATAAATCCATCGAAAAAGCACAGCAGCGTGTCGAACAAATGAACTTCGGCATCCGCAAAAACACGTTGCGCTACGACGACGTGATGAACCAGCAGCGCACGGTGATCTATGGTTTCCGCCAGACCGTTCTGCGCAGTGAAAATCCGCGCGACCAGCTCTACGATGTTATCAGCGATATCCTCGACGAAAATTCCAGTGCGCCGATAGAAGAATTCGTCGCCTGGGCCAACACGACTTTCCCGATCGGCCTGCGCGCCGAAGATCTTCCCGTGGACGCCAACGCCGAAGCAAAGGCCGATCTGGTATTCGCGAAAGTCAAAGAAGCCTACGAGCTTAAAATCACGCACGAAGATCCGGAGCGCATCAAAGGTATCGAGCAGATGATTATTTTGCAATCCGTGGACGAACACTGGCAGGAATATCTGCGCAATATGGACAGCCTGCGTGAAGGGATCGGCCTGCGCGCCTACGGCCAGCGCGATCCGCTCGTTGAATACAAACGCGAAGCCTTCAACCTGTTCGGTGACCTGATGGACCGGATCAAAAACGAAATCGGACAGAATATTTTCCGCACCGGCTCTTCGATGGAGGCGTTGCAGAGCTTCTGGCAGTCGATCAATAAACGGATGGTGATGAACCGGGAACAGCAGCAGGCCTCCGCGATGGCCGCCGCCCGACAGGCGCAGCTCGGCCACGGCGCGCCGCCGGTCGCCGAACCGGTATCTCAGCCGATTCGTAATACCGGACGGGAAATCGGCCGCAACGATCCGTGTCCGTGCGGAAGCGGAAAAAAATATAAAAAGTGCTGCGGGGTGTAAGCGCGTCTGCGGCGCAATACACAATATTCGACGTTCGTTTACGGAACGCTGTCCTTGAACATGGGATATTGAGTGTTGTCTGTTGAGCATTATTCGATAATCATCCCTGCATGATCACTGACTGGTTTGTCGGACTGCATCCGGTGGCGCAGGCACTGCTGGCGACCCTCTTCACGTGGGGTGTCACCGCGCTCGGCGCGGCAATGGTTTTCTTCTTCAAAACAATCAACCGGAAAGTACTCGATGCCATGCTCGGCTTCGCCGCCGGGGTGATGATTGCCGCCAGCTTCTGGTCGCTGCTGGCTCCGTGCATTGAAATGGCGAAAGAAAATCCGGCGGTTCCGCCGTGGGTTCCCGCCGCCGTCGGGTTTCTGCTCGGCGGACTTTTCCTGCGCGGCATCGACCTGATTCTGCCTCACCTTCACCTCGGCGAGCCGATTGAAAATGCGGAAGGCGTTCCTACAACCTGGCGGCGCAGTGTCCTGCTGGTGCTGGCCATCACGCTGCATAACATTCCGGAAGGGCTGGCGGTCGGCGTCGCTTTCGGTGCCGTCGCCTATAACCTGCCGTCCGCCAATCTCGCCGGGGCCATTGCGCTGGCGATCGGTATCGGTATTCAGAATTTTCCCGAAGGCGCGGCGGTAGCCGTGCCGTTGCGCCGCGAAGGAATGTCGCGCCGCAAATGTTTCTGGTACGGCCAGCTCTCCGGTGCGGTCGAGCCGATCGCCGGCGTGATCGGTGCCGCGACGGTTCTGCTAATGCGCCCGATTCTGCCTTACGCCCTCTCCTTCGCGGCCGGCGCGATGATTTTCGTCGTGGTGGAAGAACTGATTCCCGAATCGCAGTCGAATAAAAACACCGACATCGCCACCATGGGCGCCATGCTCGGCTTCGCCATCATGATGATCCTCGACGTTGCGCTGGGATAAGCAGGAAAAGGCCGGTCGGATGATCGAATATATGGATTACTGATCACAAAATCCCCTCGTGTCGATAATCCAAACTTCCCTCCTATAGCGACAGCAGCTCCTGAACGTCGTTCCAGGAGAGCGCCTGCATGAATTCGCCTTCTTTTTCGAGCGTGGCGGAAATAACGCCCTGTTTACGCTGCTGCATCTGAAGAACTTTTTCTTCGACCGTGTCTTTGGTGATGAGCTTGACGCTGTACACCGTGTTCTTCTGCCCGATGCGGTGCGCACGGTCGGTCGCCTGATCTTCTACCGCCGGGTTCCACCACGGGTCGTAATGAATCACCATGTCGGCGCCGGTGAGGTTGAGCCCGCTTCCGCCGGCTTTCAGGCTGATGAGGAAAACCGGAATCGAGCGGTCGGTGTTGAACTCGCGCACCATCGCCTGCCGGTTTTTTGTGGCACCGTCGAGGTAACAGTATTTGAGTTCACGCGCTTCGAGTTCGCGCCGCAGGATGGCGAGCATCGACGTGAACTGGCTGAAAACCAGAATACGATGGCGGGCATCGAGCGCTTCGTCCACCAGTTCGAAGAAGAGTTCCATTTTGGCCGACGGAAATTCGCTCTTGAGATTCGGCAGCTTGAGCAGGTCGAGATGACAGCAGGTCTGGCGGAGCCGCAGTAAGGTTTTGAAAATCTGCATGCGCGACCGGTTGAAGCCCTGCGCGGCGACCATGTCGCTGATTTTGCGCTTAGAGCTTTCGAGCAGTTCTTTGTAAACCAGATACTGATCCTTGCTGAGCGTGGCGTGGGCGACGCGCTGGATTTTTTCCGGCAGGTCTTTGGCGACTTCGCGTTTGAGTCGGCGCAGCAGGAACGGGTGCAGTTTGCGGCGGAGTTTCAGCTGGGCGAGTTCTCCGTCGGGCCCGCCGCGACTGATCGGCAGTTCATAGTGCTCGCGGAACGCCTTGTGGTTGCTGAGGTAGCCGGGCATCAGAAAGTCCATGATGGACCAGAGGTCGGCCACGCTGTTTTCAATCGGCGTACCGGTGAGCACCAGCTTGTGTACCGCGCGAATTTTTTTGGCGGCAACGGCATTTTGTGTGGAGCGGTTTTTGATGTGTTGAGCCTCGTCGAGTACCGCAACAGCGAATTCGTATTCCAGATATTTTTCGATGTCGCGGCGAAGTAGCGCGTACGAGGTGATAACCAGATCGCTTTCGCTGACCTTTTCCCAGTAATCGTGACGCTCCGCGCCGTGCAGTTTCAGTACGCGCAGGTTCGGCGTGAATTTCTCGGCTTCTTCGGCCCAGTTATCAACCAGGCTGGTCGGACAGACGATAAGCGCCGGCTTGCCCCTCGCCTTTTCGTTATGACGTTCCAGCTGAAGCCAGACGAGCGCCTGAAGCGTTTTACCCAAACCCATTTCGTCGGCCAGCAGTCCGCTGAAGCCGCTGCGCTCAAGGAAACGAAGCCAGTAAACGCCTTCTTTCTGATATGATCGCAGGGTGTTTTCGAGCTTTTCGCCGAGCGGCTCGGATTCGATTTTCTGTGCGCGGTTTTGCGTCTGCGCCATTTTCATCCAGTCGGGCGAGGCCTCGACATCAACGCCGTCGAGCGAATGGATCGAAGACTGCACATAGGCGGCGTAAATATCGTTCATGCGGAACGTGCCCGCCGCGCCGCCCGCGCCAAAGGCGCAGTCGCTGAAAACTTCGCGCGCGGTTTCAATCGCATCGATGTCGAGCAGGATGGTGCGCCCGTTCTTTTCGACAAACGCCTCACCCATATTGAGAGCGCGTTGGATTTCGCTTTCGCTCAGGCTCTGCCCTCCGCTGTTTTCGTAGGCGTAACCGACATCAAAAAATCCGCCGGTGGAGGCTTCGTTGATCCGGATAACCGGTGTGGTGAATTCCGCTTCGTCCATGAACGGCGCAACACGGCCCTCGAGCTCAACGCGCCAGCCGAAGCGGCGCAGGCGCGGAATGGCCCCGCCGAGAAAATTTAATACTTCGCGCGGGCCGACGATGGCGGTGAGCAGATCGCCGCGGTGTCCGCGGAATCCGGTCGGTGCGAGTTTTTCAAGCGCCTTTTTTTCGGCATCAGGATTCCGTACGCCGTATTCGAGAATGTCATCGGACGATGGAAGGGCGAAACTGCCGGCGGCTTCGTCACGGCCGGCGATCAAAATAATTTCGCCATACTCGGCATAGAGTTTTGCCGCCAGCGAGGCCGGGCTGCCGCTGACGACCAGGCGGAACCGCGGTTCCGCCGGCGTCAGCGTAAAAAGATCCGGCGAAACATCGGTGTCTACGGGGATGAGGCTTCCCAGCGTCGGAAGTTCGTGGTTCAGAAAGTGCGGGACAGCGGGCCGGGCGATGCGCGTCGGATTGTGGTAGATGCTGCGCAGCGGGCCGGGCAGCAGTTCATTCACTTTCCGGAAGGTGTTCTGTGTAAACACCCAGCCTTCCCGGGCGCCGATTATGAAAAGCGGCCGCTCGTTCTGCGCCGGCAGCTCGGCGGTCATGGAAAGGTTCAGTTCGCCGCTTGCTTCATCGAGCTCCATCCGTAATCGCGTCCCGGCCGTTTCCGGCAAAACGGTTAGCGGCGCGTCCGCGCCTTCTTCGTAGAGTGGTTTGTTGTGGAAAAGCTGTAGCAGGTTGATGAAATCCGCCTCGCGGGCGACCAGCCGGCCGCGGGCCGGCCCTTCGGAAATATCCTCGATCACAAACAGCAGATTTTCATCCCGCGGCGTAAATGAAAGCGGTACGTCCGGCGGTACCTCGTTGAGCGGAATATTACGTCCGTTGTAGTTGGCAAAGCAGCGGATAGGAAACCGCCCGCCAAGTGCCTGCTCGCGCCAGTTTTGTTCCAGTGTAATACGCAATACCGCAGAGGTCGCCTTCGGGTGGTTTGCCGGCACGCGAGTAATGTATTTGGTTTCGTCGAGCTGTTCCTGGCGCTCTGCCCGTCGCTTTTCCTTCAGCGCCTTTTCCTGCCGCAACGGATCGCTGTACTGTTTAAGCGCTTCGAGGCCCAGCGCGACAAGATGCGCGCAGATCAGGCCTCTTTCCTGGTTGTCGCGACACGGACAGTGGTTGTCGACAAGGCCGTCGGGCAGGATTTCAAATTTGGTACGCATGCCCCGGATGCCAACCGCCAGCTCGCCGGAAACCAGCGGATGCACATATTCCACTTTTTCGACGACACCGCGCTCAAACAGCAACTTTCCGTCACGGAACGACTTCCAGCCGGCCCAGTCTTGTAGAATTTTCTGTGTAAACGGCAGTCCCATTGTCTATTTTCACATGTTTGGAAAAATGCGATCCATTCTTTCCAAACACCGGGAAATAGCGAGCCGAATTTCGTTATCCTTCTGCAATTTCTTTAAGGATGTTCTCGAAGCGGCGCAGATCTCTTTCGAGCGCGTGTTTCTTTTCAACCAGGTCACGGGCGTTGCGAACCATCCGCGCGGCAAGCGCCCGGTCGGTGAGAAGCCACTCCACACTCTGCGTGAAAAGCTCCGGGGTGTCGGCGACAAGGCAGTTAACGCCGGTCTGAGCCTCGATTCCCGCCATGCCAAGCGAGGTGGAGACGACCGGCAGTCCGCCGGCCATGGCTTCAAGGACCTTGGTCCGCATGCCCGAGCCAAGCCGAACCGGAGATACGAACACGCGCGCCCGGTTCCGGTATGGCCGCAGATCTTTTACGGCTCCGGTCACGATAATGCGGCTGTCTTTCCGGGCAATCCGCCGAATGCGGCGCCCCGGCGCGGCGCCGACAATATAAAATTTCACTTCGGGATGCTTCGCGCGGATCTGCGGCCAGACGTGGTGATAGAACCATTCGACACCGTCCTCATTCGCCGGATCGCTCATGAACCCGGTAAGCAGAATGATCGGTTCCTTGGGAATAGGCGGGTGCGCCTTCAGGTGCCGGATGTCCACCCCGGCAGGAGCAACCGATATCGCGAGATCCTGCGCGTAATATTGCATGGTAAAACGATCCTGGGGGGTCAGAACAAGGATGCGGTCTGCGCTGCGATACATGTTGAATTCATATTTCTGAAGACCGCGCAACTGGGGCAGGCTTTTAAGATGCAGTCTTAACTTCACCTCGCCCAGTGCGGTGTACTTTTCATAAGAATCGGTTACACACCGGTGACAGGAGATCACTTTATGTACCGCCGACAGATAGGGGTTTTTATAAAGGTACTGTCCCATTTCGGAGAATTCAGCGACGATGATGTCGTACTTGCCCTGTTCGGCGGTTTCACCAACCGCCTTCAGCATTTCAGCCGAGTAGCTTTTCCAGAAAACAGCCGGGCGGCTTAATGAAATATAATCATGGAATGCGCGGACAAAAATATTGCGTCGAGGGTGCGGCAGCGTCTTAAGTTCCGAAAGCAGCGGCCGCAGAGAATTGATTTTTTCTTTTTTTTCGTCCTGAAGAAAAGTCAGCAAACCAACCTGATGGCCCCTCTCGGATAAATACCGGATTCGCTGATAGATGATGCGGTGCCCGCTGGCCACTTCGACATGAGGAAGTCTGTTGGTAAGAAAAAGTATCTTCATGCCATGGCCCGCGTTAGTACAATTCTTTTACCAAATTCATTAATTCTTCCGGGGAATAGTCGCTCAGTGTTCGTTCTGAGGATTTGATTGCTTCGTCGATCCGACGGCAGATATTTTGCAACTCTTGATGGGTTCCTCCGGACCCCATGAGTACTTGATAGGCGTCCGCCTGCGTGATCCGTATCTGCCCGTCTTCGTTGTCAAATCCGACACCGAGCAGTCCAACAATTCGGCGCTGTCCGGTCTTTCTCATCTCTTTTTATCTGTTCCCTCTTGCACTCAGCGCAAATCTCTGGCTTATTTTCCGTTCTTCTGCCCGATTGTGTAATGGTAGCACAGCAGACTCTGAATCTGCTTGTCTAGGTTCAAATCCTAGTCGGGCAACCAATCGCCTCTTATGAAACCCGGATGGGCATAAGCACATAAAGAAACGGCACGCCGGTCTTTATTACTCCCGGACTTAACTCATCCGACAACTCAAAGAATATTTCGTCGGAATCCAAATGTCTGAGCGGGGCCATTAAAAAGCCGGGATTAAACGCGATGGAAATTTCTTTTCCATCATATTTAACGGGAATCGTTTCGCGCGCTTCTCCGATTTCCGGGCTGTTACTTACCAGTTCCAGTTTATTCTTACCGAAGTTCAGTCGAATAGAAGCGGTTTGATCATCTGTAAGCAGTGATACACGGCGGACCGCGTTTAATATGGTTTCGCGGTCTATTGCGATTCGTTCTTCACACTGTGCGGGGATAACCTGCTGAAAATTGGGATATGTTCCTTCGATCAGTTTAGAAATAATCAGTATCCGGTCAAAATCAAACGCCACCTGTGTGCTGGCTACGCGGATTTTAAGTATCCCCTCATCCCCGAGTGTTTTAATCAGTTCATTAAGAGTTTTAGTGGGAACAACCAGATTAACCTGGGTATCTTCTGCAAATTCGACTTCCTGTTCAACCAATGCTAACCGCCGGCCATCTGTTGCCACAACAGTCAGCTTTTCATCTTTAAAACTAAGCAGTGATCCGTTCAGGATATAGCGGGTTTCATCAGTAGATGAAGCATAAACCACCTTCTGAAGCATCTCTTTAAAAACATTCTGATCGATGGTATACACAGCGCTTTCTGAAAACTCCGGAAGAGGCGGAAACTCTTCTTCTGAAAGGCCAACCAATTTAAAAAACGAAGGTCCGCAACGGATCGTGGCAACGTCTTTAGCGTCTACTTCGATTTCAACCTGCCCGTTCGGCAGTTCGCGACAGATACTGAAAAACCGCCGGGCAGGAAGCGTTGTTCCGCCGGCTTCCGTTATTTCCGCCCCGGCGCTGGTTTTAACACAAACCTCCATGTCGGTTGTGGTTAAAGAAATCGAGTCACCCTCCGCTCTTAAAAGAACATTTGAGAGGATTGGAAGTGTACTACGTTGTCCGACGATGGATTGTACTTTTTGAAGAGCTTCAAGCAGCGCATCTTTTTCTATTGTGAGTTTCATCAACACCTCTCTGGAATTAATAGGATTATAATTTATATAAACCGTATTATTATTAGTACTGTAAATAGGTTGTTCCGTCAGCCTATTTTTTGTTTTAACCCCATCTAATTAACCCACTTAGCACTGTGTATATCTCTGTGTAAAAATCGAGCTTAAAGGAGGCTCAGCTTCATTAACTCCAAGTTATTGTTTCTATCCTCAGTTTATCCACAGGAAGACGTGTGTGATTTTTAAGACTCCTGACCGGTCTTTTGAGAGCTGTGGGTAATACGCTGACGAAGCAAAGCAAGAGTCTGTCTTAACTTCAAATCTTCAGCCTGTCGTGATTCTACAAGCTGGCAGGCATGAACAATCGTCGCATGGTTGCGGCTAAAAGAATCGCCGATAACCGGGAAAGAAGCGCTGGTCATCGTGCGGGCAAGATACATAGCTACCTGTCGCGGCCAGGCGATATTTTGAGGCCTTTTAGGACCGACCAAATCGCCCAGACGAATATCAAAGTGTTCTGCGACGGTCTTTTGGATTCCCTCAATACTGATCGCATGCTTCTTTTCCTGATCCAGCGTGTCGCGCAGCAGATATTCCAGCTTCGAACGGTCCAGTTGTAATCCCGTCATCGAAACATAAGAAGCAACGCGGATCAACGCGCCCTCAAGGCGGCGAATATTGGACGATATCCGCTCGGCAATATAGAAAAGTAGCCCCTGATCTATCGAAAGGTTCAGCTGTTCACACTTTCTTCGGAGAATGGCCACGCGCGTTTCAAGATCCGGACTTTCCAGTTCTACCACCAGGCCCCATTCGAAGCGCGACACGAGCCGCGGAGCCAGGCCGGAAAGTTCTCCAGCCGGCCGGTCCGACGTCATCACAATTTGCTTATGGTTTTCAAAAATAGCGTTGAAGGTATGAAAAAACTCCTCCTGCATCCGGTCTTTACCGGCGAGGAAATGAATGTCGTCGATCAGTAAGGCATCTACCGTCCGGTATTTCTTACGGAACTTGGCCAGCGAATTATTCTGCAACGCCTCAATATATTCATTGATGAAAGATTCGCTGGTCGTGTAGCACACCTTACCGCGCAAATTTTTCGAATGGATAAAATTTCCGATGGCCTGCATCAGGTGCGTTTTGCCAAGGCCGACATCGCCGTGAATGAAAAGCGGATTGTAAGCGCGCGACGGAGCTTGCGCCGCCGCAATGGATGCGGCGTGCGCAAACTGGTTTGACGGGCCTACCACAAAAGCATCGAACGTATAGTTTTTGTTGAGATTGATTTCCGCCGGTTTTTTCGCCGCCAGGGGCGCCGGACCCTTTTCTTTCTTTTCTGCCATCGGCGCGGCGATCAAGGAATAATCCACCGTCAGATCTATATGCAACTCGCGGCCGGACACCACCACCAGCGCCTTTCGAATAAGCGGCAGATAATGTTCTTCAAGCCACGATTGATAGAAATCATTCCCGACAACAAGGACGGCCTTTTTTTCTTCGATACTGCGGCACTGGATAACAGCAATCCACTTCTCAAAAATATCCTTCGGCAGCGTTTCTTCCAGATGGCGGCACGCCTCCATCCAAAGCTCATCTTTATCTTTGCGCATAAGGCTCCAAATCGGCACAGTTAGAAAACAGTTAACAAAACAAGAGGAGATATCGACAAGTTATCCACAAGCGAATATCCCCTGCGCTTTCGCGACGCAAACAAGCTAATAAACTCAGCGCAGAGACCCAAGGGCAAAGCCTGTGCCGACGCAAAAAACCGCGCCGCACACAACATGTAGACCGAAAAATAAGAAGCCCCACAAAATACCGTTCAACGTGCGGGAAAATAAAAATGCATAAACTGCACGTTTTTTTTGTAAATAGGCATTTAACAGAACCTTTACGAATATGAAAAAAGAAACACCTGTCCACATCCTTCTCGGCGGCTCGAAAAACACCGCCGACATCCGTTTTTTGTGCGGCGCAGAACCGCCTGAAAACGCGGTGCTTATCTGCGCGAACCGCCGTGGAACACTCATCGTTTCCGAAATGGAATACAGCCGGATGCGACGGACCGTCAATCGCGGCGTCACCGTTCTGTATCCGGAAATGATCGGCTCTTCGTGGAAAAAAGGCGCGGCGGACTGGCTAAAAAAGTGCACCAAGAAAAAAAAGCTGACGGTCTCCGCCGACTTTCCGCTCGGCCTCGCCGAAAAACTGCGCCGCACCGGATTCCAAATCAAAATTGCCGATGAACCGGCCTGCCCGCAGCGCGAAATAAAAACCACTGACGAAATTTACTCCGTTAAAAATTCCCAGCGCGCCGCGGTCGCCGCCATGAATGCCGCGATCAAACAGATCGCCTCGGCGCAAATAGGCAAAAACGGACTTCTGTGTTGCGGAAAAACTATTCTTACATCTGAAATGGTTCGCGCCACGATTTGCCACACCCTGCTCGATCACGATTGTGTCGCCGCCGAAACCATCGTTGCCTGCGGGCCGCACTCCGCCGATCCGCATGAACGCGGAACCGGCCCGCTCCGCGCCGGACAGCCGATCGTTCTCGATATTTTTCCGCGCTCAACCGTAACCGGTTATTGGGGCGACATCACCCGCACCGTCTGCCGCGGCCCGGCATCGGCGGAACTGAAGAAGATGTACAACGCCGTCAAAGCCGCACACGGCTTAGCGCTCAAAACGGTAAAAGCCGGAGCCTGGACCGACGATGTTCACGCCGCCGCCGCTGGCGAATTGGATCGGCGCGGATTCAAAACCGAAACCATTGACGGCATACCGCAGGGATTTATTCACGGAACCGGCCACGGCGTCGGACTTGAAATCCACGAAGCGCCGCGCGTTTCATCAGCGGTACACAAAAAACTGCGCGCCGGAATGATCATCACCATCGAGCCGGGGCTCTATTATTCGCATATCGGCGGCATCCGCATCGAAGACACGATCCTCGTCACCAAAGACGGTTATGAAATGCTCGCTCCCTTTCCCGCGCGGTTTTAGTGATTACGCGCGAAACTCAGCGCGATGCTCCGCCTCGAGTTGGACAGAACGTCTCGCCTGAGTTCCTGTCTACTATCCAGAACGAAATTTGCTGCGTATGATACGGAGGTAATTTGGCAAAGGTTTCGAACTTTACATCGTAGATGTGGCCCGCTTTTGCAGTCATTGATATTGGCGCGTGCTCCGACCAGGTCACAGTTTCGCCAAGCCGTTGACTATACACCACAACAACCTGCCGCTGACCGGGAAGCACCTTGATGGCGGTAGGCGACCAGGTACCGGACATACACCGAACACCATCCACCTTCACAACTCCGACCCAAGGGTCGCTCGAATGAATTCCCGACCAAAACTCTTTCCAGAAATCCTTTTGGCCCCGCCCCTCAATTATTGCCACCGCACTGTCTGGAAGCGGTGGCGGGGAATACGACGCACAACCGGCTAGAACAAAAAACAAAAGGAACAAGGCGAGCGGCTCAACCCCGTTGCGTTTTTTTCTAGTCATATCCGAAGTCTGCATTTTCATTGGGCCCCGTTCTTTCTATAACTTAGAGCGAAGGGCGCAACCCGTCTCTGCGGCCGCGGCTACAAAAACTAAGCCCTTTCGATATCGGCGCCGAGGGCGCGGAGGCGTTCGTCGATGGCCTCGTAGCCGCGGTCGATCATTTGTGCATTGTCGATGGTGCTGCGCCCTTCGGCGCAGCAGGCGGCAATTAGCATCGCCATACCGGCGCGGATGTCCGGGCTGGTCAGGCGTGCGCCGTGCAATTGCGACCGGCCGCTGACGACGACGCGGTGCGGGTCGCACTGGATGATATTGGCGCCCATGGCCATCAGGTGGTCCACGAAGTACATACGGCTTTCGAATAATTTTTCGAAAAAGAGCATTTGTCCCTGCGTTTGCGTTGCCAGCACGATTAAGACGCTCATCAGGTCGGACGGGAACGCCGGCCAAATACCGTTTTCGATTTTCGGCGTAAAATTTCCGAGGTCGGGAACAATCTGGCGATCTTTCTGCACGGCCTGAGAAAGCACGCCGTTTTTGAGCGTCCAGTTGACGCCGAGTTTGGAAAATCCTTTTTCGAGTACGCTGAGCGTAACCGCATCGCCCGGCGCGGCGATTTCGAGTGCGCCGCCGGTGACGGCGGCGGCGGTGAGAAAGCTGCCGGTTTCAATGTAGTCGGGCTGAATCGTGTGTTCGGCACCGGCGAGCAGTTTGACGCCGCGCACATGCAACCGGTTGGTGCCGATGCCGGCGATATCCGCGCCCATTTTGACGAGCAGATGCGCCAGATCCTGGACATGCGGTTCGCAGGCGGCGTTGAAAATGGAGGTTTCGCCTTCTGCGAGCACGGCGGCCATCAGGATATTTTCGGTGGCGGTGACGCTGGCTTCGTCGAGAATCAGGTCGGCGCCAACGAGCGCTTTGCGTTTGAAGTGGTACGGCGCGGTATCGTTGACTTCGATGCCGAGGGCGCGGAGTCCGTAAAAATGGGTGTCGAGGCGGCGGCGGCCGATGACGTCGCCGCCGGGCGAATGAATCAGCGCTGAGCCGTGCCGCGCGGTGAGCGGTCCGGCCAGCAGAATGGAGGTGCGCACTTTCCGGCAGTATTCTTCGTCGAGTTCGGTGGCATTGAGTCCTTTGGCGCAAAGCGTTACGCATCCGCCGGATTTTTCAACCGATACGCCGAGCGACATGAGCAGTTCGAGCATGACACGGACGTCCGCGATGTCCGGAACATTACATAACCGGACCGGCTGATCGGTCAGGGTGCAGGCCGCCAGCATAGGCAGAACCGCGTTTTTGTTGCCGCGCGGAGAGAATTTTCCGCCAATGATATTACCGCCGTTGATGATGAATTTTGCCATGGCGCAGACCATAAACTAATATCCGGCGATGAAGCCATAAATTATTCTGTCCTTAATTATGCCGATCATTAAACTGCGCGCCATGAAACCAATAGCTTTGATCTGGCTTTTTATTTTCGCCGCCACACTGCACGCCGAGAATCTTCCCCCGGCGCAGCAAATACTCGCTTTCGCCCGCGCCCAGCTTCCAAAACAGCCGATCCGTATGAACGGCTCGCTAAAAGAGCGGGCCGAAAACGGGTTTGTCAAAAAAGAACTGACCGTCGAAATGGATCTCAACTGGGGCGGCTCTCCGGCAAACGCAACCTACCGCATTCGCGACGGGAAAACGGAGATTCTCAAGATTCTTGAAATTCAATGGCTGGCCGCCGGGCCGGACTTCCAATATTCGGAAAACAATAAAGAGGTCCCGGACTTCAGCCCGAATACGGAAATCGATGGGCTAGGCATAACATGGGCCGACCTGAGCTTTTCCTTTTTATGGAGCCGCGACGCCGAAACGATGAAAACCGATAAAAAAATGGGGAAAGACTGCTTTGTCGTCTCGGTTCCGCGCGGCAGTAACCGTCTGTTGCTCTGGATTGAGCGGGAAACCGGCCGGCTGTTCGGCGCAAAAGAGGAAAGTCCGGACGGAACGCTTCTTAAAGAGATCAAAGTAGTCAGCGTCAAAGAGTTTGATAAGCTCTGGATGGTCAAAGACCTCGATATTATCAAGCCCCTGGAAAACGGATTAACCTCGTTGCTCATCAAAAACGTAGAAGTTGTTACGCCGTAAGGGAAAGCGGCCTGCCCGGCCGAAGCCTTGGCGAAGGATGGAGCGGGTGAACGGATTCGAACCGTCGACAATCACGTTGGCAACGTGATGCTCTACCAACTGAGCTACACCCGCGGTAGAAAGGGTGGCTAGTATGCGAATACAAAAATCCTTTGCA
>Ga0247840_10005454_pt1 | contig 19150 bp, 19 predicted proteins | sample LaCruzMarch2015__FD_192404 | JGI IMG/M metagenome (GOLD analysis project Ga0247840, IMG submission 192404) | Freshwater microbial communities from meromictic Lake La Cruz, Castile-La Mancha, Spain - LaCruzMarch2015_17m | ecosystem: Environmental > Aquatic > Freshwater > Lake | place: Spain... | reverse complement strand
TAACTCTTGTATTGCCGGCAGCCGGGCCCGTGCAAGAGGCCCTTAACCCCGGTGGAAGCAGCCTTGGGCTTCGCATACCGGCGTGCCCAATGGCGTTGCAGTTTTTACGGCGCAGCGGCCCCCTTGCAACTACTAGTGCTAACTATTCAGGTGAACCTGCTTGCACGAGCCCTGAGCAAATATCCCGGCTTTTTCCAGAGCTGCCCTTATTAGCCCCCTTGCCTTGGCCTTCGGGATCGGGCAAAGCAAGCACTGTTGTGGCGTGGCAAGCTGAAAAAGGCTCTGGCGTTTGCAGTTGGAATGTGGTGCGGCAGGGGAGCTTGCAGCTGAACTGGTTAGAGAAATAACTAATGGCTTGGCTGCTGCTACTTGTTGGTTTGATTTTAACAATATTTGATTGGTTTATTAAGCCGTTGGTATTTTTTGTTGAACCTTTGCTTAGCCTTAAACCGGCAATATGGCTCTCACTGGTTTTTATTGCTTGGCTTCTTTTAGCTGATAATCGAAATAATACACACTAATAAATATAAATTAATTTTCAATTCTTTTAAGCTGCCGATTTTATGGATTAGGTATCGCTAGTTCAGGTGTTGTGGTTTGCAATTTAGGCATTAAGACCCTAAAATTCAAAGTAGTTCCCCTTAGATAAAAAGTAGTTTGAAATTTAGCGCTAAAACCAACTACGGCATTGTTGCTTTGCTAGAGCTTGCTGCTGAATTTCCAGGCGGCGGAGTGCTTCAAATTGCTCAAATTGCATGCCGCCAAGAAATTCCAGAGCGATATCTTGAACAAATGATGACCAGTATGCGCAAAGGCGGTTTTTTACGCAGCATCCGCGGGCCCCGAGGTGGGTATCAACTCACTCGTTCACCTGCTCAAATTACTATTGCAGAGGTTTTAGATTGTTTAGAAGGGGAAGAGGTATCTCAAAATATTGTTAAAAGCCTCAGCCCAGAATTTCTTGCTTTGAATGCTCTTGCTGCACGTGTGAAACAAAAACAAGTTGAGCATTTAGAATCGATTAGCTTGCAGGATTTACTAGAAGAATGTGAACATTATGTAAAGGATCAAGCAATGTATTTTATCTGAAATTTTATGACCATAAGTTAAAATATATACAAATTAGAAATGGCACTAGTATTGTCATTGTACATGTTAGAGGTAGGCCAAAACGGGCAATATCAAGAAATCGATAACGACCCGGCCCGAATACCATTAGATTTGTTTGATATCCAATCGGGCTTAAGTAACTGTGAGTTGCGCCAAATAAAACTACAAATATAAATGCCATTGGTGGGTGTTGCAATCCAATCGCCAACTGCCCGGCGATTGGGATGAGTAATGCCACAGTGGCTGCATTACTCATCACCTCTGTTAGAACTTGTGAAAATAAAAATATGATTAATAATGCCCAGTACACAGGCCAATTTTGCAAATTTATCAATAATGCTTTAGCCAGGGCAGCGGCGAGGCCGGTTTTTTCAAGGGCCACACTGAAACTTGCGGTGGAGCCGAGCAAAAGGATTACATCAAGCCGTATGGCACTTTGTAATTCTCCAGTGCGTAAACATCCAGAGGCAACCATTGCCACCGTACCCAATAATACAGATGCCACCAGAGGGATTAAATCAAATGCTGGCAATATAATTACCGCAACTGAAATTCCAATTGCTATTAATTTGCGGCTAACGGTTGGCAGATCTTTCTCAAGCTGCTCCAAAACCACAAGATCATTATTAGCTTGTAAGCCTCTAATTGCATCTTTAGGCCCTTGTAATAACAATACATCTCCATCTTTTAGCGTTGCTCTACCCAATCTTTCTTTTAGCACTGCATTGCCTCTACGCAGTGCTAATACTGTTACGTTGAAGCGCTGCCTGAAGCGTAGATCACGCAAGCAATCTCCGGCTAGTGTGGAACCTGATGGCAGCAACACTTCAACTACTCTTTGGTTATTTTCTTGATCGACACTATTTTCTGATCTTGCTGAGATCGGAGCTAAAATAACGGTGTGATCTTGTTGCAACCTCAGAAGATCGGCGCGAGTGCAACGTATTAACAATCTATCTGCCACCATCAAGGTGCGATCGGCAAGGGGAGGTAGAAATCGTTCATTACCTCGATGAAGTTCTAAAACATCCGCATCAAAGCGACGCTGTAGGCGACTGCCGTGTAGCGATTGATTTATCAGCTCAGATCCAGCAGGGATTTCAACCTCTGTTAGGTAACCGCTAGTTGATAAATGTGAGGTTAGGTCGTCGTTATTGTTGCCACGATCAGGCAGGCGATCAGCAAGAAGCACCATCACTAGGCCCCCCACTATCCACACGCAAATACCAATTGCAGTGAAGCTAAAAAGCCCAAATGCGCCATAGCCAAGTTGAGCGCTTACTTCGCTTGCTAGCAGGTTTACTGAACTTCCCATCAACGTAATGGTGCCGCCCAAAATCGTTGCAAATGAGAGGGGTAAGAGAACCCTGGAGGGAGAGATGCCGCGTCGCTGACACCAACTTTCAATGACCGGCAAAAGTGCGGCCACGATCGGTGTATTTGGAACAAAGGCTGAAACTGGCGACACTGCCCCCACCATTAAGGCGATCATTCGCTTGGGGCTGCGTACAGCATCGGAGCCGATCAGCCCCCGTAATCGATCTAATCCACCCGAGCGAAATAGTCCGGCAGAAATAGCAAATAAGCCCATCAACGTGATCAGGGCAGGGCTGCCAAAACCCTGCATCGCTTCGCCGGGATTAAGTACGCCGCTTGCTACTAGCAGGGCAACTGCAAGCAAGCCGGTTATTTCAGGGGCTAGCCAGCCAGTTACAAAAAGGAAAATCGAGCCAAGCAGAATCGACAGGGTTATGAGGCTTGCGGAATTGCTGATCGCTGTAAGCAGCTCAAGCATTCGGACTATTCAATTACAATTAAATATACAACGCCGAATTGGTGGGGTAAAAGTAACCGCAAATCCCTGCAAATACAGGGGATAAGCCGCTAGAAGAGCAATTCCCCACCTTTTTAGCGTTGTATGTTTGTCCTAGCCCCTGATGTGCCTTGTCCAGGTGGCCTCAGAAAAGCTATGGCCTGTTTCCAGGGCGAGAGCTACCACCGCCTGGGCGTTGCTACTGCCATCTAGGCGTATTTTTAAAGCTGGATCGGCGTTTACTTTGCCAATAAAAGCCTGCAATTGTGCTTTAGACATTTTCTTAACCTAGGTAACCTCACACTCCTAACCCCTTTCGCTGCTGGAGAACTGCCTAATTCAGGAAACTATCTGCTGTTTAGCCCAAATGCGCTTGGCAGTGCGCAGATTAAAGGGATGCAAACAAGCCAACGCAAAACTTTTTACCGGGTACGGCCAATGCTGGCGATTGAGGAAACTGTTCCAAATGAAATTAAGGGAGCTTGTTTTGAATCACGCCAGGAAGCTGAAATATTTGCATTAGATATGGTTAAAGGCCAAAGTACACCGATGATCGTTGAGAAATTGGCCCCAGCTGGTTGCTGGTTGCAGGTTTTGGCTGTGGGTTGCTAGGGAATAGCTACCAATGCTTTCAAATCACGATTCCACAAGATTAGTTTAAAACATTCTGGGATGTTAGAAAGCCTTAGAACTTTCACATTTTTGAGTAGTTCAGCATTCGCTTCGTGGCATGCGCGCAGGTTGTAGTTCGGAATGCCTTCGCAAAGATGATGAACGTTGTGATATCCGATATCTGCAGAAAACCAATTGAATATAGGATTAAGCTTTAAAAAGCTGCTGCCGTTTATATCACCCTCAAAGGAATCCCAGCCCTCAGTTGTGTGAGCATAGGAACCTTCAAAATTATGCTGCACAAAAAAGACAGTGATCATTATCGCCGCCGAGAACGTCATAACGATGCTGTAACTGCCCCAAAACAAACCGAGCCCAAGCCAGCTACCCATCGCCAGCCATAGCCCTACAACGCATATGTTATTTCCAAGAATATGCCAAAACTCTGAAGCGGTATACCAATTACGGCTGCGATGGTTGGAAATTAATAAATTCCATTTTGAGAAACCGTTCTTTCCAATATGGCGAATCGAATCAATTAAAAAATCAAATGAACCTAAAACAAGAGCAAGCCTAGGTTTTATAATTAAGTAAAAGAAGCCCCCGGGAAGCAACATCAAGGGGTGGCGCAGTAGCCGGTATGAGAATTTTTGGAAATTATTGTAATTATCGTACTCTTCGCTTGTTATTAATGCCGACGGGCCACGATATAAATCCCAGTTTCCATTGTGGCGGTGATGGTATGCATGGCCGCGAGACCAAGGATGTTGAGGTATTGCGTTGATCACACCAAGCATAAAGCCGATTATGTGATTTAGATATTGAGTGCGAAACAAAGAAAGATGCCCGCAATCATGCATCAATGAAAAACAACGTGATGAAAATAATACTAATAAAACTAAAATTGGAACTATCAACAAAGTAGATATGGCAGCAAGGCTGGGTAGGAGATACCAGAGCGCTGCAATCGGCAAAATTGTTGAAAATATTTGCAGCCAGGCCCTAAAATTACTGCGCAATAAGTAAGGGCGCAACGCGAAATCTCGCTTGCGAGCTGAAATTGAGGTTTGCCTTGGGGATGTGGAAGTCAGATTGGTTACGGAGAGAGCTTGCGAAAATTGGCGTACCAAAATCGCTTATAACTGGTATTTTATCGTTTTTTTAGCCCATTCGTAAGCTTAAAACGTGCCGAGAGCTTATTTTTGCTGATTCGGGCATAGCGAGCCTTGGATCCAGCTTTACTGCCGTTATCTCTAAGGCTTTATTTTTGCGCCTTAATTAAGCTGTTGCTTATTGATTCTTAGGATCAACGTAATGTTTTTGGTTGAACGTCTGTAGGAAAATCGACGCCTATTATTTGATTTTTGTTATTTAAGATGATAAAAAGGCTATCGCTTAAACGATTAAAATCTGTTTCTACTAATACTAATTTGCTATCAGAGGTGTGATCTGCTTCTGTTACTTTGCGAATTTGTTGGAAATTTCCGGTTACCCGTTGCAGTTCTTGCCATCTTTTTTGCAAGGCACCAGGTGGTAATTCATTTTGAAAATCAAGGCTTAAAAAGCTGCGGGCCGTGATGAATTGGCCCTGGCTAATTGCTTTTACAAATCCTTCTGCAACTTTGGTGGATGGTTGCCCGGCAGCGTTCAAGAGCTGCGCTTGCAGTAATCCCTTGGCATTAAGCACAAGTGTTACTTCCTGCTTTCCTGTTGCTGTTGTAAGTTCTGCGCTCACGCTGGTGCTGCGTAAACCAGAATTCACTTTTGTTATCTTCCAGCTAATAAGTTCGGGCCAGCTTTGCAGGGTGCCTTGCACCATTGAAGGGCTACTGGTTTGTTTTAGTTCGTCTGAAAATTGACTGAAGCGTTTGTTTGCATCTCGCTGCTGTATTGCACTAAAAATTGCATCAGCTGCGGCTATTGCTGCATTGTTAGTTAGTGGGTTTTGACCCTTTATTTTAACGCTAGGGCTGCTGGCAACTGGTTTTGCAGCAAGTGCATGAGCCGAAATGTTGAGGGAGGGGGCTCCAAGCAGCAGCAGCAGGGCGGAGCCATTTATTAAACGCGTCCAGAAATGCTGCATCAGAGTTTCAAGCTATCCACGTTATTCTGCCCCATATGCGGGGCTCCGTTAATCCATCGGCTCGAGCATGATGGCTACACACACTTTTGAGCGTCGATGCAGCTTTATCAGTTCCGTCATTCCTCTTTTTGCGAGAAGGTGCGCCTGGTGCTCGCTGCAAAAGCTATTAAATACACAGTGGTGGAGGTGTTGCCTGGTATCGGGCAATGGGAATTATTTCGCATGAGCGGCCAAAGGCAGGTGCCTGTGCTGCAAAACGGTAGTGAATGGATTGCTGATTCCACTGCTATTTCCCTTCAACTTGAATTAAGCCATCCCTCCATTCCTTTATTGCCAGCAGATCCAGTGCAAAGGGCTCAGGTGCTGCTGCTGGAAGATTGGGCAGACACCTCTTTAGCCGCTGCCGCCCGATTAGCCCTTGTGCAGGGAGCTGTGGAGGATGCATCGCTAAGAGCTGCGCTGCTGCCGGAAAAAACGCCTGATTCTTTTAAAAGCTTGGTGGGTGCAGTGCCAGCTGCCTGGATGAGTGGTGTTGGTTTGTTTCTACATCCAGAACGCCAGGGTTTAATTGCCAGCCTTGAGCATTTAATGCTGATTTTGGCCGCTCAGCCCTACCTGGTAGGCGATCAACCCAGCCTTGCTGATGTCGCAGTTGCTGCACAGTTATATCTTTTGCGCTTCCCTGTGGTTGCCGGAATTCAACTGGCTTCCCGTGGGGTGATGGGAATAGCAGATCAAGCTGTATTCGATCCTTTATTTATATGGCGTGATGAGCTCTACCGCAAATTAGGTAGAGTGGTTATTGAATCTCCACCTTTTGAAGGAAATGAAACGATATCGATCGATTAATTTCTTTCCTTATTCTTTTTGGTATTTTCAATGACAAACGTTCCAAGCCTAATTTCATTAAGGGAACTTGAGGAAGAGCTCGGCTTGGAACGATCCGAATTGCTTTTATTATTACGCCAAGAAAAGCTACAAACCGTTCATAAAGGTTTACGCACTTACGTGAACCGTAGTGACATTGATAATTTAAGGAATCGGGCTTCTATAAACGATAACGTTAGTTCGTTAACTGTATTGGAGATGAAACCCGCGTCGGCAGAACCTGCAGCAGCGTGGGAAGATGCAAATCAATTCGCTCAATTGCGTTTATTGCGCGAGCGTTTGGATTTATTAATACTATGTGCTGATCGCTCTATTCATTTGGAATCTGGTGAATTGGCAAGTTTGTTGGGATTGCGCAGGATATCTGCTCGTCAACATGATCATCATGGTGTTTATTTTGAACGTTATGGGCTTCGTTTTCGCAGGTTGGATCAGCAGGGGCAGCGATCTAGTTGGAAGGTGATTGCCCTTGAGTAAATCGAGCCAGATTTATCAGGAATCTCCGTTTCTTGAACCGCGGCGTCCGCGGAGAGCTTTGTTTATCGGCGCAGCATCGGGCTTGATCCTTGCTATTTTTGCAGTGGAATATTGGATATCGGGAGCTTTCATTGGCGCATTAATCTCAGACTTATTATTTGTTTTGCCCTATGGTTTGCGTTTATCCTCATCAGATACAAGGGATTTATTTTTATCTGCTGATTTAAGAAAAGATCGCCTATTAAAACGTTCATTGTTGGTTCTCTTTGTGGGACTAGTTTTTCTTGGTTTGTCTATGCATGATATGAATACCGCAAAGTCTGATACGAAAACCTTTCAGCTGCTGCTTTACTTTTTTGGAGTTATATTATGTTGGCTTGAGCTGCAATTGGCATTTGCTACCTATTATGCAAAATTATTCTATAGAGGTAATGAACACGGGGGGGAATCTATTGATCAAGGCCCACAAGAGTTAATTTTCCCAGGTGACGACGCCCCTTTGTTTACTGATTTTGTCTATGTTGCGAATGCAGTAGCACTTACTTTTGCAATGAGCGATGTAAATATAGAATCTTCTCGCATGCGGAAAACTGTAATGTTTCAAGCATTAGCCTCTTTTCTCTTTTATACTTTAATCTTCTCGGTTGTGGCCAATTTAATGATTAATTCATAGCAAAATTATTTGGCATTAAACTAAAGTTTTGCCAATTTATCCTGCGACCAAGATAAAGGCCAAGCTTTTCTCCTGCTTTCTTGCCAGGGCTTTTAAGTAATGCCCCTCCAATAATTCCAAATAATGTTTGGCTTGTAGCCTCCCCTGCAGCAGCTTTGCCGGTTTGTTCTAGCCATGTTATTGGCTTTCGCCATTGTTTTGTTTGTTGCAGTGCTGCATCTTCTCCAAGTTGCGTTAACAACAAACTACCGATTAATGCCCCTGCTCCGGCCCCTATTGGCCCTGCAATTAAGCTACCAATTCGTAGCCCTGCAAGAGCACCAGCCTCTTCTCCAATTCGGCCAGTCACTCTGCTTACAATCTTTTTTTTCGCTTTAGTTAATTTAGGTTGCAAGTTATTTTGATTTCGATTTTGAATTTTATTCAAGCCTTCAGTTGCTGCTACTGCTCCAATTACTAGGCCAAGGAATGATCCAACTGATGTGCCAACCGGCCCGATAAGAAGAGATCCCAAAGAACCGCCAAGCGCCCCTCCCAGCGAAGCTCCAATTAAGTTTGCCCCCACTTCCAAACTAATTTGCTCAAGGAGATTGTGTGAATTAGTATTTTTTGAAATTGGCATTGGCGCGGTTAGCCACCAGCCATATTCACTGATGGTTTCAGCTAGTGAATGAAGCGATGCAGGATTATCAATTAAGATTGAATTGCTTTTATTATGCCACTTGGCTCCTAGTTTCGTTGCGATCAGTGCTCCATTAGCCGAATCGCCTGAAACTAGTTTTAGTCGCATCCGTCTAGGCAAGTAGTGCTGAATCTGAAGCACGCCATGGGGCTCAGTCGGAATTTCAAATAAAGTCATTAACGTTTCTTAATCTTAATGTGTTCCAATATAAAGATAAAAACATAATTCTTCCGATGTTTGAGCTTGAAGTTTTGGCTGCTTTTGGCATCGGCGCTGGATTGATGGCGTTGGCACCTGCAGTAGCTGCAGTTACCGGTGGTGGCAAATTATCTCGGGGTATGGCTGATACCGGAAGAGACCTAACCAAACGAGGTTTAAAGGTTGGTGTGATTGTTATTGATAAGGTATCGGAAGCTACCACTTCTGTTGTTCACAACATTTCGGAACTTGGGGAAAGTTTCAATGATCTAGTCGCTGAGGCCCGTGCAGATCTTGTTCAGGATCGCGCTAATTCGTCTAGTAATGATGTTGCTGTTGAAAAAGTTACTGAAGTAACTGTTGAGGGTTGATCCTAGATTCATGCTTCAACATATTATTTCTGAGCCCTTGGCGCTTCGCCATAGAACCGGAAATCGCTTTAGGTTTGCAGTTAACTTAAACTTTTCTGACGTTATTTGTGAATTTATTAGTTCTTTGCCCGGCGTAAAAAAGTTTCGCTTTAATTCTCTAAGTTCATCTTTAGTTGTTGAGTTTTCGTCTGATTTAGATTTTGAATGCTGGTTAAATTCAACTAATGAAAAATTAGCAATACTAGCATTAACTAAATCCTCCTCTGCATCCTCTTCTTTAGCTTTATCAAGTTCAGAGCTTCCACCCTTAATAGCTGATGGAACTCAAGCAGAAATAGCTGCTGCTATTTCAAGTGAAAAGTTTGATTTATTGCCTGCAAGATTAAAGTTACCTCTTCTGGCACTTGTTACAACTACTCTTGCACTGCCGCTCGAACTTCCTTTCTTCCCACTTTTATTATTAGTTCTTTTGGCCGGCGGACGCTGTTTCGATCGAGCTCGTTCAAGTTTGTGGGACCGTAGAAAATTAAATGTTGATGTATTAGACGCTCTTGCTGTTGTTTTACATAGCATTGAAGGCTTCTTGTTTGGCCCTGCACTGATGCTTTCGATGATTGAAGGTGGCGAATCAATAAGGGATGCTACTGCGAGAATCGCTCATTCATCAACGCGTTCTTTAAAAACTGATCTTGAGACGCAAGTTAATATTCGGCGCGCTGATATATCAATGCTAATTTGTATTGCTGATATTGAGTTTGGTGATGTTGTTCTATTATTTGCCGGGGATCAGGTACCTATAGACGGCATTGTTTTGTTGGGGCAGTCAAGTCTTGATGTTCGCAGTCTTACAGGAGAATCAGTTCCTAGGTTTGTTGAACCTGGTGATGACGTTCTTGCATCTTCCTTAGTGTTAGAGGGTTCCATTGAAGTTTTAACAACAGCAGTGGGTCAATTTACTAAAGCAGGCCAAATTGCAAAATTGCTTGAAGCAGCTCCAGTGTGCGATAGCAGAGTTGGAAATTATGCGGCTAAAGTAGCTGATCAATTTGTTTTACCAACTCTTGCATTATCAGCGTTGAGTTTTAGTTTATTTGGCAGTTTATCTCAGGCAGCTTCCTTATTGATGCTTGATTTAGGTACAGGTTTAAGGGTTTCAGTTCCCACTTCAATACTTGCTTCTCTCAATCGCGCAGCATCCAACGGTATATTGATTCGCAGTGGAAGAGCACTTGAAGCTTTAGCAGAAGTTGATGTTATTGTTTTTGATAAAACAGGAACATTAACCACTGGTGATCCAGAGCTACTTCATATTGAAGTGTTAGACAATTCCTATTCACAAAATGATTTGCTACAGCTGGCAGCTAGTGCTGAGCAAGGTCTTAAGCACCCAATTGCTATTGCAATTTGTAATGCTGCCAAATCTAAAAAGATTTCTTTGCTAACCGTTAGCGATTGGCGTTGTGAAATTGGTAGAGGTGTCAGTGCGAGCCAATCTGGTCGGAAATTACTTGTTGGAAATAGGCGTTTACTTAGAGAGGAGGGTATCGATCCACCTCCTTTTAGCAGCGACTCAAGCTTGAGAGTTGCAACTGAAATTGTCATTGCAGTTGATTCTCGATTGGCGGGTGTTATTTATTTAGCTGATTCATTACGTAGTGACTCCAAAGAGTTGCTTCGATTGCTTGGAGAGAAGGGTATCTCTTGCCACATACTTACAGGTGATTCAGAAGCGGTTGCACTTCAAGTGGGGCAGCAATTGGGTTTGAGGAGGAGTCAAATCCATGCTGAAGCTCTGCCTGATGTGAAAGCGGATGTGGTGAGGCGTTTAAAGGCAGAGGGGCATCGAGTTGCTTTTGTGGGCGATGGATTGAATGACTCCGCTGCACTAGCCTACGCTGATGTGGCTGTTTCTTTCTGTCATGGTAGTGATATTGCTAAGGAAACAGCTGAGATAATTCTCTCAGGAGGAAATATAATCCAACTTCTTGAAGCTTATGAGCTTTCTAAGTTTAGCTTCTCTATTGTGAAGCAAAATATTGCAATAGTAGCAGTACCTAATCTTACGGCTTTGGTTATAGGAGTTTTGTTGCCAATACCTCCTATATTTGCCATTCTTATAAATAATGGAAGCTGTATTCTGGCAGCGTTAAATGCTTTGCGTCCATTAGCTCATAAGCCTAATATCACATTACCCAAACCAGAAATCCAAGACCTTGAATTAAAACAGTTAGCTGCGCGCCTTGGTACAACATCTCAAAAAATTGTTGCGAAGAGATCTAAGGCGGATTTCGCTAACTGGTCTGCAAGCAATGATCCTCAACAATATTCTTGGCGATATGAAACTAAATTAAAGTTATTTAGGGTTTCTTCGGATTTTTAGCTATGACTCATCTAGAGGTAGTTCATACTCTCCCCTGTAGATTACGGCTGAGGTTTTCCCCCCCATTGCAGTTGCATCAGGCCTTCGGAATTCAATCTTCCTTAGTTGATATTTACCCAGATTTACCACTTCGTCTTTGGGGCTTAGGGCAAGGTTTAGTAATAGGTGATGGTAAAAACCCCTTAGATCCAAATTTGATAGCAGAAATTGCTCAATTACTTATTAACCCTCTAGATCATATTGCTAGTTGGCGGGATCGTTTAATTCACTGGCTGATGATCTTAGCAATTCTTGGATGGGCATTACCGATCTTGCCAGGCACCCCATTCTTTCTGTTGGCGTTAGCTTTGCGTTATAAACCAAAATGAATACAATATTGAAGGTTGGGGATAGTATCTGTTCTCCTCTTTCAGGTTATGTTTGGGTTGTTCGTTCAGCCTTACCTGGCAGATTGCGATTATCCAATATTCAATTATCGGTTAGTAGCAAATTCCAGGAAAGCCTTGAATTTGCAGCTTCTGATTCTGTGCATGTCGACTTTATTCGTATTAATCTCCAGGCTGGATGTATTGTGTTGCTAAATCATAGTTTTCTTTCATGGTCTTTTGATGAGGTTCAAGATTTATTTAATTGTGTTGATTACTCCTCTCAACAGAATTCCAGTTTAGTAATCCAGAATTCATCTAATCGAGGTGCTTTAGTAAGAATTTTAATTGCTAGCGGATTGTTTGCTTTAAATCCTTTCTTTTTGCAAGCATGGTTTTTGCCTATAATCTTTCTTTTGCTTCCTCCTTTATTTCTACCTTTTTTGTTGAACTTGAAGCGAGATATTGCTAATCGCAAGATTCCAGTTGATTCTTTAGATCTTTTTTGGTTAACGAGTTTACTAGTGCGTGGTGAATATGGAGGTTTTGCAACTGAAATTGCGTTAGACAACAGTAATCAGTTGCTTCAGGGCCAAATATCTAGCAATATTAGTTACGGTGAAGAGTTGTGTCTTGAGTTACAACGTTGGCAAAATGAGGTTACTTTCTTATTGGCGCCTCCTCAATTAGGTGAAAAGCATCTTAATGATTTGCGTAGTGGCGACAGGATACTAATTGCTAAGGGTGGAATGGTACCTCTAGATGGTTATATCGTTTCCGGTTCAGGTGTAGTTAGTAAGCATTTGCTTGATGGTGATCCAGCACAGATAAATGTTGAAAGTTTTCAACCCCTGCCTTTAGGTGTTATGGTTGTTCAGGGTGAAATAGTTCTTAAACTCACCCAAAGTCTCACAGATCAGCCTATCTATCAGCATCTACTTGATCTTGCCCAGCATCATCCAGAACCCTGGGGAATTGAGAAAGCTCGTTTGCTGCACAAGCAGGTTTTACCTGTTTCTCTTGGTTTAGCATTTTCAGCACTTTTGCTTGGACGCACTCATGCAGCTTCGGCTTTATTGCAATTTGATCCGTTCAATGATTGGCAGTTAAGTGCATCGATTGCTTATCGGGGCGTAAGGAAACTTTTTGCTGGTTGGGGCGTATCTTTGCGTAAGGGTTTTGTTTTGGATCGTTTAGCCGATTGCCATATTTTAGTTGTTACTGAGGGTGCAATATGTTTTGGTTTGAATCGAGCTATTTTAGAAATGCGCAGTTTAGATGCTGATTACAATGTAAATACATTGGTGGAAATGGTTTCTGGCTTTAGACGTTTTGAATTCCCCGAAGCAATACCACTATTCCCATTGCAAATGTTTTTAAAGGAGAATGATCTTGAACCGCGCCAAGTTGATAATCTGATTTCAGTGGGTGGCTGCGGTTTAAATGGTAATATTTCAGGCCTAGATGTATATATTGGTGGTGGAGCACTATTAAGGCTTTTAAATATTCCAAGACCCTTGTCTATGCCTCAAGTTAAGGATCGTCATTGGCTTTTCATTGTTGTTAACTCTGTTGTTGTTGGTGGTTTGTTTTATGAGGATCATCTCGACAAGGAAGTTGTTCGTTCATTACAACGTTTAAGGCATAATGGTTGGCATTTGCATTTAGTAAGTACTTGGCATGGCGATACTCTTGATTCTGTTGCTAGGCAATTGAAACTTTCTCCTGAGATGGTTCATACAGCCTTAAATTTAAATGATCGTATGGAGTTAATTCGATCCTTTGATCGTGCCGCAAGCCCTGTTGCATTTATTGGATCTTCTCTAGTTGATAGTGGGGCGTTTGCTGAAGCGGATATTGCGATAGCTGTTAGTGATGGATCTTTTTCACTACCAATTGAAATGGCAGACATAGTATTACCTGCTAAGAGATTAGATCGATTAATTGATTGTGTGGCAGTTTCCGGTGATATTGCGTCCAATAATCGTAGAAATTTTTACTTAATTATGTTTCCTCACTCAGCAGCATTGCTGTTGAGCTTGCTACTACTTCTTGATCCACTTCTGGCTGTTCTTCTTGCTGATCTTCCTTTATTATTGGTTGAATTTAGCAATCTATCAACCCATAGGAACATGCAAGATAAACACCGAGGTGGTTGGCGCTCTCAGCGAAAACGCACTTCTAAGCGCCGATCTACCAATCGAGCACCGCAAGGTGATAGTTCATTAAATAAGCTGGGAAGCGGGTAGGTTCTTCTTAAGCAACCAATACTAAGTTGTAGTTTATTGCCACATCTTTGCACATTAAGCTGTTTCTTATCCAAGCAAGGCAATAGTATGCTGGCTATGCTATTGCCTTCCTGGTCTTCTGTGAAGATAACTGGTGTTTCGCTCGCTAACTGCTCTGATAGCCATATATCTTTTTTGGATTCGAATTCATTTGAACTATTTGCATGTAATATTGTGCTTGGGCTCAATTCTTGGTTAATTTTAATTAATTCCTCACTCGTTAGCGAATAATTTAACCATAGTTTTTTAACTTGTATTCCGCAGAGATTGAATTGTGTGATATCTTTTTTTGCCATTTTTTCATTTGTTGCATGTAGGTAGCATTCGCACTTGCTGGGATCTTGTAGTAATTCTGATACTTCTTTTAGCTTGCTATTTAGGTTTGCTGGCATTAGCTGGCTAATGTTTTGTGGTATTTTAAAATTAAATAATGCCTCTAGGCTGTTTAATTTTTCTTTTAATTGTTCAGCCCTTATGATGAGCGGGTTGTAGATCTGTTCAATTAATTCTGGAGTGTTAATTATTCCCATTAAGAATCTTTGGGCTTGAGCGGGCTGAGGTAGGATCAGTATAATTGTATTATTCATATTTTCTTTTATCTGATCAATCAGGAAAAGTGCTCTTAGGCAATCCTCTAGGCCTGGTAGTAAGGGGGGTTGTTGGCTTAGTAAATATTCAAGTTTTAGTAGATTTAGCCATGGCGCTACCTTTTGCTTCAAGGCCGGCCATCGGCGGTTCAATTCTTCTACGCAACTAAAGTTATTTGCGCTTCTTAATTCAGCTTCACCTGTTATGTCTATTAGGGTTGAACCTTGATTATGAGTTGCCACTGCTTTGGCTAGCATTTCAGAGTGGTTTGGATCATTTCCGCTGATTAGGATGATTTGAGGCATGTTTTTATATGCTTTGTCAGTTATTCTATCTTTATGATATCTCCTTTCGGTGTTGTTTTAAATTGTAAGTTCTAGGCTTTGTGATATGAGGTGCATGCGCAACTAACTTTAACCATCTCACTTGCAGGACAGTTGTATGTGGCTATCTTAATTGCCTTAGTGTTAGGCAAGTTCCATCACCGCAGGGGCAGGTAACCTTTAAGCCGGCTAACGGATTTGAACCGATGACCTTCGCTTTACAAAAGCGCTGCTCTACCACTGAGCTAAGCCGGCAACCTAGAAATTATATCTCACTGCTTTCTATCTGTTCCAGCTCAGGGTCTTTCTTGGTAAGGCTCAGTAGAGCGCTTTCCTTTACTCTTCGGATCGGTAGGTTTGCCACTAGCGCAGTGGTGCGCTCCTCTGTTTCCAGCGTTACATCACCACCATCAAGATCCAGCTCCACATATCTACTAACAACCTCCAGAATTTCTTTCCGCATTCGTTGAAGAAGTTCTGGATTTAGATCGCTACGATCATGGGCTAAAACAAGTTGCAGCCTTTGTTTTGCAGTGGCTGCGCTCGCGGGCTGCCGGCCAAGCAATTTATCAATCAAATCAAGTATTGTCATTTCCTTAAAAGATTTTTGTTTGTAATAGTTTCCGCATTTTTGCCCGTATTCCTTTATTCATCTGGCTGGGATCAGGTAAAGGGATGATTTCACCTTGCAGACGTTTTGCAATATTGCGATAAGCAATAGCGGCTGGTGATTTACCTGCACCAAGAGTTAAAGGCTCTCCGCGGTTTGTGCTAACTATTACTTGCTCATCTTCTAAAATTAAGCCGATTAATGGAAGCGCGAGGATATCTGTTACATCGGATACCCCAAGCATCTCTTGATTCGCCATCATTTTTGGCCTTACCCGATTAAGCACTAGCTGGATTGGGGTTACTCCCCTTGTATTTAATAATCCAATTACCCTATCTGCATCTCGCACTGCTGATACTTCAGGTGTTGTAACTATAATTGCCTCCTCAGCCGCTGCGGCAGCATTCTTAAACCCATCCTCAATACCAGCGGGTGCATCAATTAAAATTATGTCGAACGTTGGTTTTATTAGTTCTACAATTTTTTGCATATCTTCTGGCTTTAACCATTCAAGCATTCGTGGATTACCAGCAGGAAGCAAGGCGAGATTGGGTTCGAGCTTATGTTTCACCATCGCTTGCTCTAGGCGGCAATTGCCCTGCAGAACCTCTTGGGCGGTGTAAACAATTCTATTTTCTAAACCTAGTAATAAATCAAGATTGCGCAAACCAAAATCTGCATCTAACACAGCTGTTTTGATGCCCTGGGCGGCTAGGGCGATGCCAAGGTTTGCGGTGAGGGTGGTTTTGCCAACCCCGCCCTTTCCTGAGCAAATAAGAATCGTGCGCGGGGAATGAACGGTCAAGAAATTTAAACAGCCATTTCAAGGCCGTTTGATTGCACCTTGCGAAAATACAGCCGATCCTGGTTTTCCTGTGCAAGCTTGGTGCAGTAATCGGAACGGTTGTTTGATGAATTCAGGCATTTCAAGCATGGGTCATCAGCAAACCCTCCTGGTTATGCCAGATGACGGGGTTGAAGCGGTACTTAATTTCATTGCCCAGGCCCGCCATGAATTGCGGCTTAAGCAGTTCAAGCTTGAATCCGAGGCCGTTGAAGCAGCACTGCTGCAAGCTCAGGCCCGCGGCGTGCTCGTTCGGGTAATGCTCAACCCCCACACTTCCGGTGGGGATCGCTGGAACGACGCTGCCTTTGAACGATTAAAGGCTGCCGGCATCGAGGTGGCCTGGACTAGCGATTCCTTCCCTGTAACCCATGAGAAATCAATAGTTGTTGACAATACCGCTGCTTTAATTTCTACTTTTAACCTTTCTGATAAATACTTTACTGAAACCCGCGACTATGGCGTTATTACTTATGCACAGGTTGCGATCGATCAAGTTATAGCTGGCTTTGAAGCTGATTGGCAGCGAAGTTTCTTCTCTCCTGATTTATCTATCGGTTTGGTTTGGAGTAGTTTTCACAGCCGGGGCCAAATGGCTCGCGTGATCGATGCCGCAAAGGAACGTATCTGGGTGCAGCACCCTAAATATGTTGATTCAGTTATTCTTGAACGCTTGATCACTGCTCGAAATCGGGGGGTGAAAGTTAGAGTTCTATGTGGTGGCAAGCATGGTATTTCAGATTGGGATATTTACGATACATTTTCTAGCCTTAGAATTATGGAAGGTGCTGGTGTAAAAGTTCGCAGGCAAAAGCATTTAAAATTACATGTTAAGATGATAATTATTGATACTAAAAGCGCTCTGATTGGTTCAATGAATATAGATCGTAGTGCTTTTGATATTCGGCGTGAATTGGGTATTGAAACCGATGCTCCAGAGGTGATTGCCCGCTGCGTTGATTTTTTTAATTTTGATTGGCAGCAGGCCATCAAATACAGCCCTCCAGATCCGCTCGATCCTGCTTCCCATGAGCAGGGCGAACTGGCGCCTGATCCCAATTTCATTCACGATTGATGCTTGCTCCTCCCCCTAACCGCAGGGCCCTTTTTGTGGGCATGTTGCAGGTGGCACTCTCTGCTTTTGGCGGTGGCTTATCTGCTTGGAGCCAGCGCATTGTTGTGGAGCAGCGCCGCTGGATGAGCAATGAGGCTTTTCTTACGGGCCTTACTGTGGCGCGTTTATTTCCTGGGCCAAATCAGATAAACATGGCTGTTTATATAGGAGCTTTGTTTCGCGGATTAGCTGGAGCGATTGCATCTATTGCGGGAATGTTAATAGTTCCGTTTTGTTTGTTGATGTTGTTGGGCTTGTTTTACTTTAGAAGCCATTCACTTCCAGCTGTTGATCATGTGCTCACCGGCGTGGTTGCAGCAGCAGCTGGGATGGCCCTCTCTATGGGTTTTAAAATCTTGCATGAATACTGGAAAGATCCTCTCGCCATCTTGCTTGCACTCCTCACATTTTTAGCGTTGCAGGTTGCCCATTTCCAATTGATTCCTGTTGTGTTAGTGGGTGGGAGTGTTGCGATTGCTCTCTATTGGCCTAGAGCAAAAGCATCAACTCTTGATAAATTATGAGCGGGCCTGATACTTTTTGGCAGGTGATTAAAACCTTCCTTGGCTTATCACTTTTTTCTCTTGGTGGTGGTAATACACTGCTCCAAGAATATCATCATTTATCAGTTGATACCTATCATTGGATTACTAATAATCAATTTGCTGATCTCTATGCCCTGGCGGAAGCTGCCCCAGGCCCCAGTTCCATGATTGTTGGCCTGCTCGGTTTAGGAGCTGGTTGGCCCCACGGGGTTTGGTGGGCATTAGCAACCGGTGTGGCAGCTGAGCTGGCGGTTTTGTTGCCATCCACCTTGTTGATGGTGGCAGCGGCTTTGAGCTGGAGCAAATTTAAGGATGCCCCTTTGCGTGTTGCACTTGAGCGTGGATTAGGCCCCATAACTTTGGGCATACTTTTTTCTGTTGGCCTAACGGTTCTGCGCACTGCTGATCATCATTGGCCCGCTTATCTTGTTTCATTTATTGTTTGTGCTTTTATGTTATTTAGCCGCATATCACCTTTGTATTTTATGGCGCTGGCGGGTTTGTTAGGGGGATTGGGTATTATCCAGCGCTAACTTGGCAAAGTTGGTTCAGCAGATTTAATTCTTATTTCTCCATCTATTAATTCAGCCTGTTCGCAATATCCCTCTGCTGGTAATTCTTCTGGGCCTCTTGCAACGGCATCAGCAATGCGCAATTGCAACGGCCGCAATTGTAAGGCGATAATTCGGCTGGCTTTATTGCCACTGCAGCCCGCATGGGCGATTCCCCGCAATCTTCCCCAAATTAGTATGTGTTTCGTGGCAGTTATTTTGGCGCCTGGATTCACATCGCCAAGCACCAACACACTTCCTTCCACTTCCAGATGATCCCCTGCCCTCAAGGTGCCTCGATGCACTTTTAGCTCTGCTTCTTGAACAGGAAAATCAGGCCTATCAGCGCAGGCTATTTCACAATTTAGCCCCATTGATTTCGCTGCCACTAATGTTGTGGGAGTTGATGTTGTTAGGCGTTTAAGTATCAGGCCCTGCTTGTTTAAGCGTTGTTGGATCGCCTTAATTAATGGAATATCAAGGGGCCAATCATTGCAATGCAGTTCTATCAACCCGGGAGGGATTTCCGTGCCAAGGGCGTTGTGCACGCTTTCTTTTGGGCATTCACCAGGCTGCCAGGCACCCAGTTCAAGGTTATGGGGCCATCCCTCACAATTGGCTGCCATCAATCGCGC
>Ga0247840_10005452_pt1 | contig 19154 bp, 16 predicted proteins | sample LaCruzMarch2015__FD_192404 | JGI IMG/M metagenome (GOLD analysis project Ga0247840, IMG submission 192404) | Freshwater microbial communities from meromictic Lake La Cruz, Castile-La Mancha, Spain - LaCruzMarch2015_17m | ecosystem: Environmental > Aquatic > Freshwater > Lake | place: Spain... | reverse complement strand
CTCGTCGATATCCGCGCACAACCACCACTGGCGCTGAGTCGGAAGCCCGAATGTGGCAAGGGACTCAAGCATTTCCGCGTGAGTTTCGAAGCGTATTCCTTCGCAGGCGCCGACCGCATAGAAGACCGCGCTGATCGGACGCTTCGCGACAAGGCGGGGGTCCAGTTGCTTGAGGGCCCCGGCGGTCGCATTCCGCGCATTGGGGAATGTCTTTTCTCCGGCGGCTTCAATCCCGGCGTTGAGCTTCTCAAAATCCTTTGTGGCAATATAGGCCTCCCCACGCACTTCAAGGAGCGGCGGCGGGGTCTTCATGGATAGCCGGAGGGGAATCGCGCGCACGGTCCGGAGGTTTTCCGTGATATCGTCACCGAACCGGCCGTCGCCGCGTGTGACACCCTGCGCCAGCACTCCGTGCCGATAGTGCACGCCGATGGAGACACCATCAACCTTCGGCTCCATGACATACTCCACACGGTCCCGGCCGAGGAGTTTGCAAATCGTTTTGTCGAATTCCACCAGCCGTGCCAGTGTATTTTCATCCTGCCGGCGGACCCGGATTTCATGGTTCGGCTCCTCTTTCAAATCCGGATGTTCGGCCGCATCCACTTTTTCCAGCGAGAGCATCGGCTCGAGGTGCTCCACACGTTGGAACCCGACTGTGGGAGCGCCGCCGACACGGCGGGTCGGAGAATCGGGAGACACGAGTTCCGGGTGCTGCGACTCCAGGGCGGACAGCTCCGCAAAAAGCCGGTCGTAATCGTAGTCGGAAACCGTCGGCGCCGCCTCCACGTAGTAGCGGCGGTCGTGGTCCTCAATCTCCCGCCGGAGTTCCTGGATTCTCTCTTGGTCGCTTGGCATAAAAATGTCGCAAAACAGCGAGCCCCGCCGCGCTGCCGCCGAGGTCGGCAAGCCAGTCGAACGGATCCCCACCGCTCCGGCCGGTCACAAAGAGTTGGTTGATCTCGTCAGCCAGCCCGAGGCTGCACAGGATCAGGAGCACGATGAGGAAGAGCGTGGCCCAGCGGATCGCGAATGTCGCCCGCATCGCGGCTCCCAGCGAGATGCCGCCAGCGAAAAAAAATACCAGGTGCTGAAGCTTGTCGGCAAACATGATCCCGTGCTCGGGACCTGGCTTCCCCGGATGGGAACTCGCGTAAATCAGGAAGCTGACCCAGAGGAAAAATGCCAGCCACAGCGCCGGCTTCCAAATCTTCCAATCCGGAAGGAAGTTGGGCAGCGCGCGCGAATGCATGACGGCAGAGATATCAAAATCCCCATCCCGAGCACACGAAATTTCCCCGAAAGAAGCCCCGAAAAAAAGCGGCGCGGGAATTTCTTCCCGCGCCGCGATAACGAACCTTGAGTGATCAGCCCCTCATCTTGCCGCCGTAGATGGCGTCGTCACCGAGTTCCTCTTCGATGCGGAGGAGCTGGTTGTATTTGGCGACGCGGTCGGTGCGGCATAGCGATCCGGTCTTGATCTGTCCGGCATTCGTGGCCACCGCGATGTCGGAGATCGTGGTGTCCTCGGTCTCGCCCGAGCGGTGGCTGATGACGGCCGTGTAGCTGTTCTCCTTGGCGAGCTCGATCGCATCAAGGGTCTCCGTGAGAGAGCCGATCTGGTTGACTTTGACGAGGATCGAGTTGGCAACGCCCAGGTCGATCCCCTTGCGGAGGAATTCAACATTGGTGACGAAGAGGTCGTCGCCGACGAGCTGGACCTTGTCACCAAGCGCCTCGGTGAGCTTCTTCCAGCCGGTCCAGTCGTTCTCCGAGCAGCCGTCCTCGATCGAGATGATCGGGTATTTCGCGCAGAGCTTCTTGTAGTAATCCACGAGCTGGTCGGCGCTCATCTTCGATCCGTCGGATTTTTTGAAGATGTAGGATTTCTTTGTGGCGTCGTAGAACTCGCTGGAGGCGGCATCGAGCGCGATGAAGACGTCCTTGCCGAATTTGTAGCCAGCCGCCTTGACCGCCTTGGCGATCGTGTCGAGGGCGTCCTCGGCTCCGGTGAACGCTGGCGCGAACCCGCCCTCGTCGCCGATCGCGGTCGAGAGCCCACGCTTCTTCAGCTCGCCTTTGAGGGCGTGAAAGATTTCCGTGCCGGCACGGAGGGCTTCCGAGAACGTCGGGAAATTCTTCGGGACGATCATGAATTCCTGGAAGTCGATCGGCGCATCGCTGTGGGCGCCGCCGTTGACGATGTTCATCATCGGGACCGGAAGGACCTTCGCGTTCGGCCCGCCGAGGTATTTGTAGAGGGGAACTCCGACCTGCATGGCGGCGGCTTTCGCAGCAGCAAGCGAGACGGCGAGGATCGCATTCGCGCCAACTTTCTTCTTGGTCGGCGTGCCGTCGACCGCAAGCATGGTTTTGTCGAGCCCGATCTGGTCGAGGGCATCGAGGCCGACGATCGCCGGAGCGAGGAGCTTGCCGACATTTGCGACCGCTTTGGTCACCCCTTTTCCGAGATAGGAGGTTTTGATTCCGTCGCGAAGCTCAACCGCTTCGTGTTCCCCGGTGCTGGCCCCGCTGGGTACGGCGGCACGTCCCAGGACGCCCCCTGCGAGTTCGACGTCGGCTTCGACGGTCGGGTTTCCACGGGAATCAAGGATCTGACGGGCACGGATGGCGGTAATGGTAGTTGCTGACATATGATGTTGGTTGAGTTGAGTGAAATGGAACGCGCGCTAGAATCTCCTCCACGGGAAGGCTGACAAGAACAAATGCGGAGCGGAATTGACCGGGGTCAATTCGCCCCTCAGTTCACGACGCGCACAGGGGTGCCGACCGCAACATTGTCGAAATAGATCTTCACCATTTTTTCCGGCATCCGGATGCATCCGTGACTGTCCGGCACGCCGGGAAGGAACCCCTGGTGCATGCCGACGCCCGCGTTGCTCAAGCGCATGAAGAAAGGCATCGGAGCCCCGGCGAATACGCCGCCCGGCGGCACGGGATCCTTCTTCACGTCCACATTGCGTACGAGTACGGTTCCTGCGGCATCCACATAGTCACCGTAGAGATTGGAATAATGCTCGGGCTCCTTTTTGAGGATTTTGTAATTTCCGACCGGCGTGCCGAATCCCTCGCGTCCGCTGGAGATCGCGGATACTCCCACCAGGTGGCTGCCCTTGTAAAACGAAGCGGTCTGCTCGGAAAGGTCGATCACGATCGAGGGCGCTCCCGGCACCCCGTCGCCGTCCCAGTAGGAATTCTTGTCGGCCAGCGTGGATTCGCTGGATCGGGCGATAATCGAGCCGTCCTGTCCGAGGTATCGGGTGGAACCGCTTGTCAGGCGGGTGTCGTAGGACGCGCAGCCCGCCATCGCGGCAAGGCCAAGGGCAAGAAGTAGGGATGGCAGGCGGTTCATTGGCTGGAAATTGGGGTCAATAAGCCTTCGGAGGACCTCCGCGTCAAGTGCGGATCAGCGGAAAACGAGGCGGATGACCTCGCCGTTGTCGGTTGAGCTCACGCTCAGTTCATTGATCCGGCCGGCTTCCTTCCAAACTGCGGCGCGATAGGTGGCTGTATGAACCTCCTGCCGGCCGTCCCGGGCGGAGTGCGCTCCCCTCCACGCCGCAGCAAGGGCGGTCCAGAGGGCGAAACGTGTGGGAGCCCGCGAAGCATCGCCGGACCAACCGCCTCCGGCCATAGGTCCCGAGGCATGGAATTTTCCATCTGTCATGGAGGTGAACTCCAGAAGCGGCGCGGGGAGGTTCTTGGTAAGGCGCATGACGACGTTGCCCCGGACGTCGCTCGTAATCGCAGCGTCACCGGCAAGCACGCCTCCCGTGTGCTTCCAAAGAAACGAGGCGCGGGAGTTCTGGAGTGGAGGCGTCCAGTCGGCGGTGTCGATCTGTGTGGCACAGCCGGCCAGCAGCAGGGCCAGGAGAAGCAGCGGGGTTTTCATACGGGTTCGGGTTCAAGCCTCAGACGCGGGCAAAGGGGGATGAAACGCTGGATGCGCACGATTGCGCGGAACAGGGAAAGTCTCCATGTCAGTGCGAATGATGTTCCAACATTCCCTGCCAGCACGGCATTCACCGCCGGCACAATCTCAAGAATATTTTGGGGGTTCAGCACGGTCTCCACAAATTCCTGGCGATACCAGGCCCGGACGAAGGCCAGATAAATCTTCATGACTTTCTGCATCCGGCATTGATACCGAAGGAAAAGCTTCGGCGCACGCCCGGGATTTGCCAGCGCGCCATGGATCGCATCCGCAGCCTGCTCGGCCCCGAGCATGGCAAGAAAGATTCCACTGCTGAAAACCGGATCGATGAAGCCCGCCGAATCACCGGCCAGCAGCCATCGCCGACCGTGAAGCGAGGAGTTCTGGTAGGAGTAATCCCCGCTGGTATGAACCGGGGTGCAGCGCTCGCTGCGCAGCATCCGCTGCTTCATGACCGGGAGCATGGAGATGCTGTCGGAGAGCACTTTCTCCGGAGTGCAGCGCAGCGAACGGAAAAACGCGGTGTCCATAACCACGCCCACACTCATCTTTGTCGGGCTCAGCGGGATCATCCAAAACCAGCGGTCCTTCGCGCGAATCATCCGGGTGAGAGTTCCATCCACCCCTTCCGGCCGGTCGACGTTCTCGTAGTGGGCGTAGACGGCAAATTTGTTGAGCCCCTCATACGGGGTCTTCAAACCGAATTGCGACGCGAGCAGGGTATTCCGTCCCGAGCAGTCCAGGACGAACGCCGAGGTCACCGGCCCGATCGAAGTTTCGAGACGTGATTCGTTCCCCGGAAACGTAACGCCTTTCACAGAAACCCCCTCGCGGACATCGGCCCCGGACTCGCGGGCGTGGTCGAGAAGGATCTTGTCGAACTCCGCCCGCGGCACCTGGAATGCGTGGTCCCCGCGCGGACGGAAGCCGTCCTTGAAATAGAACCGGGATTCCTTGGCCCCGCAGCCGGATGCGATTTCGGCTCCGAATTTTTTGACGAACCCGGCATTTTCGATTTTTTCGAGAACGCCCATGCGGGCGAGGGTGGACATCGATCGCGGGAGGAGGGACTCACCAATGTGGAACCTGGGGAAAATGTCTTTTTCCAGAACGATTACCCGTCGGCCGGCTTTGGCCAGGAGAGTTGCAGCGGTGCTACCGGCGGGTCCTCCGCCAATGATGGCGACATCAACCTTCATTTGGCTGCTCCTTCCATCGGCATGCATTGGGCGCCGGAAGACCGATCTGATCCAGGATCCGCCAGACGACGGTATCCGCCAGTTGGTCGAAGGTTTCCGGTCGCGTGTAAAACGACGGCATGGCGGGAAGCAGAATAGCACCCGCCTCAATGACTGCCACGGCATTTTTTGCGTGAATCAGGTTCCACGGCGTCTCGCGGGGCACGAGGATGAGCTTCCGGCGTTCTTTGAGAAAGACATCCGCGGCGCGAAGGATGAGCGATTCGCTGGTCCCGTGAGCGATGCGGCCGAGCGTCCCCATCGAGCAAGGGCAGACGACCATCGCATCGAAAATGGGCGAACCGCTCGCGAAGGGCGCATTCATGCTCTTGTCAGAGTGTTCGGTGATGTTCGTAGGCAGGCGCAATCCTCCGGCCTCCTCATTCACGACCTGCTTCGCATATGGGGTCAGGACCAGGTGCAGTTCGTGTTCCGGCCCGGAAAGATAATCGAGCAGACGCTGCAGGTAAATCGTGCCGCTGGCTCCGGTAGCTGCAAGGACAATACGCATCAGATCAAATGGTTTTCGTGAAGCACGCCGCGAAGCCGGGCCGTCCTGGCCAGAAGCTCGGCATAGCGCCGCACATTGGTTACGTCAGGCTCGACCCGAGTGGACTCATCGAGCTCAACAATCCTTGTGCAAATGCCCGCCAGATCCCCGCTCCCGGAAAACGTCCAGCCCGCCTGCAAAGCGGCTCCGAGGCCGGCCCCCTCGCCGCTGCGGAGGCAGACGACCGGCACGCCGAAGACATCCGCACAGATTTTCCTCCAGACCCCGCTATTGCTCCCGCCGCCGGTGAGACGGATCTCGGAAGGCTGGACTCCCAACTCGCGGAAGCGGGACAATCCATAGCCCAGGCCCATGGTGACAGCTTCCGAAGCCGCGCGCGCCAGGTGGGCTGGCGTGAAGTTCCTGATGGTCAGCCCATGCAGCACCCCGGTGCCGTTCGGCAGGTTCGGCGTCCGCTCGCCGGTGAGATAAGGGAGCATGAGCAGCCCATCCGCGCCAACGGGAACGGAGCCGATCGCCGCGTCGAGCCCCGCAAAATCCCACGCAAAAAGATTTCTCACATGTTCCGTGATGAGCGTGAGGTTCATCGTGCAGACGAGCGGCAGCCAGTGGTCGGTGCTGTCGCAGAACCCGGCCACCTCTCCTTTAGCATCCGGGACCGGCGAATCCGAAAAGGCATAGAGCGTGCCCGAGGTTCCCAAACTTGCTGTCACGACACCGGCCCGGATGTTTCCCGTCCCGATCGCCCCCATCATGTTGTCCCCCCCGCCCGCGCTCACGAGGATTTCCCCGGAAAGCCCCCAGTCTGCCGCAAGGACCGTGGAAAGCGTTCCAACAGGCCGGGATGAAGGCTGGAGCGGCGGTAATTTGGACGCCAAGTCGGGAGCAATGAATTCAACAATGTCCCCCGCCCATGTTCGCGAACCGATATCCATCAAAGCGGTCCCCGAGGAATCGCCATATTCCATGCAGGCGCGCCCGGTGAGCCAGAAGTTCAAATAATCGTGCGGCAGGAGGACTGTCGCAGTCTTTTTCCAGTTCTCCGGCTCGTTCTCGCGAAGCCACAGGATTTTCGGAGCCGTGTAGCCCGGGAGCATGGCGTTGCCGGTCCGCCGGATGATTTCCTGCTGTCCCCCGAAGTGACTAGCAATCTCTTCGCACTGGGGAGCTGTCGAAGTATCGCACCAGAGCTTGGCAGGACGCACGACATCCCCCCTGGCATCCAGAGGAACCAACCCGTGCTGCTGCCCGCTCACGCCCATCCCCCTGACCTCCGACCTGCGGGATCCCAAATCCCCGAGCACCTTCCGCACGGTCGCATCCGCAGCCGAAATCCAATCCGAGGGATATTGCTCCATCGCTCCCGGCGGGAGATCCGGAACAAATCCGTATGATCGCTGGGCCGATGCCAATACCGCCCCTGTCTCCCAATCAAGCGCAATGGTCTTCGTGCTCTGAGTGCCGCAGTCGATACCGAGGAAAATCATATGTGTCCGGAAATGCGAGCCTTCATGATAGCGGATGCAGGGAGTCCGTCCATGACGACTTTGCGACCTCCCCCGCGCTCCGACCGCCAGTTTTCGCGTGATTCCTCTGGTGTCTTCGGGTTTGATAGTCCGGCATCATGGCAAGCACGTTTGGAACATTGCTCCGGATTTCAACCTGGGGGGAGTCTCATGGAGGCGGCGTCGGGGTCGTCATCGACGGGTGTCCGCCCCGCCTTCCCCTTTCCGAGGCGGACATCCAGCCCGACCTCGACCGCCGGCGGCCGGGACAGAGCGATATTGTCACGCCCCGCAAGGAGGAGGACACCTGCACGATTCTTTCGGGGGTATTCAGGGGCGTCACGCTCGGCACCCCGATTTCCATCATGGTCCGCAATGCGGATGCGCGCCCGGAGGCCTACCGGGAGATGGAAACCCACTTCCGTCCCTCCCATGCGGACTATACCTATCAGGCGAAATACGGGGTGAGAAACTGGGAGGGCGGCGGACGCTCGTCGGCCCGCGAGACAATCGGCCGGGTGGCCGCCGGAGCGGTCGCAAAAAAAATCCTGCGCGCTTTGTATCCGGAGATTGAGATTCTTGCGTGGGTCTCAACCGTCCATGACATCGGGTCATCGGCGGATGCCGCCACCGTGACCGCCGGAGCCATCGAGGCGAACGCGGTGCGCTGTCCGGATCCCGCCGCCGCGGAGTTGATGATCGAGCGGATCAGGCAGGTGCGCGGCGAGGGAGACAGCGTCGGCGGGGTCATCGAGGCCGTCGTGCGCGGATGCCCGGCAGGGCTGGGAGAACCCGTCTTCGACCGCTTGGAAGCCGACCTGGCCAAGGCGATGCTCAGTCTGCCGGCGACAAAAGGCTTTGAAATCGGATCCGGCTTCGAGGGCACGCGTCTCCGTGGATCGGAACACAACGACTCGTATCAAATGGAGGGCGGAAAAGTGCGGACAACAAGCAACCGCTCGGGAGGGGTTCAGGGCGGGATCAGCAATGGAGAACATGTGACGTTCCGGGTTGCTTTCAAACCGACTGCAACCATCGCAAAAAATCAGGATACAGTCACTGTGGAGGGCAATGACTCCACCCTGGCGGCACGCGGCCGCCACGACCCGTGTGTCGTGCCGCGCGCGGTCCCGATCGTCGAGGCGATGACCGCTCTCGTCCTCTGCGATCACGCGCTCCGCCAGCGGGCGCTGGACGTCCTGTCGCGATGAATTTTGCTTCTCCGTTCTGGCAGGGAATCCTCTTCCTTGCCGCGATCCTTTTTCTTCTGTGGGAGATATTTTCCGGCTGGAGGCGCGGCGTCGTGCGCAGCGGAATCCACTTTTGCGCATTCATCTTCTCGGGAGTCCTCGGAATGCTTGCCGGGCAGGCAACAGCATTTGTCGTGGAGAAGGTGGCGCCCGGTTACGGGCTTCTTGCCGGCGCGTTGGTCGGCTCGCTTTTGACGCTGCTTGTTCTGGGGCTCACGCTTTTCCTGGGAGCCATCCTTTTCAAGCGCACCGGACAGCAATCCTCGGGACTCGTGCGGTTGCTCTATGGTGCAGGCGGAGCATTTTTCGGCCTCCTGACCGGTCTGGCGTTGGTCTGGGGCGGAATCACTCTCATCCGGACGTTCGGGGTGGCCGCGGAGATCGCCGCAGGCAACCGGCCAGCCGGCTCGATCCCCCCCATCGCTAAGGGAATGCTCACCCTGAAGGAATCCCTGGAACTCGGCCCCGCTGGAAAAGTCGTCGAGTCGGTGGATATCCTCCCGCCCCAAGTCTATGACATTCTGACAAGGGTCGGAAAACTCACATCCGACCAGGAGGCCATGATGCGATTTCTCGATTACCCGGGAGTTCAGGAAATCATGCAGAACCCCCGAGTGGCCGCACTCCTCAACGATCGTTCCGTATCCGCCGCCGCCGAACAGAAAAACTTTCTGCTCCTCATGCAGAACAGAGCCCTCCTGGACGCCATGCAGGATCCGGGGCTCCAGAAGCAGCTCACAGAGTTTGACCTGCAAAAAGCTCTCGATTACGCCTTTCCAACACCATCTCCGAAAAAACCATGACCGAATACACCGCCACCATCGGCCTCGAAGTCCATGTCCAGCTCAAGACCCGCAGCAAGATGTTCTGCTCGTGCGCGGTCGAATATGGCGCCGAACCGAACACAAACGTCTGCCCGGTCTGCATGGGCATGCCCGGAGCGCTCCCGGTGATGAACGAGGAGGCGCTCAAACTCACCGCCCTCGCCGGCCTCATGCTCGGATGCGAAATCGGCCCGGTCTGCAAGTTCGACCGCAAAAACTATTTCTACCCGGACATGCCGAAGAACTACCAGATCAGCCAGTATGATATGCCGTTCTGTCTCGGTGGATCGGTTCCGCTCCACGACCTCGCGTATCCGAAGGATGCCCAGAAGACGATCGCGACCAAGGACAAAAAGATCCGCCTCACCCGCATCCACCTCGAGGAGGATGTGGCGAAAAGCTTCCACATGGAGACGGCGACCGGGATCGATTACAACCGCGCTGGCACCCCGCTTCTCGAGATCGTCGGCGAAGCGGACATCGCCTCTCCCGAGGAGGCGTTCGCGTATCTGACCGTGCTCCAGCAGGTCATGATCTACGGCGGGATCAGCGATGCGGACATGGAAAAAGGCCAGCTCCGCTGCGATGTCAACGTCTCGGTCCGCCCGGTCGGGACGGAAAAATTCGGTACGAAAATCGAGTTGAAAAACCTCAACTCGATCTCGGGCGTGCGCCGCGGGCTCGCATTTGAGATTCCGCGACAGATCGAGATCCTGCGGTCCGGCGGAACCCTCCAACAGGAGACCCGCCGGTGGGACGATGTGCGTGGCGAGACGACGCTCATGCGCATCAAGGAAAGCGCGCACGACTACCGGTATTTCCCCGATCCCGACCTCCTCCCGGTCCGCACGGAACCGCTCGTGGCCGCCGCCCGCGAACGCCATCCCGAACTGCCGTGGGACAAACGTGCGCGCTTTGTCGCGGATTACGGGGTCAGCGATTACGATGCGGCCGTCCTCGCAAACGACCTCGCGCTGGCCTCGTATTTCGAAGTCGCCGCGAAGGGGGCCAAGAAACCGAAGAACGTGGCGAACTGGATTCTGAACGACCTGCAAAGCTCGCTCTCGAATGCCTCGCTCGCAATTTCCGACTGCCCGGTCCCGCCGGAAGCGCTGGACGAGCTGGTCAACATCATCGATGCCGGGACGATCAACTCGAAACAGGGGAAAGACGTTTTCGCGGAGATGTTCACAACGGGAAAAAGAGCCGCTGCGATCGTCGAGGAAAAAGGCCTGAAACAGGTCAGCGACACGGGTGCGATCGAGGCGCTCGCCGATGAGGTCATCGCCGCCAATCCGGGCCCCGTCGCCGATTACAAATCCGGCAAAACCACCGCGCTCAACTTCCTCAAAGGCCAGCTCATGAAGCTCTCCAAAGGCAAGGCCAACCCCACGATGGCGGGAGAGATTCTCGAGAAAAAGCTGCAATAGACGCTCGCTTCCATCGCGTCCGGCGGCTGCCGCGGAAACTCCGCCTCAAGACGTCGGCTTGCCGAGCAGGAATTGAACGACGGCCGCATGGATGCCCGGAGAGATCACCGGCCAGGCATGGGCGGGAACCAAACTTGAAAGGCTCACCGTGGCACGATTCCAACGGGCGGACCATCCGGGAATCACGACTCCGTCCCCTGCACACCATGTGGCCATGGCGGGAATTTTCCATGGCTCATTGTTGAGTCGCTCCAAAAATGCGCTTCCGGGGCGCATTTCGCGACAGGCAGTCAAAGGAAACAACCGTGCTGCTTGTGAACCATTGTGCGGAGTGTGTAAAAAGACGGCTCTCCGGATCGGAAGCCCCTCTGCTCCTCGCAGAGCTTCCCGGACGACCAAACCACCCATGCTGTAACCGATCACATTGATCGGCCCTGCGACGGATTCCAGTTCCACGCGGAACTCCGCCGCGGCGTCCACCAAAGATGTCCGTCCAGAGTTGTCGTAGCGCCAGATATGGCACGGCCCTACGCAATCGGCGATGCGGCGCCGCAGAGGCTTCCATCGCGAATGCCACCCCCAGATGCCATCGAGAATATACGTGGTCATGACACGACAAGCGCATCGTCAAGCAGCGCCCGCCACGCAGCAAGTCGAAGTTTTTCCCGGCACTGCAGAAAAACGACGACCCGCGGGACTGACACCTTTTGCTGCGTGATTGGCTATAGCACCATTATCGCAGCGCAAGTCCCCTCCACCCATTCGGGGGTCTCATTCCCGCAAGCACACGGGAGTTCTCCCGCACGACTCTCGCGCACCCTTACCAAACTATTCGCGCGGTTGCATGATGTCTTTCCCTGCCATGTTCCGCAACCGCACTCACATTTGATCACCCCCGTGGAGCATCTCCATGCCGGATTGCAGTCGCCTCCTTCCGTGATAGCCTTGGAGTTATGAAATTTCCCCTCCTCGCGTTCCTAATACTGGTCCAATCAGTTTTCCCGGCTTTCGCCAATGATCCGGCGGCTTCGGCAACCACTGTCGGCGGCGTGAAAATGTTCAAAGCTGCTGCTGCCAGGTCAAAGGGGAACCTCTGCCTGTCCCCGTTCTCGATCCAATCGGCACTGGCGATGACCTATGGAGGGGCGGAAGGGAAGACTCGCTCCGAAATGGCCGCAGCTCTTGATTTTCCGGCCGATGCTTCCGCCTTGGCGGCCTCGTTTGAATCCCTGAATGCCTCATTGCTGAAATCCGCGGAGCGCGGCGGCAAGGACACCTCTTTGAATGTCGCCAACCGCCTCTTCGGCGCAAAAGGGTTCGCATTCCGTCCTGCATTTCTGGCCCTCTGCAAGGATCGTTTCGGGGCGCCGTTGGAAAAAATGGATTTCCGCGCTAATCCGGCTGCCGCCGCTCAGCACATCAACCAATGGGTGGAAAAGCAGACCGCGGATCGCATTCGCAATCTCATTCCTGAAAATGCGCTCGCCAAGGATACAACGCTTGTTCTGGCCAACGCGCTCTATCTCAAGACCCCGTGGGCGGAGGAATTTTCAAAGACCTCCGACCTTATATTTCATGTGGATGGTGGGGGCGGCGGTAATGTTCCAGCGATCACCCGCACGGATTCGTTCGGATACCGGAAGGCCGGCGGATTTACCTTGGTCGGCGTGCCGTTCCGGGGCGGGGAGTTCCAGTTCCTGATTTTGCTTCCGGATGGCCCGCTGCCTCCGCTGACGGATGACATTCTGTCCGCTGGCATCAAACTTCCTTGCGCCGACGTGGCGCTGACTCTGCCGAAGTTCCGCCTGGAACCGCCAACCCTCCCGCTCGGTGAAATCCTTCAGTCGCTCGGAATGAAGTCTGCCTTCGACATCCCGGAAGGGAGCGCGGACTTCGACGGCATCGCACCCCGCAAGCCGGACGACTACCTGTATATCTCGGATGTCTTCCACAAGGTCTTCTTCGCGCTCGATGAAAAAGGCATCGAGGCCGCAGCCGCGACGGCTGTTGTGATGATGCGCGCCACCGCGATGCCCATTCACAGGGAGCCGGTCGAAGTCCGCGTGGACCGGCCGTTTTATTTCGCCGTCCAGCACGTCCCCACCGGAGCTTGCCTGTTTCTCGGAAGAATTACCGATCCCCGCTGAGGAAGATCACTTCGGCCCCATGTATTCGCCGAAGATCAGCGTGTAGCCGTCGGGGTCGGTCAGCGAGAACTCCCGCATGTTTGTGGAGGATGTCTTCAGTTCGGTGTTGAGCTTGGTTCCAGCGGCGTTCACCTGCTTGTAAAAATCATCGATGCGCACCATCTGAATATAAAGCGACGGCTTGTAACCCTTGGCGGAATTTTTGTCCGCGACAAATCCGATCTGCACGCCGTCGCGGCCAACGGCCACGTAGTTGCCGCTCTGCATGATCAGCTCGAAGCCGAGCTTGCCGGAGTAGAATTCCACCGCTCGCCGCAGGGTCGCAACGGCAAGGGTCGGGATCAAATCCACCATCTCCGGTTTCGCCTGAAGGTGGATCAGACCGTCCGGGCCGGGCAGCACGGGGGCATTTGTATTCGTCTGGGCGCTAGCGCCTTCAGCGGCCAGGAGTGAGACGAAAAGAAGGGAGGTAAAGAATTTCATAGGCGTGGGATGGATTGAAGACAGCCATGGATCACAGCTTGACCCGTGATCATATCATCAAGCCGGTTCTGTTGCATTTTCATAATACTGAATTAATCTTCCGGGCATGTGCGCAAGAAAAATCGGTCTGGCCTGCCTGTTTGCAGTTCTCCTTCCGACGGCTTCGGAGGCGCTGATCCTTTACGATACCAACAGCAACAGCAATACCTACAATACGAGCATTCCCGGCAGTCCGACCCTAGATGACCCGACGGCGACCCTGTGGAACAATGTCGTCCAAATCCGCAAGGCCGATGGAAGCCCGGATGCGAGCGGCGTGTATCTCGGCAATGGATTCCTTCTTACCGCGAACCACGTCCAGGGCACCCGCTATTTTATCCAGGGAGTCGAGTATTTCTTGGACACGAGCTTCAACTCCCAAAAAACCCCGGGCATGAAGCGGGTTGAAAACTCCCAAGAGCAGGGCCTGGATCTGAAAGTCGTCAAAATCCTCGCCCCGCCGGCCTTGGATGGGATCCAGATGATGAACAGCTCGCAGAGCGCCCTCAACAGCTACTCGCTCTACATCGGCTGGGGGGTGGGAAAGGGCACTCCTCAGACGACAGACCCTGCCACGCAGGGCTGGACATGGGGAACCAGCGCCACCGCAGCCGAACGGTGGGGGCGCAACTGGACGTTCAACACCAACTACACATTCGTTGACAATCCCAACGTTTATCTGGCGACCGCATTTGATCGAACCCTCTTCGCCAGCCCGCTCTCCTACAATAACGACGTCTTCAGCCTCACCCTGGGAGATTCCGGTGGGGGCTTGTTCCAATATGTCAGTGGTCAGTGGATGCTGGCCGGGATCGGAACGAATGTCAGCGTGAACGGCTCTTCGTATTACGACCGGAATGCGGTGTCCGGCGGCGACCAGCCGGACAACAGTTTTTTTGTGAGCATGCCCGCCCAGTCGCAGTATGTGACCGCCACGATTCCCGAACCGTCCGCGATGGCCCTGCTTCTCCCTCCCGCGATCGTCGTTTTCGCGATCCGCCTGCGCCGGAGCTACACCTGACCGCGGCGGGATTCCAGCTCCCTGCGGATTTCAGCCACCCGTTCCCTGTCCAGCTTGTAGTTGTAGATGGCGATGGCGCAGATGCTCAGAAACGTGATGGGGATCCAGACGTAGCTTGCCCTCAGGTTGTGAAGCACAAATTCCGGCTGCTGCCCGCCGTTGTTGACGTTGAAGCCAACCCAGACAAGCAGGATGCCGCCGAGCCCTGAGATGAATGTCGAGGTCATCTTGCCTATCCATGTGAAGACAGCCGTGAAGCTCCCCTCGCTCCTGCGTCCGCAGGCCAACTCGTCGTAGTCCACCACATCGGCCAGCATCGAGGGAAGAATGAGCCAGGTTCCCATCCCGATGGGGGAGATGATGAGCGGTGGGATCACCTGCCACCACGGGTGGTCGGGCGTGAAAAAGATATACGTGGAAAGGTAGCCGGTGATCCCGCAGCCGAGCGCCAGGTAAAGCAGGGCCTTCTTGCCGAATTTTGTGGCTATCCATGTGAGCGCGGGCACGCAGAACATGCTTGGTAAAAAAAGCAGGGTGCCGGTGACCCCCTGAATTTTTGTTGCCAGCACGATATCCCCGCGGCACACCACGTAGGCATTCATGTAAAAGCTCAGGGCGCTGACGATCCCCGATCCGATCGTGTTGCAGAGCAGGATGACGGCGAGCAAGAGAAACGGCCGGGTGGAGAGGGTCTGCTTCATCGCCGGCAGCAGCCGTTCCTTGGCCTGCTTGCTTGCGGCATGGTAGTAGCGTTCCTTGACGAAGAGGCCCGGCAGGATGCCGAATGCGATGGCGAGCACGGCCATCACAATGCTGATGGTTCGCATGCCTCCGGCCAGATTCGGTCCGCCGTTGTAGCTCGTCCCGAAGACGGACAGTGCGGCCAGGGCGGGGATCCAGCCGATGCACATCGCCCAGATCTGCTGGGGGACCACGCGATACGCCGTAATCCCGATGCGCTCGTCGTAGTTCGGCGACATCTCGAGCTGCAGGCTGTAATACGGCATGGCCCAGAGCGAATAGCTGGCATACAGCAGCATGCCGCAGGGGATCAACCAGGCCGCCATCTGCCACTGCGAGAGGCCCTGGGGAACCCACCAGATCAGAGGGAGAAACAGGCCGGCTAAAATCCCTCCCGCGACAATGAACGGGCGACGGCGGCCCCAGCGGGTGCGCGCGTTGTCAGATAGATTGCCGAAGAACAGATCGCAGACGGCATCCCACAGGCGCCAGATGACAAGGATCCACCCGAGCAGCGCCGGGCTCATCCCGAGCCCGATGTTCAGAATCGGAGTGAAGTGGTTGTTGGTCACCCAGATGGTCATCACCTCGGTCGTTCCCCCAAGACCGTAGGCGATTTTCTGGCCGACAGGCACCCGGTCGCCTTCGGGGACTTTCGAGCCCCAAACCTTTTTGAGCCACGCTGCAGGATGACGGCCGGCTGGTTTGGAGACCGGTTCTTTTGTCGTGGCCGAACTCCCGATCGGCTCGCATTCTTTGTTTTCCATTTGGTCTGGGTTGGCGGATCAGCGATGCAGTCCGCATGCAGGCAAATCCCGGCACAGACCCTATCGGGATTCCCGATGGAAGTTCCACAAAATCCCGTCTGATCACGATGCGCCTACGGCTTCATCTATCCAGGAATATTGTGCCGGACTGCCCACCGGGATGTTTTACGTATAATATCTTGCTGCCGAAAATGGCATTGTTTCACCGATCCTGCTATCTAAGGTTCTTCCAATGCATTTGAAACGCTTCGCGATCGGCTGCCTGTTCCTCCCTTCCATTCTGTGTGCCGGGGTGAAAACCATCGAGGATTTCGGCGGCAAAGCAGACGGGAAGACCGACAACGGGCCGGCTTTCATAAAGGCCTTTGCCTTTGCAAAGGAAAACCCGGGCACGACCCTCCGCCTGGGCGGGGTCTGCCGGATCTCCACCCCACAGACCGATGACGGGGACGGCCAGATCAACAACGGGGGGCTCCCGATGGGTGCGGGAGTGAGCGGAGCAACAGACCTGACGATCGAGGATGGCGAAATCCTCCTGGGGGGAAGGTTCGGCGCCTTTTTCTTCGACCATTGCAAGGGACTGACCATCCGGAATGTCGTGTTCGATTACGATCCCCCGATCATCTCCCAGGGCCGGATCCTCTCTTCGGGCCCTGCCGGGCGAAAAATGGTTGTCGAGCCGGACCCGGGCTATCCGGCGCCCGATGCGGAGCATTTCCCGAAACCCGGAGACTCGTGGTTCATGGTTTTCAAACCCAATGGCGAGCCCGGATTTCATTTTGTCGGTCATGTGACCGGCGTGGAGCAGGGCGCTAATGGCCAGTTCACTCTCGCCCATGACCGCGCCGATCTTGCGAACGTCCTGAAGGGGGCATCGGACTGGCGCTACATGCGGGTGCAGCGGGGTTCTCACCTCAATGTTTTCCGGTTTTGCGACGGATTGAAGCTTGAGGGCTGCTCGATTCACGGGACGAGCGCGTTCGCCTCGCTGTTCATGTTTTGCAACGATGTGGTTTTGCGGGGCAACCGGATCTGCCCGAGGGCGGGAAGCGGGAGGGTGGTTTCCACATGCGCCGACGGATTCCATTTCATCGGCGGACGACACGGGCCGCGCATCGAAAACAATTTTTTCGACCGGCTGGTGGACGACAACATTGTCATTTCCCTGCGGGGAAACCGCGTCAAATCGGTTAATGGAGCCCAACTTGAGCTCCAGGGCGCTTCGGTCACCTGGTATGAGGTTGGAGATACAATCGAGGTCGTGGAGGTCGGAGAAAGCCGCCGCACCGATTACAAGATCGTCGAAATGAAGCCGCAGAAAAACATCTGGCAACCTCCCGTGATGACGCTCGACCGGGCCATTGAAGGAAAAATCGTACCGGTCGAAAACAAGGATCCCGAGGCGCTCCCGACGGTTGTCTTCAACAAAAGCTGGAGGCAGGAGGGGGCGGTGATTCGGGGCAACGTCTTTCAAAACACCCGGCGCTATGCGGTCTTCATGGGAGCGGGAGGCGTGACCATCGAAAACAACACGATGTCAAACCACACAAGCGCCGCGATCCTCTGCTCCTACATCGAGATGCTCAACAACAAGCCCAACAACCTGATCTACTACTTCTCAAGCGACATCATGATCCGGAACAACACGATTGTAAACGCACTCAACTTCGGCGAGGGCGGACGCGTGTTCGACCGTCTGCACGGCGCGATCGAGATCTACGATTTCGACGGTCACGTCATCGGCACCGGGCAGTTGAGGCTCCCGCAGAGGATTTCCATCCTGAACAACCTCATCGTCAACTCGGGATCGGCCGGGATCTCGATTGCCAATTCCACGGATGTCACGCTGAGCGGAAACGCGATCCTATTCCCGAACCAGCAGGCACAGAAAAACGCCTGCGGAATCAACATCTTCGCATCCGACGTGAACCTCTCGAACAACGTGTTCCAAGGCCCCCGGATCGACAAGGACGTGCATCAGGCACCGTAGGCGACGAACACATGCCAGCCCGGGGGAATGGTCTTCGGGATATCTCCCTTGACCCGGAAGCCCGGCGGGAGCTCCAGCCGCGAGGAGGTTCCCTCGGGAACGGTCAACTCGATTGAGAGCCGCTTTCCGGTCAGCTTCCAATGGCACTTCGCATGACCGTATGGAGTTTCGAGTGATGTTCTGGCCCACTGGAGGTCGCCGCCGGGCTGCGGAGCAAACAGGATTTTTTTGAAGCCGGGTGCCATCGGGCGGATACCGCCGACAACTCCATAAATCCATTCTCCGATCGCTCCATAGGCGTAGTGGTTGAACGAATTCATATCCACCGGACCGAAGCCGTGCTCTTTGGTATAGCTGTTCCAGCGCTCCCACATCGTGGTTGCGCCGTTCTTCACAGTGTAGAGCCAGGAGGGGTAGGTATCCTGGAGCAGCAGGCGGTAGGCGATATCCGCACGCCCGAAGCGGGTGAGCACCGGGCAGAGCAGAGGAGTGCCCACGAACCCGGTGGTGAGGTGCCAGTCGCGCGCCTGGATCAGATCGACCAGATGCCCGAAGGCCTTGGGCCGAAGTGCCGGCGGAAGAAGATCAAACGCGAGAGCCAGCAGGTAGCCGGTCTGGCAATGGCCGACGACACGACCTCCGGGAGTGACGTAGGCATTCTGAAACGCCTTGACGATGCGACCGTGCAGGCGGCGGAACGCGAGCGCGTCGGCACGCTTTCCCAGCACGGTGGCAGTCTTTTCCATGAGCTGTGTCGTGTGTGCAAAATACGCCGTGCCGACGAGATCGCATGGAACCGGCGCGTTTGGAGGCGTGACGGCATCGATCGCCAGCCAGTCCCCGTAGGCAGTTGGCGGACGCAGGAGATTGTTGGACGTCTTCTCCTGATAGTCGATCCAGCGGGCCATCGCGGGGTAGAATTTCTCAAGGATCTCCTTGTCTCCGTAGTGCCAGTAAATTTTCCACGGGCAGATGACGCCCGCATCCCCCCAGGCGGCATTGCCGAATGTCGGCAGGAGGTTTGGAGCCACGTCGGGGAAGGCGCCGTCTTTGCGCTGCCCATCCGTGAGATCATGCATCCATTTTTGAAAAAACCGGCTGACGTCGTAATGGAACGCGGAAGTTCCGACGAAGACTTGTGCGTCTCCCGTCCAGCCGAGCCGCTCGTCGCGCTGCGGGCAATCGGTGGGGACATCGAGGAAGTTCCCGCGCAGGCCCCACCGGATATTTTCGTTCAGGCGGTTGAGGGCGGG
>Ga0247840_10005450_pt1 | contig 19158 bp, 14 predicted proteins | sample LaCruzMarch2015__FD_192404 | JGI IMG/M metagenome (GOLD analysis project Ga0247840, IMG submission 192404) | Freshwater microbial communities from meromictic Lake La Cruz, Castile-La Mancha, Spain - LaCruzMarch2015_17m | ecosystem: Environmental > Aquatic > Freshwater > Lake | place: Spain... | reverse complement strand
ACCCAAGTCACTTACCCGGGGGGTGTGCTTTTCACCCTCGATGTCCAAAAATTTTTGACCCCTGTTCAACCAAAGACCCCCGGGGTCGTTTTTTCGGAGAGCGATCCGTTGCTTGTCATCTTTACAGAGAGGTCCCATGACCGATTTGTTGAACGCCACCGATTTGTCTAAAACGTTCCCAGAAAAATCTCGAGGGAAAGGGACGACCGCCTTATCCCACGTCTCTTTCTCTTTGGCCCCGGGAGAATCCTTGGGCGTTGTGGGGGAATCCGGGTGTGGCAAAACCACGTTGGCACGAATTTTGTCCGGATTTTTAACACCGGATCAAGGTTCGCTTTTGTGGGAAGGACGTCCTTTTCAGTCGTTGACCCGGGACGAACGAGCCTCAAAAATTCAATTGATTTTTCAAGACCCCTTTTCCTCCCTCAATCCAAAACTGTCCGTGCACACCACCCTCGGCGAAGCCCTTGTTCAGCGGGCCCGGTGGGATCATGGGCCTCAACCGTCCCGAAAGGATTTGGACGAACGGGTCCGTGAAACCTTATCCGCCGTGGGGTTGCCTCGGGACGCTGGGGCGTTGTACCCCCATCAGTTTTCCGGTGGGCAACGTCAGCGGGTGGCCATGGCCCGAGCCTTGGCCGCGGGGCCTCAACTGTTGATTGCGGACGAACCGGTCTCGGCGTTGGATTTGTCGGTTCAGGCCCAAATCCTTAATTTATTGGCGGATCTACGGGAGAAATTGGGTTTGTCTCTTATTCTGATTAGTCACGATTTAGCCGTGGTTCAACAAATGACCGACCGCGTTTTGGTGATGGCCCAAGGACGCGTCGTGGAAGAGGGGGTGTCCTCGGAGGTCTTGGCAAACCCCCAGGCCCCAGAAACTCAAACCCTTTTGTCGGCGGTTCCGGTTCTACTCCGATGACGAGGATGTCGGATCTCATTAAAACATTAGCGACTTTAGCTCCCGGCCGGGCTTGGTTGGTGGGCGGGGTGTTGCGAGACGCTCTCTTGGGCCGTCCCTTGGGGGACGTGGACGTGACCGTGGAAGGCGACGCCCGTTCCCTGTCGGCCCAATTTTCTAAAAAAGTGGGAGGGCACGTTTTTACTTTAGATGAAGAGCGAGGCACTTACCGCGTGGTGCTGGACACAACGCTCACGTTTGAGTTCTCCCGGTGGCAGGCCCCTACGTTGGTGGGGGATTTGGTCCAACGGGACTTCACCATCAACGCCTTGGCTCTCGATCCGACACGGTGGGGCCAAGCCCAGTGGAAAAAACATCTGATCGACCCCACGGGCGGACAAAAAGATTTACAGGCAAAACAAATCCGTTTGGCCGGGTCTCGATCTTTTGTGGAAGACCCCCTTCGATTGCTTCGGGCGTTTCGGTTTTTTGCTGAATTGGGGTTTCATCTAACAGACACCACCCGACGGTTGGCCCGGAGACATCGGTCTTTGATCACCAAAAGTTCACCGGAACGTGTGCGCGAAGAACTTTTACGATTGTTGGCGTCCCCCAGGGCCATGGACACGCTCATCGCTTTGGACGACGTGGGTCTTTTACCCATTCTTTTTCCCGAAGTGGAACCCATGCGGCGGACGGGGCGGGATTTCTACGGAACGAACGGCGTGTTGGCCCATTCCCTCGCCGCCGTCGGTTCTTTGGAAAAACTTTTACAGGAACTTTCCCATCAGTTTCCGTCTTTCCATCGGGCTCTTAAGAGCTATTTGGAAGAACCCCTGGGACATCATCCTCGGTTCGCCCACTTGAAATTAGTGACTTTATTCCACGACGTGGGCAAACCGGCCACGGCCAAAAAAGAGGGGGGAAAACTTCACTTTTACGGCCACGACGCCGTGGGGGCCCGGTTGGTTCGGGACATCGCCCAGCGCTTTCGTTTCTCCAACGCCGAGACTCGCTCTTTTTCCGATCAAGTCGGCGGCCACATGCGTCCCGGGAATTTAGGCCACCAACCTGTTCTGACGGATCGAGCCATTTTTCGATTTTACCGGGATTTCGAGGACAACGGCCCCGCTCTTCTGATCGTTTCTTTGGCCGACCATTTCACCTATCTCTCCAAACGGGCCCGTCTCTCTCGGAAAGATCCTGTGTTCAAAACCATTCGCACCCTGCTCGCCCGCTATTTTCTCAAACGAGAAACCGTGGATCCCCCGAAAATCATCAACGGAAACGATTTAATGAAAGCCTTCAAACTAAAGCCCGGCCCTGAGGTCGGTCGCCTCCTCACCGCCGTCCGAGAAGCCCAATCCACCGGAACTATTAAAACCCCCGTCGAAGCCTTAGCACTGGCCAAATCTCTTTTGACGTGATAAAATAGCGGACACGCGGGTGTAGTTCAGTGGTAGAATGGAAGCTTCCCAAGCTTCAGATGTGGGTTCGATTCCCATCACCCGCTCCAATTTAAAAAGAAGGCCGGCGATGTAGGCCGGCCTTCACCTTTTCAATAAGGGTGATGGGAATCGAACCCAACTCGCCCGCCCAAGCCGTCATAGCCGGCTTGGGCCAGGGCCCAAGAGTGCCTGTAAAACGTGCCATTCAAGGCACATTTTACCCTTGAATGGCGGAAGAAGGGCGAGTGGCCGGCCTCTGGAGGAGTCGCGAAGCGACGGGGGAGGAGGGATTCCCATCACCCGCTCCAATTTAAAAAGAAGGCCGGCGATGTAGGCCGGCCTTTTCCTTGGTAACGCGCATGATGAAGGAATGGTGTCAATTCGGATGGGTAAATTCCAAGGGTCAACGGCGGTGGATGAAATACTCCCTTGGGGCGAAGTCTATGAATCAATCTCCGATTAATTTATAGAAGGTTGTGGCTGATTTATAGAAGACTGTAACTGATTTATAGAGTTTTGCGTTTTTAGGAGCTTTCATAAAACGACGAAAGGAATAATAGAAGTTGAAAAATAAAACCATCGTTTTTGAGGTGTTCCAATGAGATTAACAGACGTTACTAAGAGAACGTATGGGTTTTTTTGATTTTTTTCGAAAGGGGCTTAATCCGCGTGAATTTGTTGAAGAGAAAAATCCCCCACCGGTTTTGCCAGAAACATTGAAACCAAATGAAAAACTCATCAGGGAGATGTTGTCTTCAATGGAGGACAATCCGGAAGAGGCTCTGGTCTTCTATTCGGATGTCCAGACGCTCAACGCAACGGTAGAGGCTGAAGCCGAAATTAAAAACACTAAACTCATGAAAATTCTTTCTCTCATGGTCGCTGGGGAAAGTGATTTGGAGTGGGTTTTTATTGAAAAATTTATGAAAAGTCTATTGTTTCTGCCAGTGAAAAACAGAAAGAATTTTTCCTATCTTTTGATGTCGCTTAAACCTCCCTTGGAGGGGCATGTGTTGCCTGTTTTTTCCCATAAAAAACCGGCCATGGATTTTTTTAAAAATGGAGCGAATATTTCTCCGTTATTGGAAGTTAAGCGTTTGTTCGGCACACAGGTGTTTTCCGTTGTTCTTGAGAATAATTTGCCAGCGACTGTTTTTAATCCGGCCGGGCCGGCCTACTATGAATTCAATGAAGACTCCGTTCGTGCTGCTCTGAAGGGGCTGTGGTTTTCCGGTCGAAATTTTACCCCCGAATGGGTGACTTCTGATTTCCAAAGGAAAAATCAGTTTTTTCAAGGCCTTCTTGATTCGGATCTCTTCTATCCAACGACGGAGGCCGGTGAATGGTTGTGTCTTTTTTTACCAGATTTCGGAACTCTTTTGCCGGTTTTCACGAGGATTGATCGTTACAATGTGTCTCGTGTCCGGTTTTCAAAAAGCCGGAAGGACTCCGGGCGGAGGATCGTAAGGAAAATGTTGGAAGGAGATCCCGTTCATTTGTTTGTTAATCCAAACGATGAATCGCTCGTTGTGAAATTCAATGATTTGAAAAACTGGGTAGACCCTACGACTGGTTAGTAACACTCAGCACTTGAGTGCGGAACAATTGTCGCATTTGATCGCCCCAAATCCTCTCCGGCACCGGGACAGCAGGAGTTGTTTGACGAAGGAGGGAAGAAATGAAAAAACTTAAGAACGACGCGACCTCGATCGGGGCGGTACTCCTCTACCAAACGGAAGACGGGAAAACCCGGGTGGAATGCCAATTGACCGAAGGGACCCTTTGGCTGACGCAAGCCCAAATCGCGGAGTTGTTCCAGACCACGCCACAAAACGTTACGATTCACTTGAAAGCGATATACGCCGAAAAAGAGCTGGACGAGGGAGCAACTTGTAAGGATTACTTACAAGTTCGACAAGAAGGCCCCCGCCAAGTTTCTCGCCAATTGTCTCACTACCGGCTGGAAGCCGTGGTGGCGGTGGGGTATCGTGTCCGGTCTAAACGGGGGACCCAATTCCGGCAATGGGCAACCACCCAGCTTGAGGAATATCTTCGTAAAGGGTTCCTCTTGGACGACGAACGGCTTAGTAATCCGCCGGGGCCGGGGATGACGGATTACTTTGACGAGGTGTTGGAACGGATCAGAGACATCCGTGCCAGTGAACGCCGAATGTACTTGCGTGTGCGTGACGTCCTCGCCATGGCCGCGGACTATGATCCGAAAGACGAGGAAACGCAGACCTTTTTCCAGACTGTTCAAAACAAGCTCCACTTTGCGGTGACGGGAAAGACGGCTCCCGAACTGATCGCCGAACGGGCCAACGCCTCCCTCCCGAATATGGGATTGACGTCGTGGAAGGGGGGTGTCGTGCGAAAAAGGGACGTGACGATCGCGAAAAACTATTTGCACGAAGAAGAAATATCTGAGTTCAACCGGATCGTGACCATGTTTTTGGACTTCGCCGAAGACCAAGCGAAACGACGCAAACAGGTGTTTCTCAGCATCTGGAAAGAAAAACTGGATGGGTTCCTTAGTCTTAACGAGCGCCGGATTCTGAACAATCCGGGGAGTGTGTCTCGGGAGAACGCGGACCAGAAAGCTTGTGTGGAATACGCTGATTTTGAAAAACGCAGGCGAGAACAGGTGGAATTAGACTCGGAGACCCAAATGATGAAGCAACTTGAAGAAAAACCCAAACGACTCTCAAACAAGCCATGAACCGCCACGTCAACGTTTTGAAATGCCTTAAGGTGTTTCGACCCTAAAACTTGAATTTGAAAATGTTGGTTTTGGGTTTTTCTACAAACTCGTTGCTCCTCGGTTGCGATGTCCCGCATCAGTGGCTCTGCCACCTGTGGTGATCTCGTAACGGTTGGTTTCGCGACCTTCGGGGGTGGTCTTGTCGGCCATGGAGTTGTTCTTCTGGGTCAGATCCGAATTGGATATGTATTTGTTGAAACAGATATTTTCCGCCGTTGGGTCATTTTTTAATAAAATACGACCTATCTTTGAATCCGGATTTTGCATTAGGCGTTGGGTTGAACGGCGTAAATTAAGGATCGTCATTCAGGTGAAAACTGGAATCTATTGGTTTTTAACGTTCCGAAAGACTGGAGGGAACAGGCGATGACTCATTCGTTGGCGATGGAGTTGAATTCCTTAATAGAATCTAAAGCTCCGGATCTTTTTACGCTCTTGTCGGGCTTAGGCAAAGACCTGTATTTTCCTAAAGGTATTTTAACCCAAACAGCCGAAGCCAAAGTCAAAGCGAAGAAATACAACGCCACCATTGGCATCGCTAAGGAAAACGGGAAGCCTATGTTTTTGCCCAGTGTGATGGGCTTGCTTTCGGGAACGACCCCGGACGAAGCACTCAACTACGCTCCGTCGTTTGGGCAAATGGAACTTCGCAAGGTTTGGAAAGACCGAATGCTCCAAAAAAACCCATCGCTGGACATTAAAAACACGGGGCTTCCCCTCGTCACCGGTGGCATCACGCACGGGTTGAGTGTGGCGGCGGATTTGTTTGTGGATTCCGGGGACACGGTTTGGATTCCCGATCAACTCTGGGGAAACTACAATATGATTTTTGGTGTTCGACGGGGAGCTCGTGTGGTGCGGTACCCGTTTTTTTCATCGAAAGAGGGGTTTGATTTGGACGGATTTTCTAAGGCTCTTTCGGGAACGCCCGTCCATCAAAAACTGATTGTTCTTCTGAATTTTCCCAACAACCCCACCGGTTACACGCCCACGGAAACCGAAGCCCAAGGCATCGCTTCGGTCTTGGGGCGGTTGGCGGCAAAGGGCCAACGGGTGGTGGCCCTTTGCGACGACGCCTATTTTGGTTTGGGTTACGAATCCGATGTGGCCAAGGAATCCTTGTTTTCCCATTTGGTCAACAAACACGAACGTTTGTTGGCCGTGAAATTGGATGGGGCCACCAAAGAGGATTACGTGTGGGGGTTTCGTGTGGGCTTTTTAACGTTCGGTGGGGTGTATGGCCCTGAGGTCTTGGAGGCGTTGGAAAAAAAAGCCGCCGGGGCCATTCGCGGGGCCGTTTCCAACGTGTCCCAATTGTCCCAAAGTCTGCTTTTAAAAGCCATGCAAAACCCCGCCTACCCCCAAGAAAAACGCAACAAATTCGATGTGATGAAGACCCGCTATGAACGTATAAAATCTGTTTTAGCGCAACCCGAATTCAACGATGTTTGGACCCCTTACCCATTTAATTCCGGTTACTTCCTCTGTCTAAAACTTAAAGGCTTGAACGCGGAAACCTATCGTTTAAAATTGTTAGATAACCACGGCGTGGGGGTGATCGCTACAGCTCCCACGGACGTGCGTGTGGCTTTTTCTTGTCTCGACGTGGAAGAAATTGAGCCTATGTTAAAAACGATGCGGGACTGTGCGTTGGAGATGCAAAAGGATCCCGAAGCCTCCAACCTCAGTCTTCACGCCCAAGCTTTTGAAGAGTAGCGGACATCGTTTGTTTTGTCGGAGTACCCAAAAGATCACGTAAGCCGAGTCTCCCCCTTTAGAAAAAGGGGGGGGCCATTGCCAGTAACTCAAGGCAAAAAGTGCTCGTCATTCCGGCAAAAGTCGGAATCTAGCCGTGTAATCGACAAACAGATTGTCGAGAAAAGAAGGGAAGCCCCTTGATCCTTGATTTTTGTTTTAAAGATAAATCCCCCCTGCCCCCCTTTTTCAAAGGGGGGAAAAGATTGGTTTTCCCAGCATGTCCCCCCCTTTGAAAAAGGGGGGTTAGGGGGGATTTGCTTGAAGTTTCTTGAAAAACAATTTCTTAAAGGAGAATTTTATATGCCACGAGCGAAATACAATTTTAGTGCGGGGCCGGCGGTTTTGCCCGACGAAGTCCTTTTGGAAGCCAGTCGTGGGGTGGTGGAAATCAGCAACTCGGGGATGTCCATCCTTTGCGTGAGTCATCGGGGAGGGGCCTACGAGGCGTTGCACCAAGAAGCCACGGCCAACCTTCGGGAATTGTTGGCTATCCCTGAGGAATTTGCCGTTCTCCTATTGCAAGGAGGGGCCTCGACTCAATTCGCTTTGGTCCCTATGAATTTAGCCCAAGGGAAACCGGTGGATTACGCTTTGTCAGGCCAGTGGGCTCAAGCGGCGTTGGTGGAAGCTGAAAAAGTGGCCAAACCCCGGGTGGTGGCGGATTCTGGAAAGGTTCGTCCCGCACGAATGCCTTTCCCTGGTGAAATGAAACTTTCGTCGGACGCGGCCTATGTCCATCTCACGTCCAACGAGACCATAGACGGAACCCGTTGGGTTGAATTTCCTCAATCGCCGGTTCCCCTTGTGGCGGACATGAGTTCGGACATCATGAGCCGTCCCATCCCTTGGTCCCAGTTCGGTTTGGTTTACGCCGGAGCCCAAAAAAATTTGGGGCCAGCCGGTGTCACGGTGGTCGTGATTCGTAAGGACTTAGCGGCCCAAGCCCCCGCTTCGTTGCCCACCATGTTGCGGTATCAAACCCATGTGGAGAAAGAATCTCTTTACAACACGCCCCCGTGTTTTTCTATTTACGTGTTGGCTTTGGTGACTCGTTGGGTTAAAAAAATGGGAGGAATCGCTGGTGTGTCCGCTTTAAACGAAAGCAAAGCCAAGAAATTGTACGCGGCCATAGATCGAACCGGTTTTTATCGAGGAACCGCCGACAAAAACTTCCGTTCGTTGATGAACGTCACTTTTCGTTTGCCCACCCCGGAATTGGAAGAGAAATTTGCCAAGGAATCGTCGGCCATCGGTTTGTCGGGTTTGAAAGGCCATCGCTCGGTGGGTGGCATTCGAGCGTCTATTTACAACGCGATGCCCGAGGCCGGCGTGGACGCCCTTGTGTCTTTTATGGAAGATTTCGAAAAACGGCAGGGGTAAGGACAATAGACCTAACCCGGACGAGTAACAAAAACAGTCACCCAATGGGTGAATTAAAAAAAGCCTTTTATGTTCGTCATCCCGGCGAAGGCCGGGATCCAGTTTGTAAAATGTTCGTCGAAGAAACGAAAAAACTTTCTGGATCCCGGCCTTCGCCGGGATGACGAAACTAAAGAAAACGAGTTTTAACTTCCGTTTCTAGGTTCATGGTCTCTCCCATCGAACGACTTGTCCGGGTTAGGTCCATGGAGTGCTTTTGTCACCATCTCCACCGTGATCGCTTTCATGCATTCCCCGTTCCCTTGGCCCCAGCGAGGGCATGTGTTGCGAACGCAGGGAACGCAGGGAATGTCTTGGGCTTGAAGGATTTGGGTCGTGTTTCCAAACGGCGAGGTGAGCCGAGGGTTTGAGGGGCCGGCGATCACCACGGTGGGCACTCCGGTGGCCCAACCCAAGTGCATGAGACCTGATTCGTTTGTCAGGAGAGCCGTGCATCGTTTCAAAAGGGCGACGACGAGAGGGACGGATGTTTTTCCGCAGAGATTTTGAATGGGTCGTTGGCTTTGGGATGCCACGGCTTCAGAAAAAGGGACGTCTTCCGGTGCCCCCAGCAAGAGAACGGACTTCCAATCGCTTCCCAGCCCGTTGATGACTTGAGCAAACCGTTCGGGGAACCATCGCCGGGCGGGAGCCCTCGATCCCGGGGCCACGGCCAATATTTTTCCTTCCTCTTTTCCCAGATGAATTTCTGTGTCGGCGGTGGGGGCTTCTGGAACGTAAAAATCTCTAAAGGTTATCTCTTCCCCCGGGACACCCAGCAACCCCAAATACCGTCGAACGTAGTGAAATCGTTCATCGAGTTTTTGAGAATTGGTTAAAAGAAATATTCTCCTGTCTGTGTTATACCCGATGCGTTCGGGGATTTTGGCCAGCCAAGGGGCCAAGGCCGAAGAAAAAGACGGGGGGAGAATGTAAGCCGTGTCGTAACGCTCGATCCGAAGAGTTTTGGCCAACGCCAAAGGACCTTCTTCTTTTTTTAGAGGCAACACCCGGTCCACCCCGGGGGCGTCCGCAAAGAGATCTGTTAAACTCGGTTTAACCAGAACGTGCAAGGTGACGTTGGGGTTTTTGTCTTTTAATTTTTTTATAAACGGTGTGGCCATCACCGCGTCCCCCAGCCAGTTGGGGGCCCGCACCAATATTTTTCGTCCCATGGGTCCATTTTACCAGTTTTCAGAAATTCCCTAAAGAAGGGAATTTCTCCTTTTCGTGGGTTGTTTTATTCTCAGAGTGGCAAAGAAACTGGCCAAGGATGTGTTTTTTCAGGAATTCCCCTGGTGTTGGGGAATTTCTATTTCTTCCTCTTGACTTACGAGGGGGGATAAGTAGAATATGGGGGAATTTGAATCTGCTTTTTGGTAAATACACCACTGTCTGCTTTTTCGTACCCCTGAAAACAAAAACAGTGTTGAAAAAGGAGAAATTTTCCTAGGTTTGGGAAATTTCTAAGGGTGGAAACATGTACTTGAAACGTTTGGAAATGTCTGGTTTTAAATCGTTTGCGGAAAAAACCCGGTTGGATTTTGAACCAGGGGTTACCGCCATTGTGGGCCCCAACGGGTGTGGAAAATCCAACGTGGTGGACGCTCTTCGGTGGTGTTTGGGGGAAATGTCCGCCAAATCCCTCCGTTCAAAAGTGTTGTCCGATGTTATTTTTAACGGATCGGCCAACCGCTCCCCGTCCAATTTGTCCGAAGTGTCCATGACGTTTGATAATTCTCAAAACCGACTTCCCATCAACTATTCCGAAGTGACCGTCACCCGTCGCTTGTTTCGATCGGGGGAGTCCGAATATTTTCTCAACAAAACCCAGTGCCGCTTGAAAGACATTCGCGAACTCTTTTTAGACACGGGGGTGGGCGAAGAGGGCTATTCCATCATGGAACAGGGAAAAGTGGAATACGTGCTGACGGCCAAACCCGAAGAACGTCGGGAACTGTTTGAAGAAGCGGCGGGGGTGTCTAAATACAAAGCCCGACGGGAAGAAGCCCTTCGTCGGGTGGAGAGAACTCAGCTGGATTTGGATCGTCTGTCCGATGTGATCGTGATGACCAAAGAACAGATGGATAAAATTGAAGCGGCGGTGCGAAAGGCTCGGTCCTATCAAAAAATTCAAGACAATTTAAAAACGTTGGAAGTGGCCCACGCTCTTTACGAATCAAAGACTCTCGAAGAACAAATGGAAGCCATGCGTCAGGCCATGACCGTCATGGAAAACGATTTGCATTCTCGAGCGGCCGACACGGCCCGGAAAGAAGCGGAATTGACAGATCTCCGATGGAAAGAAACTCAGTTGGGCGAAAAGTTGGTGGAGATGAACCGTCGCGTGTCCGAATTCGACGCGGCGATTGCTCTGGCGGAACAACGCCAGACCACCGCTCGGGAACGTCAGAGCGAGTTGGCCCATCGGGACATTGTTTTGGATGGAGAAATCGCCCAAGGCCAAGCCCGTCGGGACGAGTTGACGAAGATGGCCAGCGACATTGAAACGTCTCTGGTTGAGGAAGCTGAAACCTCCCGTCAGTCTGTGGATGTTTTGGCCAAAGCCCAAGCCTTGTACGCGGAAAAGTCCCAAGAAATGGAGTCGGCCCAAAACGTGGCCAAACAAAGGCAAGACGCCCTCTGGACCAACACCCAAGATCGCACCAAACTGAACAACGAACTGGTGGCCCAGCGTTCGTTGGAATCCCGACTGGAAACTCAAATGGCGGTTTACGCCCGGGACAAAGCGAAGGCCGAAGAACGCTTGGCGGAATTGTCTTCCACCTTGGCGGCCCTTCAAGCCGAGTCGTTGGGCGTGGCCAACGCTTTGGTCCAAGCGGAAACAGGTCTTTCCTCGGCCCAAAATCAATCCGTGGCTTGTGAAACAGCTTTGACCGAAGCCCAAGCTTCGGTGGCCAAAGCCCAAGAAGATCTTTTTAGAGCCCAAGCCCAATTGGACGCTCAAGAAGAGTGGGAAGCCTCGGATGTTTACGCCCGGGGCACCCAAGAAATCCTTCGCGTGGGCTTGCCCGGTGTTCACGGACCTGTGGGACGCTTGATTTCTGTTTCTCCCACGGATGAAGTGACCCTGCGTCGGGCCCTTGGTGTGCACATCAATGATTTGGTGGCGGACACGTTGGACGCCGCCCAACAGGCCATTGAATTTTTATCAAAGGGGGGGCACGGACGAGCTCGTATTCTTGTGTTGGATCGCTTGCCCCAACCCGGGGCTGGCCTTGCGGTGGCTGTGGGCCAAAGGGCTCTTCTGGATTTGGTCAAAGTGGACGACTCTCGGTTTGAGCCCATGGTCCGGTTTTTGTTGGCCGGCTGGATTTCTTCTGGCGGGGCTCTTTATGGGGATGGGGTTTTGGAAGGTGGTTCTGAATCGGCTTCGGTGCCAGAATTTGATGCTTTGCATCGAGAAAACCTTTCCCGCCAAATTATTGAATTGACCACGGCGTTGGACGCCGCCCATCGTCGTCGTTTGGACGCCGCCACGGCCCGCACCGCCGCCGCCCAAGGGGTGGAAACCGCTCGACAAGCTTTAGGTTCCGCTCGGGTTCAACAGAACGTAAAATCTCAAGAAATCAATCGGTTGGGAAGTCAGCAAGGTTTATTTGAACAAGAAATTCGTCTGATTCTATCGGAAATAGAAAAAGCCCAGCAGACGGAACAGAACGCCAAGACCGCGGCACAGGGGTTGGAAGTTCGTTTGGAAGCCATTCGAGAAGAAGAAACTCGCCTCCGAGCCGATTGGACCACGTGGCAAGAAACGTTAAAACAAAAACAAGCGGAGACTTTTGCCTTATCTTCTGATTTGGCTGTGGCCAAAGAGCGGGCCCACGGGCACGAAGAGCGTTTGCGTTGGAAGGAAAAACAGCGAGCCGATGTTCAAGCGGAAGCCCAAACCTTGGCCGTGACGTTGGATGTTAAAAGTCAGGAACGGTCCGGCTCCACCCAAAAAGTGGAAGAGCAACGGCGTGTGGAGCAGGAAGCTTCCGCTCAAATTATGGATCTGCTCACCCGCCGTCGGGACGCGGACACGGCCCTTGAATCGGTTCATGGGGAGCGTCGGGTTCAGGCCGAAGCGTTGGCCAAGGCCCAATCCACTTTGTCGGAATTACGCCAACAAACCGAAGAAATGCAAAACCAGTTGCACGAGAAGAAACTTCAACACAGCCACGCCGAGTTTAAACGCGAAGCCGTGGAATCTCATCTCAAAGAAAAATACGCGATGACCGTTCTGGAAGCTCGGGAAGCCCACCCCACCCCCACGGAACCTGTGCCACAGGCTGAGTTGGAAAAACATCGCCGTCGGGTGGAAGGGATGGGGCCCGTGAATTTGGCCGCCCCGGAAGAGCACGCTCAGTTGGAAGAGCGGTATAATTTCCTTCTGTCCCAACAACAAGATTTGCTGAAAGCCAAAGACGACTTGTTGTCCACCATTCAAAAAATCAATTCGTCCACCCGGGAGAATTTCCGAGAGACCTTCGATAAGGTTCGCGAGAATTTTAAGACCATTTACGGGCAGTTGTTCCCCGGTGGTGAGGCCGACGTTCGTTTGACCGATGAAGCCGACGTGCTCAACGCCGGTGTTGAAATTTACGCCCAGCCCCCCGGGAAAAAACTGATGAACATCACGTTGCTCTCGGGAGGCGAAAAGGCCCTCACGGCCGTGGCCTTGCTGTTTGCTTTTTTCATGGTTCGCCCGGCCCCCTTCGCCGTCTTGGACGAAGTGGACGCCCCCTTAGACGAAGCCAACGTGACCCGTTTCATCACCTTGATTAAAACGTTCACGGCCCAGTCCCAGTTCATCATGATCACCCACAACAAACGGTCCATGGAAATGGCCGACACTCTCTATGGCGTGACCATGGAAGTTCAAGGGGTCTCTCGCATTTTGTCCGCCCGCCTAAAAACCCTCGACGACCGTCGCGGGGCCCAAAGCCCTGAATCGGTGTTGGCCGGCATGCCCTAACCCCTTGCCCGCGTTCAAAAAAATGGATGTCAATAAAGTGTCTCTTGGTCTTTGTTTTTGTGTCTCCCCCTTTGGCAAAGGGGGGCGAGGGGGGATTTGCCCTGGATTTTTTTTGTTTTTTACCGTTTTTGAGGAGCTAATTAGCCAACAAGGCAAATCCCCCCTACCCCCCTTTTTCAAAGGGGGGCGATTCTTTCCCTTCCTGTTTGCCCTCTCTTCTCGTGCTGTTCTCTCCACCTAAGCGTTTTTCCCGTTTTTTTAAGAGTTCAAAATTTCTATCGATAGGGAAAATTTTCGGTGGAAATGCTTTTGCTATTTTGTGTGGTTTTGGGTCTTCCGTGGTTCTTGCCCGATGGATTGGTCCTTCGCAACAAGGTGTTATGGCTGTTTTACTTACATACCCTTTGTTGGTTCAGCAGGTCACAGAGTTAGGAATTCGTCAAGTCGCGGCGATGTCTATTGGGCAAAAGGATCAAGTCCCTGGTGTTATTACCGTGACGGTAATATATCTCTGGTGTCTCACGGGGCTTATGGGGGCGGCCATCGTTTTCGGGAGTCTCTTTCTTTTTCCTCCACAGGGGAGCTTCTGGGGAGACCATTTGTTAGCCGCACTTCTTCTCCCCACTCTTTGCGCACAGTCTTATGCGGGAGGTGTTTTCATTGGGTCTAAACGGATTGGGTCCTTTACCGGAACCCGTTGGATCCCGTCTTTTGCTCAGTTTCTTTTCTTTTTGGTGTCTTGGTGGTTGATCCCTCCCCATGTGACTTGGGCCTTGTTTGCACGGTTTTTTGCTCTGGGGCTTTCATCCGTGGTCTTCTATTTCCTGATTTTACGTGCTGTTCCTAAACCTTGGGGTCGGCCAGATTTTCAGATTGCCAAAACTCTGGTTTTAAAAGGTTTCGAATATGGTTTATCCATGGGGTTGTCTCTCCTTCAATACCGATTAGGAATTTTAACGCTGGAATGGTGGTCGTCTCCACAGGAAATTGGTTTTTTTTCAATTGCACAACAAAACGCGGAAATATTGTTTCAAATTCCCCAAGCTTTTGGAATTGTTGTACTCATGGACAGTTTGTCAAGTTTTGATTCTGTTTTGTCCACAAAGAAAGCAATGAAATCTATTCGTCAGGTGATTTGGCTTAGTGCAGGTTTAGCCTTAGTCACTATGATTATAGGTCCCAAGCTCATCCTTTTAGTGTACGGAGCTCCTTACGCGGAAACAGTCCCATGTTTTTTAGCTTTTTTGCCCGGTGTGGTTGCTATAATGGCTTTTAAAATAGGACGATTTGACCTCGTTGGCCAGGGGCGCCCTTGGGTTGGCACTCCGTTTGTCCTTTTGGGGTTGGGTGTCAATGTCTTGTTAGCCTACTGGCTGGTCCCTTTAAAAGGGGCTCTGGGTGCAGGGATTGCCACAAGTGTGGGATACACGGTGGTTGGGTTTGGCTTTTTTTGGATTTATAAGAAGATTCATCTTAAGGCAATAAATAGTATTTAACTTTTTATCTGGAGGTTCTTAGTCACGTGTTGACGACCAACAACAAAGAAAGACAGCGGAGACCTTCTCTGTGATTCTCAACAGGTTTTTGAAACGGGTGCCACAAAGTATCCCACGGGATTATTGGGGGATTTTGTGAGGATTGCTTTTGTCCTTCCAGATCTTTCCGGGGGGGGGGCCGAGCGGACGGTGTTGACTCTTGCTGGGAATATGAAACGCTTGCGTCACGACGTTTTTCTGGTTCAAATAACAAACCGTAGCGATCTTGCTCATCACATTCCCTCGGATATTCCTGTTTTTCGGCTGGGCGTGAAATCCGTTCGTCGTGGGTTCTGGCCTTTGCGAAAGATCTTGTCTGAGTGTCGTGTCGACACTGTTTTGTCAACGCATAAACACGTTGCTTTTTTACTGGAAATTCTTAGGTTTTTTAGATTGAATTCATTTAAACATTTCATTCGCATTCCCAATACATACAGCCATGAAATGAAATATTTTTCTTATGGGAAGAGACTCCTATGGAATTGGGCGGTGAGGTGGTCTCACTCACGTTCCGATGGGGTGATCGGTATTTCTCAGGGAGTGACCAATGATTTTGTTGAGCATTTTGGATGTCCTAAAAATGGGATAAAGACCATACTGAATCCTGTGTATGATGAGTCTTTTCCTGTTCTTGCCGGAAAATTGTCTGGTGTTTCTCGGTTGGATAGTCGTACGGGTTTCAACGTTGTGGCGGCAGGACGGTTGGTTCATCAAAAAGGATACGATGTTCTCTTGAGAGGATTTGCACGGGGATTAAAGACACAGGATGCCCATCTCTTTGTTCTTGGTGACGGTCCACTAAGAGCGGTTTATACCGAGATGGCTAAGGATTTGGGGGTTCATAACCAAGTGTCATCCCTTGGCTTCGTCAATAATCCCCTCGCCTATATTTCTAAATCCTCTGTTTTCGTTTTATCCTCACGGTTTGAAGGATTAGGCAACGTCTTAATTCAGGCTTTGTGTTTGGGAATTCCAGTTGTGTCCACGAACTGTTGTCATGGTCCATCGGAGATTTTACAAGAGGGGCTTTACGGAACCTTGATCTCTGTCGACGATGACGTGGCGTTAGGAAAATCTCTTCGGCGTTGCTTTGAGGTCGGAAGCAAAGTGGTTCCAGCCCAAATATTTCAGGATAATTTTTGCAGTATAAAAAGGACGGATGATTACGAGCGCTATATGAAAAACGCTCTCTAGAGAAAACTTAATGAAAATTTCTTATCTTCTTATGCAATGGCCGAAAGATTCTGAGGCGTTTGTGGCTGTGGATATTCGTGCTCTCTCTTTAGCCGGCCATGAATTGACTGTTAAATCTTTTCGAAAATTTCCTCGTGGAGGAGATTCCTCTTTAATAGATAGAAAAGTGGAAGGAATTCCCCATACGGGCCCTTGTTTTTGGGATTTCGTTTTTCTTTTCTTTCGCCCAAAGGATTTTTGGTGTTTAATGCTTTTGTTTTTTAAATCAAAACCTATTCAATTGACGCATATTGTGAAGTCTATGGTCCTTCTTCCTCGTGCTCTTCAGATTGCGGCCGAGGTTCGGTGTGAACGGCCCGATGTGGTCCATTCTTTTTGGGGCCATTACCCGGCTATGGTGTTGGCCCTCCTCAACAGAAGTTCCGTCCATCGCCCTGTGATGACAACATCTCTTTTGGCGTATGATTTGGAAATGAGATACGCCCCCGGAATTCGTGTTGCACAAACTATGGCCGATAAAGTTTTTACTCACGCGGAGGTGAACCGATCTGTTTTGTTGAGTCTGGGAATTCCACCGGAACGTCTTTCTGTCATTCGTGCGGGAGTTGACGCTTCATGGTTAACCCCGGTGCTCCGTATAAAATCCCCCGTGGTGGAATTCATAACGGTGGGACGTCTTATCGAATCAAAAGGCTATGGCGATGTGGTTAAAGCCTACGCCGCTTTGCGTGTTCAAGGAAACACCAATAACCTTCTTCGGATTGTCGGAAGTGGGCCATACGAAGAAGAACTAAAATCGTTGGTTGTAAAATACAATATAAAGGAATTTGTGGATTTCACCGGTCATGTTCCTCATCAACAGATACGACATAGGCTCCGGCAGGCGAATGTTTTTATTTTAATGTCATGTTATAGAGGGGAACGATTGCCCAATGTCGTAAAGGAAGCCATGGCGTGTGGTTGTCCCTGTTTGGTGGCCCGTTCTCCTGGAATTGATGAACTCGTGTTGGATGGAGATACGGGGTATATCCTTGATCCCCACGATTGGAAAAAGTTAGCACAGAGGATGGAGGAGCTTGGTTCAAATCCTTTGTTGCGAGATCGGTTTGGGGAAAAAGCACATGATCTGATCTTACGAGAATATAATGCGGAGACCCAACAGTCTCGGTACGTTTCTGTTTGGAAGGAATGCCAAGAGGCATTGCTTGTTAAATCGGTGAACAGGATTTAATGATGAGTGTTACTGTCAGTATCGTGATGCCTTCTTTTAACTCCGAAAAATACATAGAAGATGCCATAACGTCTGTTTGTTTGCAGACTTTTGAGGAATGGGAGCTCTTGTTGGTGGATGATGCGTCTGATGACAGAACGATATCGCTTGCACAGCGGACGTTGCTTTCTTATGGACACAGCCAACGTGCTCGACTATTTAGTAATCCCAAACGATGTGGCCCTGCTTTCAGTCGCAACAGGGCGATACGGGAAGCACGTGGTCGTTGGATTGCGTTTTTGGACAGCGATGATCTTTGGACCCCCAATAAGCTTGAAATGCAATTGCCCATGTTTGATAAACCAGAGGTGCGTCTCGTTTGTGGTGGGTATTCCGTTGTTGATGGGGACGGGAAAGAAATCGGAACGCGGTATGTTCCGCCTCTTCAAGCGAATTACACCGATATGCTCTATTTGAATACGGTGGGTTGCCTCACCGCCATCTACGATTCGGAACGAACAGGAAAAGTCACGATGCCGCCTCTTCCCAGTAGACAAGATTATGCGTTATGGTTGGACTTGATTCGTCCTCACGGATTAGTCCACGGTTTGCCATGCCTTGTTGGAAAATATCGGATCCATGGGAATTCTGTTTCATCCAATAAATTAGCCGCGGTGTATTGGCAATACCATTTGTATCGTTCTTACGAAAATCTTCCTGTTTTAAAATCTCTCTACTGTTTGTGGAACCACTTAATAAAGAAAAGAACAAAATATTCCCTAAGTTAAAATCTGGGTTCACGGGGGATGCAACAGAACTCTAATGTTTCGGTTTTTGGACAGGTTTTTGGTCTGGGTTTGCCGTGGGGCTCTCTCTGATGTACAATGACGGTTTCCTAGGAACTTGGAGACCATTATGCGAGACCGCGGATTATGTTTTTATCTTTTGGGATTAAAGAATTTATTGATGAAGCGTTGTCTCGTGTCAGTCCCTCCGCCTAAGCGTTTCTCCCTCTTAGGTGTTCCCGTGGATCTTATGCCCATGGTCGCCGTGGTGGACCGTGTGGATTCTTTTTTTAAGTCAAACAAACCCCACCAAATCATCACCGCCAACCCCTTGATTATTCTGGCTTCTGAAAAAAACGCCGATTTGCGGGAGTCTTTTCACCGGGCCGAACTGGTTGTTTCGGATTCGGTCGGTGTGGTGTGGGGAGCTCGTTTTCACGGGCAAAAAGCGTGGCGGGTTCCGGGAATTGAACTGATGGATCACCTCTGTGCCCAAGCCCAACAACAAGGACGGTCGGTTTATCTGTTGGGGGCCGCCCCCGGCGTGGCCAACAGAGCAAAAGCGGTTCTTTTAAAAAAATACCCCACTCTGAAAATTGTGGGCGTCGGTGATGGCTATTTTTCAAAAGAAACCGAAAACGAGGTCGTGTCCCGAGTGTCGGCCCTCCACCCCGATTACCTGTTTGTGGCCCTCGACACCCCCCGACAGGACGGCTGGATCCATCGGAACAAGCACCGTTTAAACGCCCGGGTGGTTATGGGTGTGGGGGGGAGTTTTGACGTGATCTCTGGTCGTCTTCATCGGGCCCCTTCGTGGATGTGTCGCCTCGGGTTGGAATGGTTTTTTCGCCTCTGCCAAGAACCCACCCGAGCCCGTCGCATGATGGGTCTGCCCGTCTTCTTATTTCGAGTGATTTTTTCATGACTCTGCCCACAGGATCGGTCCCTCTCCGTCTCCATGTGAAGAATTACGCTTAGGGATGACGAGATTCCCGGTCTTCTGTGCGGCCATATTTTTGACCGTGTGGGTGGAACTTTTCTTTTAACCTAAAAACGGAAGTTGGACTCTTATGAAAACAAGGCAAAGCATTGATAAGATTACGTTTTAGTCTTGATTGGTCAATGAAAAAGAGTCACCCAATGGGTGAATCTTAAAAAAGTCTTTC
>Ga0247840_10005448_pt1 | contig 19159 bp, 14 predicted proteins | sample LaCruzMarch2015__FD_192404 | JGI IMG/M metagenome (GOLD analysis project Ga0247840, IMG submission 192404) | Freshwater microbial communities from meromictic Lake La Cruz, Castile-La Mancha, Spain - LaCruzMarch2015_17m | ecosystem: Environmental > Aquatic > Freshwater > Lake | place: Spain... | reverse complement strand
TAGCAGCCCTCGAACTTCACGATCTTGTCGCGGCCGGTGAAGCCGCGGGCCAGGCGCAGCGCGCTCATGGTGGCCTCGGTGCCGGAACTGACCATGCGCACCAGGTCCATGCTCGGGACCAGGGCGCACACGCGATCCGCCATGGTGGTCTCAAGTTCGGTCGGGGCACCAAAGGACAGGCCCTTGTGGAGCCGCTGTTGGACGGCGGCCAGGACCTCGGGGTGGGCGTGGCCCAGGATCATCGGGCCCCAGGAGCCCACGTAGTCGACATAGCGCTTGCCATCCGCGTCGAAGACGTAGGGCCCCAGCGCACTCTCGAAGAATACCGGGTCGCCGCCGACCCCGCGGAAGGCCCGCACCGGTGAGTTGACGCCGCCGGGGATGTGGCGTTGGGCGGCGGTAAAGAGGTCGTGGGATCGGCTCATCTGGGGGTCTCCGTCGGGCGCGCGCCCGATTCGAATAGTTGGCTGTAGGCCCGGGCCGCCGCGGCGATATCCGGGGCGGCAAAGATACCGGTGATCACGGCCAGCAGGTCGGCGCCGGCCGCGATCAGCAGCCCGGCATTCTGTGGTGTGATGCCGCCGATCGCAACCAGCGGTACCTTGAGTCGTGCGCGGGCCCGGGTCAAGAGGTCGGGGGCGGGGCGTACCGCGTCGGGTTTGACCGTCGACGGGAAGAAGCTGCCGAAGGCGCAGTAGTCGGCCCCGGCCGCGGCGGCGCGCAGGGCCAGATCGAGCCGGTCGTAGCAGGAGACGCCGATGATCGCGTTCGGCCCCAGGCGGGCGCGGGCGGCGGCCGGGGCGGCGTCGTCCCGGCCCAGGTGGACGCCGGCGGCGCCGACCGCCAGGGCGAGTTCGACGTCGTCGTTGATGATCAGGGCGACGGCGGCGGCGTCGCACAGCTCGGCCAGCGCGGCCGCCTGGGCCCGGCGCCGGTCCGGGGTGAGCTCCTTGGCCCGGTACTGGACCAGCCGGGCGCCGCCGTCGATGGCGCGCGCCACCTGCTCGATCAGTCGCCGGTCCGCCTGCGCCGGGTCGCCGGGACCCGGCTCCGGGGTGATGGCATAGAGCCCGCGCAATGACCGGCTCATAGGGTGGCTCCGTCGGACTCCCCGGCCCGGGGCAGGGCATAGAGCCGGTTGGGGGTGAGCTGGCCGCGGCCGGTGCGCCAGGCGCGCGCCAGACTGGTCCAGGTATAGTCCTGGGCCGCCGCGACCGCCGTCGGCAGGCTGAGCCCCAGGGCGAGGCGGGCGGCGATGGCGCTCGCGAGCGTGCAGCCGGAACCGTGGTAGTCGCCGGGCAGGCGCGGCCAGGTTTGGGACTGCGGGTCCTCGTCGCCCCCGCCGCCCCCGCCGCCCCCGTAGAGTCGGTTGGTCACGGCCGGGGCCTCCTCATGGGTGCCGGTGATCAGGACCCAGCGCGCCCCGGCCGCGCGCAGGCGCCGCGCGCAGTCCGCCGCATCGGCGCCGCCGCTCAAGCGCTGCGCCTCGGGCAGATTGGGCGTCACCAGGGTGGCGCGGGGCAGCAGGTCGGTAAGCAGGGCCTGGATCAGGGCCGCGTCGGCCAGCGCCTGCCCCGCCCCTGAGGCCAGCACCGGGTCCAGCACCACCGGCAAGGCCGGGTAGTCGTCGCAGATGGCGCACAGGATCGGGACCAGCCGCGCGTCGCCGATCAGCCCGATCTTGATCACCGCGGGGCCGCCGTCCGCGATCAGGGCGCGGCACTGGGCCTCGATCCGGGCGGCGGGTTGGGGATAGACCTGCCGCAGACCGCGGGTGTCCTGGTCCGTCAGGGCGGTGACCACCGTGAGGGCGAAGGCGCCCGCGGCCCGCACGGCCTCGGCGTCCGCGCCGATCCCCGCGCCGCCGCTCGGGTCGTGACCGCCCACACAGAGCACGGTGGGGGGGCTGGGGATGGGGGGCATAGGCGTCGTCTCGGTGGGTGATTCTGGGGGCAGGTTGTAACATGCTCATCAAACCCCGATCTTGCCCGGCTGATAGTGCCTGCCGCAAGCCGCGGCGGGCACCACGCGAGCGTAACCCCGGGCGGCGGCGCCGTGCCGCGGGTGACCGACGGAGTTTTCATGAAGACCTATATGTGCGTAATTTGCGGATTAGTCTATGACGAGGCCAAGGGCTGGCCCGACGACGGTATCGCCGCCGGGACCCCCTGGGAGGAGGTCCCGCCGGGCTGGAAGTGCCCGGAGTGTGGGGCCGGCAAAGACGACTTTGAACTGGTGACCCTGTGACGGCCCGCCCAGCGGCCACCGCGCGCCTGGGCCGGCGGCGCGCGGATCAGGCAGAGCCGCCTTTATCGTCTACACTCCCACGCATGAACGCGCCGACCAAGCAGCCCAAGCAACGCGATCCCGGGGTCCAGCAGATTCTGACCCTCGCCCGCCGCTACTGCGACTGGATCGAGGCGGCGGGGCCCGCCGCGCCGCACTGGCTGCGGGAGGTGGCCCTGCTGTTGCCCAGGTTACACGCCGCCATGACCTCGGTCCCCGAGCACGGGCCCCAGGCCGGGCCTGCCAACCCGGTCGATCTGGACGCGCGCTTCGATCTCTACTCGCGCCTGCGGGCCTTGCTGGCCGATCGGGACGGTTATTTCCTCGAGTTCGACCGCGTGCAGGAGGGTCTGGACGCCCGGACCGGCAGCCTGGCGGACGACCTGACCGATATCTACTGCGAACTGAAGGCCGGTCTGCAGATCGTCGACCTGGACCCGCGGCGCGCGCTGCAAACCTGGTTCCTCGGCTACGAGGGCCACTGGCGCGAGCACCTGATCGATGCCGAGCGGCACCTGGCCATGCTGGCCGCCGCCGATCGCCTGGGCCGGGTCGGGGACCGCGATTAGTCCTTTTTTCCCCTGGATTGAACGGGTCGGTTTCTGTTAAATTCCCGCGCCAGTTTAGAATATCGGAGACGACCCAGCATGTCTGCACCCCTGACCAGCGAGCACCTGACCCTGACCTCGCCCGCCGCGGCCAAGATGAGTGAGCTTTTCAACCAGGTCGACGACAGCATCCAGGGGGTGCGCGTCTTCGCCACCGCCGGCGGCTGCAGCGGCATCGGTTTCGGCATGACCTTTACCGACGAGATCAATGAGGACGACGGCGTGCTGTCCTGCGATGGCTTCAAGGTCGTGGTGGACGACGGGACCCTGGACCACCTGCGCGGCGTGGAGATCGATTATGTCGATGACGCCGAGGGCGGCGCTCACTTCCGCTTCAACAACCTGCCGCGGGCCGAAGGCGGCGGTTGCGGCAACTGCGGCTCGCATTCGGGCGGCGGCTCCGGCGGCGGGTGTTCCTGATCCGGCGGGCGCGGCAGCGGCCCCGCGGCCGCGGCGTCCGCGCCCACCAGCGCTCCCGTCCGGCGGGATGCCCCATCGACAGCGGCTGCGGCCGCTTTTTTTCGCCATCACGTCAGCGCCGTGTCCCAGGCCGCCCCGCGGCGGCCGGTCCGGGTCGCGCAAGGGGTTAGCACATGATCAAGGTCGGAATCGTCGGCGGGACCGGCTACACGGGCGCCGAACTGCTGCGCATCCTGCTGCGGCACCCGCGGGCCTCGGTGGCGGTGATCACCTCGCGGGGCGAGGCCGGCACGGCGGTGTCGGACCTGTTTCCCCACCTGCGCGGCCAGTTCGACCTGTGCTTCAGCGAGCCCGATCCGGTGCAACTGGGCGCCTGCGATGTGGTGTTCTTCGCCACGCCCAACGGGACGGCCATGGGGCAGGCCCCGGACCTGCTGGCCCGCGGCGCCCGCGTGGTCGATCTGGCCGCGGACTTCCGGCTCCGGGACCCGGCCCAGTGGGAGGCCTGGTACGGGATGCCCCACGCCTGTCCGCACCTGCTCGCGGACGCGGTCTACGGCCTGCCGGAACTGCACCGGGACGCGGTGCGCGCGGCACGGCTGATCGCCAATCCGGGCTGCTACCCGACGGCGGTGACGCTGGGCTTCGCCCCCTTGCTGGCGCGCGGCCTGGTGGACCCGGGCTGGCTGATCGCCGATGCCAAGTCGGGCGCCAGCGGTGCCGGTCGCAAGGCCGAGACCGGACTCCTGATGGCCGAGGTGGGCGAGGGCTTCAAGGCCTATGCGGTCAAGGGGCACCGCCACGCGCCCGAGATCGGTCAGAACCTGGCCCGGCTCGCCGGCCGCCCGGTCGGCCTGACCTTTGTCCCCCACCTGCTGCCGATGATTCGCGGGATCGAGGCGACGCTCTACGCGCGCCTGAGCGCCGACCTGACGGACGCGGACCTGACGGACCTCTATCGGCAGCACTACCTGGGCGAGGCCTTCGTCGATGTCATGCCGGCCGGTGCCAATCCCGATACCCGCTCGGTGCGCGGCAGCAACCTGTGCCGTATCGCCGTGACGCGCCAAGCCGGCTCCGACGTGGTGATCGTCCAGTCGGTGATCGACAATCTGGTCAAGGGGGCAGCCGGACAGGCGGTCCAGAACATGAATCTGATGTTCGGGCTGGACGAGGCCGCGGGCCTCGGCGCGATTGCCTTGTTGCCCTGAGTTCCCAGCCTCGCCCAACCCGCCGCGCAGGACGTCGGGCCTGGTGCTTGAACTGCCCGCCGCGCAGACGCAGCTTAATGTTATCGATGCAACTGAAACGAGCATGAGTCAGCCATGAGCACAGAAAACCCCACTGATCTGCCCCTGATCTTCACCGCGTCAGCGGCGGCCAAAGTCGCCCAACTCATTGTCGAGGAAGGAAAGCCGGAACTGATGCTGCGGGTCTATGTCCAGGGCGGCGGCTGCTCCGGATTCCAGTACGGATTCACCTTCGACGAGTCGGTGCAGGACGGGGATACCCAGGTGGTGACCGACGGCGTGAAGTTGCTGATCGATCCCATGAGCATGCAATACCTCACGGGCGCCGAGATCGACTACACGGAGGGCCTGCAAGGCGCCCAGTTCGTCATCCGCAACCCCAGCGCATCCACGACCTGTGGCTGCGGCTCCTCGTTCGCGGTCTGATGCCCTTGGACGCCGTCGAGTCGTCGCTCGCGCTGATCCGGCGCGGTACCGAGGAGATCCTGCTGGAGGAGGCGCTGCGCAAGAAGCTGGAGCGCGGGGTGCCCTTGCGGGTCAAGGCGGGTTTCGACCCGACCGCGCCCGACCTGCACCTGGGCCACACGGTCCTCATCAACAAGCTGCGTCAGTTTCAGGAGTTGGGCCATCAGGTCCTCTTCCTGATCGGCGACTTCACCGGCATGATCGGCGACCCGACGGGCAAGAGCGCCACCCGCAAGCCGCTCTCACCTGAACAGATCGCGGCCAATGCCGCGACCTACCAGGAGCAGGTCTTCCACATCCTCGACCCCGCACGGACCGAGGTCGTGTTCAACTCCCACTGGATCGAACCCCTGGGCGCGGCGGGGCTGATCCAGCTCGCCGCCCGGCACACCGTGGCCCGGATGCTGGAGCGCGACGACTTCGGCAAGCGCTATCGCGGCGGGCAGCCGATCGCGGTGCACGAGTTTCTCTACCCGCTGATCCAGGGCTACGACTCGGTGGCCCTGCGCGCCGATGTGGAGCTTGGCGGAACCGACCAGAAATTCAATCTTCTGGTGGGCCGGCAGTTGCAGGAGTCCTACGGGCAGGAGCCCCAGGTAGTCATCACGCTGCCGCTCCTGGAGGGGCTCGACGGCGTCCAGAAGATGTCGAAGTCGCTCGGCAACTATATCGGGATCACCGACGCGCCGGACGATATGTTCGGCAAGCTCATGTCCGTGTCGGACGAACTGATGTGGCGCTATCTGGAACTGCTGAGCGCCCGTCCCATGTCGGATATCGACGCCTGGCGGGCCGCGGTGGCGGACGGCGCCAACCCGCGTGACATCAAGTTCGAGTTGGCGCAGGAGATGGTCGCCCGGTTTCACTCGCCCGCGGCGGGCCTGGCCGCCAAGGAAGGGTTCATCGCGCGCTTCCAGCAAGGCGTTCTCCCGGACGACCTGCCGGAGCTGGTCGTTGCCGCGGACGCCGCCGACGGGGTGGGCCTTCCCCGGCTCCTCAAGGACGCGGGTCTGGTCCAGACGACCTCCGAGGCCCTGCGCCTGATCGGGCAGGGGGGCGTGAAGATTGATGGTGAGCGGGTCGCGGACCCGCGGCTGCGGTGCCGGGTCGGTGCTACGCACCTGTATCAGGTCGGTAAGCGGCGATTTGCCAAGGTGCGGGTCGCGTCGGGATCTGACCAGAATCCATAAGGCTGTTTGAGGCCGAGCTGGTCGCGGCCTCGATGCTGCTGGCCGGACTGGAATCCCGCCCCGTCCGCTGTGCGGACCGACCATCCCGCTGAGTTCCGTAGGGTCCGCTGTGCGGACCGACGATCCCGCCGAGAAGCAAGGGCAACAATCCAGGTCCCCAGTCGGGGCGACGCGAGTCTCTAATCCGGCCGCGTTTTCTTGCAGGAAGGGCGGCAAGATGAACCTTGGCCGCCTGAGCGCTTGGTCCGGTATGATCTATGTGATTTCTCCATATTGAAAATTTGCATACCTTGCTTGAAGCCCTCGTGACGTCGGCTAAACTATGGGTTACCTCCATATCAAGGAACTCCATAGGTGCCGCATGACCCACAAGCTTCCTCCCCACTACGGCCACGGCGTGTCCGGAGACCGCTTCTGGCCGCGCCCGGCCCTGTGCCGACAGATCCTGACCGCCCTGCGTCGCGGTGAGAGCGTCGCGCTCTTCGGTCCGCGCCGGACCGGCAAGTCTTCCCTGCTGCGCGAGTGCGCACGGGTCCTGCGTCAGGAACCGGATTTCACCGTGGTGGAGGTGAACGGCGAGGGCATGGACGCCGTCGCGACCCTGTTCAAACAGTTCGTCGCCGCCCTGCCGGCGCACAGCCGCGAGGGCTTTCTGACCCGCGTCAAGGCGATCAAGGTGCCGGAACCCCTGCTCGCGCTCGTCGACCGCTGGCTGTTGGGCGAGGGCGGCCCCGGCGGAGACGATGTCCAACTGGTGGAGCGAGGCGGTTGCGCAGGCCGTCATCGATCAGAGCACGGATCTGCTGCCGGCCTGCCTGCAATTCGCCTTCAAGTACGTGGTCGCCGCGGCCGAGGACGGCACGCCGCCCGGTGCGGCCGAGATCGCCGCGATCTTCCGCGACCAGATCAGGCCGAACTTCGATCACGAGTTCTTCCACCAGTTCGACGAGCGCTTCGCCGAGTATACGGCCGCCGAGCAGGACGCGGCCCGGGAGGTCTTCCGCTCGATCAGCCGCAGTACCCGCACCCCGCGCTCGCGCTCCTTTGCCGAGTTGGCCGATGCCGTTGAAGGCGCCCTGGGGCCGACACCGGCCGACGCCGCCGACCGCGTGGACCTGGCCGACCTGATCCTGGCATTGGAGGACGACGGCTTCCTGACCGACGACCGTGACCGCGATCGGATCGCCTTCGCCAGCCGGCTGGTCGAGGCCTGGTGGCAGACGCGCGACCACCGGCGCGGCCGGCGGCGGTAGCACAGGTACCAGACGATGACGGACCAACTCACACGCGCCTTTGCCGACAGCAGCGCCCCGGCGCTGCCGCCGGTCAAGCCGGGGCTGCTCAAGCGCTTCAATCCCTACGACTTCGACGGCGACCAGGTCCGGCGCCAGGCGACCGGCCGCGGTCCCCTGCTGCGGCGTATCCTGGCGGCGATCCACGACAACGCCCGGCGCCGCGAACCGCCCAATCAACACCTGCTGGTCCTGGGGCCGCGGGGTATGGGCAAGTCCTTTCTGGTGCGCTGGGTGCAGGTGGAGATCGAGGCACCGGTCGCGGCCGACGTCGATGGCCCGGCCGAGCCCCCGGTCCGCTTCGTGCGCCTGTCCGAGGAGCAGCTCAACGTCAGTGCCCCGGAACTGCTGCTGGACGAGATCCGCCGCGTGTTGGAGGGCCGGCCGGCCAACGCCGTGCGGGTGCGCTGGCAGGCCGGCGGCGCGGCTGAATGGAGCGCCTCCCTGGAGGCGCTCCAAGCGGCCATCAAGGCACTGCCGGGCTTCGCCGAGGGGGGCGGCCTGGTCGTGGTGTCGATCGAGAACTTCGACCTGCTGCTCGAAGAGGTCTTCGCCGACCCCGCCGCCCAATCGCGTCTGCGCGCCCTGCTTGCCGCCGAGCCGCGCCTCATGTTGTTGGCCACCGCCACCAAACCGGCGGACGAGGACGCCGACCGGCGCCTGTTCCAGGCCTTTGAGCGGCTCCACCTGCAACCCTGGCGCCCCGACGACTTCGTCGCCTTCTACCGCCGCGCCTTCCGCGGCGGGCTCACGGTGACCGCCGCCGTCGAGGCCAAGATCCGGGCACTGGCCCACTTCCTCGGCGGCTCGCCGCGCCTGGCGGTGCTGATGGGCGACATCCTGCACAGCAACGACGCCCTGTCCGCGGTGGACACGCTGGACCAACTCGTCGATGAGTTGACCCCCTATTATCAGGACCGCATCCTTAACCGGCTCAAGAAGAAGTCTCGCTGGCTGCTGGACGAGATGCTGCGCGGCGGCGAGCCTTGCAGCCAGAGCGATCTGGCGCAACGCATCGGGGCCGGCCAGTCCGGGATCGCCCAGGATTTCCGCGCGCTGCTGCGCGACCAGGTGGTCGTCGGCCACCGCGAGACGGGCGGGCGCCAGGGGTTGTACCGGGTCGCCGACCGGGTCTTCGCCCACTTCTACCGCAAGCGTTATCTGGCCCACGACAGCCATAGCCCGTTGGCGGCCATGGTCGACTTCCTGGAGTCCTTCTATACGCAGCAGGAGTTGGTCGAACAGGTCCAGCGGCTGACCCAAGACGGCGAGTTGGCCAAGGCCGAGATCCTGACCCGGGCACTGTGGCAGGGTGCCGATTGGCATGGCGCCGATCGGGGTAGCCGCCGCCGGGTCTGCCGCCGACTGATTGGCGACTTGATCGAGGTCCTGGGCACCGGGTGCAACCCGCCGCTGGCCGAGGCCCTGCGCGGGCTGGACGCCCTGCTCCGCGACAACGAGCCGGCCCGGGCGCTCCACGAGTCGGAGCAGGCGCTGGGGCTAGCCCTAACACCAGCCGAGCGGGTTGCCGCCGGCATCGCACAAGGGGTGACCTTCACCGTCCTGCCGGCGGATGACGAGGCCTTGGCGCGGCTCAAGACCGTCGTCGCGGATACCGCGCAGACAGGTCAAGGGGCCTTGTATGTCCTGGCGCTAGAGGCCCTAGCTATCGCCGAGGCATATACCGGTAATGCCTCCGCTGCCGATGGGCATTTTCAGCATGCCGCAGATGAAGCCGTGTCCATTGGAGATCGGAGACGCCTCGCCTGGGTCCTGTATGAACAGCTCTGGCATTTCCTGCATACGAAGCGTTGTGATGCCTTCGACGACGCCTTTCCGGCAGCCGTCGATGCCGCTAGCGCAAGCGGACAGAAGGCGCTGTTGGCAAGGATCCTCGGGCAACGGGGCCATTTTGGCTATTGTGGTTGGCAAAGAAAGGATTTCGACGCGCAACTCGCTTCCGTTGAAAAGGCGGTCGATCTGGCGCGGGAAGCAGGCGACGACGCCACCCTTTCTTGGGCCGCAGTCAACTACTCGGTTGTCCTGCTGCACTTCATACGATACGACGACGCACTGGCAGCGACCGGCTTGGCGCAGCAGGCCGCCGTGCGGGCCGGCGACGATGACTTGGCGCTGGATGCTGCCTGGGGTGGGTTGACCGTCTTGGGGGCTGCGGAACGCCATCAGGCACTTATCGACCAGGCCCCAGCGGTTATCGCCATGGCGCAGCGGCTCTCTGATGTCGAAGGACAGGCCCGAATCCAGTGGCTGTTGTCGAACGCCTACGAGGCCGTGGGCGAGCGGCAGTCAGCGATCGATACCCTATGGAAGGCGGCAGAGCTTGCCGGGCGCGGCAAGAACACCGATTTGTGCTCCAACGTCCGAGAGAACCTGATCCTGCGGCTCGCCATGGACAGGAGAGCGCACGCCGACGACATCGTCGATGCCTACCTCTTCTGGATCGACAGGGTGCCGCCCGCGATAGGCAAGGACGGCATTGCCGCGTCGGCGTTAAGCTACCGCCCTCGATGGCAATTCGACGAATTAGCCGCCGCGGCAACCGTCGCGGGGCGCTGGCCGGAGGTCATTGAGTTCTTGGGACGGTGGGAACAGGCACATCCAGGAGCGTTGCGGTCATTGCCCGCCAACTCGGGGGCGGCAGCTGATGCGGTCGCCGACCTGTCGGCGACCGATGGTCTAGCCCCGGCCTTTTCCGCCGGTGCCGGTCTACTACGGGCAGTCGGGGCGGTCCTGACCGCGACCGATACAGCCCCGGCGTTGGCAATCTTCCTGCGTGAGTTGGTCGGCACCTGCTGCACCCGCTTCATCGCCAGGCTGACCGAGCCCAACCTGTTGCGGGATCTGGCCCAAGAGGTCCGCGTGCACCTGGGCCAGGAGGACATCGGCCGCGGTCTGGAGGCGGCGGCCCTCTATCATGCGCAAGGCGCCAGACCGCAAGCACTGGAGCGGGTCGACCCCGATATCCGCGAGGCCGTGTCAGCGCTGCTCGGCATCGCTGCCGACGCCGCCGAGACCACTCGCGAGGCGTCCTTCGCGGGCGCGGGCTTCCCCCGTGCCGACGCGCGCGTCCCGGCCGATGAGCGCGCGGCCATCGCCGCCAGGCTGGGGCAGCCGGGTGTCCCCTGGCCGACCCCGCCGCTCTATCCGGCCGACTGGACTGACGCGGCCCCGGAGCAGGCGACCGATCTGGTGGTCGCCATCCTCGGCGCCGCACGGCGTGCCGCGGACGATGGGGCTGGAGATCTGTTTCTGGCGCTGATCGCCGATCAGAAGCGCTTCGACCTCGTCACGGCCCGCGCCCTGCGCGACACCCGCGCGGTCCGCATCACGGAACCGCCCTTCTATCCCGGCTGGGTCCTGGTCGAATGCTGTGTCCCACGCCCCGCCGGTCAGGGCAGCGGCGATGCCTTGGCGACGCTGAGCTGTCTCGTCGGTGAGGTAGCGGTCGTTCCGATCACGGGCGTCTCGCCGCCGATCCATGAACTGAACGCAAGGTCTACCTTGGCCCTGACCGACCCCCAGGTGACTGCCGCCTATCTGCACTTCTTCTGCAACTGCGTGCGGGGAGAGGATAGCCCGTTCCGCCTCATCGAGTCCCTGGATCAATTGCCGTTGACCCGCCAACTCGAACCAGATGAAACCGCCAAGCTGGCCGAGCGCATCCGCCCGATCCGAGCGGAACCGCATACGGATGGCAGTTGGACCACCCGCGCCCTGGTCCAGTACGGTGGTGGTCTCTATGAAGCCGGATTTCTGATCCAGCCTTGGGGGATGGTCGAGATGACGGATTATGAGCCGCCGCTGATCATCGACGGCATCCGCCGGGAACGCATGGCCTCCGGGCTGCGCTGGTTCGATGGCGTCTACCCGGCACCTGACGAGGACGCCGACTGACGGCGAATGCCGCTTGCCTGAATCTGGCTGACCGCGGGTGACGCCCGAGGCGAGTAGTCTACGGGGCGTCGCCGCCAAGACGGAAAAAAAGAAGGTGGCCGCAACCCCTTCGCCCTCGTCCCTAACCGTGCCGCCGGCCACCGGCCGGATCGTCGCCCCGTGGGTCAGTGGCTGCTGGCTCGCCCTCGGGCGCGTCCCACTCCCGCTCGCGGGCGGCGATCTCGCCGGCATGGACGATCACGCGCGACAGCATCTCGGACAAGGCATGACCGAACCCGACCGAGCTGTCGCCGCCGAACATGTGGGCGAGTTCGTGCAGATAAGTGGACAGGGCCGGACCGAGTCGGCCGGGCTGCAGCAAGGTTTCGTCGACCGCCACATAGGGCAGGCGGTAGCGCAGGGTGAGGCCGCGCCAGGAGTCGCCGGCGCCGTCGAGCGGAATGCAGGTCGTCATGCCTTGCCAGGCCGCGAAGACGTTGCCGATGACGCGGCAGGGCGGCAGGCCAACCTGCTCGATCAGATCGCCAAGCAGGGTCTTGGCGAGCGATTCCAGAATGGCGATGCGACTGGGCTCGGCGCCGGTCGGCGCGCGCGGAACGGCAAAGCCGTCGTAGGCCTCGCATACCGCCTCAAGCGTCGGATAGCCGAGTGCGAGGAATCCGTCCTGGACCAGGCGATAGCGCCGCGGTGCGATCCTGGACCAGGCGAGCGCCTGACGGCGGCGGTTATACCGTGGCAGGTCGCTACGCTTGACTGGCGATGCAATCAATAGGTCGGGGAATCGCTCGCGCCAGTGTGCGCGCTCGTCCGGGGATTCGGCGACGCGGTGTGCCAGGGTACGGATAATGGCGGTCCAGCAATCGAAATCGTACTTCTTGTGCGGATGCTCGTACCAGCGGCGGCTCAAAGCCTCAAGCACCAGGACCGCCGCGGCAGGCGGCAGATCGGCGACGACCCGCTGGATCGTCTTCACCACGTCCATCATGTAGAAGTCGTTGCGCTCGCGGTCGCTGCTTCGATAATCGTGGAGGCAGAAGACCAGGGGGTGCGGAAAGGACCCGAGCGCCTGGAATCCGGCGAAGACGATCCCCGACCCTGGGCTGTCGTAGGTGGCCGGAAAGTGATTGGGCTTGGGCCGCTGCGAGCGACCATAGACTGCGCCTGATCGCCCGCTCCAGATCTCGGCCCCGAGCAGCGGGTTGGCGGGATAGAAGAAGCTCAGCAGCGCGGATTCGAGAATAGCGGTGTCGTGGAACGGTGCGATCGTCAGCACGGTGTCGGCGCTCTGGTGCGGACAGTGCGCGATGTCATAGGCGAGCGCCTGAAGCTTCCGGCCGTCGACCTTGATCGTATCGGACACCACCGCTAGGTGCCAATCGCGGGAGCGGATCTCGATCTGCCAGCCGTGATCGCGCACCGCGCAGAGCGCCGCGATCTTGAATCCCTCCCCGAAATAGCCGGCATATTGGCCTTCACCGTCGCGCTTGGTCGATGCGCCGATCGGGATCAGCCAGTCGTAGCTGAAATCGACCCCTTGAGAAGTCAGGATCAGGCGCTCGCCGACCAGGTGATGGTCGAAGCGGCGGTGCCACTCGGTGCGCGGGATGCTGTCGAAGAAGTTCTGGATCAGGTCGCGCAGCACCGTGTACTTCGACCAGCGGACCGGGTAGTCGTAGACCAGGTTCAACGGGACGCGGCGAGCGGGACCGCCCGCCCGGGTCGCGGCGCTGTCGGTCGATGCGGGGTCCGGCGACGGCGGTGTCTCGTGCATGGTCTTTCCCGGCGGGTCTGCGGTTGTTGCAAATGGTACGGGATTCTCGGGCGCGGGCCGAGTCGGCGTCTGACCGGTTTCAAGCGCCGGTCCCGGTCGGCGCGCCGGACGGGGCCGGCGCCCTGTCCGGAACCGTTTGAGGCCGCGAGCGAATCCGCCATGCCCGCCGGTCCCGAAGCGGGCGGGACCGAGCGGCCCGCACCGCCGCCGCCCGTGCTATAGTCCCTGCCGTCCACGGGGGAGCAGGGCATGGCGGACGACGACGCATTCGACTGTTTCTTAAGCCACAACAGCAAGGACAAACCGGCGGTGCGCGCGCTGGCCGGGAGGCTGCGCGCGGCCGGGCTCAAGGTCTGGCTGGACGAGGAGGAACTGCGGCCGGGCGTGACCTGGCTGCCGCTGTTGGAGGCGGCGATCGGGCGTTCGCGCAGCGTCGCGGTGCTGCTCGGCCCCCACGGGCTCGGCCCCTGGGAGCAAGAGGAGATGCAGGCGGCGCTGCGTCTCGCGGTGCAACACCAGCGCCCGATCTTTGCGGTCATGCTCCCGCAGACCCCGCCCGACACCAAACCGCCGCTGTTTCTCGGCAATCGCACCTGGATCGACCTCCGACCCGCCGCCTGTCCCGACCTGCAATCCGGTTTCGACCGCTTGGTGTGGGGCATCACCGGGACGCGACCGCAGCGTTTCGGTGCGCGGTCAGCGTCGGGCGACCCGGCACCTGCCGACGAGCCCCAAACGCCCGCCCCAAGCGCGCCAAGTGCCCTGGGCGGGTCCGGCCACAACCCCTTCGACGGCGACAGCCCCGAGCCCATCGGGCGCGACCGCGAGATCGAGCGGATCATCAATCGCCTGAGCACCGCCAACCTCTGCACCCTGGTCGGCCCGCCCGGGAGCGGCAAGACCTTGCTGCTCGATACGATCCGGCCGCGGTTCGAGCCGGTCCTGGGTATCGGCCCCGCGCACTGGCTCCGCATCGGCTTTCGGCTGATCCGCACGCTCGGCGACCTGCGCGCCGAGATTGTGAAGGGGCTGGGCGGGCGCACCGCGTCCGATTGGCGCAGGCTCGTCGAGACGCGCGGGCTGCGTCTCCTGGTTCTGGACGACCTGGGCGGGATGCACGAGGGTGCCCGCGGCCTGGAAATGCGCCGCTGGCTGCGCGGGCTGCACGAACAATACGCCGTCAAGCTCTTGCTGGTCAGCAACGAGCGGCTGGAACTGGTGTTCCCAAAAGACGAACGGGCACCCGACTCCCCGTTCTGGAACCTGGACCCGATGCCGGTGGAACTGCCCCCGCTCGCCCCGGCGGATTGCGCGCGACTGGTGGCGCTGCGCCTGTCGGGCTCCGGCTGCCCGGCGGACGACTATGCCGATCTGTGCCGCGAGCCGCGACACCCGCGCGACCTGCTGCACCAATGCGCCAGGCGATTCGAGCGGTTGCGTTTGGGCCAGGGAGGATCGGCGCGATGATCGAGGAACTGCCCTATGCGCCGCGGCGCAAGCGGCCCTTGTCGCTGTGGAATCCGCTCGATTACCTGGTGCTGCTGTATTGGGTGTTTTGGTTTCCGCAGGCGATACGGTGGTATGTGGAGCGGTTTGGGAGTCTGCCCTGGGATACGAGTGGATGGGTGGCGGTTCGGCGGGATCCGGTGCAGCGGTGGTTGGCGGCTCAGGCGATCGGGGTTTTGGCGATTGCGTTAGGGGTCGCCTGGCTCGTCGCCTTTGGTCTGAATATGTCGTGGTCGTGGCGGGGCGTAGCGCTCGGCGTAGCGCTCGGCGTGGGGATCGGCGTGGGATTCGGCGTGCCGGTGGGCGTGGCGGCCGGTGTGGTGCTTGGCTTGGCCTCGGGCTTGCCGTACGGGGTGGCGGCCGGCATGGCGTCGAACGTGGCGATCGTCTTAGTGGTCGCCGTGGAGCTTGCCGGGCTGTTCGGGGTGGCGGCCGGCATGGGGGCCGGCGTGGCGGTCGGCGTGGCGGGCGGCTTGGCGGCTGGCGGGGCAATCGGCGCGGCGGTCGGCGCGGCGGTCGGCGCAACGTTTGGCGTGGGGTTCGGTGTGCCGGTCGGCGTGGCGGCCGGCGCGGCGTTCGGCGTAGTGTCTGGAGTATCTGCCATTCTTGTGCTATGTCGCATAGACACGGTTGCACTTGCCTTACTCCCAGCCTGGTCTCGGCGTTCACGGCATATCGCGATCACGATTCAACGGGCCTCGCCGCTGCCGGTTCCAGGTCTTGAAAAGGAACTCTACGGTCGTTTAACACTAAACTGGTCGGATGGGCTTGATGAATGCGAAGGTCTGCTTCGCTATACGCTCCAATTCGTCTCGGTCGTCAAGGCGACGAATCGGGCATTGGCATCGACCGATACAGCGACACTGTTGTCTCGAATCGCCCAATGGTGTGAGCGGGACCTCCACGATTGGAAGGCGATTCGCTTTCAATCCGCAAGCCTGTCGGCCGGGCTGAGATCGAGTTTTTGGGTAGATCTCTGGGTTCTGCCTGCTCGCTGGCGCCCGCAAGTCGATTGCTCGCTCCGCACCGACACCCCGGCCCGCACCGCCTGCGCCGGATTCTGGCTATTGCACGAGGCCGAGCCTTCGCAGGCCGCAGACGCATTTGCGCAAGTCCGCCATCTGCCGTTCGGCGAGGAGATGCGCGCCAACTCCGCTGCCCTGGCGACCGCGCTCGGCTGCGGTCAATTCGAGCAGATCGCCGCCTGGCTCCCACCGCCTCCGCCCGGCCCCGAGCAACTGCGCCCGGCGGTCGCCCAATGCCTGGAGCGTCTGGGCCAAGCCGCCCGCGACGCCCACCTGGTCCTGCATTCGCGCTCCCACCGCGAGCGCAGCAGCGCCTTGAACCGGGTCATCGGCAACCTGAAGGCGCTGCAATCGACCCCGAACCAGTGCCCCCAGCCCGAGCGCGTCGTGCTCGTCAAGATCCTCGATCGCTGGATGGACCTGGCCCAGCGCGTCGCCGCCGACGTGGGTACCCTGGAGGCCCGCGAGCCGGTCGCGAGTCCCTATATCGTCGGTGCCCCGGTCCCGGCGGACCGCCTGGTCGGGCGCGAATCGGTCTTCGAGCAGATCCGCGCCGCCTGGGCCAAGCCGGGCCAGCGCGATTCGCTGCTGGTCTATGGCCATCGGCGCATGGGCAAGACGAGCGTGATGCGCAATGTCCTGGAGTACGGTCGATTCGGTTCGGATACCGGGCTCGCCTATTTGACCTTGCAGTTGATCGATCCCGCGCTGCCGCTCGCGGACCTCTGCCAGGCCATCGCCTCCCAGCTCTGGCGGGCCTCGGGCCGCGCGCTGGCGGAGCCGCAGGGGATCGGCGCGTCCGGCGATGCGCAAGGCCTGAACGCAAGCCCGCTCGCCGAGCTGAGGGGCTTCTTCGAGCAGTTGCACGAGGCCGACCAGCGTCGCCGCTATATCCTGGTGCTGGATGAATACGAGGTGCTGGATCAGTATCTCACCCCGGCCCAGGCGGGCGCCTTCGTCGCGCTGCTGCGCGGTCTCACCCAGCAATACCCCTGGCTGGTGGTCGTGCTGGTGGGCCTGCATCAGTTGAAAGAGCGCAGTGCGAGCCTCTACGAGCCGATCTATGCCTGGCGCTCGGTGCGGGTGAGCTTTCTCGATGCAAACGGGGTCGCCGATGTGCTCCAGGTCGATGCGGACGCGTTCCCGCTCGCCTTCAGCCCGGAGTGTCTGGCGTCGATCCATCGGCTGACCGCCGGCCAGCCGTTCCTGGTGCAACTCCTGGGCGATCGGCTGGTCGATCGGTTCAATCGCCGGCTGCGCGAGGAGATCCATCCGCCGCCCGCGACCTTCTCCGCGCAGGACGTGGAGGCGATCGTCGCGGACCCATCGCTCTATGCGCGGGGTGCGGGCTATTTTCGCGGGATCTGGGCCCAGGCGGGGGAGGGACCGGCGGGTCAGCACGCGCTCTTGCGCGCCTTGGCGCCCGATCCGGCGGGACTCGCGGCGGCGGGGCTCGCGCACGCGAGCGGGCTCGCCAACGCTGGGTTGGACGAGGCGATTGGAACCTTGATCGATCACGATGTCGTCGAGCGGGCGGGCGAGCATTATCGGTACGCCGTCGAGTTGATGCGGCGCTGGGTGGCTGGGGGTTGGATGGAGCGGGACGACGCGGGGGGCTAGTCCCACGCGCTGCCAGTCGTCAGGCCATGGGCCTAGGGTGCGCCGCCCGCACCTTCCAAGGCTGCGGTTGAACGAAACGTCCTGAGCCTGGGTCGGCGTTCCGGTGCGCGCGGCGCACCCTACGGGGACACCCTCTTCCCAAAGGTCCGAGCATTTCCAGCCGGGTGTACTCGGGCCTGGCTGGCCGCCGCTTGGGCCCCGCCGCCGCCGTCCGACGGGACCCATTGACAATCGCCGCCGTCTTGTGGCTTTCTGATCGCCACTTTCAACCACCCGATACAGCGGGGGAACCGACCGATGACCAGCATCCACGCACGCGCGGCCGCCGCCCTGGGCGCCCTGTCCGCGTGGACCCTCGCCGGCGCGGTGTCGGCGGGCTATACCGAACTCTGGAACGCGAACCCGCCGGCAGAGAACCATTGGTTCTATTTCGATTCGACGGACCCGAACGACAATGGCGACGTGCCGCTCACCTGGACCGCGAGCGGCGGCGCCGCTCCCGCCCCCAGTGGCTACGCGGCCGCGGACCTGGGCGACGCCACCTCGTGGACACCTACCGGGGCCGGCAATTTCTTCCTCGCCTACACCTACGATAGCTGGCACCGCATCGACCTCGCCACGGACCCCAGGGTCTACATCGCCCTGCGCGACGGCGGCGGGCTCGGCCTGGGCGGCGGCCTGCTGCGTTTCTGGATCGGCGAGTACGACGACCCGGATGGTGCGGGAGGGGACGCTGCCATCCTGGCCTTCTACTATTACGATCGGGTCTTGACCTACGGGGCCGCGGACTGGGTGGTGAACGCCATCGACACCGCGGGCGGCCAGTGGGTCGAGTTCGCCAACCAGGGGGGGCGTCCGGTCGCGAACCTGTTGACCCATCCCCAGCAGTGGGGCTTCGGGCTCTTCGGCGGCGGCGACAACCTCACCGGCACCCTGGCCCTGGACAACTACGGTGTCCCGGTGCCCGCGCCCTTGCCCCTGATCGCGCTGGGGCTCGCCGGGCTGGGGCTGGCGCGGCGCCGCGGCTGAGGCTGGCTGGCCGGGACCTGAGCCCCATATTATGGACACGCGGCCCGCGTCCGAACCCGTCCAGCAGACGCTTACCCTGACGACGCCGGGCATCCCAGATGACGCCGCCGCCTGGCGTGGGGACGATGGCGCAGGAGCACCTCGGGTCGGGCGTCCCGGATCAGCGGGTTCTGTTGGTGGCGGGGTCACCCCGGCCCCGGGCTTGGGCGGGTGCGATCGAAACTGATGTGGGTCGGCTTGATTGTCGTTTGTAGGATGGGCAAAGCGCAGCGTGCCCATCCTCCAGACCTCGCCGCGGCCCGGATGGGCACGCCCGAGCGACGCCACGACAGGTCCGGACCGTCGCGCGCGGGCTTTGCCCATCCTACGGCGTTCGCGCGACTACATCGGTCTGGATCGCACCCGGCCTGGGCGGTTTGGCTGCCGGCCTCTGGGCGGCGCCAAAATGTTGCTTGACGGGTCCGCTGGAGTGGGTAGAATGCGCGGCTCGCTGAGGCAATCGGCGGGTTCGCAGGGAGCGGCGCCGACCGGAGAGTCTGGCGGGGTGCAGGGGGGATGAGACGGTCGGGTCGGCAAAGTTGTTGACAGATCATCGCAGCCCGGTATAATGGTCGGCTCGCTGGGGACAAGCGAGGGTTTGCAGGGAGCAAGCCGGGTGGTGCTGAAGGAGCGGCGGCGGGGCAGGGTGCTCCGGTGGGGTTGACAGGGAGTCGGGATGGTGTAGAATGGTTCGTCTGGCAGCGTGAAAGTCGTTGCCCCCAGATCTTTAACAATTTGTTTAG
>Ga0247840_10005447_pt1 | contig 19164 bp, 15 predicted proteins | sample LaCruzMarch2015__FD_192404 | JGI IMG/M metagenome (GOLD analysis project Ga0247840, IMG submission 192404) | Freshwater microbial communities from meromictic Lake La Cruz, Castile-La Mancha, Spain - LaCruzMarch2015_17m | ecosystem: Environmental > Aquatic > Freshwater > Lake | place: Spain... | reverse complement strand
TGCCAGCACCGTTGCGGCGCTGCTGGGAATCTGCACCCCCTCCTTCTGGCTCGGTCTGATGTTGATGCTGGTGTTCGCCGTGCATTTGCACTGGTTCCCCACCAGCGGCCGCGGCGATTGGCGGCACCTGGTTTTGCCCGGCGTCACGCTGGGCGCGGGCGCCGCCGCGATCATCGCGCGCGTGACGCGCGCGAGCCTGCTGGAAGTCCTCAATCAGGACTACATCCGCACGGCCACCGCGAAGGGGCTGCGTTCTGCAACGGTGATCTATCGCCACGCGCTCAAAAACGGCCTGATCCCGGTCGTGACTGTGGTCGGCCTGGAGTTCGGCTATCTGCTGGCCGGCGCGGTGATCACCGAGACCGTGTTCGCCTATCCCGGGATCGGCCGGCTGCTGGTTGATTCGATCGGCTTCCGGGATTTTCCCATGGTGCAGGGCATCTTGCTGATCCTCTCCATCCAGTTCGTGCTGGTCAATCTGGCGGTAGATTTGCTTTACGCCTGGCTCGATCCGAGGATTCACTATGGCAACAACTAGGACGGCCACGGCCACAGATAGCGCGGCCACTGCGCTCGCGGCCCGTCCGCGCAGCCTATGGCGCGACGCCTGGACACGGCTGCTCAAAAACAAGGCGGCCATGTTCGGCGGCATCCTGGTACTGCTCATCATCGTCGCCGGGGTCGCTGCGCCGTTGATCGCGCCGTATGATCCGATCAAACAAAACCTGCGCGCGAGCTTGTTATCTCCTTCATCGGCGCACTGGTTCGGCACCGATGTGCATGGCCGCGATATCTTCAGCCGCATCTTGTACGGCGCGGCAATCTCGTTGCGCATCGGCTTCCTGGGCGCGCTCCTGAGCGGCTCGATCGGGATCGTGTTGGGCATGGTATCTGGTTACTACGGCGGCAAAGTGGATATGCTGATCATGCGGCTGGTGGATATCCAGTTGGCATTTCCCGGTCTGTTGCTGGCGATCGCCATCATTGCAGTGATCGGGCCGGGGCTGGAAAACGTCATCATTGCGGTCGGCATCTTCTCGATCCCCACATTCACGCGCGTCGTGCGCGGCTCGGTGCTATCCATCCGCGAGCGCGATTTCGTCGCCGCGGCGCGCACGATCGGCGCGACGAACAGCCGCATCATGCGTTTGCATCTGTTTCCCAACATCCTCGCGCCGGTGCTCGTCCTGCTCACCATGCGCATCGCTACCGCCATTCTGACCGCGGCCAGCCTGAGCTTTCTGGGCCTGGGTGCGCAGCCGCCTAGTCCGGAATGGGGCGCCATGTTGAGCGATGGCCGGGATTATCTGATGCTGGCGCCGCACGTCGCCACGTTCCCCGGGCTGGTGATCCTGCTGGCCGTGCTGGGGTTCAATTTGCTGGGCGACGGCCTGCGGGATGCGCTCGATCCCCGCATGCGGATTTAGTGCCGATCCGCTACACATAGACATCTTATTTTCTGGAGGGCATACACTGCCGTGGCCTCGCATCCTGCCTGTTTCCTGTCAAAGGACGCGGCCTATGCCGCGTTTCTAATCGCTTCCCCAGCCTACGCTGTAACCGCTGCCCTGGACGACCTGCGCGCCCGCGAGTACGCTCGACTGGACGGCACCGGCCAGGTCTACCTGGACTACACCGGCGGCGGGCTGTACGCTGAGCGCCAGCTTCGTGAGCATCTTGACCTGCTCAGCCACAACGTCTTCGGCAACCCGCACTCGCACAACCCCACCTCCCAGGCGATGACCTGCCTGGTGGATCAGGCGCGGGCTTACGTGTTAGAATTCTTCAACGCGCCGCCTGGCGAGTATGTCGCCATCTTCACCCAGAATGCGTCCGCCGCGCTCAAGCTGGTGGGCGAGGCGTACCCGTTCGGGCCGGGCGACCACTACCTGCTGACCTTCGACAACCACAATTCGGTCAACGGCATCCGGGAGTTCGCCCGGCAGCGGGGCGCACGGTTCACCTATCTGCCCGTCGTCGAATCCGAACTGCGGATTGATCCGGCGACGCTGGACGAGTATCTGGCGCTGGCCGCGCCGGGCCGCCACAACCTGTTCGCGTTCCCGGCACAGTCCAACTTCACAGGCGTCCAGCACCCGTTGGAGATGATCGTGACGGCGCACGCGCGGGGTTGGGATGTGCTGGTGGATGCCGCAGCCTTTGCACCCACCAACCGGCTCGACCTGGCGCGCTGGCAGCCCGATTTCGTGCCACTCTCATTCTATAAGATGTTCGGTTATCCGACCGGCATGGGCTGCCTGCTGGCGCGCAAAGCCGCGCTGGAGAAGTTGGCGCGCCCCTGGTACGCCGGCGGGACGATCACCATCTCCTCGGTGCAGGGGGACGGCCACTACCTGGTGCCGGGCGAGGCGGGCTTCGAGGATGGCACCGTCAACTACCTGAACATCCCGGCGGTCGAGATCGGCCTGCGCCACCTGGCCGCGGTCGGGCTGAACGCCATCCACGAGCGGGTGATGTGTCTCACCGGCTGGCTGATCGAGCGCCTGTCCGCCATGCGTCATGGCACGGGCCAGCCGCTCGTCAAGATTCACGGGCCGGCCAATTCGGTCATGCGTGGCGGCACGGTGACAATGACCTTTTTCGACCGCGATGGTCGCGCACTTGATGACGGGCGGATCGAGCAGTTGGCGAATTGGGAACGGATTTCGCTGCGCACCGGCTGCTTCTGCAATCCGGGCGCGGGCGAGGTGGCCCACGGGCTGACGCCGGAGATCATGCGCAGCTTCTTCCATCGCCAACAAGCGCCCTCGTTCCAGGAACTGCGCCGGGAGATGCATGCTCACTTCGGTCGGGATGTCAGCGCGGTGCGCGTGTCGGTGGGGCTGGCCTCCAACTTCGCGGACGTGGACGCGTTCCTGCGCTTCGCCAGCGGCTTCCTGGACAGAACGGCGGCGGAGATCGGTGATGTGGAGGCGGGGGGGCCGATTTGTTCGACGAATCGGGACGCGGCATGATCTCCCGGTTTGGAGGCTTTAGCCGGTCACCTGTGGCGCGGCGCGTCTTGCGAGAAATCGGCTGAAGTCTCGAGACCCGGAATCGGGTGTTCGGTTTGGAGGCTTCAGCCGGTCAGGTCAGTGAGAAAAGGTTACCCATGCAGCCAACATGTCATCATCCCCCACACATCTATCTCGATGACACCTGGTACATGATCACCAGCCCGGTACGTGATGGGCAGCGTTTGCTGAGACCTGAAGGCTGCAAGGATTTGGTGCGCGATCAACTCAAGGCACTGGTAGTGGAATTCAAGCTCAATCTCGCCGCGTGGGTCATCCTGGACAATCACAGCCACATTCTAGTCAAAAGTCGCGTCGGCACCGAAGTGAGTCGCTTTGTAGGTCGCTGGCATGGGCGCACATCGTATGATCTGAATGCAGCGGACAACACGCGCGGACGCCAGGTATGGCATAACTACTGGGATACATGCATTCGGATCGAGCGAGATTATTGGACGCGCTTCAACTACATCCACCATAACCCGATCAAACACGGGTATGTCAGACAGATCGAAGACTGGGCTTATTCGAGCTACGGATATTACCTGGCTCACAGGGGGAAAGAGTGGTTGATGGATCTGTTTGAGCGGTATCCCGTGATTGACTTCACTGATTCAAATGATGGCTTTGACCACCAAACCGGCTGAAGCCTCCAAACCCGGAGTCGGCGTCCGGTCTCGAGGCTTTAGCCGGTCACCTGGGAAGTGGCGCGCGGGGCCGCAAACCGGCTGAAGCCTCCAAACCGACGAAGGGATATCTGCATGAACATCTGGCAAGGCCATCTCATCCGCCTCCGCGGGGTCGAGCCGGGCGACTGGGAAGCGTTCGACCGCTGGGATCAGGACAGCGAGATCGCCCGGCAGTGCTACCACATCGAGTTCCCGCGCTCGCACGAGGGCACGAAGAAGTTCGCCACCGAGGCCGCGCTTGCCCAGCCCAAGGATCACGGCTACCGTTGGCTGATCGAGACGTTGGCCGGCGTCCCGGTCGGCACCATCAACACCCACTCGTGCGACTCACGCCACGGCACCTTCGGCTATGGCCTGGCGATTGCCCGCGAGCACTGGCGCAAAGGCTACGCATCGGAGGCGATTTGCCTGGTTCTGGCCTATTACTTCCGCGAGTTGCGCTATCAGAAGGTCACCGCGCACGTCTACGCGTTCAACGAAGGTTCGATCCGGCTGCATGAACGCCTCGGCTTCCAGCTCGAAGGCCGGCTGCGCCGCATGATCTACACGGACGGCGCATATCACGATGAGTTGATCTTCGGTTTGACCGCGGAGGAGTTTGCCCATGCGCATCCGTGAAGCCACCCTTGATGACGCCCCCGGCCTCGCCCGCGTCCATGTGGACACCTGGCGCACAGCCTATCCCGGCATCATCCCCGCGGCACACCTGGCCGGGCTTTCTTACGAGCGATCGGAGGCGCGCTGGCACGACCACCTGACTGGCATGGACGGCCGCAGATTCACCTATGTGGCCGAAGAGGCGGGCCGGGTCATCGGTCTGGCCTCTGGCGGGCCGGAACGGGACGGTCTATCCGGTTACGATGGCGAGCTGTACGGCCTCTACGTGCTGGCCGAATATCAGCGGCATGGCGTCGGTCGCGCCCTGTTACAAGTGGTCGCCCAGCATCTGGCCACCGGCGGATTCAAAGCGATGGTGATTTGGGTGCTGAAGGAGAACGTCAAGGCGCGCGCCTTCTACGAGGCGCTCGGCGGCGTGCTGGTGGAGGAGAAGGCGATCACGATCGGCGGGGCTGAGCTGATTGATATAGCCTATGGGTGGCCGGACATTCAGGTGATTGCGTTCCATGCCGAAATCGGGTACGATGACGGGAGACCAAACGAAACCTGAGGAGTTGCGCCTATGATCTTCACTCGCTACCAAACCGCCGGCGCCTTCCTGGCCCGCGCACAGGCAGCGCTCGAACAGCACGAGGCCGCCAATAACCTGATGATCGGGGTGGCGGTGCGCCTTGCGGAGCACCCCGACCGGATCAAGACGCCGCCCTACCTGGCGACGGTGGAGGCCGGCGGTGAGCTGCTGGCCGCGGCCGTGATGACCCCGCCGCATCGGGTCATCATCCACGGTGAGAGCGCCGACGCCGCCCCGCTCAAGTTGATCGTGCAGGACCTTCTCGCGAACGGTTGGGCGCCGCCGGGGACGGTCGGCCCCTCCGACGTGGCGCGCGCCTTTTCCTCGGTGTGGACGGCGCTCGCGGGCGGCGCGTTTCAGCGGATGCATAGCGAGCGCGTCTATGAGCTGCGCCAGGTGATCCACCCGACCGATGTGCCGGGCGCGCTGCGCGTGGCGACCGAGGCCGACCGGCCGTTGGTGGCGGATTGGATGTACGCGTTCACGGTCGAGGCCGGGCTGGACGGTACGCCGGAGAGCGCGGCCGAAACTGCGGCCCAGCGTATTGACGCGCGCGATATCTTCTTGTGGGAGGTTTCACCCGGCCAGCCGGTGTCATTGGCCGGGAAGCCGCGCCACAGCACGCACGGCGTCGCCATCGGCCCGGTCTACACCCCGCCTGCGTTCCGCCGCCGCGGCTATGCGGGCGCGTGTGTGGCCACGCTCAGCCAGCAGATGCTCGACGCGGGCTGGCAGTTCTGCGCGCTCTTCACCGACCTGGCGAACCCGACCTCGAACAGTGTCTATCAGAAGATCGGGTATCGGCCGGTGGGCGATTTCGATGAGTACGACTTTTCTTGAGATCCTGGTCGAGAAACGAGGAGGGGTTCTGTGGCGGGAGTGATTCAGACCGGGCTGTCCTTGTTGGCGCGTTCCAGGCTGGCGCAGACGCGCGGCATGCTGCGCCTGTCGGGGCTGCACGCGCCCGTCGAGGTGCTCCGCGACCGCTGGGGTGTGCCGCACATTTATGGCCGGGGCATCCACGATCTGCTCTTTGCCCAGGGGTTCGTCCACGCCCAAGATCGCCTGTGGCAGATGGAGTTCAGCCGGCGGTTGGTCGCGGGCCGGTTGTCGGAGGTCGTCGGCCAGACGACGGTCCCGGTGGACTGCTGGCTGCGGATCTTGGGGCTGCGCCGCGCGGCCGAAGCTGCGCTCGATCTGCTGCGCCCGGATGCGCGCGCCGAACTGGACGCCTACGTCGCCGGGGTAAACGCGTTCATCGGCCGCGGCAAACTCCCGATCGAGTTCACGCTGCTGCGTTATCGGCCGGAGCCGTGGGCGGTCGTTGACTCGCTTGCCTGGGCCAAGCTGATGTCGTGGACGCTCTCGGTGAACTGGGAAAGCGAAATCCTGCGCGCCCAGTTGATCGCCCGGCTGGGGCCGGAGCGCGCCGCCGAGTTGGAGGGCGGCTGGCTGCCCGATTGGCCGACGATCCTGCCGGCGGAATGGCGCGCCTTCAGCCAGGTTGGCAGTGAAGCATTGGCGCGGGCCGAGGCCGCGCGACCGTTCGTCGGCCCCGCGCCCCAGGATGGCGTGGGCAGCAACAATTGGGTCATTTCAGGATCGCGCACCTTTACGCACAAGCCGCTGCTGGCAAACGACATGCACCTGCTGATGAGTATCCCCTGCATTTGGTACGAGAATCACCTGGTCAGCTTAGGTGACGCCCCTTCGACAGGCTCAGGGAGCGGCGCGGGGCGGGTGGTGAGCGAGTCGAACCGCCCTTCGACAGGCTCAGGGGCCGTGGCCGAGCGGGCGGTGAGCGGCGTCCTGAGTCAACCGAAGGACGGGTCGAACCGCTCTTCGACGAGCTCAGAGGCCGAGCTGGAGGTGACGGGCGTCACCTTCCCCGGCATCCCTTACGTCGTAGCCGGTCACAACGCGCACGTTGCCTGGGGCTTCACCAACGGCTTCCCCGATGTGCAAGACCTCTACATGGAGCATCTGCGCCGCACCGACGATGGCCGGGTGCAGTATGAGTTTCGGGGCGAATGGCTCGACGCGCGGGTGCTCCAGGAAGAAGTGCGCGTTAAGGGCGCGGCGCCGGTCTCGCAGGAGGTGGTGATCACGCGGCACGGGCCGATCATCAACGCGCTCGCGCCCGACTTCACGGGCGAGCAGCCGTTGGCGCTGCGCTGGACCTCGTCGGAGCCGGATACGCTGGTGCATGCGATCTGGGGCATGAACCGGGCGCGCTCGTGCGGGGAATTTCGCGAGGCGCTGCGCGATTGGGCCGCGCCGGTCCAAAACACGGTGTATGCCGACATGGCCGGGCACATCGGCTATAGCTTCCCCGGCAAGGTGCCCATCCGGGCCAAGGGGGATGGCAGCGTGCCCGTGCCCGGCTGGACGGGCGAATATGAATGGGTCGGGTATGTGCCGTTCGAGGAGTTGCCGCACCTCTACGATCCGCCCGCCGGCTATATCGTCACGGCCAACAACCGCGTGGCCGGCGCTGATTATCCCCACTTCATCGGCCACGAGTACTGCATGGGCGACCGCGCCCAACGCATCACCGAGTTGATCGAAGCGCGCGACCGGATCAACGTGGCCTATGTCCGCCGGATGCACTTCGACCTGGTGTCGCCGACCGGCCGCGTGATCGCCGGTCACATCAGCGGCCTGACGTGTGACGACGCGGAGTTGATGACCGTGGCGAAGATGATGACCGGCTGGGATGGCGACCTGGCTGCCGACAGCCCGCAGGCGGCCATCTACGAAGTCTTCATGCGCCGCTGCATCGCCTTGCTGCTGCGGGACAAGCTCGGCGCGGACCTGGCCGCGCGTTACGCGGGCAAAGGCCCGACGCCGGGCCTGGCTGCATCGAGCTTTTTCGGCCAGCGTTCGTGGGAATGGCTCCAGAAGACGCTGGCGCTGCCCGACTCGCATTGGTTCGACCTGGGCCACGGCGAGCGCCGCGATGACATCATCCGGCTGGCGCTGCGCGAGACGATAGACTTCCTGAAGGAGCGGCTGGGGCCGGCATCCAGCGATTGGGCTTGGGGCAAGCTGCATCAGATTCGGTTCAGCCACGCCGTGGGCCAGGTGCCGGCGCTGGCGCCGCTCTTCAACCGCGGCCCGTTTCCGCTCGGCGGCGACGGCAACACGATCTGGGCCACCGGCAGCGGGATGGCCGCGCTTGGCTCCGACCAGGTCGTCGGCCCGCCCTTCCGCCACATCGCGGACCTTGCCGACTGGCGCGACTCGTCCGGGTTGCTGGCACCCGGCAATTCGGGTCAGCCGGGCAGCCGGCACTACGATGACCAGATCCTGGCTTGGTTCCTCGGTGAGTACCATCCGCTGCTGTTCACACGCGGCGATGTGGAGCGGGAGGCGGAAGGGCGATTGACGCTGATGCCGCGTTGAGGAGTTGGATTAGCTTGCTGGTTATTTGCCTTGAGGGCAGTGATTGACGTCCGTCTGTCATCATGCTAGAATCAAAGCATAATCCGTCACGCAGGAGGGACATCATGAAGGATGGCGGTGTTCATCAATCTGGATGGGACGCAGCAAAACAAGAACGCCTCAATACGTTAAGCGCGGGAGAATTGACCGGGAGATTGAGTGAATCGGAACAACGCGAGCTTGGGCAACTCGTCAGGGAACTGGAAATAGATGAGCGGCAACGGTTGACGCCGGCTTTGGAGCAAATGCGGCATGAACAAGCCGTGTTGCGGCGTAAGGTGCTCCAGGCCCAGGTAAGCAATGAGCGACTGGCGGCGGTGGTCGCACAACAGGAACAAATGCTCGTTGATGCACGACGAACTTTGAGCGATTTGCAGCGGCGTCACCAAGTCATCCGGGAGAGCTATTTTCGGGTGACAGGTGAGGCGCTCGCACCCGCGTAGGATTCACTCCATGATCTCCAAGTCCCTGCGTGACCGAGTACGGGCGATTTATGATTTCAGATGCGGCTACTGCGGTGTTTCTGAGGCAGAGTCGGGCGGCGAACTGGATGTGGATCATTTTCGACCTGTGGCGCATGGCGGTACCGATGACCTGGAGAACCTGGTGTATGCGTGCGTGACCTGTAATCGGTTCAAGGGGAGCTACTGGCCGGCAGCCGAAGCCGATCAGGAACTGATGTTGCTTCATCCCCAACATGATGAGACGCCCGCACATATCGCGTTGATGCCGGATGGCCGCTTGACAGGGCTGACACCGCGTGGATGGTTGCATATCCGACGCCTGCATCTCAACCGCGAGCCATTGATAACGTTGCGTCGGCGACGAGAGTTGGATCAGCAATTACAATTGATACTCGCAGACAGCCAACGCGCCCAAGCCGATCTTCGCGCTTATAGTCGCCGATTGGAGCAGGAAATCGCTGTGCTCCTGGATGCCATCTCGGACCTGACGAAATAGGCGTGTGATTTGACCCAAGCGACGCCCACCCCCGCCCCAATCCCCGACCCGCTGGCGCACATCCCGCCGCCGGCCGGGCGGCGCCTGGCGTTGCGCGCCACGCCCGCGGGGCAGCACGCCGTGCGCACCGGCCACCCGTGGCTGTTCGACCAGGCCATCACGGCCCCGCCCGACGTGGGCCAGCCCGGCGATCTGGCGGTGATCTTCGACGATCGGCGGCGATTCCTCGCGATTGGCCTGTACGACCCGGCCTCACCCATCCGCGTGCGCGTGCTGCATCATGGCGACCCCGAAACGATTGACCGCGCCTGGCTGGTGGAACGCCTGCGCCAGGCGGCCGCGTTGCGCGCCGGCCTGCCCGAACAAAATACCACGGGCTATCGCCTGGCGCACGGCGAGAACGACGGCCTGCCCGGCCTGGTGGTGGACCGCTACGACGACACCCTGGTCGTCAAGCTCTACACGGCGGCCTGGCTGCCCTGGTTGACTGATCTGCGCGCCGCTTTGACCGAGGTCTGTGCGCCGCGCCGTATGATCTTGCGCCTGAGCCGCGATGTCCTGAGTCGCCCGGAGTTCCTGTATGGTCTGACCGATGGCGCGGCGCTGCTGGGGGCGTTGCCCGACGCGGCGGTGGCCTTCCGCGAGAATGGCTTGCTGTTCGAGGCGGATGTGCTGCGGGGACAGAAGACCGGCTTCTTCTTCGATCAGCGCGACAACCGGGCCAGGGTGCGGGAGTTGGCTGCGGGAAAGCGCACGCTGAACGTCTTTGCTTATACCGGCGGCTTTTCCCTCTATGCGGCGGCCGGCGGCGCGCCCGCCGCGCTCAGCCTGGATGCCAGCGCGCCGGCGTTGGCGGCGGCCGAGCGTCACTTTGCGCTCAATCGCGACCTGCCCCGCGTGGCGGCCTGCCGGCACACGATCCTGACCGCCGATGCGTTCGCCGCGCTGGCCGATCTGCACAGCCAACGCCAGCGGTACGACCTGGTGATCGTGGATCCGCCCGCGCTCGCCAAGCAGGCCAGCGAGATTGCGCGGGCCGTGCAGAGCTATCGCCGGCTGACGCGGCTGGCCCTGGCAGTGTTAGCGCCGGCCGGCACGCTCGTGATGGCCTCCTGCTCTAGTCGGGTCAGCGCCGACCTCTTCTTCGCGGCCGTCAACCAGAGCGCCGCGCAGGCCGGCCGCCCCCTGCGCGAGATCACGCGCACCGGGCACGCCCTCGACCATCCCGTGCGTTTCCCCGAAGGCGCGTACCTCAAATGTCTCTTCGCCAGCGCGGCCTGATCCGCGCGGTCAGATCTCATCCGCCGGCAGGTTGACGATCGAGAACCAGAATTGCTTGATAGAGTGTACGACTTTGATGAACTGCGCCATATCCACGGGCTTGGCGATGTAGCAATTCGCATGCAGATCGTATGACTTGAGGACATCCTGATCGGCCTCTGAGGTGGTCAGGATCACCACGGGGATGCGGCGAAGGTGCGGATCGGCCTTGATGATCCCCAGGCACTGCCGGCCATCCATGCGCGGCATGTTCAGATCCAGCAGGATGATGTCGGGCCGCGGGACTGGCTGGCCGGCGTACTGACCCTCGTGGCGCAGAAACTCCAGGGCTTCCACGCCGTCGCTTGCGACGTAGATTCGATTGAGCACCCGGCCCGCAAGCAATGCTTCTTTGGTCAGGCGCACATCCCCTGGGTTGTCTTCGACGAGGAGGATATCAATCGGCTTGAAGATCATTTGATTCGTCAGCATATTTCCCTCCTTCTGCCCCAGTTATCTCTTGTTGATCCGTGGGGGCTGCGCGTCAGTGCTCCGCCAGGTTGATCCCGCGTTCGGCCAGCAAGGCCTGCAACGCGGCGACATCGCTCGGCTTGATCACTGCCAGGCCCAACTTGGCGTCCGGCTTGAACGGCCGGATGTAGCGGGCCAGGACCGGGTCTGTCCGTAGTTCATTCAAGGTGTCCTGGTCGCGGAATTGGACGAGGGTGAGCGTCTGGACGATGGCGTCGCCGTAGAATTTGCTCCAGGCCTTGATGCGCACTTGCAACTCGGCGGGCACTCCGCCCAATGCCAGCGCCTCCAGGCTGGCGATGATCGCCGGCGCGTCCAGCCCGGCAGCGCCGGCGCGACGCACACTCTCCCGGGTGATCCGCCAACTTCCGGCGCGGTTGCTTTCTCGCCCAGGCTCGGGCTGCGCCGGGGTCTGATCGGCGAAGGGGAACAGGTGGCCGAAGACGTAGAGGCTCGGCACGGCATGGGCAAACTGGATCGCGCCATCGGCCGTCACCATGATGCAGGCCTTGCGGGCGTCTTCGGGGCGGGCGGTGCGGACGGGCAGCTCGTCGGCTTCCAACAAGACGCGTTCCACCGCCTCCACCTTGTCGGCGTGCAGCAGGAGCGAGGTGGGGCCGGCCCGTTTGATGATGGCCCCGCGCAGCGCCGGATTCGCCAACAACGCATCGGCCAGCTCTGGTGTCTCAGTTTGCAGCCATCCGACGCGTGGCCGGAAGACGATGCGCTCGAAGTTGGCCTGCCATTCCGCCAGGCTGCGGCCGACGTTCTGGGGCAGCGGCACGCCAGTCGTGCGCTCCAGCCACTGCACGACCTCTTCGACCCGCTGGCCGTTCTGTTGGGCGCGGTAGATGGACTCGGTCGTGATCTCATATTCGACCGCCCGCTCCGCCTTGAGCCGCGTGGCGAAGCTGTCCAGTTGGGCCAACACCGCGTCGGAGATGGGATCGAACGCAAAGACGTGGAAGTTCGGCTGAACCACCACCCGGCCGGTTTCGGCCGGGATGACCGGCGGCTCGCCGTTCAGGAGGAGCCAGCGGCCCATGTCGGTAAGACGCACCGCCTCCAGGCCATCGGGCGCCACGCCGCCGGCCGGCGTCACCGGCGTCAGATAGCCCAGATCAAGCAAGCCCAGCCAATACAATCCTTCCGTCAGGACGGCCCGGATGAAGGCCGTCTCGACGGCCTCCCAGCCGGCGTCTGCATCGTTGCTGTATTTTTCCCACCCCCAGCCCAGGGTGTTGTACTGATAGGGTGAACTGCTGGGCCGCACAGATGAGTAGTAGTATCCGCCGTACATCCGCTCGGCGGTCTCGCGATCCACCAGGAACTCTTCATCGTGGTCGTGGAGGTAATCGGCGATGCTATCCAGAGAGATCCAGCTGGGGGCGTCGGCGCCGCTGCGGCTCAGCTCGCGTTCCGCCAGGTAGACCAACGTGTCGAGTACCTTGCGCCGCGCCTTCACCACCGGGGGCGGCGCAAACTCGGCCAGGCTGCCGCTGGCCCGCGTGTCGCCCGGTTCGTAGGTGGCCCAAAGTTCGTTCCACCAGGCGCCGTCACGCCAACTCTGGAAGCTGGACTGCACGCGCGCGGTCGCCTCGGCCTGCCAGAACGGCGCGTCCGGGGTTGCGGCCAGCATATTTGGGTTTGGCGCGGCGCTGTTGGCTGCGCCGGCGCTCAGCAGGCCCAACGCCATCAGCAGCCGGCGCAGAAAGAAGATGCGCCGAAAGTCGCTTTCCTTGCTGCCGGAGGTAAAGGTCTCCGAGATCAACAGTTGGCCGCAGATGCGCTTCAGGTCGTTGACGCGCAGCAAGCCGGCGTTCGTCAGTTGGAAAGGCCCCTCGCGGCCGGCGCTCCACAACAAATAGAGGTCGCGTTGGCAGGTGCGAGCCGAACCGGCGACGGCGTGTTCGACCGCGGTCGCTGCGCGTTCTGGCTCGGCCACCGGCGGCAGATGGCGCGCTACTACATCGGGAATGTAGATAAACCGTCCGCCCTCGAAGCCCAGTTTGGCGTTGCTCGGCTCGTGGGCCGGCAAGGTGTGCGTCCAGACGAGGCCGTATTTGAGCAGCATCGCCAACACCTCATCGAAGGTGCCGGGGTCGGTCGTGTTTTCGGGATGCTGGCCGTAATAGTTGTAGACGTTGGTGCGCTTGGTTTTGACCGCGTCTTTCAGGACGCCGTTGCGTTTCAGCAGGCTCTGGAAACGCGTTGTGCGGATTTCACCGTCGGCCAATTGCAGGATTTGCAGGGCCTTCCGGCAGCGCGCATTGATGCGGCCCAGCGCGGTGCGAATGCGCGTCGGATCGCCGATCATTTTGACCCAAAGCTCGGTCTTGCCATCCTTCGTCTTGGGGACGTCCACGACACCGGCCGTGCGCAGAATCGTCGCCACGTCATTGGCGCGGAACGCATCAATCGCGTTTTGCAACGGGGGTGCGGTCATGCAATCACCTGCGGCGTGTAGCCCTTGCGGCGCAGCTCTTCCAGCAAGCCGGGGATCGCCTCCGGCCGGAGCGCCACCAGACAGCGGGGCGAAATCGGATAGAGGTCGGCGCGGCCCAGCCCGGTCGTGGCTTGCACTTCGGCCAGGGTTTCGTCATCGCTGAATTCGATGACCCCCAGGTTGTCGTAGATTTGATGCCGACCCATGCGCGCCTGCCAATCGTGCAGCCGGGCAGCGTGCGCTGGGGGCAGGGCAAAGCCCGCATCCCCGAACGCCTGGATCACCTGCTCGGCGCTTTGCCCGTCCCGCAAGGTCTGCCGGAAAGCGGCCGGGGCCATCGCAAAGGCCGTGGTTTCCCGGTCGCGGGTGGTCTCCACGGCGATCTTGCGGATGAACTGGCGCAGGTCGCTGGTCTGCCACGAATTGCGCAGGATGAGCCGGCCATCCGGCAGAAAGCGGAGTGAATCGGCCGCGAGTTGGGTGCTGGACGCGCTGGTGGGGCTGCTTGGGCGCATGAACGCGGCGACTCGGCCGCCTTCCAGCGCGACCTGGACGATCCCCAGCCAGTTCGCCGGCCCGATCAGCCAGGCTTCGACCAGCGCGCCATAGGTGTCCGACCAAATCCGTTGGTTCATCTGGTGCGCGTCCAGGCGGGTGTCGCCATCGTACCAGTTCCAGCCGACGTGATAGGCGGTCCAGAAGAAAAGATCCCGCCGGAGATGGTAGATCAATTCCAGCAGGCGCGACACGCTGTACCAAACGTCCTCTTTGAACGCGCGCGTCAGGGTGAGGAGCCAATTGCGGAAATAGCGCACCTGGACATCGAGATGCTCACGTCCCAGCCAATCTACCCCCTGGCGCAGGCTGTAGTCCAGCGGGGCGGCCAGCACGATATCCAGCTCATCCCAGGTCAACAAGGATTGGGCGGCCGTGACCGTGATCGCGGGCGCGCTTCGCCCCCACCAGGATCGGAGATTGGCCTGGCGCGTCTCGGAAGAAAGATCGCGCCAGGCCTGGATTTCCGCGGCATTTGTCAACAGGCGCGCTTCGGCGCCCTGTTCCTGGCCGCGACACAGGCCGGCGGTCACCAGGGTGCTCAGCAGGAGGCGGGCCAGATTTTGCTCATCGGCCCCGGCATAGCCCCACCGCGTCAGCAGCGCGCCGGAGACGATCCCGCCGTGCGGTTGGAGCGTCAAGCCGCCCGGCAGTGCGCCGCCCGGCAAGCGCGTCGGCGAACGCGGCGCCGGCGCGGGCGGGCGTTCGACCAGGGGGCGCTCGCGTTCGATGACCGACAGCAGATGCTCGACGTGTTGATCGAGCAGATCGAGACCCATCGCGGGCAGGAGGTCAAGCCCGGTCCCGACCGATAGCCGGCCCTGGTATGCCAGCCCTGGCGCGTCCGCCAGCGGCAGCCATTCGATGTAGGCTTCCGGGACGTGCGTCCCCTGGTACGCGTCCGTGATCAGGAGGAGCCGCTGCTGCAGGTCGCCGATCGCGCGCGTGATAGTTGCCTTGGGCAGGTCGCGGCCCTCGGCCATCCCGATCGCGATGCGCAGCATCTCGCCCTGGTCGTCGGTGCGGCCCAGGTGCGCCAGCCAGATCGCCACCTGTTGCTGGGTGGGTGAGAGGGTGCGGAAGGCGGCCGCCATCTCCGGGGCATTGCTGAGATGCTCCAACAAGTATTGGATGATCTCGGATTTGGCCGTGCCCTTGACGGTCCAGCCCCACAGCCGGGCCGCCCCGCGCAACTCTTGCACCGTCACAGACTGAAGCGCGTTCCGCAGCCCATCGAGGGCCACCGAGCGCGGGCTTACCGGGGTGGCGTTCACCATGTTGCCTCATCGTGCGTTGGGTCGAAGCGCGCCAGATCATCTTCGTACAGGATCTCGTACTTGTAGCCCTGTTCGGTCAGGAACATCTGCCGGTGGCCGCCGAAGAGCTGATCTTTGGTGTCGCGCATGATGACGGCATAGAAATGGGCCGGGCGGTTGTCACTTTTCGGGCGCAGAATCCGGCCCAGCCGTTGCGCCTCTTCCTGACGGGAGCCGAAGGTGCCGCTGATCTCGATGGCGACGCTGACATCGGGCAGATCAATGGCGAAGTTGGCGACCTTCGAGACGACCAGCAGCCGCAATGTGCCTTCGCGCATCTGTTGGTAGAGCTTCTGGCGCTCGCGCACCGGCGTCTTCCCGGTGAGCAGCGGCGCATTGAGGCGTTTCGCGGCTTGGCCCAACTGATCCAGGTAGGTGCCGATCACCAGGACTTGATCGTTGGGATGCTTGGCGATCAACTGTTCGACCACGTCGAGTTTGGCGGGGTCGGTGGCCGCGAGGGGGTATTGTTGTTTGCTTTCGGCCAGCGCGTACTCCATGCGCCGGTCGCGCGACATCGTCAGGCGGATTTCGTGGCAGTGCGCAGTGGCGATCCAGCCCTGGCGCTCCAAGTCTTTCCACGGCACATCGTATTTCTTCGGGCCGATCAGCGCGAACACATCTTCCTCGCAGCCATCTTCGCGGACGAGGGTGGCGGTGAGGCCGAGGCGGCGCCGGCCTTGCAGCTCAGCGGTCATGCGGAACACCGGCGCGGGCAGCAAGTGTACTTCGTCGTAGATGATCAGGCCCCAGTCGCGCTCGTTGAAGAGCCGGAAGTGCGGGAAGTCTTCGATGGACAACGGTTTTGGTTCGTCGTCACCATCCCAGCCGAGATCATCGGGATCGCCATCCGACTTGCGCCGGCGCTTGTGATAGGTCAAGATCTGATACGTCGTGACGGTCACCGGCCGGATTTCCTTCGTGTCGCCGGTGTACTCGCCGAGATCATCCACAGTGAGGGTGGTCTTATCCAGCAGTTCATCCATCCACTGGCGCACCGCGACGGTGTTGGTGGTCATGATGAGGGTATTGGTCTGGAGCCGGTTCATCGCGCCCATGCCGACCATCGTCTTGCCCGCGCCGCAGGGCAGCACGATGACGCCGGAGCCGCCCCGGGCCGAGCCGTCCGCGTGGAAGGTGTCGGCGGCGTCCTGCTGATAGTGACGCAGCGCGAAGACCTCGCCGGTGGCGCGCCGGGCCGGCCGCAGTTGCAGCGGCAGCCCCGCGCCCTCGACATAGCCGGCCAGGTCTTCGGCGGGATAGCCCACATCCACCAGCGCCTTTTTGACGTGGCCGCGCATCGCGGGGTTGACGCGCACCGTGCAGGCGTCAATCTCTTCCAGGATGAACTGCTTGACCTTGCGTTGCCGGCTGACCTCCAGCATCAGCAGCGGGTCTTCGGTGGAGAGGAGCAGCCCGCCGGTGGGGTCTCGGCGCAGCTTGATCCGGCCAAACCGGCTGACGTAGTCGCGCACGTCGGCCTGGATGTTGCCGGGCACGTCGTATTTGCTGTATTGGGCCAGGCTGCTGAGGATGGCGTCCGCGTTCAGGCCGCTGGCGGCCGCGTTCCAGAGGGAAAGCGGCGATAGCCGGTAGGTGTGGATGTGTTCCGGGCTTTTTTCCAGCTCGGCGAAGCGCGCCAATGCATCGCGCGCTTCGCTGTAGCTTGGATTATCAACTTCGAGCAGTACCGTCCGGTCGCTTTGGACGACCAGCGGATTGAGCGGATTGACAGGCATAGCTTTGCCGTGGACCCCTTCACCTCAGAAATAAATCCAACGGTGAAGTATACAATAAGTCCGGCATGATGGCAACTTCGCTTAAGGGCGCGGCGCATAGTGCAAAACTGTTGGCAAAATACGTGCGGCTAATCCCGGCTCACGAACGTCCCGTCTTGCAGATCCGCCAGCGCCTGGAGGATCTCCTGCCGGGTGTTCATCATGAACGGCCCGTAGCGGGCGATCGGCTCGCCGAGGGGCTGGCCCGAGACCAGGAGGAAGCGCGCGCCTTCGCCGCTTGCGCGTGCCTGAACCGCGTCCCCATCCCCGAAGACGATCAGTTTGGGGCCGGCGAGCGGTTGTCCGGCTGCGCCGAACGCGGCCGCGCCCTCGAAGAGATAGGCAAACGCGGTGTGCCCGGCCGGGACCGGATGCGCATAGGCCACATCTGCGGCCAACCGGATGTCCAGGTAGGTCGGCTCAGCCGCGATCTCGGTGACGGGGCCGGCTACGCCGCCCGCGGCGCCGGCCACCACGCGGATGCGCACGCCATCGCCCACGCGCGCTTCGGGGATGGCCGCGGCCAGGTATTCCTGGTAGCGCGGCCGGCTCAGCTTCAGCCGGGCCGGCAGGTTGACCCAAAGCTGAAACCCGGCCATCACGCCGTTGACCGGTTGGGGCATCTCCTCATGCATGATGCCCCGGCCAGAGGTCATCCACTGGACATCGCCCGCGCCGATCGTCCCGGCGTTGCCCAGGCTGTCACGGTGCGTCACCTTGCCGGCGAGCATGTAAGTGACGGTCTCGATGCCCCGGTGCGGATGCATCGGAAATCCGGGCAGATAGTCGGCTGGGCTGTCCGAACCGAAATGATCGAAGAGGAGGAAGGGGTCAAGGTAGTCCAGCGCCCGGCCGGCGATGCTCCGCTTCAGCCGCACGCCCGCGCCTTCCATGACGGGTTGGGGTTCGATTACCCGGGCAACTTCTCGGATTTGGGTCATCGGTGTCTCCTGTTATGATCTGGATTTGCGTAGGTCGAAAGACAGGCCGGCAGCGACCACGCGAAATCCGACGGTGCTATCCCGGAAGCTCAAATTGAGCCGGCCGCGCGCGGCGCAGCGCACCAACCCGCCATCGCCGTTGAACGATCCGCCGCGCACCACGCGGGGGTCCGACCCGGCCGGGTCATCGTCGGGCGGCGTGGCGTAGTCGGGCCGCCACTTGGAGGCGCACCATTCCCAGGTGTTGCCGCTCATGTCGAGCGCGCCATAGGGGCTGGCGCCCGAGGGGCATTGGCCGGCGGCGTTGATCCCACCCTGGATATTGTTGCAGTTGCAAAGCCCCGCTTCGGGCATCTGGTTGCCCCAGGGGTAGCGGCGGCCATCTATCCCGCGGGCGGCTTTTTCCCACTCGCTCTCAGTCGGCAGGCGCACTTTCGCCCATGCGCAGAATGCCTGCGCATCATGCCACGAGACCTGCGTGACCGGCCAGTGCGCGGGGTCGGCCACGGGGAATGCCGGCCCCAGCGGCCGCGACCAGCAGGCCCCGCGCACGCTCTGCCAGCCCGCATCAAGCCAGGCCCACGCCCAGCCCGCTTCTTCGGCCGTGGTGCGATAGCCGGTGGCGTGGACAAACGCCGCAAACTGGGCGAGCGTGACCGGAAGGCGGGCGATGTGGAATTCTTCGACCAACACCTGGTGCTGGGGTTGCTCGCTGTCCAAAGCCTCCGGGTCAGCAGCCGGATCGCTGCCCATCAGAAACGGGCCGCGCGGGATCGTGACCCAGTCGAACCCGTGTATCGGGCGCGTCGTGGCCCGCGATATGCGCGGCGGCGCTTTGCGCGCGGGATGGCTGGGGGCGGGAGCCGGCGGTTCGACGACCGCCGGCTCCGCTTCGGGCGCGGCCTCATCCAGCAGGCGCTCCAGGTCTTGATCCGCGCCGCCAATGACCACGGTGAACGCCCGTTTGACCGCGGTCAGGAAGGTGGCGCGCGGCGGCTCTGTGGGTTGATCCATTTCAGCGAATGCGGCGGCTCGGGCCCG